>Ga0307374_10015307_pt1 | contig 10333 bp, 12 predicted proteins | sample OX3MG_FD_202532 | JGI IMG/M metagenome (GOLD analysis project Ga0307374, IMG submission 202532) | Soil microbial communities from Risofladan, Vaasa, Finland - OX-3 | ecosystem: Environmental > Terrestrial > Soil > Coastal area > Acid sulfate soil | place: Finland: Risofladan, Vaasa | collected...
CTCCGACCACCGCACGATGGTGGAGTACGCGCCGCGGGTGCTGTTCGGCATCCGCGTCATGATGCGCGCGCTCGGCGTGACGAAGAGCGTGGTGGGGATCGAGCGCAACAAGCCCGATGCGATCGCGGCGATGATCGCCGCCGTGCCGGCCGATCTGGACGTGGAGATCCTTCCGCTCACGGTCAAGTATCCGCAGGGCGCGGAGAAGATGCTGATCAAGGCCGTGACCGGGGTCGAGGTGCCGTCGGGGCAGCTGCCCGTGACGGTGGGCGTGGTGGTGCAGAACGTGGGCTCGGTGGCGGCGATCGCCGAGGTGTTCGAGACCGGGCTGCCGCTGGTGGAACGCATCGTGACCGTGTCGGGCCACGGCCTGCGCCGGCCGGCCAACCTCATCGTGCCGGTGGGCACGAAGCTGCGCGACCTCCTGGCGTTCTGCGACGGCGTGACCGCCGACGCGGCCGAGGTCATCGTGGGCGGGCCGATGATGGGGCAGGCGGTGGCGAACCTCGATGCGCCGGTGCTCAAGGGAACCACGGGCGTGGTGGTGCTGCAGAAGGACGAGATGCGGCAGGAGCAGACGTGGGCCTGCATCCATTGCGGTCGCTGCCTCGACGCCTGTCCGGTGTTCCTGAATCCTTCGATGCTCGGCGATCTGGCGCGCGTGCGGCGCTATGACGAGATGGCGGAGGCGCATCTGGCCGACTGCATGCTCTGCGGGTCGTGCGCCTATGTGTGTCCGTCGAACATCCCGCTCGCCCAACTCTTCCAGGCGAGCAAGGCGGCGCTCCGGCGCCAACTCGCCACCGTCCAATGAACGAATCGATGCCTCCGCGTCTGATCGTCACGGCGTCGCCGCATCTGAAGCCCGCCGACTCCACGCCCCGCATCATGTGGAACGTGGTGTGGAGCCTGGTGCCCGTCATCGTGGCCGCGGCCTGGTTCTTTGGAGTGAGCGCGCTGCTGGTGATCGCCGCGGCCACGCTCGGCGCCATAGCGGCGGAGCGCGTGTTCGGCCGCGGCGGATCGCTGGCCGACGGGTCGGCGGCCATCACGGGGCTCCTGCTCGGCCTCACGCTGCCGGCCGGCATGCCGCTCTGGATGGTGTTCCTGGGCGGGGCGTTCGGCATCGGCTTCGGCAAGGCGGTGTGGGGCGGGCTGGGCCAGAACGTGTTCAACCCCGCGCTCGTGGGGCGCGCGTTCCTGCAGGCGTCGTTCCCGGTGGCGATCACCACCTGGCCCACCGTGGGCGGCAGCTTCTTCAGTCTCAAGGGCGACCTGTTCGTGGCCCCGTTCATGCACCCTGTGGTGAACGCCGTGACCTCGGCCACGCCGCTCGGGCTGCTGAAGTTCGAGGGCAAGGGATCGGCGCTCGCGAGCCTGGTGATCGGCAACCGGGGTGGCTCGATCGGCGAGACCGCGGCGCTGGTGATCCTGGCCGGCGGCGTGTACCTGGCGTCGCGCAACTATCTCAACTGGCGGATCCCGGCGAGCATCCTGCTGACGGTGGCGGCATTCAGCGCGATCGTGCACGCCATCGATCCGTCCAAGCCCGACGCGATGTTCATGCTCTTCTCGGGCGGGTTGATGCTCGGCGCGGTGTACATGGCCACCGACATGGTCACGTCGCCGGTGACCAACGGCGGGCGCTGGGTGTTCGGCGTGGGCGTCGGGATCCTGGTGGTGGTGATCCGCATCTGGGGCGGGCTGCCCGAAGGCGTGATGTACGCCATCCTGTTCATGAACGCGCTGGTGCCGTTCATCAACCGGGCCACGCAGCCGCGGGTGTTCGGCACCACGCCGAGGGCAACCACGTGACCGACGCACCGCAGTGCCACGTGCCGCCCACGCCGCCGGCGGAGCCCGCACACACGCCGGCGTGGAAGCTGCTGCTGACGCTCCTCGTCGCGGGCGCGGCCGCGGGCTGGCTCATCGTCTCGGTGTACAACCTCACCCTGCCCGCCGTCCAGAAGCATGCGGCCGAGCAGGTTGATGCGGCGGTGCGGGAAGTGCTGAAGGCCCCCGCGCGGTGGGACACGCTGTATCTGGTGGGCAGCGCGCTCTCGGCCAAGCTGCCGGCGGGCGGCGACAAGGCCGAGGCGCCCAAGGCGTTCGTGGGCTATGACAGCGCCGGCCATCGCATCGGCGTCGCCATCACCGCCGCCGAGCCGGGGTTCCAGGAATTGATCAACCTGATGATCGGATTCGATCCCGCCACCGGCACGCTCACCGGATACAAGGTGCTGGATCAGCAGGAGACGCCGGGCCTGGGTCAACGCATCGAGACGGACACCGCGTTCACGCACCAGTTCGCGGGTCGCGTGGCGCCGCTCAAGGGCGTGAAGGTGCTCGCCGGTGGAGATCCGAGCCAGGTCCAGACCATCACGGGCGCCACGATCTCGTCGCGCGCCGTGATCCGGATCATCAACAACGCGGTTGCCAAATGGCGGCCGCTGGTCCAAGCCTACGATCGTGGAGGCCAGCTGTGACATCCGTTCCCGTCGCCGAGCCGGTGGCGGCCCCCGCGCCGCGTGCGCCGGCGCTGATACCGGGCGCGCCGCCGCCGGCGAGCGTCGTGGCCGACATCTGGCGCGGCATCGGCCGCGAGAATCCCGTGCTCGTCCAGCTGCTCGGCATGTGCCCGACGATGGCCGTCACGAACGTGCTCGCCAACGGGCTGGCCATGGGCCTCGCGACCACGTTCGTGCTCGTCGGGTCCGGGCTCTTTGTCTCCCTGTTCCGCAAGTACATCGCCCACGAGGTGCGCATCACCTCGTACATCCTGATCATCGCCACGTTCGTCACGCTGGCCGACATGATCCTGGCGGCCATCCTGCCCGACATTCGCAAGGCGCTGGGGCCGTTCATTCCGCTGATCGTGGCCAACTGCCTGCTGCTCGGCCGGGCCGAGGCGTTCGCCGCCAAGGTGCCCGTGCACCGCGCGGTGGCCGACGGCCTCGGCATGGGACTGGGATTCACGCTCTCGTTGTCGCTGTTGAGCACGATCCGTGAGGTGCTGGGCAACGGCAGCATTCTCGGCCATCCGCTGTTCGGCCCGCGGTTCGAGCCCTGGGTGTTCATGATGATGCCGCCGGGCGGCTTCCTGGCGCTGGGCATCGCGCTGCTCGGAGTGGCCTACGTGATGGAGCTGAAGAAACGCCGTGCGCGGAGGACCGCATGAGAGACCTGTCGTGGATCTTCATCTCGACGATGCTGGTCAACAACTTCACGCTGGTGATGTTCCTCGGGTTGTGTTCGTTCTTCGGCGTCACCGGCAAGGTCGAGACCGCGTGGCGGCTGGGGCTGGCCAATACGTTCGTACTCGTGCTCACCGCGGTGAGCGTGTGGGTGCTCAACACCTTCGTCCTGGCCCAGACGCCGTACCTGCGGACGATCGCGTTCATCGTCGTGATCGCGTCGGTGGTGCAGATCGTGGAGATGGCGGTGAAGAAGTATCTGCCGGTGCTGTTCCGGCAGCTGGGTATCTACCTGCCGCTGATCACCACCAACTGCGCCATTCTGGGTCTGGCGCTGTTCCAGACCAGCCGGGCTTACACGTTCGCGGAAGGCCTGGTGTTCGCGCTCGGCGCGGGGTTCGGGCTCACGCTGGCGCTGTCGCTCATGGCATCCATCCGCGAGCGCATCGAAGTGACCGACGTGCCGGCGGTGGCGCGGCGGATGGGCCTCGTGCTGGTCATCGCGTCGTGTCTCTCGATGGCGTTCATGGGATTCGCGGGAATGGGGACTGCGGGATGACACACACCATCATCGGCATCATCGTCGCGGCGGCGCTGTTCGCCGTCTACGGGCTGGTTCCACATCGCGCGTGCACCGGCCACTGCGAAGGCTGCACCGGCGGCTCGTGCGACCGCTGGGACAAGGGAGATCATCATGGCGTTTGATCCGTCGTTGCGCTGGAATCTTGGCCGGCGTGAATTTCTGACCATCGGCACCGGCGTGTTCGTGGGGCTCACGCTGCCCCTCGCGCTGCGCCGCCGCATCACCATGGCCAAGCGGACCTTCCCGGTGATGGGGACCATCGCCGAGGTGCAGGTGGCGCACCAGGACGTGCGCTTCGCCGAGCGCGCGATCGACGCCGCGATCGCCGAACTCCAGTGGGTGGATCGCACGATGACGCGATACTCGGCCACCTCGGACATCGGCCGCGCCAATCTGGGCGCGGCGCGCGAGGCGGTGACGGTCACGCCGGACACGGCGCTCGTGGTCCGGCGGGCGCTCCAGTGGGCCTCGACCAGCGACGGCCGGTTCGATCCGGCCATCGGCGAGGTATCGGAACTCTGGGACGTGCTGAACCGGCACGAGCCGCCGCCGGCCGATCGGGTGCAGCGCCTGGCGTCACGCGGCTTCTGGCGCAAGGTGGACGTCTCGACGTTCCACGGCGCGCCGGCGCTGCGTTATCACGACCGCGACGTGCACCTCGACCTGGGCGCGATCGCCAAGGGCTACGGCATCGATCGGGCCACCAAGGCACTGCGGGCGCTGGGCGTCGCCCATGCGATCGTCACCGTGGGCGGCGATCTGTACGCGCTGGGCGAATCCCCCGAGGGCGGGGCGTGGAAGGTGGGCATTCGCAACCCGCGCGATCTCACCGCGCTGTCGGCCACGCTCGACGTGGCCAACCGCGCCGTCACGACGTCGGGAGACTACGAGCGGTACTTCCGTTGGCGCGGCGTGCGGTACGACCACCTGATGGACCCGGCCACGGCCGCGCCGCGGCGCACGCCGGTGCACAGTTGCACGGTGCTGGGCGGCGACTGCGTGATGGATGCCGATGCGGCGTCGACGTCGGGGTTCGGGCTGTCGCGCGAGGCGGCCACCGTGCTCGCGCGCCGGTTGATTCCTGGAGCTGAGGCCATCCCGTTGACCTGAGGAGGGCGAGATGAAGAGCCACCGCGTGTACTGTGGGGCCTGCGACCGCGACGTGAACGTCGTGATCACCGATGCGCCCCTCGAGGACGGGCAGGCCACACTCTGGGATGCCGAGGTGGTGTGCCTGGAGGTGGGCGACAAGTGCACGGGCGCGCTGTGCCCCCTGGGCGCGGTGGGGCCCGATGCGATGGTGGCCCGGATCGTCCACAACGGGCTGCCCCTGGACGGGCTGCACACGTTGCGGGCCAAGTGCCCGGCCTGCGATCGCGAGACCGACATGGTGCTGTACGGCAACGGCCATGCGGCCTGCTCGGAGTGCGGCACGCCGGCCCGGTGGAAGATCGATCACGCCGAGCCGATGGCCTGAAGGGCGGCCGGGGCTGCCGGCCCGGCGGGGGTCGCGGCGGCGTCCCGCCGCGCGGTAGGTTGAAGGCGTCGTGCCCGCAGCAGTTCTGCCATCCACACCCGCCTTCACGCCCGCATGCACAACATCATCGCCGCGATCATCCTCGGACTCGTCGAGGGGGTCACCGAGTTCCTGCCCGTCTCGTCCACCGGACATCTGATCCTGGCGGGGCACGCGCTGGGGTTCGTGGGCCCGCGCGCCGACGCGTTCGAGATCATCATCCAGCTCGGCGCCATTCTCGCGATCGTGTGGCTGTATCGCACCATGCTCTGGCGCGTGGCGCGCGACGGATTCGCCGTCGAGGAATCGCGCCGGTTCATCCTCGCGCTGTTCGTGGCGTTCCTGCCGGCGGCGATCGTCGGGCTGGCCACGCATCACTGGATCACGGCCCATCTGTTCACGCCGCCGGTGGTGATCGGGACGATGATCATCGGCGGCGTGGTCATCCTCGCCATCGAGCACTGGCGCCCCACGCCGCGCATCGAGACGGTGATGCAGATCGGCTACCGCACGGCGCTCTGGATCGGCATCGCGCAGACGTTCTCGCTCATCCCGGGCGTTTCCCGCTCGGGGGCCACGATCATGGGCGCGCTGCTGGTGGGTGTGGCGCGGCCGGCGGCCGCCGAGTTCTCGTTCCTGCTCGCCATTCCGGTGATGTTCGCGGCCACGGGACTGGAGCTGTGGGAGAACCGGCACCTGCTGTCGAGCTCCGACGCGATGATCTTCGCGATCGGCTTCGTGGTGGCGTTCGCGAGCGCGCTGGTGGTGGTGCGGTGGCTGGTGCGCTTCGTGTCGCACCGCTCGTTCGACGTGTTCGCCTGGTACCGCATCGTGTTCGGACTCGCCTTGCTGGCGCTGCTGGCCACCGGGAGCAACTGGGTCACCAAGTAGGGCGCCGCCGCGTAGCCAGCGACACCGTGGTGAGCACGGCCGCGTTCACGGTCAGGGCCACGATGCCGACGTTCAGGTCCTTGAGCGTCTGCGGCGCCCCGGGCGCCAGCGTGGCGAGTGTCGCCCCGGTGAGGCTCAGGTAGGCCACGGTCAACTCGCCGGCCACGATCCCGGCGAACGCACCGGAGGTGGTGGCCCAGGGCCGCTCGCCGAGGCTCGCCAGCAGCGCCGGGAACAGCTGCGTCACCAGGTTGTAGCCCATGAGCAGCAGCGGCACCAGCGCCTCGCCGCCGCGCAGCGTGAGGCCCACGGCGAGCAGGGCGATCACCGGCACGAGGGCGCGCGCGAGACGCGTGACCGCGCGGTCGGTGGCGGTGGGGACGAGCACCCGGTACACGTTCTGCGCCAGGATCGTGGCCGCGGTGATGAGGATCATCGAGCCGGGCACGAGCGCGGTGAGCAGCCCCGCGGCGCCGATCACGCCCACGGTGGGCGCCGAGAACGTCTGCTTGGCAATGCGCAGCAGCGAGAGGTCGGCGTCGGGCCCCTTGAGGCCCGGCACCGTGAGCACGGCCGCGAACCCCGCGAAGAACACGAACAGGATCACCAGCTGATAGAGCGGGAGGAGCACGGCGTTCTTGCGGAACACGTCCTCGCTGCGGGCCGTGTAGGCGCCGGCGAAGTACTGCGGCCACATGTAGAACCCGAGCGCGGTGAGCACCACGGTGGACACGAACCAGGCCGGACTCATCCCCGTGGCGGGCAGGGTGAGGAAGCCGGGCCGGGCGCGATCGATGGCCTCGAACATCGCGCCGTAGCCGCCGTAGTAGTGGAACGGCAGGTACACGCCGATCGCCACCGCCACGCCCAGGATCATGATGTCCTTGAGCGCCGCGGTCCACGCCGAGCCGCGCACGCCCGACACCACCACGTAGCCCACGAGCGCCGCGGTGCCCGTCCACACCGCCGTCGTGGGCGAGACGGCGCCGTACGACGCCTCGGAGACGATGATCCCGAGGCCCTTGAGCTGGAGCACGAGGTAGGGCACCAGCGCCGCCACGCTCACCAGGGCCACGAGCACGCCGAGGCCGCGGCTGTCGTACTTGGCGGCGAAGAAGTCGGGCTGCGACACGAGCCGCTTGGCCTGCGCGTACCGCCAGATCACCGGGAGCATGAAGTACGACAGCGTATACGCCACGGCGCCGTAGCAGAGGATGTAGAGCGCCGGCCCGCCCTTGCCGTAGGCCCATCCGCTGCCGCCGAGGAAGGTGAACGTGGTGTAGATCTCGCCGGCCATGAGCAGGAACACGAACACGGTCCCGAACCCGCGGCCGCCCACGCTCCACTGCTCCAGGCTCATCGTGTGCCCGCGGCGCGCGAGCAGGCCCAGCCCGATGGCCGCCGCGAACGCCGCGAGGAGAATGCCCAGGGCCACGGTCATCGATCGGCGCGCGAGCGGGCGCGGTCGAGCATCCACACGCATCCCATGACCGCCGACGTCGCAATCACCCAGCCCACGATCCAGGCCAGCAGCAGCGGCAGGCCCAGCACCAGCGGGTGCACGCGATTCACGAACGGGATGCCGCCGAGGAGCGCGACGGGGGGCAGGAGGGCGAGCCAGCGATAGCGGCGGGCCCGCGCCGGCGTGGGGGATCCGGTCACGCGATCCGCAGGAACTTGACGAGGATGAGCGTCAGCATGCCCAGCAAGTAGATGCGGAGCACGAGGAGCGCCACCCGGACGGTTCGCGTCATTTCAATGCGTGCCATGCCACCTCTCCATGGCCGGGCGCTCGCGCGCGCCGGCATCGCGGTCAATCACCGATGTCCCTGTAGTGGATCACGCCGAGCAGGTGATTCGACGCATCCACCACCGGCAGCATGCGGTAACGGTACTTCTCGAACATTCGTCGCACGTCGGCCTCGAGCAGATCGCGCTCGGCCGATACCGCCGGCTCGGCCATCACCTCGCCGAGCGTGGCCGTGGCCTCGGCCACCACCAGTTCCCGCAGGTCGGCCACGCCGAGCAGCACCTGGCCGGGCGGCTGCACCACGTACACGTACTGCAGGAACCGCTTGTTCAATTGGGACGCGTGCAGGCGGCGCAGCGCTTCGGCCACCGGGGTCTCGGGCGGCAGCGCGACATAGGTGGACGCCACGAGCTCGCCCGCGGTGGGCTCGTGCTGCGACAGGATCGCCCGGGTGCGATCGGCCTGTTCGCTGGGCAGCAGCGCGATCAGCTCGCGGCGATCGTCCAGCGGCAGAGCCTCGAGCAGGTCGGCGATCTGGGCGGCGGACATTCCGGAGAGAATCGTGCGCGCGCGGTCGGGTGGCAGGTCGGCCACCAACTGCCGCTGGGCGCGCGGTTCGGCCTCGAGCAGCGTTTCGGCGGCCTTGTCGGACTCGAGCGCCGAGAACACCGCCTCCTGCTCCCGCCCCGACAGCTCCTCGAGCGCGTCGGCGAGGTCCTCGCTCGGAATCTCGTGGATCTGCGAGCGGGTGAGGGAGAGCGAGACCTTGCGGCTGGACGTGGCATCCTCGATGGAGAGCGGCTGCACGAACTTCCATGAAATCAGCTGATCCTTCTGGCGGCCGATCCAGTCCAGGCGCCATTTGCGCAGAAAGCCGTTGAACGACGTGTCCACGTGCGCCAGGATCATGCGTCCCCGGCTGCTCAGGAGTTGCACGTCGTTCACGATCTCCAGCCGCCGGCCCTCCATGTCGAAGATCTCCTTGCCCACGAGATGCTCGTTGAGCAGGATCCAGCCGGGCTGGTCCACGAACGGCGGGTACCGGTCGCCGGTGACCGGAGGCAGGACGAAGATCGTGCCGCCCTCGATGCGGCTGACGCGGTCCCAGGGGATGAATTCCGTGGGGTTCCCCCAGCCGTGGCTGATGAAGATGCCCACCGCCTCGGGGTACGGCTCGCTGAGCCGGAACACGAGATCGGTGAGCTTGCCGATGCGGAATTCGGCGCGGGTCTCGCACACGTGACGGCCGAGCAGCGCCGTGAAGAAATACGTGTCGTACTCCGGGCCGGAGGCGGCGGGGTGGCCGTGCGCCGTCGTGGGAGTCGTCATGGCGTCACCTACCGAGGCCGGCGAACAGCTGGGGGAACATCACGGACAGGCCGAAGATGGACGAGACGACGATCACGAAGACGGTGATCGACCAGTTGGCGATGTTCTGCCAGCGGGTGTTGACGTGGTCGCCCATCAGCTCCCGGTCGTTGAGGAGCAGGATCAGGAAGACCAGCGCCGCCGGGAGGAGCGTGACCGCCACCACCTGCACGAAGATCGTGATCGCGTCCTGCACCTTGATGCTCGCGATGAGCGACACGATGCCCGACGACACCAACATCGCCACGTACGCCACGTAGAACCAGGGTGCTTCGCGCACGCTGCGGTTGAGCGAGTGGGCCCAGCCGAACACCTCGCCCAACGCCCAACTCGTGGACAGGGAGATGCACAGCGCCCCGAGCAGCCCGGCGTCGAACAGGCCGATGGCGAACAGCGTCCGGGCCCAGAGACCGAGGTGGCCGCCGGGCATCACGGCCGGCATCTTGGCCGCCGCCTGCGCGGCGGACTCGATGCCGATTGACCCGCCCGGGTGATAGTAGAACACGCCGGCCGCGGCGATGATGATGAAGGCGGCGACGATGCACGTGACGAGCGCGCCCACGAACGTGTCGATCTTGCCGTAGCGGATGTCCTTCACGTCCATCCCTTTGTCCACCACGGCCGACTGCTGGAAGAAGATCTGCCAGGGGGTGATCGTCGTGCCGATGTTGGCCATGATCAGCGTGAGCAGCGCGGCGGCGTCGAACTGGGGGCTGAGCACGAACCGCGGCGCATAGAACCCGCGTCCCACCTGGAGCCAGCCGTGGTTCACGTTCCCGGTCTTCATGGCCCAGATCGCCGCCGGGATGTACACGAGGTTGAACAGGCAGAAGAACAGCGTGATCTTCTCGAACGTCCAGTACTTGCCCGTGATCACGATGGCGAGCAGCAGGCACGTCACGCCGAAGAACGTGACCCATTCGGGGACGTTGAACAGGCGCAGGGCCTGCGTCATGCCGATGTATTCGGTGACCAGCGTCAGCCAGTTGATGACCACGAGATCGAACACCGAGAACCAGCCCCACACCGGG
>Ga0307374_10015309_pt1 | contig 10333 bp, 9 predicted proteins | sample OX3MG_FD_202532 | JGI IMG/M metagenome (GOLD analysis project Ga0307374, IMG submission 202532) | Soil microbial communities from Risofladan, Vaasa, Finland - OX-3 | ecosystem: Environmental > Terrestrial > Soil > Coastal area > Acid sulfate soil | place: Finland: Risofladan, Vaasa | collected...
CTCGCGGCCCTCATCGACCGCCTCGACCAACCCGCCGACGCACCGCCGCTACCACTCGCCGCCTGATCACGACAGGACTTACGGCGGGGACCACTAAGCCCGACGGTTGCCGGCTCACGTCTCGGCGAACGTCGGATGCATGGCCCGCCGAAGACGCCGTGAGAACATCGTGAGAACAAACGCTCCTCCAGATCCGTCCGACACGTCCGAGTGCGCGCTCGAAACGGCCGATTCTGCGGCCCGCGGACGCATCTGACACCCCCAAATTGAGGTTGGCTACCTTGAGACCCGGCACGGTCCCGGGCAAGCGGTACCCGGCCGCGGGCTCGCGCCTAGAGACGGTGTGGAAACGGCGTTTCGGGCAGAGACGGTCCGAGAGCTCCGGGCGGAAGGTCGCTGTCGCTGGTGGTGCCGGCGCCCAGGAACGTCAGGGTCAGTGCGCCGCTTGGCAGCCGAAGATCGTCGAGCGCCCATTGCAGCTCGCGGTCGGTGACTTGAAGAGTGCCGTCCGCCGCGATCGGTGCGCCGAGTGCAGCACGGCGGAGAAGTTCCCGGATGAACGCTGGACTGGTGCCGTCGGTTTGTTCGACGAAGGTCTCGACGTTCTCGAGTTCGAGGCGTAGACCGGTTCCGTAGAGCTCGATGAGCTTGGCTCGTCCTGCGGCGTCCGGATAGGGCAGCTCGACCGCTTGATCGATGCGCCCGGGCCTCGAGGCGAGCGCTGGCTCGAGTACGTCGGATCGGTTGGTGGTCAGCACGAAGATGATGTCGGTGTCCTCGGCGAGCCCATCCATCGCGTTCAACAGCGAGAAGAGGACCGGGTTGCCTGGGCGGGGGCCACGCTCGGTGGCGACAAGATCGACGTCCTCGAGCACGACCATCGATGGCGCGAGCGAGCGCGCCAGGTTCACGGTTTGGTCGATGAACTGAAGTGCGTGACCGGTCAGCAACAGGACCGTTCGGCCGGGCATCTGCGCGGACAGGTACATCGCGGTCAAGGTCTTCCCTGTGCCGGGCGGACCGTGCAGCAGCAAACCCCGTTTGAGGTGCCGTCCGGCGTTGCGCAACGCCTCGGCGCGTTCGGCAAAGCCGATCGTGTGTCGCTCGATCCGCTCGAGCACGCCAGCTGGAAGAACGATCTGCTCGCGTCGAACCTCTGGCAAGGACGCGACCGCGAGGCTCATCGTCCCGCGGCGCGACGGACTCAGCGTGAGGATCTTCCCGCGATAGACGTTCAGCGAGGCCATCAGATCCCGTAGCTCGCTGACAGCGCGTTCAGCAGCCTCTCGCTCGGTCGCCATGACCTCGAGCGAGAGCATCTCCCCCATCGGTCCGTGATCGGTCTGCTTGAGCATCACCGCGAGGCGCTGCCCGCCATCGCTGATCAGCCACACACCTGACTTGACGCAAAGGATCTCGCGCGAGCCGATCGCGACGCTCTCGTACTCCACCGAACCGGGACTCGGCACCGGCGGACCGTTCGTAAAGCCGGCCTGCGCCAGCTCGGCAATCCCCATCCGATACCCCTGCATCACAGACAGGCCCACGAGCTCGCTTCGACGGTCCTCCGCCGCGAGGTAGACATCCAGCGCAACCTGAAAATTCGGCCGGTCGAACGGCAGGATCTCCGCGGCCACGACCGGGAGCCCCGAAGGCTCAGCCTCCAGATGCTCTCGCAGCCGGCGACGCATCACGGGCTCCGGAACAGGCGCACTTTGTGCTGCCCAGTCCGCCAGCTCCCTGAACGCCTGGGCCAAATCAGCCGGCTCTATCGACACCTGCCCAGGCTACACCGCGAACCGAACCCCCGAACCAGCCACACCCACCCGATACCCCTCCCCAGCCCACACACACACCACCTGCCTACTCCCATCCCAACACATCCTCCGCCACCCACACGCCCACCACCCGCCGCCTCTCCACAGCAACGCCCACGCACCCACGCCCCGACCCGCCTCCACACCGACCAGCTCCCCAGCTCCGCTCCGCTCCGCACGCAGTATCACCGGAGGTGACATCGTATACTGCGTATACAGATGGTCGGCTGCCGATTGCGGCTCCGGCGGCGGCGCCCCATGATTAGGCGAGCGGCGCACACCAGCCTTCGAGAGCGTCGTCGACAGCTGCGCGGACGCGGTCCCGCGCGTCTGCCCTGTCGACGCCGGCCATCAGCAGGTCGTCGTACTCGGTGTCGCCATGACGCACCGACGCCACGACCGCGAGTGTCACCGCCGCTGGATCAAACGCGCGAGCGCCAGCGGTTCGCCCGACCCGACCGCTGCCGCGCTCGCCGGTATGCCTCGCGATCCTCTCGGCACGCTCCGCTGGGCAACCCGGGAACAGGCGGGTGATCTCCCGAGCGAGCTCATGCTCGAATTCGACATCCTCTCCCGCCCGTCGCGCCCGCTCGCGCTCGCGCCGTCTTGCGCGCGCATCAGCGTCAGCCAAACACTCCGCCTCGGCCTGGTCGATCGCGGCCTCCTCGACCAGCACGCCCTGGCGCTCATAGCGCTTGCGCGCGCGGCTGAAACGCACAACGACCGCCGACAGCCGGCTGTGCTTGCGCGCGCGACGCGTCAACGCCGCATCCCCCCGTGGCAAGAACACAAGGTGCTCGAGATCCGCGCACGACATGCACAGCGGACCGCGATCGTCCATCGTCAGCCAACCCCCCTCCTCGCCACCGCAAGCCGCGCACGTCCAGTCCTTCAGCGGCGAAACCACCACGATCTCCGGCCCACGGCGCGGCATTGGCGCCGATGGTAGCCACGTCGCGCATCAACGCTTCGCCGAGCGCACGCATACGTCGGACCTGCAACCTCCGGCATCTCTGTCCGGAGAACTGCGCCCACGCCGACAAAACGGGCCTCGTGTGGTACTCGAATGTGGTACTCGCTGGCGACTCGCCGCCAAATTTACCTGGCCTGTCGCGCAAGAACCAGGCGATTACCAGGCAGTTCCCGAAGCGGGAGCGACGGGACTCGAACCCGCGACCTCCGGCGTGACAGGCCGGCGCTCTAACCAACTGAGCTACGCCCCCCGGGAGAGCGAAGTATGGCAAGGCTGCGCCGCGCGCGCCCGCGCGCCGGTCACGGATGGAAGGTCTCGCCCGCCTCGAGCATCGCGATGATGCGCGCGATGCGCGCGACGCGCGTCTGCGCCCGGCGGGCCTCCTCGACGCGGTAGAGGATCGCGTAGCGGTTGGCGGAGCTCAGGGCGGCGAAGAACGCGCGCGCCGGCGGGCTCGCCGCCGCGAGGGCGCGCTCGAGGTCCTCGGGGACGGTCGCCGAGCGCGACCCCGCGTAGGCGGCGTCCCAACGCCCGTCGGCCCGCGCGTGCTCGACCTCGGCGAGCCCGGCGGGGCGCATGCGCCCCGCCGCCTGCAGGGCCGCCACCCGGTCGCGGTTGATCTGCGACCAGCGGCTGCGCGCGCGCCGCGGCGTGAAGCGCTGGCGGTAGCGGCCCTCGTCCACCGACCGCACCTGGCCGTCGATCCAGCCGAAGCAGAGCGCGCCGTCGAGCGCGTCCGAGCGGGTCAGGGTGGCGGGCGCCGCGCCACGCTTGGCAAACTCGAGCCACACGCCGGGCGCCTGCGCGTGGTGCTCCTCGAGCCAGCTCTCCCAGGCGCCGCTCGACGCGAAGCGCAGCACCGCCAACTCCGCGCCCGGCATCGCGGCCGCCGTCGAGGCTATCCGTGCAGCGTGCCGGCGCGCACGCGCGCCGCCATCTCGTCGGACTGCGCCCGGTAGGCCGTGCCGTCCTCGAACTCGATCACCGGCAGCAGGCGCTGGCCGCTCAGCCGCTCCACCTCGGGGCGCGCGCCCTTGCCGTAGCCGTGCTTGACGATCTCATACGGGATGCCCCGCTCGTCGAGGGCGCGCTGCACCTTCCAGCAGGCGTCGAGGTCGGTGTGCACGAACGTCCACGAGCAGCGGTGCAGCCTGATCGCCATGCACGGCACTCTACCCGCCCCCCCGCCGAAATACCGCAACCCGGGGATCCGAGCGCGCGCCCCGCGCGCCGATCCCAGCGCTGAACACACCGAGGCGGTCGCATGAGGCGCCCGCCGCCCGCCGTACCCATGCGCAGACCGATCCGAACACGACTGATCCGCCTGGCCCTCGCCGGTGGAGCCTTGACAGCCGGGCTGTCCGCCGCCCTGGCCCCCGGTGCCTTCGCCCTCACCGCGACCGCCACCCTCAACGCCGGCACGCTCGGCTTCGTGAGCGCGCCCTCCGCGGTCGCCTTCCCCTCGACGACGCTCAACGGCCTCACAAGACGATCACCGCGAGCCAGACGCTCGACGTCGGCGAGCCCTCCGGCTCAGGCGCGGGCTGGAACATCACCGAGACCTCGACGACGTTCACCACCGGCACCTACACGCTGCCGACGACCTCGACCTCGATCGCGAGCGCCCCGACCGCGCCGAGCGGCGACGCGAGCTCGACGTGCGCGCCGGCGAGTGCATCGGTCGCCGTGAGCTACCCCTACACGCTGCCCGCCGGCGCCTCGGCCCCGGCCGCCACCAAGCTGTACTCGGCGAGCGCCGGCACCGGGATGGGCGCCCAGACGCTCACGCCGACGTGGACGCTCACCATCCCCTCGAGCGCGCACGTCGGGTCCTACAGCTCGACGTGGACGCTCTCGCTGGTCAGCGGGCCGTGAGGCCGCGCCGCTCAGGCGGCGGCCGGCTCGAGGATCTGCGGCTGCTCGACGCCCGCGCTGAGCGGGGTCGACGGCGAGCGGGTCGCGCTCGCGGCCTCCTCGGCGCTGACCGCGACCGGGAAGTGGCAGGCGGCCACATGGCCGTTCGCGTACTCGGAGAGCTGCGGCTCGGAGCGATGGCAGATCTCGCGTGCCCGCGGGCAGCGCGTGCTGAAGCGACAGCCGGGCGGCGGCGAGAGCGGGTTGGGCGGCTCGCCCTCGATCTTCAGCCGCGTGCGCACGCGGTTCTCGCGCGGATCGGGGATCGGGATCGAGCCGAGCAGCGCCAGCGTGTAGGGGTGGATCGGCTTGACGTAGAGCTCCTCGGCCGGCGAGATCTCGACGATCTTCCCGAGGTACATGACCGCGATCCGCGTCGAGACGTGGCGTACGACGGAGAGATCGTGCGCCACGAACACGAAGGTCAGCGAGAGGTCCTTCTGCAGGCGATCGAGCAGGTTGATGACCTGCGCCTGGATCGACACGTCGAGCGCCGACACCGGCTCGTCGAGCATGACGACCTTGGGCTCGACGGCGAGCGCGCGCGCGATGCCGATGCGCTGGCGCTGGCCGCCCGAGAACTCGTGCGGGAAGCGGTCCAGGTGCTCGGGGTTGAGCCCGACGCGCGAGAGCAGGGCGCCGGCGCGGCGGTCGAGCTGCTCGCGTGGCACGCCGGCGATGCGCAGCGGCGTGGCGAGGATCTGGCGGACGCGCTTGCGCGGGTTCAGCGACGCCTGCGGATCCTGGAAGACCATCTGCATCTCGCGGCGCAGCGGCGCCATCTCGCGGCGCGAGGCCTTCGTGATGTCGATGCCGCGGAAGCGGATCACGCCGCTCGTCGAGTCCAGGAGCCGCACGAGGCCGCGGATCAGCGTGGTCTTGCCGCACCCGGACTCGCCGACGATCCCGAGCGTCTCCCCCGCCGCGAGCGCGAAGGTGACATCCGAGACCGCCTGGACGTAACCGGCCGGGCGCAGCCCGAGCCCCCCGCCGCGATCCGGGAAGTGGATCTGCAGGTGCTCGACCTCGAGCAGCGGCCTCCCGTCGCTCACGAGATCACCGCCTCCGGGGCTGCGAGCCCGAACTGCCCCTCGACGACGCGCCGCCGCGTCTTCTCCTCGATGTCGAGCCAGCAGCGATCGAGATGCTCCGGGGCCTCCGGGCGCGCCGCACGCAGCGCCGGCACCTTCGTGCACGCGTCGAACTCGTGTGGGCAGCGCGGGCGGAAGTGGCAGCCGGCCGGCGGGCGCATCAGCGAGGGCGGCAATCCCGGGATCGCGGGCAGCTGCCGCGAGCGGTCGCTGTCGATCCGCGTGATCGAGCCGAGCAGCCCCCAGGTGTAGGGGTGCTGCGGATCGTAGAAGAGCTCGTCGAGCGTGCCCTGCTCGACGACCCGCCCCGCGTACATGACGATCACCCGGTCGGCGATATCGGCGACGACGCCGAGATCGTGGGTGACGAGGATGATCCCGGTGCCGCTCGTGTCGCGCAGCTCGCGCAGCTCGTCGAGGATCTGCGCCTGGATTGTCACATCGAGCGCGGTCGTCGGCTCGTCGGCGATCAGGAGGCTCGGCGAGCACGACAGCGCCATCGCGATCATCACGCGCTGGCGCATGCCGCCCGAGAACTCGTGCGGATAGGCGCGGGCGCGGTCGCGGGCGCGCGGGATGCCGACGCGCTCCATCAGGGAGACCGCCCGGTCGAGCGCCGCGGCCTTGCTGATGTGGCGGTCGTGCACCCGGATCTGCTCGGCGATCTGGCGGCCGATCCGGTGCACCGGATCCAGCGAGCTCATCGGGTCCTGGAAGATCATCGCGATGCGCGCCCCCCGGATCCGCCGCAGCTGCTCGTCGCTGGCGGTCACGAGATCGACTCCCTCGAAGCGCGCCGTGCCCGCGAACGAGGCGTTCGGTGAGCGGGTCAGCCCCATCAGCGTCATCGAGGTCACCGACTTGCCCGAGCCCGACTCGCCGACGATCGCGACCACCTCGCCGGGCTTGACGGTGAACGAGACCCCGTCCACGGCACGGACGACGCCCTCCTCGGTGCGGAAGCGGACGCGCAGATCCTCGACCGCGAGCAGCGGCTCGGCCGCGCTCACGCGGACAACCTGACCCGCGGATCAAGCCACGCGTGCACCACGTCGACGACCGCGCCGAGGAGCACGACGAAGAAGGCCCCGAACATCACGATCACGAGCACGGCCGGCACATCCTCGAGCTGGATCGACTGCGCCGCGTACTGGCCGACCCCCTGCAGGTTGAAGATCGACTCGGTGAGGATCGCGCCGCCGCCGATCACCGAGGCGAAGTCGAGCCCCCACAGCGAGACGATCGGGATCAGGCTGTTGCGCAGCACGTGGCGGGTCATCACCTGGCGCTCGGAGAGCCCCTTGGCGCGCGCGGTGCGGACGAAGTCGTCGTTGAGCATGTCGAGGATCGTCGAGCGCAGGACGCGCGAGTAGACGCCGACGAACACCGCGGAGAGCGTGAGCCACGGGAGGATCATGTGGTAGGCCCACTGCGGCAGTGAGCTCCAGAACCCCGTGAACGAGCTCGTCGAGATGTTCGAGTAGTCCGAGTTGGGGAAGATCCCCGCCTTGAAGCCGAGGTAGAAGCTCAGCATGGCGCCGAGGAAGAAGACCGGCGTCGAGACGCCGATCAGCGACAGCACGGTCAGCGCGCGGTCGAGCAGCCGGCCGGCCCGGACCGCGGCGAGCACGCCGAACAGGACCCCGAAGAAGAACCAGATGATCCCGGCGCCGATCGCCAGCGAGAGCGTCGGCGGCAGGTCGATGAGGATCTGGTGCTCGACATTGAGCTGCTGGGTGTAGGAGATGACCGTGCCGTCGAAGACCTTCTCCATCGTCTTGAGGTACTGGACGTAGACGGGCTTGTTGAAGCCCCACTGGCGCTCGACCGACGCGATCTGGAGCGGCGTCGCGGTGCGGCCGGCGAGGCGCAGCGCGGGGTTGGAGGCGGGCGCGACCTCGAAGATCAGGAAGGTCAGGATCGAGATCGCGACGAGCAGCGCGATGCACGACAGGAACCGCCGCACGGCAAAGCGCACCATCAGTGCGGCTCCCGCGCCTCGAGGCCGAGCGGGCTCGCGTTGTCGGGCTCCTCGTCGCCGAAGTCGGGGTCGGGCGAGAAGCCGCGGTCGCCCGCCACCTTGACCCTGACCTTCGCGCGCGGGTCGAGCGCGTCGCGCACGCCGTCGCCGAAGACGTTGATCCCGAGCACGGCGAGCACGAGCATGATGCCCGGCGCGAGCGTGAGGTGGATCGCGGCCGGGATCAGCCGCACACCGTCGGAGATCATCGTGCCCCACGACGCGTTCGGCTGCTGGACGCCGGCGCCCAGGTAGGAGAGCGCCGCCTCGAGCAGGATCGCGTTGGCCAGGATCAGCGGGACGAAGACGATGATCGTGGAGGAGAGGTTGGGCAGGATCTCGGTGAACATGATCCGCGAGGGGCGCAACCCCTGCTGGCGCGCGGCGTCCACGAACTCCCGTTCTCGAAGCGTCAGCACCTGCGCGCGGATCGGCTTGGCCACGTAGGGGATGTAGACCACGCCGATGATCACGGCCGGCACCATCAGCGAGCTGCCCTGCAGGGTGACGATCCCGAGGTTCAGGCCGCCGAGTTGGAGGCTGACCCCGAGCGCGATGCCGAGCAGCACCGCGGGGTAGGCCCAGAGGAGCTCGAAGAAGCGCGAGAGCAGCCCGTCCACGAACCCGCGGTAGAAGCCCGCGACCATGCCGAGAACCGTCGCGAGGATGATCGTGATGAGCGTCGCCACCGCGCCGATGAGCAGCGAGTTGCGCCCGCCGTAAAGGAGGCGCACCGCCTCGTCACGGCCGTTGGTGTCGGCGCCGAGCAGGAAGTGGCTCGTCCACGACGGCCCGATCGGGATGCCGTTGACGTCGAGCGCGTTGAAGGCCTGCGAGGTGTCGTCGGGACCGATGTGCGCGATGTCGTGCGAGTACACCGGCGCCAGCAGGCACATCAGCACGATGAGCAGGAACAGGCCGCCGAAGACGAGCGCCGCCTTGTTGCGGCGCAGGCGCCGCCAGGCGATGCGGTAGGGGCCCAGACCGGGAACGACCTCCGGCTCGTCGGCGCCGCCGGGCGCTCCGCCGTCGAGGGCGATCCCCGGGCCGCCGGCGGGAGGCGCGTAGCTCACCCCGCGCCCGCCAGGGTGCTGCCCGCGATGTGAACGTGCGCCAATCCCATGTTCCAGGCCGCGATCCTCCGCCGTCCGGTGCCCCGAAGGGGCGCAACTCGCGCCCCTCCGGGGTGGCCGGCGTCCAGCTAGCCCGTCTTGATCGACGTCCAGTCCCAGCCGTACGCGGGCTGGAACCTGAGCGCCTTGTAGTTGATGCCGCTGCCGGCGAAGAGCGGATCGGTCTGGTAGCCGAAGACCAGCTCGTACGCCTTCTTGGCCGTGTACTCGTCCAGCGCCGTCCACTGGCTGGCGACGCTGTTGAGGGCGCTCGACGGGATCGCATCCAGCTTGGTGATCGTGCTCTGGATGTGCGGGTCGTCAACCTGACTGAAGTTCTCATTGTTGACCTGCTGGATCGAGTGCTTGTCGAGCAGGAGATAGAAGTCACCCGGGTTCGGGAAGTCCTGCGCCCAGTCGGCGAAGCCCGTCTGCGGGTTGTTCTTCAGGATCCCGATGGTCGGGAAGTACTGCGTGTCGGCGATCGGCTTGATCGTGACCTTGAAACCGAGGCTCGTCAGCACGCTCGCGTAGTACGTCACGAACTGCGTGCGCGGCTGGCGCTCCTCGCTGTAGACCGTGACCGGCAGCCCCTTGTCGCCGGACTTGGCGATCAGGGACGTGGCCTTCGCCATGTTCGGCGCCGCCGTCGGGTTGCCGTACGGGCACGGAGCGGTCGGGTGGCCGATGATCCCGGGCGGCAGGAAGTAGCAGCCCGGCGTGATGTTGCCGGAGTCGAGCTTCGCCAGCACGCGGCGGTCGAGGGCGTAGGTCACGGCCTCGCGCACCAACTGGCTGTTGAACGGCTTGATCTTCGTGTTCAGGAAGAAGTAGAAGGTCTGCGGGATCGGCGCCTTCGCGTAGCGGGCCGCGGCCTTCGACTTCACCTGCGGGAGCAGCGACGGGACGATCTGGTCGGCGGTGTCGAACAGGATGTTCGAGCCGGTCAGCACGTCCTCGGTCTCGGTCGTCGTGTCGGCCTCGACCTTCGCCTGGATGTTCACCGTTCCCACGGGGATCCCGGGGATCGCCTCCTTGGCGTAGTACGGGTTGATCTTGCCCATCCAGGACTTCGACGGGACGACGTTGGTGATCATGTACGGACCGACGCCCGGGGGCGGATTGTTGGTCAGCGTCTTCATCGCCGTCCCGGTCGGGACGAAGCCCGAGGAGGGGAAGGAGAGGATGTTCGGAAACGCGCCGTACGGAGTGAGCAGGTGGACGGTGACCGTGCCCTTGGCGTTGTTGGTCACGATGCCCGAGATCGTCTTCGAACTACCCTTCTGGAAGGCGGCCGCGCCGACGATCGTGCCGGTGTAGAAGGCGTCGCCACCCCAGTTGAGCTTCAGCGCGCGTTCGATCGAGTACGTGAAGTCGCTCGCCTTGACCGCCGTACCGTTGGAGTA
>Ga0307374_10015311_pt1 | contig 10332 bp, 8 predicted proteins | sample OX3MG_FD_202532 | JGI IMG/M metagenome (GOLD analysis project Ga0307374, IMG submission 202532) | Soil microbial communities from Risofladan, Vaasa, Finland - OX-3 | ecosystem: Environmental > Terrestrial > Soil > Coastal area > Acid sulfate soil | place: Finland: Risofladan, Vaasa | collected...
TTGGGAATCAAAAGTTCAGCCCCGGAGATCTCCTGCTGAGGCACTGTAAATGCATCCAGGGACACCCCGTCAAATTCCTGGGTGTATTTCCGGACAGCGGAATCTCCGTTTAGCCGGATATCGGCCAGAATTTCCGCGACCTGCCGTTCCAGATGGGTGTGGTCAAGCCGGGGCCGTTCCAATATACCTGCCCATGTAGCCCTTTCCGGATGCCTGATCACCTCCATCATTGCCTTGTATTTATAGGATCATTTTTTCAATCGGAACGACCAGGATTCCCTGGGCTCCGTTGGCTTTAAGATTCTCGATGATTTCCCAGAAATCATCTTCATTGACCACCGAATGCACGGAACTCCAGCCTTCCTCAGCCAGGGGTAGTACAGTGGGGCTTTTCATTCCCGGGAGCAGGCCGATGATCTGCTTTAACTTATCATTGGGGGCATTGAGCAATATATATTTATTATTGCGGGCCTTCCGTACGGCATTGATTCGGAATAGCAATTTCTTTAACACCAGGTCCCGGTCAACGGACAATGATTTAGCTGCAATCAGGACAGCCTCTGATGCCAGTATGGTTTCCACTTCCTGAAGGCCGTTCATGAACAGGGTGGATCCGCTGCTCACCAGATCGCCAATGGCATCAGCCAGCCCGATGCCAGGGGCAATTTCCACGGATCCGGATATCTCATGGATCTCTGCCCGGATATGGTTTTTTTCCAGGAATTTCCCGACAATCACCGGATAACTGGTGGCGATGCGCAATCCGTTCAGGTCAGCCAGGGAATGATAATTCAGGGTCCTGCTGACCGCTATGGAAAGCCGGCAACGGCCAAACCCCAGTCTTTCCAGGACATGCACCTGTTTTTGCCTTTCCAAAACAATGTTCTCTCCGACAATGCCCGCATCAGCTACTCCGTCTTCTACATACTGGGGGATATCGTCATCCCGAAGAAAAAAAACTTCCAGCGGGAAATTACTGGCCTCGGTTTTCAGCTTATTGGCTCCGTTATTGAGGTCTATCCCGCAATCCCTGAGGATACGCACCGAATCCTCATGCAACCTGCCGGCTTTCTGAATAGCTATCCTGAGTTTCATCGCGAATGACAATAAATGGGGTTGAACATGTTTCCTACTTTAAAAGAAAAAAGACCTACCTGGTGGGTAAGCCTTTCGGAATAATTTATGCCTTATTGCATAACCTCATCTCTGCTTACCGGAGAGTAAGTGTCCGAGATGATGGGTATACGGGTTGATCTTCATGATTTTAACGGGCTCTTTGTACAAAGCAGGGCCAAAATTAATGGTTATTTATCAGAATCTGCCCATTTTTTGCATGACCCGGTAAATTCCGATCTTTGATATTGTACCGGGTATACCCGGATTAATAGGATGAAAAGAATTACCCTTTATGCCACGACCCTGGTCATGATCACCTGCTGGACCCTTCCGGCCTGTAAAAAATCCGCGGTTCCCCCCCAGGGGTCTGTGGATACCAACCAATACCATCCGCCCGTCCTGGATACCACGGGTTATACCCTGGTCTGGAGCGATGAATTCAACTATACGGGATTGCCGGACAGCACCAAATGGGGATATGATGTCGGTAACGGATCTTCCGGATGGGGAAACAATGAACTGGAATATTATACCGCAGACAGCCTGTCCAATGCCCGGGTGGAAAATGGCTATTTGATCCTGGAAGCCAGGAAGCAGGTCATGGATGGGTTCAATTACACTTCCGCGCGGCTGGTGACCCGTGAAAAAGCGGACTGGGAGTATGGCAAGATCGTGGTGCGCGCTAAACTGCCTTCCGGAAGAGGTACCTGGCCGGCTATCTGGATGCTTGGTGCCGAACAACCCCTTGTCTGGCCCGATGACGGGGAAATCGATATTATGGAAGAAGTGGGATTCCAGCCCAATATTATTCACGGTTCAGTGTATACCAAAAGTTTCAACTGGTCCCTGAACACCCCGCAAACCAATGCAGTGACCATGATCAATACCCAGGACAGTTTCCACCTGTATAGTATGGTCTGGACCCCGGACCAAATCAACCTTTATGCAGATACCGCGCTGATCCTTACCTTTTACAACCAACATAAAACCTTTGCAGAATGGCCCTTTGACAATAAATGCTACCTGCTGTTGAATATTGCTATCGGAGGGAACTGGGGTGGTCAGCAAGGAGTGGATGACAACATATTCCCCCAGGATATGGTCATCGATTATGTCCGGGTTTACCAGAAACAACCCTGAAGGTCTTATTCAGCACCCCTTGGTCCTTTTGAATAATACCCTTAACTTTGCGCCGGGCAAGTCTTATACGACCAGCTCCTGCTGAACCCCCCCAGGGCAGGAATGCAGCAAGGGTAAGTGGTTGAAGCGGTGCGATATAAGTAACTTGCCTTTTTTTATTGGCATAAAACCTGCACTCCTTAATTGATTAAAATCAACTTTCCGATTAACTTTAATTTCGACAACCATGAAATTTTTCATTGATACCGCCAACCTGGATCATATCCGGGAAGCTTATGAACTGGGAGTACTCGACGGCGTAACGACCAATCCTTCCTTAATGGCCAAGGAAGGGATCAAGGGCACGGAAAATATCTATAAACACTATAAGACTATCTGCGAACTGGTGAAAGGAGGGGATATCAGTGCGGAGGTTTTATCCACGGATTTTAAGGGAATTGTGGAGGAAGGCAAGAAACTGTCTGCCATTCATCCCAATATCATCGTGAAAGTACCGATGATAAAGGAAGGCGTCAAAGCCATAAAATGGTTTACCGACAACGGGATAAAAACGAACTGCACCCTGGTATTCTCCGCCGGGCAAGCATTACTGGCCGCCAAGGCAGGAGCAAAATATGTTTCTCCATTTATCGGTCGGATCGATGATAGCAATTGGGACGGTTTACTACTAATTGAACAGATCGCCCATATTTACTCCCTGCATGGATATGAGACGGAGATCCTTGCGGCTTCTATCCGCAGTTCCCTGCATATTGTTAAATGTGCCGAAATGGGAGCCAATGTGATCACGGCACCGCTGGATGCGATTCTTGGATTACTGAAACATCCCCTGACCGACCTGGGATTGGCTAAATTCCTGGAAGACGCAAAAAAACTATAATCTTTTCCCGGAAATTTTCCAGCATCCTGAAACTGACTTGTTTACAAACAATACGCTACAGTAGTTAATTTGCTATTCTTAGAAACTATTCCCGGTAACCTATCACCCGCGTTATATAAAGAGTTATCTGCTTTATTTGTACCGGGTTGAGGTGAAATAATAAATAGGATTTTACAAACAAGATTTTACATGAAATAAAATATTATATTTATTAGCAATATCAACTTCTTGAAAACTTTATGGTATAAGTTCCGGGGCGTTTAAAATCCCCTTGAATTCCCGGGTATTAATCTTAGCTTTAGATACGATAAGCACTAAGCAATCATTTCAACTCCTGATCTCTTTGGTGCATGGTCAATGGTTAAATAAATCTTTTATTGAGTAAATAGATTCGTCACTTGAAATAATAATATGAAGGGAGTATTTCTATCGGTTTGTACTTTTTTTATAACAGGCTGTATATTCGGACAGGCGCAGAAAGGATCGGTTAAATATCAAAATAGCGAACTACCTGCGGCGGTTATTGTTTTACCTTATTCCCCGGATTTTGTCAGTGAAGGCATGATTGATTACTTTAATAAAAAAGGCAAAACCAAAGAGAATGATTTAAAGGGGTTTATAACTTTCAGAAATGTTAAATTGCTGGAAAGCGACAGTAATAATGCCGATTTGTATTTCAAGATTGAACAGGAAAGCAGACGGGAAAGGGGAACTTCAATAATTTCCCTCCTGCTTTCAAAACCCAAAAATGGGGATATGACTGGGATTGGCACGCAATCTTTAACTATGGATCAGGCAAAGACCTGGCTAAATAATTTAGCGCGAGCCATGCAGGCCTATAGCCTGGAATTAAAAATAAGGAATCAAAACGACGTGGTTATTAAAGCAGAAACCAAATTGAATAATTTGACTGATTACGAAGTAAACATGGAAAGAAAGAGATTAGATTTGGAAAAGAAGATTCAGGAAAATAAACAAGAGCAACAGGTACAGATGACAGAGATTGAAAATCAAAAGCAAAAGCTGTCAGCTTTAATCAGTCAAAGGAAATAATCCTCCTCCCGTAAACATTGGTTAATGTGGAGTTTGCCGGTACCATACAAATAAAATGGCAAGGAACCTGCTTTGTGAGCAGGTATTCAACTTCCTGAACCGATGCCATCATCCAATCAAGCTATGGAAAATATCGTGCTTTTTGATTTCCGGGCCGCATGGGAAACTTCCGGCCCTTTAGCAATTCCCAAAAAACTTCAGTGCCAATTTGCAGACTGATGGCTAATTTACTTCCACACCGATCTTTAGGGCACTACGCATAAAAAAATACTGCAATGGATTAAATAATTATCTTCAGATTTTAAAGTATTGATCTATAAAAATCCTATGGAAAAATTCATCCTTGCTTTGGATCAGGGTACGACCAGCTCGAGAGCTATTATATTCGATCATCAAGGCAGTATCCGCTCCATGGGACAAAAAGAGTTCACCCAGTTTTATCCCAAACCCGGATGGGTCGAACATGATGCCCTGGAAATTTGGAAAACCCAAAAGGAAGTGGCTAATGAGGCAATTCAAAAAGCCGGGCTGTCCAAAGATCAACTCATTGCCATAGGCATCACCAACCAGCGGGAGACCACGATTGTCTGGGATAGATCTACGGGTAACCCGATAGCCCCGGCCATCGTCTGGCAGGATCGCAGGACTGCTGATTTCTGCGGGGAACTTCAAAAACAGGGACTTTCGGGCCTGATCTCTCAAAAAACAGGACTCCTTATTGATGCCTATTTCTCCGGCAGCAAACTGAAATGGATCCTGGACCATATACCGGGAGCCCGCCAGCAGGCCGGGGACGGCAAGCTGGCATTTGGCACCGTGGACAGTTGGCTGGTATGGAATCTGACCGGAGGGAAAGTGCATGTGACGGATGTCTCCAATGCATCCAGAACCCTGCTATTCAATATCCATACCCTGGACTGGGATGAGCAGCTGCTTCAACTTATGGATATCCCCCGCTCTATGCTACCGGAAGTCAGGTCTTCTTCAGAAATTTATGGCGTATCCGGTGATGCTCTCCTGATACCGGATATCCCCATTTCCGGTATTGCCGGAGATCAGCAGTCTGCCCTCTTCGGCCAGATGTGTACCCGGCCCGGAATGGTGAAGAATACCTATGGGACCGGATGTTTCCTGGTCATGCATGCCGGAGAAAAACCCATGCTTTCTCAACATAACCTGCTCACGACCGTAGCCTGGAAAATCGGGGATAAAGTGAGCTATGCCCTGGAGGGCAGCATTTTCATTGCAGGCGCGGTGGTGCAATGGCTTCGCGATGGGCTGGGTATGATCAATCATTCATCCGAAGTGGAACAATTGGCTCAAAGTGTACCTGATAACGGAGGAGTTTACCTGGTTCCGGCCTTTGCTGGGCTGGGTGCACCGCACTGGGATCCTCATGCCAGGGGAACGATGCTGGGAATTACCCGCGGCACCAGGGCTGCCCACCTGGCCAGGGCAGCCCTGGAAAGCATGGCTTACCAGACCAAGGATGTACTGAACGCCATGGAAGCAGATTCAGGCATACCCATCCGTGAACTCCGGGTAGACGGGGGAGCTTCATCCAATAATATGCTGATGCAATTCCAGGCGGATATCCTGGAAGTTCCGGTCGTCAGGCCAAAGGTCACAGAAACCACGGCGCTTGGCGCAGCTTACCTGGCGGGCTTGGCAACCGGGTTCTGGAAAAACCAGGAAGAGATCCAAGAACAATGGCAGCTGGACCGTTGTTTTGTTCCCCAAATGACCCCATCCAAAGTCCATGACCTCACCGCAGGATGGCAACGGGCGGTTCGGGCTGCCCTGTCATGGGCTGCCGATAAGCCAGCCTGATAATCCCTTTTCTGGAATAATCCGATCTATGGACCGTCAGCAAATGATCAGCCGCCTCAGCAATACTTCCCATATCTGGGATATGATCATCATCGGAGGAGGCGCCACCGGCCTCGGTACAGCAGTCGATGCTTCAGCCCGGGGTTATGGTACTTTGCTGCTGGAACGAGCAGATTTCTGTCAGGAAACCTCCTCCAGGTCCACCAAACTGGTGCATGGCGGCGTTCGCTATTTGCAACAGGGTAATATCTCGCTGGTGCTGGAAGCCCTCCGGGAACGGGGACTGCTTTTACGCAATGCCCCTCATCTGGTGCATAACCAGGCATTCGTGGTACCGAATTACAAATGGTGGGAAGGCCCCTTCTATGGGGCGGGCCTCAAAGTGTATGATATGCTGGCCGGGAAGCTTGGCCTGGGTAAATCTACCTGGTTATCCCGGGAAGAAACGTTGAGGCGGATACCGGCCCTGGAAGCGGAGGGATTGCGTGGAGGGGTGATCTACCATGACGGGCAATTCGATGATGCCCGACTGGGTATAACCCTGGCGCTTACTGCAGCAGACCAGGGGGCTACCCTCCTCAATTACCTGGAAGTCCTCGGATTAATGAAACAAGACAAAATGGTCTGCGGAGTGATGGCCAAAGACCAGTTCAGCGGAAAAGAATATGAGATCAGGGGAAAAGTGGTCATCAATGCCACCGGGGTGTTCACGGACCGGGTGATCCGGTGGGATGATACTTCCGCAGTTCCTCTTATCGCCCCCAGCCAGGGGGTACATATCGTCCTGGATAAGGAATTCCTGGGAGGGGACAGTGCCGTGATGGTCCCCCATACGGATGATGGGCGGGTCCTTTTTGCCGTGCCCTGGCTGGATAAAGTGGTGATCGGAACTACGGATACCCCGGTAAGCATACCCAAATCATCGCCGAGACCGCTACCGGGGGAAATCGATTTCCTGCTTAACCATGTATCCAGATACCTTGCCCGTCACCCGGGGCCTGCAGATGTGAAGAGCATGTTTGCCGGATTGCGCCCCCTGGTAAAAACAAATAAAGATCAGCAAACGGCTTCATTGTCCCGGGATCATTTTCTGTTCATTTCCAGTTCCGGGCTCCTCACGATAGCCGGAGGAAAATGGACCACCTACCGCAAAATGGCACAGGATGCGGTGGACCAGGCTGCGCTGATCGCCGGTCTGGAAAAATATCCTTGCCCGACGGAACAGCTGCATGTTCATGGGTGGCAGGAGGATTCCGATTTCCTTGATCCCTTGCATGCCTATGGTTCGGACACTGCTGAGCTGAGACAGCTAATGACCATTAATCCTCTTTTAGCAGAAAAGATACACCCCGATCTTCCTTATTTTAAAGCTTCCATCATTTGGGCGATCCGGCGTGAGATGGCCCTGACGCTCGAGGATGTGCTGAGCAGGCGGACTCGGGCCCTCCTGCTGGATGCCCGCGCCGCCATTGCTTCTGCTGCCGGCACCGCCAGGCTGATGGCTGCAGAACTCGGCAGGGAGAAAAACTGGGAACTGCAGGAGACTGAAACCTTTACCGCCCTGGCCCGGACCTACCTGATGGAATGATTACGGTTCTTGGGGATTTTATCGATATTTACTTTTAAAAATAATGATGAATCCACTTATTGCAGAAATATGCGGAACTGCCTTATTGTTACTACTGGGCGATGGGGTGGTAGCTAATGTGCTGCTGAACAAAACCAATGGTTACCAGAGCGGATATATCGTGATCACCCTGGGCTGGTCCATGGCAGTATTTGTTGGGGTATACACTACGGCAGCTTACAGCGGAGCCCACTTGAACCCGGCAGTCACGATTGGTCTGGCTATTGCAGGCAAATTCGCCTGGGCCCGCGTCATCCCGTATATCTGTGCCCAGATGCTGGGAGCTGCGATCGGTTCCTTCCTGGTCTGGGTATGTTACCGAAGACATTTCGATGCCACGCAGGACGCGGGTGTGAAGCTGCTGGTTTTCTGCACGATGCCCAATATCCGCAATTATGTGCAAAACCTGATCACGGAGTGTCTGGGTACTTTTGTCCTGGTCTTTGGAATACTTTGCATCACTGCGCCCAAGTCCAGTCTGGGTGCCCTGGATGCCCTTCCGGTTGCCCTCCTCATCCTGGGGGTGGGCCTGTCCCTGGGAGGACCTACCGGTTATGCGATCAACCCCGCCCGTGACCTGGCTCCCCGCATCATGCATGCCATCCTTCCGATTCCCGGCAAAGGCCCCAGTGGCTGGGGGTACGCCTGGGTTCCTGTCCTGGGTCCCCTGGCCGGAGCTGTGCTGGCAGCATTATTGCATGGCTTACTGCAATAATCATCTTGCGCAAACAACCCGCAGGACCATTCTTTCTTTCAGGGCCCCAGGTATTTTTCAGGGGTACAGGTTTACAGTTTTAATTTGATGACATGTCACAACCCAATATTCCCGATACCGGACTACCCCGTGTAGTAGTGGTAGGGGGTGGCTTCGGTGGATTAGCGGTGGTCAGGGCGCTGCTCCGGTCCATGATGCAGGTCGTATTGATTGACCGCAATAATTACCACCTTTTTCAACCCCTGCTCTACCAGGTATCCACCGCCGGTCTCGAACCGGAAAGCATTGCTTTTCCATTAAGGGGAATCTTCAGGTATAGCAAGGATTTTCATATCCGCATGGGAGAGGCCAGTAAAATAACTCCGGAAAAAAGCATCCTGGAGACCAGCATCGGTCCGATTGGTTATGACTACCTGGTCATGGCTACTGGCTCGGATACCAATTTTTTCGGAATGGCCGATATAGAGACCCATGCCATCGGCATGAAATCCCTGGTGGAGGCGATCGGGATCCGTAATTATATCCTGCGTCAGTTTGAACAAATACTGCTGATCAATGATCCCGGGGAGATTCAGTCCCGGCTTAGTTTTGTAGTCACGGGGGGTGGACCGACAGGGGTGGAACTTTCCGGTGCCATTGCTGAACTCAAGAAACATGTGCTGCCCAGGGATTATCCCGAACTCCCCATCCATCAAATGACCGTCTACCTGGTTGAAGCCAGTTCCCGCCTGTTGGCTTCCCTGAGTGAGCAGTCCTCGAGGTATGCCTTAGCATCCCTGCAAAAACTGGGAGTTAAGGTCATGCTGCAAACCTCCGTGAAGGGCTATGACGGGAATACCCTTTTACTCAGCAGCGGGGAAACCATCCGGACCCATTCGCTGATCTGGACAGCCGGTGTCCGGGGTGTACCTGTCCCCGGCCTTCCTGGGTCCTCCGTCCTGAAAAACGGGAGGGTGCAGGTGAATATTTATAATCAGGTGGAAGGATTTGATCACCTGTTTGTGGTCGGGGACATTGCCCAGCAGGTCTTTGATCCCAGGTTCCCCAAAGGTTTCCCGATGGTGGCCCAGGTGGCCATCCAGCAGGGAAGACTGGCCGCCAAAAATATAATGCGTCTGCAATCCAGGCTACCCCTGATTCCTTTCCGGTATTCCGACAAGGGCAGCATGTCCACTATCGGCCGCAATAAGGCGGTAGCTGAGACAGCAGGCCTTAGATTCAGCGGTTTCCCTGCCTGGCTCGCCTGGATGGGCGCGCACCTGGTATTCCTGATGGGATTCCGTAATAAGCTGATCGTATTCATCAACTGGGTATACCGGTACTTCAACTTTGACAACGGATCCCGGATCATCTTTCGTCGCTGGGTTTCCCCTATGGATAAGCCATCCCAACCGGGGAATGAGGAGGTAAAATAATCGCCACCAGTTTAAAAGCAGCGAAAGTATAATTTGTCATACGGCAACTTTATGATAAAAATGAGAAATTTGTTATTAAATGGTTATAATTATCTATAATGATACAAAAGCTCAGTATTAAGAACTTCAAATCCATTAAAGATATAGATCTCTCCTGCAAAAAGATCAATGTATTTATTGGAGAACCAAGTGGCGGGAAAAGTAATATTATTGAGGCCCTTTCATTGATGAGTCATGGAATTATCAATAAGGAGATATCTAAGGAAGTGATCAGGTATAAATCTATGGCTGATCTGTTTTATGATTTTAATATTAATAAACCAATCCAGGTTTTAACAAACCAAATGAATTATACTTTAACCTATGCTATAAGAGAAAATGGAGTTCCGGAGAATGAATTCGATTTCAAATTGCAAGGGAAATCCGCTGATACTTCGAATTTAAAAATAACCCATGATGGAACAATCCCGAGTTATGGGCAATTAATTCCTACCCCATTCAAATATTATCAATATAAGCGATTAAATAATTTTCAAATTGGCTATTTACCATACTT
>Ga0307374_10015313_pt1 | contig 10331 bp, 7 predicted proteins | sample OX3MG_FD_202532 | JGI IMG/M metagenome (GOLD analysis project Ga0307374, IMG submission 202532) | Soil microbial communities from Risofladan, Vaasa, Finland - OX-3 | ecosystem: Environmental > Terrestrial > Soil > Coastal area > Acid sulfate soil | place: Finland: Risofladan, Vaasa | collected...
GTGCTGCCGTCGATCGAGATGCCGTTGTCGTCGAACAGCACGCACAGCTTGTTCAGCCCCAGATGCCCGGCCAGCCCGATTGCCTCATGGCTGATCCCCTCCATCAGGCAGCCGTCGCCTGCGATCACCCAGGTGCGATGGTCGACAAGGCTCTTGCCGAAGCGCGCCGCCAACAGCCGCTCGGCCAGCGCCATCCCCACCGCGTTGGCCAGCCCCTGCCCCAGCGGCCCGGTGGTGGTCTCGATCGCCGGATGCTCGCCATGTTCCGGGTGGCCCGCCGCCGCCGAATGCAACTGGCGGAAGCGCTGCAATACCTCGATCTCCATCCCCGCATGGCCGGTCAGGTGCAGCAGCGCATAGAGCAGCATGGAGCCATGGCCGGCCGACAGCACGAAGCGGTCCCGGTCCGGCCAGCGCGGGTCGGCCGCATCGAATTTCAGGAAGCGCGTCCATAGCGCGGTGGCCGCGTCCGCCATCCCCATGGGCATGCCGGGATGGCCGGATTTCGCCGCCTCCACCGCGTCCATCGCCAGTGCGCGGATCGCATCCGCCATCTCGCGCTCGGGCGTGGCCGGGCGGGCCAGTATCGCCGCCTGCAACGCCAGCGCAGGGTTGGGACCCGCGATTTCCGCCAGGGATGCCATGCCGCCTCCGGTCTGTGCGGGCGCTATTAGAGCCGCGGCGGCTGGCCAGGCAACCCCTGCCGATCCCGACGTCGACCCTGACGCCGACCCTGACGCCTTGCCCGCCGCCGCCGTTCCTGCAACTGTTCCGGATCACCGGACCCCGAGCTTCACCGAAGGTGCGCGATGGCCCATGCGCTGGCCCAGGATCACCCCGCCCCCGCCACACGGCGCAACAGCGATCTCGATCAGGATGCGGTCTGGCAGGCGCGGATCGATCTCGCCGCCTGCTTCCGCGCCGCCGCCCGGATGGGGCTGCACGAGGGCATCTGCAATCATTTCTCCGCCATGGTGCCGGGGCGGGACGATCTGTTCCTGGTCAACCCCTATGGCTGGGGCTTCCAGGAGATCACCGCCTCCCGCCTTCTGGTGTGCGATTTCAACGGCCACGTGATCGCGGGAAGCGGGGAGCCGGAGGCCACCGCCTTCTACATCCACGCCCGGCTGCACCTGCGCCTGCCGCGTGCCCGCGTCGCCCTGCACACCCACATGCCCAATGCCACCGCGCTTGCCATGCTGGAAGGCCCGCCGCTCGCCTGGGCCGGCCAGACCGCGCTGAAATTCCACGGCCGCACTGCCGTGGACGAGGATTACGGCGGCCTCGCACTCAGCACCGCCGAGGGCGACCGCATCGCCGCCAGCATGGGCGAGGCCGACATCGTGTTCCTGAAGAACCACGGCGTGATGGTCGTCGGCCCCACCATCGCCGAGGCGTGGGACGATCTGTACTACCTGGAACGCGCCGCCGAGGCCCAGCGCCTCGCCCTGTCCACCGGCCGCCCCCTGAAGATCATCCCCGAGGCCGTCGCCGCCGCAACCGCCGCGCAGATGCGCGAAGGCGGCGGCGAATCCGCCCGCCTGCATCTCGAAAGCATCAAGCGCACCCTCGACCGCGAGACCCCGGACTACCGGCACTGAGCGAGGACCGGGACATGCGATCGGGAGTGCGGATGCTCCGTCCCGTGATCCTCGCCCTCGGGCTCCTGGCCGTTGCGGGCTGCGCTGCGAAACCGGCGCACCCGGGCGTGATCGCCCGGGCGCCGTACGGTCAGGGCCGCGCATCGATCCCGGACGACCATGTGCCGGCATTCGCGCAGGTGCCCTATGAGCCGTTCGCGCGCCAGGAAGCGGTGGCGATTGCCTTGCGCGAATGGCGGCTGTTCGGCCAGCCGGTGGACGACCGGGCGCCGCAGGATGTGCCGCCGCCGCTGCCCGACCAGAAGCCCGAGCGCTGGCCCGGCCTGTGGGAGCGCGTCGGCGAATACTGGTGGACGGCGATGTGGCCGGGCATGAAAGAGGCGCGTTGGACCGGCAAGCACAATGCGGAAGGCGAGGTGTTCCCCGCCAGCGAGGACGGCAACTACGCCTGGTCGGCGGCGTTCATCTCCTACGTCATGCGCATCGCCGGCGCCGGCGCGCGCTTCCCCTACTCGATCAACCATGCCGGCTACATCAACGCCGCCCTTCAAGGCGGCTATGCCTTGCGGGACCGCCGGCCGGCCGACTACGCGCCGAAGCCCGGCGACCTGATCTGCTGGGGCATGCGCCACAACGTGCCGCTGACCTTCAACGACCTGCCGACCGACCGGCCATTCCCCGGCCATTGCGACATCGTGGTGGCGGCACGGCCGGGCCAGCTCAGCGTGGTCGGCGGCAATGTCGACGATGCGGTGACGATGAAGCACATCCCGACCACGGCGGAAGGCAGGTTGGCCGATGCGTCCGGCACGGTTCTGGACACGCGCTATGCGTGGTTCGTTGTCGTGCAGGTGTTGTACGACGTGAACGCCCTGCCGGATTCCGACGCGCCGCCGGCCGCGCCGGCATCCTGATCAGGCTGTCAGCCGCGCCAGGCGATCGAATTCGGAAACGGCGAGGGTTTCGCCGCGCCGGTCCGGCGCGATGCCGGCGCGGATCAGCAGGGCTTCGCCGCCGAGAGATTTCAGCGCGCCGCGCAGCATCTTGCGTCGCTGGCCGAAGGCGGCGGCCGTCAGCCGTTCCATGGCGACGAACAGGGCAGGGGGCGGCTGTTCGGCGTGCGGGATCAGCCCGACGACGGCGGAGACCACCTGCGGCGGCGGGGTGAAGGCGGCCGGCGGAATGCGCATCAGCAGCCCCGCCCGGCAGATCCATTGGCACAGGACGGACAGCCGGCCATAGGCGGGCGTGCCGGGTGCTGCGCAGATGCGCTCGGCCACCTCCTGCTGGAACATCAGCGTGAGCCGCTCGAACGCCCCGGCCTGCCGCAGCCAGCCGACCAGCAGCGGGCTCGCGATGTTGTAGGGAAGATTGGCGATGACCTGCCGCGGCGGCAACGCCAGCGTGGAGAGATCAAGCCCGAGCGCGTCCGCCGCCACCACGCGCAGCCGGTCCGGGTGGTCGGCACGCAGTTCCTCGATGGCAGCCACCGCGCGCGGGTCGATCTCGACGGCGGTGACGGAAGCGGCCGGGCTGTCCAGCAGCGCGCGGGTCAGTCCGCCGGGACCGGGACCGATCTCGATCACGTGCCGGCCCGAAAGGTCCCCGGCCAGCCCGGCGATGCGCGCAGTCAGGTTGCCGTCGAGCAGGAAATGCTGCCCGAGCTTGCGGCGCGCATCGAGCCCGTGCCGCGCGATGACTTCCCTCAGAGGGGGCCGCACGGGCGGGCGCGGCGAAGGCACGGAACCTCAGTTCTTCATCATCTGGATGTTGGCGCGGCGATGCAGGTCGGCCAGCAACTGCTGGGAGAACAGCTCCACCCGGTGACCCAGGATCTGTTGCGTGATCTGCTTCTTCGTCGGAACGCCGAGGTTCTTCGTCTGCCGGTCGCAGATCATCACCACCGTCACCCCGTCATTGGCCAGCAGCGGCGGGCTCGCCTGATCGAGCGGCAGGTCCGTGAGCAGCTTCTGGAACTGCGGCGGCGTCACGTTCTGCAACTGCACCGGGCCGGGATCGGACGGATGCACGGCCCCGGCCGCCTTGTTCGCCGCCTCCATCTCGCTGCAACTGTGAATGCTCGTCCCCAGCGCGTGCGCCCGCTGCAGCGTCGCCTGCTGCGCGGCGGTCGGCGCCTGCGGGTTGAGCGGGGTGGCGAACGGCAGGAACACCTGGCGCAGGGTCAGTACGGTGGCCGGGTCGTTGCCGATCTGCCGCTTGCCGCGCAACTGCACGATCGACAGCCCCCCGGCCACCGGTACCGGATTGCTGATCGCGCCCACCGGCATCTGGTCCACAAGGGCGGCAACCCCCGGATCGAGCTGCTCGGACTGCACCCAGCCCAGCGCGCCGCCTTGCAGCGCGGTCTGGCTCTGGCTGAACTGCGCCGCCACCACCGGGAACGGGGCGCCGGCACGCAGCTGGGTGATGACCGTATCGGCGAACTTCTGCGCATCCGCCGCCCCCGCCTGGCTTTCGATGGGGATGAAGATCTCGCCCACGTTGTATTCGTTATGCCCCGTCTGCGCCTTGATCCGGGCCAGCCGGTCGGCGATGTCCTGCGGGGAGGGCTGCGCCGATGCCCCGAGCTTCTTGCGCAGCACCTGGGTCCAGCCGAGCTGGGTGCGGATCTGGTCGATCAGCGTGCCGAAGCCCACACCCTGGGCGGCGAGCTTCTGGCGCAGATCGCCCGCCGCCATGGTGTTGCGCTTCTCGATATCGGCGATGGCCGCGGCGATCGCCTTGTCCGGCACCACGATGTGCTGCTTCTCCACCTCCTGAAGCTGCAGCCGCTCGTCGATCAGCTGGCGCGTCACCTGCGGGGCGAGCCGGTTCAGCACGTCGGGCGTGAGCGGCAGGCCGGTGGACAGGGCGAACAGCCGGGCGCGGTTGTTCACATCGCCCTGGGTGATGACGGTGCCGTTGACGACCGCCGCGATCGAGGCGACCTGCGCGAGCGCGGGAGCGACGAACGCAGGACCGGCAAAAGCAAGGACCAGCAGCGCCGACAGGGCCGGCATCCGCCAGCGGGAGAAACGCAAGGACATGTGTTGGAATTCCGTTCCCATGTTCACAGCGCGCCGAAGCCGACGGTGCCCAGGGTCTTGAACGTGACCTGGAACAGCAGGGCGGTCGCGCCGTGGTCGCCGTTGAGCGAAGTGAACCGGCGGTCGAACTTCACCTCGAAGACCAGGCATTCGTTTTCGTAGGCGGCATCGAGCCCGGCGGAGACGAATTGCGCGCTCTGCAAATCCCGCCGCGTATAGCCGGACAGCCGCCACTGCCCCAGATGGGTCGTCGCACTCAGCATGATCTCGTTGCGCGGCGTATTCACCGAAGTCGGCGGCGGCGAGGAATCGTAAAGGAAATACGGGTCGGTGGCGGTGTAGAGATAGCCCCCCGTCACCCGCAGCGTGTTGTTCCCGACCGAGGCGGTGGCATCGATGAAGCGCTGCTGGAAGGTCTTGTGGTCGAGCCGGGTGCGATAGGTCAGATCAAGCCATGGCGTCGGGCTCAGCGACACATGCCCGACGATGTCGGAGACATTGTCGGACAGCCCCGAACCCACCGGGAAGGTTGTGTCCTTGTGCAGCCGGTAGGACTGGCCGATCAGCGCGTCGAGCGAGGAGCCGCCCATGTACCACGCGCCATGCAGGCCGACATTGACCCGCGTGCCGCCCTCCAGCCGGTCGATGCCGGGGAATTTGTTGAAGCCGAACAGGTTCGCATCGGTGAACTGCAGGTCGAGGCTGTCCTCGTTCGGGATGTTCAGGCTGGTGCGGTTGCCGATGTTGGGCGCGACGATGAGCTGGGCGATCGGCTCGATGATCTGGGTGCCCCAGCGCCCGGCATCGCGCATCAGCGGCCAGCGGTAGTCGAGCGCGACCTGAGGCAGGGCGCGGGCGGTTTCGGCCGAATTCGCGGTGCCGAAATTCGGCAGCTCGTTCAGGTTGTGCGCGGAATACACCGCGGCATCGAGGTGGAATTGCAGCTTCCACAGATCGCCGAACTGCCCGGTGAAGGGCTTTTCATAATTCATCGTCAGCGCGCCGCGGGCGGTGCTGGTGCCCGATTGGCGCAGGACGTTGAAGAAGCTGGTGTCGGCCGAGAAGCGCCCGCCCCATGCATCCGGCTCGCCGAAGAAGGAATAGCGCGCATAGGGCAGAACCACCGGCAGCGAGCTGGCGACCACGGAGTTCTGCAGCGCCTGGTAGAAGCGCGTGTCGATCCTTGCATAGGCGCCGGGGCCGAACCCTTCCAGGTAGACCTGGCTGTTCAGCGTGTTGGCGCTGGGCAGGATGTTGAAATCCCGCAGATAGTCGGTGGAGGAGGCGCGGTTGAAATCGAACCCGTAGCGCCAGGTGCTGTTCAGGTCGAACACCCCGTGCGCGAACAGATACCCCTGCGGCTTGTGCTGGTCATACGCGGCGGCGGCATTGATGCGGATTTCGCCGTCGTTGAAGCGCTTGCGGTAGATGGTCTGCAGCTGCGGCCCGGTCTGTGTCGCGAGCGTGGGAATGATCGTCGCGTCCGAGGATTTGTCGATCACCCAGAAATAAGGAATGCTGGCGAAGGCGCCGAGATGGCTCGATTCGCCGACGGAGGGTATGAGCAGCCCGCTCGCCCGCTTCACCGAAGGGTCGGGGCTGAAGAAGAACGGGAAATACGCCACCGGCAGCCCGTAGATCTCCATCACCGCATCCTTGTACTCGATGCGCTTGTGCTGCAGATCCTGCACCGCGGAGGAGGCGCGAATGGCCCACAGCGGCGGGATGTTCGGGTTTTTCCGGCAGACGTTGCAGGTAGAATAGACCGCCTTGCTCAGCTCGTTGATCTGCCCGCCCGTCCGGCGCGCGCCGTTCGCGGCGAGCTTCGCGTTCTGCGCGAGCCGCACGCTCATGCCCTTCATCACGCCGTTCTTCATGTTGCGGGACAATTCGGCGTAGTTCGAGAACAGCACCTGCCCGCTGGGCTCCAGCATCACCACGTGCCCGATGGCCGCGGCGACGTTCGTGTTGCGGTCGAACGTCATCTTGTCGGCATAGACGATATGGTCGCCCTGCCAGGCCTCGACATGGCCGGTCGCGGTGACGATCCCGGTCTGCCGGTTGTAGGAGACCTGGTCGGCGAGGAACGTCACCGGCTGCGTGTTCGAAACCGGCTGGGCATGGCCGCCGGCCAGCAGCGACACCTGGGCCGCCGCGAAGCGGACCGCGAGCAGCAGCAATGCCGCCGCCGCCAGCGCCACCGGCAGCGGGCGCGGCCGGGCCAGCAGAAAACGCCTCGTCGGCCCGCCGATCTTCAAGCGGCTAACCATCTTCAAGATGCAGCAGCAGCGCCACCGCCAGCATCAGCCCGGCGGCGGCTGGCGCCCAGGCCGCGAGCAGGGTGGGCAGCACGCCGGACTGGCCGAATTCCTCGGCGAGCTTCGAAACCATGAACAGCGCGAACCCGGCCGCGACGCCGCTGCCGATCATCCGCGCCACCCCGCCGCGGCGGGACGGGCGCATGGAGAAGCCGGCCGCCACCAGCGCCATCGTGCCCGACAGCAACGGCAGGGCCAGCAGCGTCTGGAAGCGGAGCTGATGGCGGATGGCGGAGAAGCCCGATTGCCGCAGCAACCGGATGAAGCCCGGCAGCGCCCAGAACGACAGGGTATCGGGGGAGGCAAAGCTTTCCTGCACCCTGGACACCGTGAGATCGGTGGGCAGGCGGAGGTATTTATGGGGCGTGGGGGCGCGGCCGGGCTGCATGGTGCGCGCATCATCCAGCACCCAGACGCCGGACGCCAGGGCGGCGTGCGTCGCCTCGATCCGGCCGAGGAGCTGGTCCTTCGGGCCGAGGCGGAACACGCTCACCTCCCGCGCCGTCAGCCGCCCCTTGCTCACCTTCACCTGGCGCGCGTGCAGGATGGCCACGCCGTGCGGATTGAGCCCGGTATCCGCCTGCCGCAACCACAACTGCCCGCCGGCGAGCGACATCGGCCCCGAGCTGGTCTTCAGGTAGAGGGTGTCGAGCGTCTCCGCCCGGGCGAACAGCGCGGCCGAGAGCGGGCTGATCGCCGTGGTCGCCAGCACGCCCAGCAGCACCGCGATCAGCACCGGCGCGGCCAGGAACTGCCAGGCCGAGATGCCGGCGGCGCGGGCGACGATCAGCTCGGAGGAGCGGGTGAGCCGCCAGAACGCCAGGATCCCGCCCAGCAGGATGGCGAACGGCAGGATCTCCATCATCTCCCACGGCAGGCGCAGCGCGGCCATGCCGGCCATCAGCCCGAACGTCGCCCCCGGGCGCGTGGCGGCGCGGCGCAGCAGTTCCAGGAAATCGAACAGGGAGACGAGGCCGGAGAGCCCGGCCAGCATGCCGAGCACCGCCAGGGTGAACTGCCGCCCGATATAGAGCGAGAGCGTGGTGCAGATCGGCATGCTCAGCCGCCCCCGCGCCCGGCATCCGCCGGCCCGGCAAGATCGAACAGCCCGCGCAGGGACCAGGTGAATTGCGGGCGGAACAGCAGCCACCCGGCAATCAGCCCGGGCACCACGGCCTGGACCCAGATCAGCGGAATCCACACGTTGTTCTTCGCCGCGAGGTTGTCCGCCGCCAGTTCCGCCGCCAGCAGCAGCACCATCGCCGTCACCGCCGCCGCCGGCCGCAGCAGCCCGCCATGCCGGCGGAACGGGCCGCCGAGCACCGAGACCAGCGCGACCAGCGCGTAGGACGCGGCGGTGAGCGGCCCGGCGAGGCGCTTGTGCGCCTCGGCATGCCATTTCGGCACGTCCTGCGGGCTGACCCAGCGCGGGTCCGGATGAAGCAGGGCACGGAGGGACACCTCGCTGTCGTCGCGATACCGCGCATCGGTGGTATGGGCGGCCTCCGCGAGGTCGATCGTGTTCTGCTTGAAGCTCAGCACGTCGAGCCGCCCGGTATGGCGGTCGATCTCCTGGCGGCTGCCGTTGAACAGCACCACCCGCGGGCCGGACGGGCCGGACAGGATGCGCCCGGATTCCGCCAGGATCGTCGCCGGCGCGTTCTTGTTGCGTTCGTCATTCACCAGGATGCCGTGCAGCGTGCCGTTGGGATCGCGGGAGCGGATATAGACCGTGAGATCGGCGGAGATCGGGGTGAAAACCCCCTCCTGCAGCAGGAACGCGGCGATGCGGTTGCGGATGGCGAACTGGAATTCGCGAAAGGCGGTCAGGCTCGCCGGCACGACCCACAGGTTGAGCACGTAGCTCATGCAGACAACCATTACCGTGAGCACCAGCGCCGGGCGCGCCAGCGCATAGGGCGACAGCCCGGCCGCGCGCATCACCGTCAGCTCCCGGTCGCCGGCGAGCCGCTGATAGACGAACTGCACCACCACGAAGGTCGTGATCGGCAGGATCACGGCGATGAAGCTCGGGATCAGCAGGCCAGTCAGCTTCAGGAACACCACCGGCGAAAGCCCGCGGTTGACGATCAGCTCCACGAAGCGCAGCGACTGCGTCAGCCAGATCAGCGCCACGAGGCCGCCGGTGACGGCCACCAGCGCGAACAGAAGCTGGCGGAAGATATAGCGGTCGAGCCGCGAGATCAGCAGGCGGCTGCGCATGGCGCGGCGTGGAACTCCCGGTCGTGGTAGCGGCATCCTATCCGCCCGGCGGGGCGAAATGGCGGCACGGCAGCGTGAGCGGGCGGCCATGCCGCCTGCGATGCCGTCTTTGGGCACAGCCGCGCGATGAAGGCAAGGGCCGCGGCTTGCGCCGCCGCCGCGGCTGCGTCACATCATCGGGCGGTTCGCCGCCGTTCCAGCGCGGCCGAAAGGGGGCGAAGCAGGCATGGGCGAGATTCCATGAACGAGGTTCCATGAGCGATATCCTCTGGGCTCCCTCGGCCGAGCGCGCCGCCACCACCAACGCCGGCGCCTTCCTCCACTGGCTGGCCGCCACCGGCCGGGCGGAACCGGCGGACTGGCCGGCGCTGTGGCGCTGGTCGGTGGCCGACCTGCCGGGCTTCTGGGATGCGCTGTGGGATTTCGCCGGCCTGATCGGCGACAAGGCAGGCCCCGCGCTCACCCTGGGCGCGACCATGGAGGCCGCGCGCTTCTTTCCCGAATGCCGGATCAGCTACGCCGAGAACATCCTCCGCCACCAGGGCGCGCGGGAGGCGCTGGTTTTCCGCGGCGAGGACGGGCAGCGCACCGCCTGGTCGCGCGACCGGCTGCGCGCGGAGGTCGCGGCGATGGCGGCCGCCTTCACCGCCGCCGGCGTGGGCCCCGGAGACCGGGTGGCCGGCTGGCTGCCGGACATCCCCGAAGCCGCGGCGGCGATGCTCGCCACCAACGCGATCGGCGCGGTCTGGAGTTCGTGTTCGCCCGATTTCGGCGCGGCCGGGGTGCTGGACCGGTTCGGGCAGATCGAACCGAAGCTGCTGCTGGCGGCCGACGGCTACCGCTACGGCGGCAAGCTGTTCCGCAACGCCCCGCGCATCGCCGAAGCCATCGCGGGCCTGCCGGGCACCGCGCTCGTGGTGGTGCCCTTCATCGACGACCCCGCTGCCCGTGCCGTTCCCGGCGCGACCGCCCTGCCCGACCTGCTGGCCCCGCACCGTGCCGCGCCCCTGTCGTTCCGGCGCATGCCCTTCAACAGCCCACTCTATATCCTGTTCAGCTCCGGCACCACCGGCAAGCCGAAGTGCATCGTCCATGGCGCCGGCGGCACCCTGCTGAAGCACGCCTGCGAACACCTGCTGCAT
>Ga0307374_10015314_pt1 | contig 10331 bp, 17 predicted proteins | sample OX3MG_FD_202532 | JGI IMG/M metagenome (GOLD analysis project Ga0307374, IMG submission 202532) | Soil microbial communities from Risofladan, Vaasa, Finland - OX-3 | ecosystem: Environmental > Terrestrial > Soil > Coastal area > Acid sulfate soil | place: Finland: Risofladan, Vaasa | collected...
ATCCATTCGCGGCGGAGAAGGAAATATGGAACGCCGAAAATTACGATGAAATCATAGCGAGCGCAATCCGGCGCGGTGAAGTATATTTTAGCGGCGGCAAATTCAAGGGAAAAGGGAACTCCAAGATTTCAAAGGCTTTTAAGGAGCTTGGCGCGCGGCGCGAACGGGGCGGAGATTGGGAGCTTGAACCCTCCGGGCTTATCCTTGAGGCGATCCGGTGGCGGCGGGAGCTTAACTCCGCAATCGCCGCGGCGTTGCGGGGAACCCTCGATTCCATAGAAACTACAGCCTCACGATCAAGATACGACGTAGAGTCCGGTGGCGCGGCCTTGGCGGCGGATAAAAGCCTTTCCGAGAGCCTCCGGGCTATCAGCGTAGATAAACAGATGACCGATGAGCAGAGGCAGACTTTCAGGCGCGACTATACCGAGAACATGGACCTTTACATCAAAGGTTTCATGAAAGAGCGCGTCATCGAGCTGCGCTCTAAAATCGAAGCCCTGTCCGATGAGGGATATCGCGCCGAAAAAATCTCCGAGATCATCGTGGATGAAATAGGCATAAGCAAGAACAAAGCCGAATTCTTGGCTTCCAACGAAACCAGGCTCATGGCCATGGCTTATCGGCAAAGAAACCTAGCGGAGCTTGGATTTACGCGCTACAAGTGGGATGCCATCATGGACGCCAAGACCAGGCCGGACCATGCGGCCCTTGAGGGTGGAATCTACAAATACGCGGAACCTCCAATAGCCGATATCCGCCGCGGTTTACGCGCCAATCCAGGGATACTCTGGAATTGCAGGTGCCGAGACTTGACCATCGTGGAGGGCAAATGATACCTCCCGTGGCCAAGAAAAAAGCGAAGCGTGAATACAGGCGGTTATGCTCCGTAAAAAGCAAGAAGCAAGCGGCCTATGAGACCATCGCCGGACTGCGCGCCCTGGGATGGAGCATAAGCGTTAGAAGCCTTTACCGCATCACAGGCGGCCGCTGATCGCCTGAACAGTAAATAGCCTTTCCTCGTCGGAAGCAATCCATTCTGGCAATTTCTGGCAAGTGTTTTTTCTTTACATTTTTATCGCCACGCTAAATAATAAGAGCATGACTTGGTTTCTTGGCCCGCACGATCAGCCGCAGACCGGACCGTTGGCCGATCGCGCTAAATTCGGGCATCAGGAAATCAGTAAAGCGAGTCATGATAAGGCGACGACTCCTACCGCTTCCGGGCATTATCCCATGGCGGGCAATCCGGCCCCGAGGGAAGAAAATCCCAAGATGGCCTATCCGGGACTTTCCGGCGCGACCTGCCTTATCAAGAACGCGGACGTAAAACTAAAGGTTAAGGGCATCACGGAGGGAACGGCGGCCGCGGTGCTTGGTTCCATCCGTGGATATCCTGGGATGGGAGCCTTGTCCCGTGATTTTGCCAGGGAATCGGAAGAAGAGCGCGAAAAGGCCTGGGACAGCGTGGCAAATCAGGAATCCCCCGACGCCCCGCAAAGCCCGCAAAACCCGGAAAAGCCCAAGCGTCACGATCAGCCCAAATTCCTTGAGACCTTGACTTCCACTTTACCCAAGAATCCCGCCACCGGTTCCCACGTTACGCATTTCAAGAGGACGCAGAGCGGCGAGCTTTCCACTCCTAAAATCAGCAATCACATTGAAAAGCTCAAAGACGGCAAGTATCGCCTTCTCTCGCATGAGGGCAAGAATTTAGGAACTTTCGATTCCAAGTCCGCGGCCGAGAAGCACGAAGGTGAAGTTGAATACTTCAAGCATAAATGAATGATTCAAAATATCGAAATCGAAAACGGAACGCAATGGCCCAAAGGGGTCAAGATGCGCTTCATCGAGCCGGGCCCGGTTCATTACGAAAACATGGGCACCGTCCTGGTTCCTATGGAATGCCTGGACAAGATGTCCGCAAGCCTGGTAGGCAAGCCGATCATCGACCGGACGCACGCCAATGCCAAGCCGGAGAATTTCAAGGAGATAGCCGCAGGGGTTATTTCCAGGGTCTGGAAAGGGGAGGATGGCTGGTATTGGTGCGAGGCTCTGATTTGGGACGAGGACTGCATCGCTCATTGCCGCGATCCGCAATGGTCAATTTCCTGCGCTTATATGCCTACACAGATAGACCAGAAGGAAGGTATCCACAACGGGCTTCCTTACTCAGCCATATTTATGGACGGAGTTTACACGCACATAGCCGTAGTGCGCGATCCGAAGTATTCGGATGCGATGATTGTCTGCAACTCAAGGGGTGAAAAAATGATTAAGCTCTTTTCTAAGACGCAGGAGCAAAAGCCTGAGGAAAAGGATGCCCGCTTCGTGATGGTTGACGGAGCCAAGATTCCTTTAGGCGAGGTTCTCAACAGCTACATGGCGGAGCAGGAAGAAATCAAGAACGCGGTGGCCGATGACTCTACCATTGAAATTGACGGCGAGAAGGTTCCCGTCAAGAACATGGTTGAGGCATACCGAAAGCATAAAGGCGTCAAAAATGCCGAGCTTTCCAGGCCGCATGAAGAGGAAAAGCCGCGCGATGACGTGGATGAGGATCGCGAGGAAGCCGAGAAGAAGGTGAAATCATCGGTTCATGATAAGTCAGTGTCCGCTCGGCCCAAGGAGACTTTTAACGATGAAAAGGGCAAGCCCCAGCGGGAGCAGGAAAAGCAGAGCGACGAGACGCAGAAAAAGCTTGAGGAAGGCCATGTCCATAATTCGCGGGCGGAATTCGCCGAGATCATGGATAAGCGTCCCGCCACGCAGCAGGCTTCATACGTCACGCAAGAGGATCGGCTGGCCGCAGGCCGGAAGAAATACGGCAGGGTTAAATAGGAGAACACAATGTCTAACATCAATCTAAATCAGTTTTCGATGTCCATGGTCCAGGGCGCCCTGGGCACGGGTGCCGGTAGCTTCCCCCGCGTCATCGAGGCGCAGGTTAGCTTCAATCAGGCTACTGCGCTTGTCCCTGGACAGGCCGTGAAGTTCGATTCGGCTGTGACGACCGGCGGGATTCCCTCCCTTCTAGCGGCCGCGCAGTCGGATCAGGCTGATGGCTACATCATCTACACCGTCAAGAACGGCGGCAATTTGACCTCGGGCCTGGTGGTTCCCATCATGCTTTCCGGTTCCATGTGGATGACGGTTGGAACGGCGGTCAATCAGGGAAGCGCGGTTGAGGATGCGTCCGTGGCTGGAGAAATCGAGCCGGTCGGGACGACTGGCGGGGCCAAACGCCGCGGCATCAGCCTGCAAAATGGCGCGGTCGGGTCCCTCGTCATCGTGAATATCGAGCCCATCGTCATGGCGACGGCTGGCCTCTAGGAGATTGAAATGATCACTCGCAATAACGACGGCCTTCTGGTCCTGAACTCGAACGGCAATATTGATAGCTCAAGCCTTGGGTATCAATACACTATCCAGACCACGACCCAAATCAGGGATCGTGTTATCGATCAGGTGTTCTACGAAGTTCCCTTCTCCATGCTCATTCCGGTCGATGTCGGCCTGGGCGCGTGGATGGAGGACATCAAGACCAATACGGTCTTCAATCTGGCGGGGGACTTCTTTGACGGGGTTTCTTCGTTGAACTCCTCGAACGCGCAAATGCCTGTCGTCGAGGTCGGCACGGCTCCCATCACGGCCAAGATTGCCTCTTGGACCATGGCCTACAACTACACGGTGGCCGAGGTCAACAAGGCTTTGGCTTCCAACAACTGGGATGTGATCGAATCCAAGATGAAGGCCCTCAAGAAGCGGTGGGACCTTGGCTTGCAGCAGGTGGCCTTCATGGGCGACCCGCGCGATGCGGTTAATTATCCCGGTCTTTTCACCAATAGCGTCTCCACGATCGACACGGCGACTATCCCGGTCCTCATCAATAGCATGAACCCGACGCAATTCGCCGCGTTCGTGGCTACCATCATGGATAGCTACTTCCAGAACAGCAACAACACGCGGCTCCCGGATACCTTCCTCATGGGGTATAAGGACTGGCTCGGCTTGCAAACGCCTGTCAGCGCGTCTTACCCGAACATCCCGATGATCACCTACCTTCTGGATGCCTTCCGGGGAGTGACGGGGAATGCGAACTTCGTCATTGCTCCCGTGGCCTATCTGGACGCGACAAATCAGTATAACATCAACCAGTTGGGCGGCGTGCAGCGTTACGCCCTCTACCGGAACGACCCGGAAGTCGTCAAGATGGACATCCCCGTGGATTTCATGCTAAACCCTGCGGGAACCGCGAACAACTGGCAATGGCAGGCGGTTTCCTTTGGTCAGTATACCGGGGCGGTTCCTTACCGCGTGGCTGAGTTGGAGTATTTCGATTTGCCATGATTATTCACAATAATGGCAAGGGTCCAATCATCATCGCGCATACTTCCAGGGGCGTATGGAAAGTGCCCCCCGGGGGATCGGCGGCGATTGATAAAAAGACCGGCATCAAACTGCAAGGTAAATACCAGCATATTTCCGAACGGAGGAAAAAATGATCGTTTTAAATATCAGCAAGAGCAACAGAAGTTTCAGGGTCAAGGATAAGGAAGAGCTGAAGATCATCGGCCCCGGAAAGAGCATTCAGGTTTCCGAAGCCTGCGGGGCGCGCTTGACGCGCAAGATTGGAGGCCGCGCGCTCTACAAAGACCTTGTGGATGCCGAGAAATATGAGGAGCTTGCTCCCCTCGCTATCGCCAACGCCGAGCGCCTCAATGCCCTTTTGAAGGAAAACGAGGAGCTTAAGAAGAAGCTCGGATTGGATAAGCCGGTGAAAAAAGATGAGAAACAGGAGGTCAAAAAGTGAAGAAGATTTTTTTGTCTTTAGGTCTCATTCTAGGCGCGGGGTTCGCGCTAGGCGCGGGGTCCGTGTGGGCGCAGGTCAACGCTCCGACCTACGCGGGGCAGAACCGGGTGGATGCCGGAGCATTTAGCAATGACAGCCTTCTTGGCTGCCAGGCCTTCAGGGTTGAAAAAACCACGATCCCGGTGCTCGTCGCTTCCGGTCCCGTCCTCCTTGAGCAACTCTGCGCTTTTGGGGGCGCGGGCGGCAATACTGCGGATGCGGGTTTCGCGGTGGCTTTGGATTCCAACAGCATTCTGGGCAATTCCGTCACTTCCGGAATTCCGGCCGGTGAAGTTGCGCTTGAGCCCATCCAGGCCCTGAACCTTGCCGGTTCCGCGGCCAATCGTGAAAACGCTGGATGCGTGGCAAGCTCCGAAGCCCCGGCGCAGCTGAAAAACGGGCTTGTTGTGGCATTGAGTTCCAGCAGCATCAGCGCGGTGGGTTGCTTCCGGTCGCAGAGCGGGACTAACCCGTAGGTAACGGTGACCGTGGATGAGCTTTGTTCCGCCCAATACGGCGCAGTTCAAGGCCCAATTCATCCGCGATTTCCCCTATGGGTCAGGTCTTGACACCATAACCGACAGCGATATCCAGAACGCCATCAACGAGGGTCAGCAGCTATTTAACCCTAGTGATTGGAATACATCCGTCCCCCAAACACAGGTTCAATTGACCGGGGACCTTACCCTAGGCTCCGAGATTATCGTTAATGTGTCCTCCATTTCAAACATTTCGATTGATCAGCCGATCAGTGGGACCGGAGTCGTGGCCGGGGCTATCGTTACGGCCTTGACCGCCACGACTATCACGATGTCCGCGGCGGCGACCGCCAGCGGGACCGGCGTTACCCTCACGGTAGGCTCCGCCTCCGGCTATACGGTTTCCGAGGCGCAGATAGGCTACCTCTATCTTACGGCGCATCTGCTTTCATTGAGCCTGCAAGCGGCCGGTGGCCTTGGCGCTATCCCCGCTTACGGCGGGCAGGGTTCGAGCGGCGGCGGGGTAATCAAGAACAAGACTGTGGGCAGCATAACGGTCGGTTATGAGATTCCTGAATTTGTGGCCAAATCGGCCACACTCTCGCAATTCATGCGGACAAATTACGGGCAGAAGTATTTGCAGATGTGGCTTCCCAAGAGGGCGGGACGTCGGGTCTTTGTGGTCCCGGGCCAGCCTTCGGCCTCGCTTAATCCGGGGAATATGGGGGAAATCTGGAACCCCAATCAACTTGGACCGGCGCAGATACCATGAAGAGCGGAGATATGCAGTTCGATTTTTCGGGCCTGGAAAAGCTCAAGAAGTCCATATTGAAGGGTGGCTATGTCAAGGTCGGAATTGTCTCCGGCCACGCGCAGCGGGAGAAGGGTCAAGCGACTAATGCCTATATCGGCATGGTTCATGAGCGTGGTTCCCTATCTCGCGGCCTGCCTCCTCGTTCTTGGCTTGAGATGCCCTTACGCCATGAAAAGGAGGCCATCACCAATTCTACAGCTAATGCCGTCTCTGCCCATGCGGATTGGCTGGAAGGTGGGCTAAAGAAGTTCTATGCCGCCCTTGGAGAAGCCGCGGTAGAGGCTATCAGGAGGGCTTTTAGCAGCGGCGGCTTCGGAGAATGGAAAGCTCTTAAGCCGGAGACGATTGCCCGCAAGCGCAGGGAAGGCAGCTCCTATCCCGATTCGATACTGATTGATTCATCCCAGCTCAGGGATAATGTGGATTACGAGGTAGTGTCGTGATTCCCAATGTTTTAGACGGCATCGCGGAATTCCAGGTGCGCCTGCGCTTGGCGCGGGTTACAAAAACGCAAAGCGATTACGACACCACGGAAACATCCTCTGATTTGCGCTACTTCAGCGCGATCATCGAGCCGTTGCCCTCCACGCGGCTTCTTGTCAAGCCGGAGGGCCAACGGAAATGGAAGTGGTTTAGGATGTGGGCGCAGACCCAGTTGGAGCTTGACGACTATGTCTCCGATGGGCAGAACAAGCAATACCGCGTCATGACGAAGCAGGATTGGGATTTAAGCGGCGGACAGTCCGCTACGGCTGTGAATGAATATGAACTCATTGAATCTTCGAGCCTTGGAAGCGAGGCCCCATGAACACTCCCACGACGAGCCCGCGCGAGCCCATCAAGGTTGTAGCCGATATCCTGGCTTCCGAGTTAGGACTTGATCCCGCGCATATCGCCATGGATTACCAGAAATACGATATACCGAATAACGGGCTTTTCATAGTTTTGGGGTATCTAGGCCCGACCGCCATCATTTCCAATCAAAATTATTTCGATTCGGCTTTGGAATCCGAGGTCCAGGAAACCGTGGTCCAGCATCGTATCCAGATAGACCTGATGAGCATGGCTCCTGACAATTCCGCCCGCATCCGCAAGGAAGAGATACCCATGGCCTTGCGCTCTTTTTACAGCGAGCGTTTGCAGGCGAAATACGGGATCGGGATAAACTGGAATACTTCGGATATCAGCGACGTTACGGCTCTTGAAGAAACGGCGATGCTCAATAGGTTTTCAATGCGGACATTCGTCAATGCGCTGCATCGCAAGGTCAAGGCAACTCCGTTTTTCGATACGTTCCCTATTTCCCTTTCCGCGCCGCCGGAAGCGGCTGTTTCAATTCCTGACACGGAGGCATTTTAATGGCAAGCGTATTTCCGCTCTCTGAGGTAATCACCGTCTCTATCTCGCAGGCTCCAAGTCTGCCCGCGGTTCCCAATGTCAACACTATCGCCATTTTCACCAGGGATAATGTTCCCAGCGCCTGGAGCGCGGGGCAGGCCTTTGAGATATACACAACCGCTTCGACCGTAGCGACAGATTTTGGAATCAACTCCAACACCTACGCCCTGGCTAACGCGGTCTTCGCGCAGAACCCCAATCCGTTATATGCCGGTGGTTATATCGTGGTCATCCCCAGGCTTCAAAGCCCCACCTTGGAAACGGTTGAGGCCGCCATAGAGCGAACTTCCGACCTGGTCTACTATCTGGGCGTTATAATGGATGAGGAACTGGCGGCCAGCGATCCTACGACATTCGCCGCTTTAATGGCCTACTGCCAGGCCAATGACAAGATGCCGTTCTACACGTCCTCCAATGCCAACGATTTGAATCCTGGCAGTCCGCTGGATTTAGTCCGCTCGGCCGAAGATATCAATTCGCGCATGACGTATTACGGTTCGCCTCTCTTAAACGGCGCAGGGACGCAGCAGACGCAGATTTTCGCCGCCGCCTATGCCGGACGCGGATTTTCGGTAAATTTCGCGGCTCCTAGAAGCGTGCTGACGATGAACTTGAAGCAGCTCCTGACGATTCCCGCCGATGGCACGCTGACCAGTTCGCAGTTCTCCGCGGCGCAGGCGGCCGGGGTTGATGTCTACGCCAATCTCTCCAGCGTGTCAAAATTGCTGACCAGCGGGGCTAACCTTTGGTTTGACCAGGTTTACAATCGCTTCTGGCTTAAATTCGCTCTGCAAAACGTGGCTTTTGACCTGCTGGCCTCGACGGCTACCACGATTCCCATGACGGATAAGGGGGTGGGTTCTTTGGTGTCTGTCCTTGGTTCGGTTATGGCGCAGGGTGTAAACAACGGATTCCTGGCCCCTGGGACCTGGCCTGCGGGAAGCCCGGTCTTCGGCAATGGGACCGACTTGCAGAGGAATGTCGGAGATTTGGGCTACTACATCTTCGCCGCCCCGGTCGCGACTTTGACTGCCGCGCAGATTGCGTCCCGGAAATCTCCAATTATCCAGATTGCGGCTTTGGAGGCCAACGCCGTCCAGTCCGCCGCCATCATAGTTCAGATTACGAAATAGGAGACAAAAAATGTCTACATTCTCTCTTTCTGGGGCTGATAGCCTGCAAATCAACAATCAGGTCATCAGCACATTAGCGAACCAAAATCCGGCGCGGCTTGTTTTTACCGCAGACCTGATGAACGTCGAGGCAGGCAAGAACGGGGTAGCGGTCTACGCCGAGAACAAGCAGGGACTTATCGCGGAGCTCACCATGCGCCTAGCCTTGGGGGGCGTGGATGACAAGTATCTCAACAGCCTCTTGCAGCAGCAGCTAAGCGATTTCTCGGCCAATACGCTCATATCCGCTGTTTTTACCAAGCGCGTAGGCGACGGCCAAGGGAACATCACTAATGTGGTCTACCAGCTTTATGGGGGCCTCATTCAAAAGGGCATCGAAGCCATAGAATCTTCTTCCGGCGACGTGGAGGAATCCATCGCCATCTGGCCTCTGCGCTTCGGGCAATGGATCAGGCTCATCCAATAGGGGGTGCCATGAAGAAATTATGTATAGCCGCTTGTTTTTGTCTTATATCGAAGGTGGTTTCGGCGCAATTCTTGCCCGTCACGCCTTCTACCGCGACCGTGTCAAGCCTTTCCGTCTCTTCTTCCGTGGTGACATCTCTCGCGCTCTCGATGTCCACCGGTTCGGCCTTTCCGGTATTCTTGACGATCCAGAACCAAGATGCGCTCGATCCGGTGTTTTGCTCCGATTCGCCGAGCGTGGCCGTTTCCGGGGCTAACTCCGGCTTTGAAATAGCGGCCGCCGCGGTTGCTGATTTCACGCTTCCGCGCTATGAGCAATTCTACTGCCTGGCAAAAACGGCGGCGGTTCAAATCGTCCTAGTCAGGAGCCAATAATGGAATGCACGCTTAAAAGCGGAGTAAAACTAGTCGTCTCTCCCGCGCCTTTCCAGGATGCCAACACGCTGCGCAAGGCGCTTTTTAAGACTATCAGCGACCTGGGCAGTCTTGATTTTTCCAGCGAAGCGGTCTTGCAGAAGGCGTTAAGCGATGAGGATGTCGAACGCGCGTTTTTCAGGTGCGGGGAAAAGGCGATTTACGACGGCATCAAGGTTTCCCCTTCGCTCTTCGACGATCCCAGGTCAGGGGAGAAGGCGAGGTCGGATTATTTCGAGCTTTTTGCGAAAATCCTGGAGGTCAACATAAACCCTTTTTTTCAAGTGGCCTCTTCCGCGTCCTCAGCCCCACGGGCGATTGCAGACGCCCAAAGGTAAAAATAGACGCCGACGAGGCCGTCGTCATAGCGTTGCGTTTGGCCAAAGAAGGTTTTTGCGGAGGCGATCCGGTAAAGATTATGGAATCACCGGTTGATTGGGTCATGCGGATGATTGCCTACGCCAGTTTCCTATCCGACTATGAAAGCGCGGCGGCCGAGCTGGCCAAGGAAAGCTGATGGAGACTCTAGCTGAATTCTTCATCAAGTTAACGGCGAAGATTGGGGACCTCGCTGGTATAAGCAGCCTCGAAACATCGCTTAGCAACGTTACCATCTTTGGGGCGGCCTCCATTTTCGCTCTAGACAAGATGGCGAAGATGGTAATCAATCTGGGCAGGGAGGGCCTGCGGACAGCGGCGCACTACAAGCTGCTCAATGAGGCTTTTGGGATAAACACCACCTGGCTGCAAAGGATGCAGTATTGGGGACTTCAGAA
>Ga0307374_10015316_pt1 | contig 10330 bp, 13 predicted proteins | sample OX3MG_FD_202532 | JGI IMG/M metagenome (GOLD analysis project Ga0307374, IMG submission 202532) | Soil microbial communities from Risofladan, Vaasa, Finland - OX-3 | ecosystem: Environmental > Terrestrial > Soil > Coastal area > Acid sulfate soil | place: Finland: Risofladan, Vaasa | collected...
CCAGGCCAACCGTGTAGACGATCCAGAGCGTATCGGTCGAATGCACCAGGAGGAGCGGAAAGAGGAAAAGTGCCCGTAAGAGATCCGACGCGACCATGGTCCGGCGCCGGTCCCAGCGATCGACGAAGACGCCGGCCAGCGAGCCGAGGAAGACCATGGGAATCGTCTCGACGATCATCATCGCGCCGGTTGCTAGCGTCGAGCCGGTCATGTCGTAGACGACGAAAGGGAGCGCGATGTAGAGCACCAGATCGCCCAGGGTTGAGATCAACCCGGCGACTCAGAGCAATCGAAAGTCGCGGAGCCGCAATACTTCGATCATTCCAATCCACTCCTGCAGGGCACTCACTCGTAGATGCCTCTCGCGCGAATCAGCCCATGTGGGTCGTGTGACGCGGTTCGACGACCCTCACCACCCGCTCCTCGCCCGGCTACAGGTTTGGGTAGCGATCCTGGCCGGCGTATTTCTTCGTCAGCGCGGTGATAAACGCGTAGCCGCGATCCTCGTCGACGCGCACGACCTCGCCGCGGATCTCCAGGTAGCGGCAGGGGTTCGCGGGGTCGGTTATCGACAGCGCGACCTTCGGGTTCCGCCGCAGGTTGCGGCCATCCCAGTCGAACCAGACCGGGCTGCTCTGGGGCTCGCCGTGCGGGCCAATCGTCCCGACGTGCGCGATGGCGTTGGCGGCCAGGATGTCGCGGTAGCTCGTGGGGATCACTGATTGATCCTGGTCCATTTCCGTTTTCTCCCTGTAACTTTCTCGATGATGGGAAGACGAAAACGTTCGCCTTCAGTATTGGCCGAGCGTGCCTTCTCGTCGTGCCACCCGCTCGAACCATCGGAAGACGAGAATCCCTGCAATAAGATAGACCACGGCGCTGATCACCAGCCCAAGGAGCGTGCCATCGTTCGTCAGTGTTCCCAGGCTCGCCCCGGTGAGGAGCATCCGACGCAGGGCCTCGAGGCCCGGGGTCAGGGGAAGGAGCCGGGCAAACGTCGCCATCAGCGCGGGCATGCGCGCGACCGGGATGAACACCCCGCCGAAGAGCATCACGACGAGTTGGAACAGCTCCTTGATCAGCTCGACCCGCTTGAACTTCAGCGTCAGCCCCCCGAGGATCAGCGAGTACCCGACGCTGCCGACGACGAGCAGCGCGATGGGCACCAGCGCGTCCCAGCGCCAGGGGATGGTGACGTGCAGCACCAGGGCGACCCCGAGGTAGAGCACGGCGGCGCTGACCGCGGCCTCGATCATCGAGGCGACGGTCATCCCGATGGTCAGAACCCAGGAGGGCAGCGGGCTCAGGTAGAGCTGCTCGAGGGTGCCGTTCTGCGCCTCGCCCAGCAGCCCCCAGAACAGCCGGTTGGTCTGCATGTGGAAGAACATGTAGCCGACGAAGCCGAGCAGCGTGGAGGCCAGCAGCGCGGGCACGAGCCGACCCTGGCCCATGGCGTAGGTGATCACCACGTAGAGGATGCCGAACAGAATCAGCTCCAGGAGCGAGGCGATGCGGCCGCCCCACAGATCGATCAGTCCTTTGGTGATCTCATTCTCAATCACGGTCAGCGCCGCCGGCAGCCCTTGCCGCCGCGGCTCGACGCTTGGTGGTAAGGGCACGCCCGCGAGCGGCCCGAGACCTGGTGTTAGTACCTGCATTGAATCACTCCTCATCTCATCTCTGGATGGGCTTGGTCGCGTGAGGACTGGCACGTCGCGGGTCACCCGAGCGTGCCCCGGCGCATCGCCCGGCGGTCGCTCGCGACGAAGGCGAGTGTCCCGAGGAGAACCAGCACCACCGCATGCACCGTCGCCCAAGGCAACAGCCCGCTCGCCCATACCGCGCCCAGCGATTGGCCGTGGAGGACGACCTGTTGGGTCGCCTCGATCGCAAGCGTGGTGGGCAGGACCTGGGCGACGACCTGGGCCCAGCCCGGGAACAGCGCGAGCGGGAAGAAGGAGCCGTTGAGCGCGAAGACGATGCCACTGAACAGGTGCAGGATCGACCCGGTCTGGGGGAGCACCAGCGCCAGCCCGCAGATCAACAGCGCGAAGCCGGCGATGTCGAGCACGGTCAGCGCCATCGGCAGCAGCGCCGGGACCGACAGCGGCACGCCGACCCCGAGCGCCAGCGCGGTCTCCGCCACGATGAGCACGGCGAGCACGATCCCGACCAGGAGCAACGGGACCAGCCGTCCCACCAGGAGGAGCGCGGGGGACACCGGCCCCAGGTGAAGCTGGCCGAAGGTGCCGGTGTTGATCTCCTCGAGCACGTCGCCGATGACGACGAACGTCGCCAGGTAGAGAATCGGGAAGAACATGAAGGCCAGCAGGGTCGGTGGCACGAGCGCGCGGTCGATCTGGCCGTCGCCAATGATGAACTGGAACACCAGATACATGGGTGGCACGGTCACGAGCATCAGGATGAGGTTGACCGGGCGGCGCCAGAACAAGAGCAGGCTCTTGAACGCCTCGTTGAGGAGGGCGCGCAGCACGAGCCAACCGAAAGGCTGTTCAATCATCGCTTCCGGACCAATCGTCGTTGGCGCCGGGAAGGTGGAGGACGTTGCAGCCATGATCTCAGCCCTCCTCGATCAGGCGGACAAACACGTCCTCCAGGCTCGGCTCCACCGGCTTGACCGACACGAGCGGCAGGTTCCGGGCGCGCAACTGCTCGAGGAGCCCGTAGAGCCGCTCGTGGTCCGGGACCGGTCCCCGGAGCGTGACGCCCTCGTCGTCTGTCCCGATCACAAAGCCATCGGGCGGTTGGGGAACCGCCTCCGGACGACCGCGCACCCGGATCTCGTAGAGGTCCTGGCGGAAGCGCGCCAGCAGCTCGGGGGTCGGGAGATCCGCGACGATGCGCCCCTGGCGGATCACCGCGACGCGGTCGCAGAGCTCCTGGGCCAGGGCAAGCTGGTGGGTCGTGAGGACGATCGTCTTGCCCTGCTCCCGGGCGACTTTGGTGACCCAGCCGCGCACCGTCCGGGCGGCCTGAACGTCGAGCCCGATCGTGGGCTCGTCGAGGAGCAGGATCGGCGGGCCGGCGATCATCGCGGCGGCGATCGCGACCTTCTGCTGCATGCCGCGCGAGAATCCGCCCACCGTCTGGTCGCGGCGCTCCCAGAGGTCCAATTCGCGGAGCAGCCATTCCGCCCGGGGAGCGATCACTCTCCCGGACAGACCTTTCAGCCGACCGAAATACAGGAGGTTCTGCCAGGCGGAGAGCGACCAGTAGACGTTGCGCGCTCCCTCGAGCACCGCGCCGATCTGGCGCACCGCCTGGCTGCGCTGGCGGGCGACGTCGTACCCGTTGAGCCGGGCGGTTCCCGACGTCGGCGTGACCAGGCCAGACATCATCTTGATCGTGGTCGTCTTGCCGGCGCCGTTGGGACCGAGCAGGCCGAACACCTGCCCGCGCGGGACCGTCAAACTGACCGCGTCGACGGCGGTCAGGCGCGCTCCGTTGCCCCGCTCGTAAACCTTGGTGAGCGAAGCGATGTCGATGGCCGGGAGAGCTGCTCTCCCGTCAGCCCGAGCGGCCGGTGGAGTGCCGCTCCGCGTTGCTGGATCGATGGCCATGTTGTCCATCTCCTTTCCTTCCGAAGCGAGATCAGCTACAATCGATCTATATGATCATGGCTACATATTAATTCTACGATGTAGACGTGTCAAGAGTTTCTGAAACGTGGAGGGTCCATGGGAACGACAACCGCGCGCGGCGCCGGCCGGTGGCCGCGCACGGCGACTGGACCCGCGCTGCCTTGCCGATGATCGAGAGGATCCCCGGGGCGTCCGGCGCGCACCACACCCACGTATTAGCTGGAGCTAACCATCGTTGCGGGTGGCCTCCCAAGTGTTCCAGTAGGTGATCTCCTCGGCTGGGCGCCGTACCGCCGGCCTGAAAGCCCGGCCGGTGTAGTAGGCCACCGGGATCAGCCCGACCTGGATGACGTTGTCGGGAATGTCGAGCAGCGCGGCAGCCGCGTGTTCCTGCCGCAGATGCATGGTGGTGAGCACCGTGCCCAGCCCCCGAGCACGCAGCGCGAGCTGAAAGCTCCAGACGGCGGGAAGGATCGAACCGAACATGGTCGCCACCTCGAAGGTATCCGAGTCGGAGGGCGATCTGCGGATGCAAGGAATTACAGGTACGGGCACGTCCTGGAGCCGGTTCGCGAGATAGACCCCGGAGTCGATGGTCCGCGCCACGGCGTCCGGGGTGAGTCCGAGCTCGGCGGCGATCTGAGCCGTGCGAGGCTCATCCTCGGGCCGGGGCGCCCGCTGCGCGTCAAACGTGTCGCGATAGAGCTCCGCCAGCCGGGCTCGCTTGACGGGTCGGTGACGACCAGCCAGCGCCACTGCTGGGCGTACCAGCCCCCGGTGGGCGCCTGGATTGCGATCCGGATGCACTCCTGGATCACCTCCCGCTCTTGGGGGAGATCGAACTCGGCCATGGTCCCCATGTTTGCTGCCGACACTTGCACCTCCGTAAGAGCTGTGTGGGGCGGCCGGCCAGTCGGCCTCGATCCCCCGCTTGACATCCTTGGCCTGTGATCAGCTGTCGAGGTTCAGGAGGGCCGACATCCTCTCACGCCACTCTCGCAAGAAGCTCAGATCCCACGCCTCCCTGACGGGAAAGACACGGCTGCCGGGCCAATTGGCCAAGAATCCTTGCGCCGCCTCGACCGAGGCGTAGAGGGGCACCTGGATTCAAAGGTTGGCGTCGATGTCCTCGATGCAGTGGTTGCGAACGAGTGCGGCTGTGGACGACTGCGGTGGGGGCATCGGCACGACCGTGCTGCTGGGGTCGACACTCTCGACACCGCTCGGGGTGAACACGATCCGGATGGGTGTTCCGGTCGTCGTGCAGGTCTCCTCCAGCAGAAGGGATGGGCGGACCAGGGGCGCGTACATGAAGATGTCGGGCGCGCAGCCGGTCAAGCCAAACCGACGGTCACCGATCTGGGCTCGACGCCGGGGAGCCGATCGTGCGCGCTCGGGGTAAACCGAGATGAGCCCGTCCTCGACCCGCGTCCCGGGCGGGCCCCACTGTCGCGCCAGTGCCTCGGCCTCGCTCACGGACCGGCCCAGGACCTCGGCCAACCGTGTGCTCTGGATGGGTCGCTCACCGAAATTGGTCAACCCGATCACCGCACCCGTCACTGTGACCTGCTCGCTCTCCTCGACTATGCGCCATCCGGCCGTGAAGTCGGCCAGGCTTGCGTCGTTGTCTTGCTCGAAGTTAGTCATATGCTTCCTCCTTAGGCGTGATTGCGAACGATGGCGGCAACCACCTGGTCCTCGGTCGGCAGATCGAGGCGACAGGCGCTGCACTCACCCCACTGATGGCCCGTCACATCCTGACCGTCGATCAGGAGGGTGGGCGAGGGGTAGTCGCCCACCAGCTCCTCGATCTCGGCCCGGACCCAGCACCGGTCCAACGCACGTCGAACTGTCGCCCGAACGCGATCCACCATCGGGCATCCTGGGACCTTCAGGATCTCGATCTTGGTGATCGGGGGCTCGGTCTTCATCGTGCGGCGGTGGCTGCGAGCTACCCGCCCGCCACCTTGATGACCTCCCGGTTGAGGTCGAAATCCTCGGCAACCGTGTGCAGCATGCCCTGGGGGTAGGCAGCCAGCCACTCGGCAGCCGCCTCCCGTGAGGGCCAGAAGTTGCCCTGGGCGCACACTTCGGCGCGCACGTCGTCGAACCGGTCGGGGCGGACCAGCGAGACCACCGCGGTGGACGGATCGGCCCTCACCACCCGCTCCGGCGTCACCTCGACCCGGATCGGCTGGCCGGTGCCCGGCGCCTCCGACTCGATTACTCCCGAGCGACCCAGGATGATGGGGAACATGAGGGCGTCGCTGGCGCAAAACGCGTACACGGTCCGTCCGTCAAACGTGAACTTGTGCGGTGTGGGGCGGAGGGTCGGGCCGGCCCCGACCAGCCGGCCCGCCTCGTCCCAGTCCGTGCCCGGATTGGCCCTCAGCTTGGCCTCCACCTCCTCCACGGTCTGACCGGCGGCGGCCGCCAGCCGGCTCAGCTCCACCGGCTCGCCCTCGGCGACCAGACGGCAGATGTGGGGGATCAGCTCGAAGCCGGGCAACCCCTCCTTCAGTGTGGCCGCCCAGCGGAGGTTGAACTCCCGGTCGGGGCCGGCCGGGGCCGGCGCGGAACCAGGCGTGCAGGAGTCGGAGCTCATCGTCGTCACCTCCTCGATGTCGAGGTTGAGGAGGGCCGACATCTTGTCACGCAAGTCTCGAAAGACGCTCAGTTCCCACGCCTCCCTGATGGGGAAGACACGACCGCCGGGATGATCGGCCAACCATCCCCGAGCCGCCTCGGCGGAGGAATAGAGGGGCGTCTCCACGCACACGTTGGCGTCGACCTCCTCGATGTCGCCGGCCCCCTCGACCTTGACGAGCTCCTGCGCGCCGGGCATCGCCAAGACAGCGCTGCTGGGCTCGACACGCTCGACACTGCTGGGGGTGAACACGATCCGGATGGGTGTTCCGGTCGTCGTGCAGGTCTCCTCCAGGTGCAGGGATGGGCGGGCCAGGGGCGCGTACCCGAAGATGTCGGGCCCGCACCCGGTCAGGCCGAACCGTCGATCACCGATCTGGACGTGACGCCGGGCAGCCGATCGTGCGCGCTCGGGGTAAACCGAGATGAGCCCGTCCTCGACCCGCGTCCCGGGCGGGCCCCACTGTCGCGCCAGCGCCTCGGCCTCGCTGACCGACCGGCCCAGGATTTCGGCCAGACGTGTGCTTGGGACCGGTTTCTCACCGTAGTTGGTCAACCCAATCACCGCGAGCGTCACCGCGAGCCAAGGGATGCGCTCGAACCCTTTGCGCCATCCAGCCATGAAGTCGGCCAGGCCTGTGTCGTTATTGTGCTCGACATTGCTCGTACCCGTGACGCGGGCACTGTCATCGTTCATTCCTGTCGTCCTCCTTCGCTCGCGTGGGGCAGGGTGTGCGCAGGTTCACCCTGCCCTCTTCGGCGTCTGCGCCCCGCCGGTGCACATCCGGGATCGGAGCTCGTGGTACACGGCGTACGGGGGGCGCTCGCAGGTTGACTTCAGTCATGACATGCCTCCTATCGAGGGTTTACTAGTGGGTCACGCCGCATTTCACTGGACATCAGGAATCCGCCAGCATGGATGGCGCGCACCACGGGCGACGCGATGATCGCGCAGCCAGTACGCCAACTCTCTTGTCAGCGGCTCATCACCAGCTATATGCGGAATGACCCACTAGTAGGATCGCCCGCAAGACGGCCTCGAACCGCAATCCTTATACTGCCTGCCTGGCTGCTCTAACTTCGCAGCGAATCTGAACCTTTACTGGCACAGGCTGGACATGGGCCTGGGAACAGGCAACACTCCTCTTGGAGCAGGGCACCTGCTCCGGGTCTCTCACCTCGAACGCTTGTCGCGACCGCTACGGGAACGGCATTGACCTTGGTGAGCGAAGCGACCTCGATGACCGGGGGATCGACTCTCCCGCCGGTCGGAGGAGCTTCCAAAGTACCGCTCCGCGTTGCTGGATCGATTGCCATGCTTTGGCATCTCCTTTCCTTCAGAGCCAAGATCGGCTACAATCGAGTAAAACGATTGCGGCTATATCTTAATTCTACGATGTAGACGTGTCAAGAGTTTTTTGAAACGTGGAGGATTCATGGGGACGACAACCGCGCGCGGCGCAGGCAGGCCTACGCCTTCGGCAGCGGCCGGCCCGGAGCGGCCGCGTCTGTCGCGGGAAGAAATTCTACGCACTGTTCTGCAGCTGATCGACGCGCAGGGGCTCGAGGGGTTCACGATGCGCAAGCTCGCCCAGGAACTGGGCGTCGATCCGATGGCGATCTACAACTACGTCGACGACAAGGGCGCCTTGCTGGATGGCCTCGTCGAGGTGCTCTGGTCCGAGGTCGATCTCGGCCGAGAGGAGGCTGGCTGGGAAGACACGCTCCGATCCGTCGCGCGCTCGGTGCGCGCGTTAGCCCACACCCATCCCCGGGCCTATCCGCTGCTAGTCAGTCGCCAGGTCGTGCCCAAATCTGCTTTGCGCGCCTGCGATCTCACGTTGCAGCGCCTGGAACGCTCTGGCTTCGACCGGCCGCGGGCCGTCGAAGCGTTGCGCGCGGTCTGGGCCTACGCGCTGGGACAGGGGATGCTCGAGCTCTCCGTGTGCGTCCCCGAGAATGTCAACGGGTCCAGCGAGGGCTCGAGCTCGATCGAGCGTCTGCGCCAGGTCTTGTGTCGCATCCCGCCGGATACATCCCCCCGCCTGGCGGAGGTCGCCTGCCTCGTCTGCGACTGCGACCTCGACGCCCAGTTCGCCCTGGGGCTGGAGCTCATCCTCGGCGGCTTGAAGGCGTCGATCGGCGACGGCAAGAACGAGGCGACGCCGTAGAAGATCCCGCTCGAGGCGCAGCAGCTCCGCGTCCGTTGCCTTCAAGGATGACGATGCGATTGATCTTGATTCGGCACGCTGAATCGAAGCATTCCTATCAGGGGATGATTGCTGGCCTGGCGGGCTGCACCGGCCTGACCGAGTGCGGCGTCGCGCAGACCCGCAAATTTGCGTCCCGCCTCCGCGACACGTCGGAGCTGGGCGATTGCTCCGTGGTGCTCTCCAGCCCGGTCCAGCGTGCCCGCCAGACCGCCGAGGGGCTCGCCTCCGCGCTGCCAGCGACGTCCGTCGAGATCGACTGCGACCTCTGCGAGCTCCACTACGGCGCGGCCGACGACCTGACCTGGGAGGCCTACCGGAGCACGTACGGCGAGTTCGATCTGACCGCGTTCCCGGATCGCCCTTTCGCACCGGGTGGCGAGAGCTGGTCCGACATTGCGCGACGCGTGGGCGCAACGCTCGATCGCCTGGCCGGAGGGCGCGACGACCGGACCGTGGAGGTGGCGCTCGGCGCCAATCTGACGTGGCCGCGGGCGCTGCGGCGCGTGCGCGTGTGGTCCAAGGTGCCCCCGCCGCCCGAAATCCAGGCACTCCTCCACTCCCGGGGTATGGAACGGCCGTTCAACCTCTATCTCCGCGTCTAACAAACTACCGCTAGTGCGGTTGTCAGGAGTCTATCAGCCACCGACATGTACGTCTTCCTGGCTCGTTTGGCTCACGAACCCGGAACATGCTCACATCGATACAGGCCGACCTTCGTCGCCATGATTGAACGGGTGAAACTCAAGATAAACACGGCTGCTTGGTTCCCGCACTGAATGGCAAGGCGAGGAAGAGCGCTTTCTGAAGCTGACCGATGGTGTAGCGCCACCGTCATGGGGCTGGCGTGCCACCACGTCCCGTATCTTGTCGCCTTCTCCCTGCACGTCCCGCCCGGAAAATTCTTCCACGATTCTTCAACGAAAGGCCGCATTCGCGACTTTTCGCGCTATTCGTCTCCCGTCGGCAACAAAAAACTGGCGTATTTCAGCCAGTTATTTGTGGTACCCCTGCCCGGACTCGAACCGGGGCGCACGGTTTAGGAATGCGTCGCTCGTTGTTTGGGGGGGTTCGATGGACTTCTGCCTACGTCGGTTTTCTCCTTGACCGGCGCGACTTTCCGCGTTCCAGACGTGCCTATTGGGGGTGTGTTTCTGGTGCCTTTCGGGGCATTTCGGACGGCTTCGGGCTGATTAGATGGCCAAAAGATGGCCGGCGGATGGGCGCATTCGGGGCGTCGGGACGCGGCAAAACGCGGGGCGCGTGGTCACGGGGCGAGTCGACAACTCCGAGGGAGCGACTGCCCGCGCGGTGGTACAATTTGTTCGTGCCGGGTGCGGTCTAGCTAACCGCCGCTCGAAGCGCCGCGCCAATTCGTGGCGGCACCGGCTCCGGCTGCCGCCGCGGCCGGCCCGGACCTCGCCGGAACTTCGAGCGAAGCCGTCTCCCCTTGGGACGCCATCAAGGGCGGCTGGGAGCGCGAGGCGGTCAGAATGTGGTGGAACGGTCACGACAAAGGGCGGATCGCGAAGCACCTGGGGAAGGACCCGAAGACCGTCGAGAATCGCTTCAGCAACCTGCGCCGCACCCTTGGAACCGACATCGTTCCTCACGTCAACGACCCCCGGCGGGCGCACTCCCACAAACCGGAATGAATCGGGAACAACCGGGATAGTTCGGGATATTGATTCCCCAATGTGCCCCCGTGCGATCCTGGGTGTAGCGGCGCGAAAGCGCTGACTTTCACCCGGGAGAAGCGCATGGAGCGACTCAAGCTGACGCTCGACGAGCGGGAGTACCGCGCACTCGCGGCGCTCGCCGACCGCGAGCTACGACCCATCCCCGACCAGGCGCGGGCGATCATCCGCGAAC
>Ga0307374_10015319_pt1 | contig 10330 bp, 8 predicted proteins | sample OX3MG_FD_202532 | JGI IMG/M metagenome (GOLD analysis project Ga0307374, IMG submission 202532) | Soil microbial communities from Risofladan, Vaasa, Finland - OX-3 | ecosystem: Environmental > Terrestrial > Soil > Coastal area > Acid sulfate soil | place: Finland: Risofladan, Vaasa | collected...
ACAGGCGTCTTGAGGTTGGACATCTTGTACAGGCTGATGGCGCCATGGCCGTTGCCATCATTGCTGCCGGCGGCCAGCAAGGTCTTGTCGAGGGGACTGAACGCGATGCTAGTGACCTCACCCCCCGAAGGGGGCAGGGTAAGAGAGGCCGGTGCGCCAGGGTTCGCTGGGTTGGATACGTTCCACAGGGTGGTGATGCCGTTGCTATTATTATCCTCACCGCCGGCAGCCAGAATCCTGCCGTCAGAACTGAACGCGACGCTACTGGTTGCAAACACACTACTCCGTTGTCGGGGGGAAACGGCGATAGTCGGCTTCGGCGCGGCCGACACATTCCACAGGATAACGCTATGGTCGGCGCTGCCAGAGACCAATATGCCGTCAGTACCGAATACCAGGCTAGTCACCTTTTGTGCATGGCCTATCAGCGGTTGGCCGCTAGGTACAACATGTAACGGGTTGGACACAGTCCACAGGTTGATGGCCCCGTTCGCGTTGCCCGCGGCCAGTGTCTTGCCGTCGCGACTGAAAGCAAGACTGAACGCAAGTCCCGCGTTGACGCTCAGGTGATTGGGATATTCTTTAGGATTCTTTGGTTTAGCTACATTCCAAAGGGTAACTTCATTCGCCAATTGTGTGCCGAGCGTTGTATCGCCTACGGCCAGCAGCGTGTGGTCGCGCGGGCTGAACGCCACACTCGTAGCAGCCGCCGGGCCAGGGTACTCTGGGAATTTCCCGTAGCACACAGGATGGTCGAGGCCGGATACTTTGTACAGGTGGATGTTGTCGCCACTAAGTACAGCTAGGGTCCCGCCGTCCCGGCTGAACGCCATGGAGCTAACGCTCGCGGGCGAGCACGGGGAATGCGACGTGGTGGGCCGAGGCATTCTGGGGTTAGACACATCGTACAGGCTGATGGCGCCACTACTATCACCCGCGGCCAGCAACGTTTGGTCGCGAGGACTGAACGCTATACGAGTAGTGAACACCGCCCCCGAGGGGGGCTGGATAAGAGAGGTCGGTGCGCCAGGGTTCGCTGGGTTGGATACGTTCCACAGGCTGATGACGCCACTATCATCAACCGTGGCCAGCATCTTGCCATTAAGACTGAACGCCACGCTTCTAATGAAAGCCGCGTGGGTTTGGGTCGTGCCGATACGGTCAATAAGGCGAGGCTTGGCTGGGTTGGACACGTTCCACAAGTTGATGGCCCCATCGTCGCTGCCGGAGGCGAGCAAGTCGCCATAGAGCGCCACACTATTCACTGCCTTCGTATGGCCATGTAACCAGGAATCCATCCGAGGATCGATGGCTTGCACCGCGGTAAGCAAGTTCCCCTCGGCCTCGGCCTGGTTGACCCTGGCGTGGGTCGCCTGCACGCCCAGGAGGAGCGCCAAATCAGGCTGACTGGTCGTGAGCGCGAGGGACTGTGAGGACAGTTCGCGTGCGTCGGCAAGCTCGGCTGCTTGCACTGCTGTCCGCTTTGCGGCTACCGCCATAGCCTTGGCGACTACCGCTGCATCCTTGGCGACTACCGCCGCCTGCTTTGCGGCTACCGCTCTAGCCTGCGCGTCGAGCGCCGCGGACCGATCGCGTAGCGCCCAGATAAAGGCCCCCACCGCTACCAGCCCAAGTAGGCGGATGATCAGATTGGTGTGCCGCTCCCGTCGTGCCCGGCGATCTGCTACCCGACACGCCTCCAGGAACTCGTTCTCGACGCTCGTCACCTCGCCCGCGTGCTCCCGCGCCCAGCCCTCCGCCCCCGCCAGCTCGGCGCCGCGCAGCAGCAGGCCATCCGCGCGGCCTTCGCGCGCCCACAGGTCGGCCTGGCGTTGCAAGGGGCTCAGGTTCGCCTTGAACCACTCCGCGTTATCGTCGCGCACCGGCTCAATCAGCCGGTCGTGCGCCAGCTCATACCAGGTCGCGCCGCGCCGCTTCTCGGCCCGCGCCAGATGCGTATCCACCAGCAGCAAGATGGCGCGGTTGTCCAGGCCCTCGCTGCGCTCCGGCCCCTGAAGGACCTGCCCGCGGATGCCCTGCTCGGTAATCAAGCGGCGATCACACCACTCCCGGATGGCGCGCTCGCTTACCCCACTCTCCGCGGCGACCGCGCTCACCTGCTCCGCGTAATAGCCGGATAAGGCCCGATCCACGCTTCCCGCCGCCTCCACGTCCTCCTGTCCGATGCGGGTCGGATCGAGGCGCGGCCGCTCCCACAGGCGCCGGCAGACCACCTGAAGCTGCACCGGCTCGACGTAGGGGCCAAACTGCTTCTCCATATCGCCCCCAAGCCCCTGCACTCGCACCTGCCGCAGGTCGTCCACCAGCTTCTGGGCGGCGTCCTCGGCGAAATCCACCCCCGCCCGGCGCGCCGGCTCGCGCACGGCCAGCAAGGCCGCCGCCGGTTGCAGCAGGTCCAGGCGGAACGTGTTGCCCAGGCGGGTCGGGAGAGCGCGCAGATAGGGGTCCAGGCCGGCCACATAGTCCTCGCGCATCACGAAGAGCGCCCAGTAGCCCCGGTCGCGGAGCACCTTGCCGACCTGTGCGAAGAAGTCCGCCTTCGCCGCCAGATTGGTGGGTTCGACGGTCAGGATCTCTTCGAACTGATCAAAGATCAGCACCAGGTTCTCGGGGTTCTCCGTGGCGCGCGGTCGCCGCTCCAGATAGGCGGCCAGGTCGGTTGCCGCCAAGAGCTCCAGGGGAGTCTGCTGGCCAGGCTGCAACTCGTCTTCCAGGCACAACAGCAGGCTGAGGACGTAGCGGTTGGCGATCAACTCGACCGGCACGGTTTCGGGCGGCTCCAGGCTGACCCGCATCACCGGCAGCACCTCGAACCCCTCCGCTCGCAGCCGCGGCGCCAGGCCGGCGTTCAGCAGGGAGGACTTGCCCGCGCCCGAAGGGGAGTAGCACAGGACAATGCGCTCCGCCACCAGCAGGTTGAATAGTTCGGTGGCCTCCCGATCGCGGCCATACAGCGTCTCGCCGGTTTGGAAGGGACGGGGGCCAACGTAAGGATTGGTGGTCGTCACCATCAGCGTAGTGCTCACTGCGCGGCTCCTCTCGCGGCGACGAGTTGGTGGGTCCGCTGGGCGTTGAGCGGCGCCCCGCAATAGGGGCAGGTCGCCCCGTCCGCCGTGGTCTGGACCGATCGGCCGCCAGCCTGCGTACTCCATTGCGCCCACAGCTCGGCCGTGAAGTCCTCCGTCGTGCCCCAGTAGATGCTAATATCCTCGCCTTTGAAATAGCTATCCAGATATTGGCGGGCGCGCTCGGGTTCCACGATGCGTCCCTCCTCCGGGTCGACCTGCGCGGCCACGTGCGGGTAGCCGCGGCGCCGCTTACTCCCCTCCTGCCCCACGATACTGCGGAAAAGCACGCGGAAGTTCCAGTCATCCATCTGGAAGCCCAGGAAGAGCAGCGCGCTATCGGCGAGGCCGCGGCGCACCACGGTAGGGATCAGTTCCTTGTTGCTGGTCACGCCAATCAAGTACTTGAAGTAGTCATCCTCGGTCAACACGACCGAGTGGGGCACGTCCAACTGCCCGAAGAGGTAGTACACGAGCGGGCGCTCGGGCGTCGGCTGGTAGGTGGGGTCCTCGTCAAAAATGGTAGGAACGGACTCCAGTTCTTCGTTCCAGGGGCACATGGCGACCTGCGGGTCCTTGCCGACTCTTCTGAGGGCTTGCACCAGCAGATCGTCGGGGTTAATGGTGATGAAGACGGGGAGGGGTAGCTGGGCCAGCACCCAATGCGGCTCCGCCGGCTCCCTCTTTTGCCGGAGGGTGTTCACCACGTTGATCAACTCTTTGAGCGGCGCCGACTGCTGATCGGGTCCCAGCTCATCGCCGAAGCGGCGCAAGAGCTCGCGACGCAGAGAGTCGGCCAGCTCCTGGCGCAGGAAGTAGGCGCCCTGGTTGACGGCCAGGAACTGCGCCACCTGGGGTAGCGCCTCACGCTCGTCCAGGGCCATGGGGAAGTTATAGGTTTCCGCCCAGCGCCGGGCAATCTCATGGGTGGCGCCAAGGAGGCCCTCGAGCAGTCCGGGGCCGAGGATAGGCGTACAGTGCTGCTGCTGAATACTGCGCAGGAGGGAGGGCCAGCGCTGAAAACCGGCGGCATCGGCGAAGCCCGGCGTGTACCACAGGCGTCCGCTCTTGAGGCGCATGAAAAGCACCGGCATCCAGGAGTCCGGGCGCGTGCGCACGGCGCCGCGAGCGACCGCCAGCGCGCGATCGATCACGCCGTCGCGCTGTAGCTCACGGAAGAAGACGGGCAGGAACTGGTCGATAGTCTTGATGGTCACGTTGCCCTGCATGGCCACCACCGCCGGGACGCCGGCCTCCGCCAGACGCGGCCCCAGCGCGGCCAACACACCATCCTCGCCTGTCGTGGCATCGCCGTCGCCGGCGCTCTGGCAAGAGGCGAGCACAACCAGACGCGGACGCTGCCGCATCTCGCGCAGAGCGGTGGCCAGGTCGTTGCCCGATTGGCGCGCCACCTGGCCCTGGGCGTCCTCCAGCCAGAGCCAGGGCTCGCCTTTGACCAGCATGCCATGGCAGACCAGATAGAGGATATCGCAACCGTCGCGCAGCCCGGCGAGCAGGTTCTCGGCGGTGGCGCTGCCTCCCGAGGCCAGCACGGTGCAGGCAATGCCTTCCATCGCCGTGCGCGCGCGTCCGACCTCATCCGGCACATCAATGGACGCCAGGTGATAGGCAGCGATATTACTGGGATCGGCCACCACCACCAGGGCGCGGAGCACGCCACGCGGACGCAGGCGCACCGGCCGCCAGTCCACGCTACTCAGATAGCGGGAGAACAGCACGTTCTCGTTGGTGAGCAGCGAGGCGCCGTCGCTGGGATCGCGCAGGGTCTCCCAGCGCAGCGCATACAGCTCGGGAGCGGTCGACCCGATGAACAGCCGCACGCGCAAGGAGCGTTGGCTGGACTCCGTAACGGCACGGGCCCTGGCGAAGACGTCGGCGACGCTGGGATGGCCGAAGAGCGCCTCGCCTAGCGCCTTTCCATAGGCAACGGGATCAAGCACGAGTTCAAGTAGCTGAGCGGGGTCGATATGCAACAACGCGGTGGAGGCATCCTGGAGCACTCGCACTTCCGTGTCGCTCTCCGGGTCGCTGTAGCGAAGATCAACGGCGTACTCCGCGGCTTCACGGCGATGTAGGCCAATCTCGAGATCCACATAGGTCGTCGGCATGGCAGAGGCTCGCTTTGCTACCCGCGTTAACGTCCGCCGAAGATATCGCCGGTAGCGGTCCTCTGGCCCATAGTCAGACGCGGCTGTCCTTAGCACAACAACTATACTGCAAATGTTGTAGCAATGTTGTTTAGTTGTACCACCACGACGGCTGGAGGTTTCCGATACGCGCCTGACGGGTGATCCGAGGATATTGCTACTCTGGAGGATGTGACATATATGTTCAGTCGAGGAGATATGCTATGGAGCCGCGGCAGGGAGAACTGATTGACGAGGCATTGAAAGCCTATGATCACTATTGGCTGGCCTTGCGCCAGACGGCGGAGCCGGTTTGGGCGCAGCTCGATTTAACAGGCTCCCAGATCAAGGGGGTTACGGTCGTGCATGTGCGGGGCTGCATCACGATCGGCCAGGTAGCCGACATGCTGGCGATTGGCCGACCTTCCGCCAGCACGCTGATCGAGCAATTGGTGCAACGTGGGTTGGTCGAACGATCCGAGGATCCAGACGACCGGCGCCGTACCTTTGTCACGCTCACCTCCGAAGGCAAGAACCTTGCCACGCGGCTGCATCAGGGCGACATTGACTACATGCGCATCTGGTTCGAGCAGCTCGACGACGCTGATCTGGCCGCCTTACGCACCGGCCTAACCGCGCTGTCGGCCGCCATCCGCAAATCGCTGTAGCGCCTGGGAGTATGCCGTCTGGTATGATCAAGACGGATGAAGGCGACAATACTCTTGCGAACCGCCATAGGGGCCGTTGGCGAATCGACCGATAGGGGGGTCTGACGCTCCTCCGACTCGGGGATCGAAGAGCACTTTGGCGCTGAGGAAAGACATGATGCCATGGGGTTGCCCCAGTGCCCGCAAGGTGTCGCTCTGTCGGCGCTGAAACGTGACGCCCAAAGCATTCTCTTGGACGGTGCCGACCTCGATACTGCCAATGTCCAGATGGTCATGATCCGCGGCCCGCTGTTCCAGCCATCGCTGTAAGGATGCGTGGCCCAGTCCGTAAATGACCCGCCCCTGGCGATAGTCACAATCGCTCCAGCCGGGACGCCTGCCAAAGAGGGCGAGGGCGGCTCCGACGTGGCCGGCATTGTAGGCGTGGATGAACTCTTCCAGTACGGCAACCTCTTTCGCTTGCAGCGCGTCCAGCGTGATCGGTGCGCCCGGTACAGGCGTCGCCGTCGCACTGACCGCGCGATGCAGGGGCGCCGTTCGCGCTGAGTGCGCGGGTAGCAGGGCAAGAACGACCAAACTGATTCCATATTGTAGGCTACTCCACACTGGACGCATCATGAAACAGCCTCCTAACACGCGATCCCGCCTCCGCTCCCAGGCTGGGCGGCGCCTATCCGATAACCCGAAGCCTGACCGTTCCCCTGAGGGCGCCGCTCGTCAGGCTGAACTGCCAGCAGCCGGGCGCGGGGACGTTAAGAATGGACGGGTAATCGGTGGCTGGGCTGGAGGCGCGGGGGATGAGCTGGTGCATGGCGCCGCCTCCAGTAAGATTCCGCCCATCGACGTTGAGCACACGACCCGCCTTGGCGTTCTCAATCCGCCACAGGATCTTGGTGCTCCGGCCGTCGGGCATCGTGCCATGGATGCGTGGCTCGGCCGCGGTTCCGTGCAGGCCGTACGCATAGAAGAGATATCCGGTTATCCCGGACGAGACCGGGCGTGCCTCAATCCACGGCAGTCCGGCAAGGTCACGTTGATGTAAGGACGACGTGCGGATGGGGGTAACGGCACACCGGGCAACCGCGGCGTTTGCCCCTGCCCCTGAGTCCATTCCCGCTGGCACATGTCGCTGAGCGCTCACCGCGAGCGCGATGACGCTCGCGACCAGACCATATCGATAGCTCATGGGCGTGTCCTTTCCGTGCTCGATGTGACCACTTTACTCCCCATACACCTCGCTCGGGGCGCCGGTTCCCCTGGGGTTTTCCCAACCCTGCACTCTGGGAGTCGTCGGGCTACAGTAGGCTACGGGCCGCTGACCTGTTTCGCGTTTTCGGCGAGTAGACGGTATAGGTTGAGGAAAAACAGCGGTTCCAGGGTCGAGGTTGGGATGACCGCGTCAGGCGATGCGGCATCGAGCGCCGCTCGCCCAAGCATGCGGTGTCCACTATACAGAACAACCACCGGCGTGTGCAGCATCCAGGAGCGTTTCAGAAGGCGGCACAATGCGACTTGTTTGGCGCCCCAGCGCCAGGCAGTGTGGTCCCCAATGATGATGAGCATTAGCTGCTCGTCTTCGGCCTAGGGTAGCACAGGAACACATACCGTTCCAGAAGAGTGGCTCGGCGATCACGTTTCCTTGAGTGGCGACGGCGCCGCTGCCGGGCGTCGTGTGGTAACCAGGGCCCCGGCGAGCATCAGCGCCGACGCGAGGATCGCCCGCGCCGTGATGGGTTCTCCGGAGACCGCGACGCCGAGCAGGAGGGCGGCCGTCGGGCTCACGAAGGTGTAGGCCGCCACCCGGCTCGCCGGCCAGACGCGGAGCAGGTATTGGTAGAGGGTGAAACCGGCCAGTGACCCGACCGCGACGAGGTATGTCATGGCGGCGGCGATATCCGGTCGGACCAGAACCCGGAGTGTCGGGGCGTCGAAGGGCTCGACGAACCGCGCGATCCCCAGAAGGATGAGCCCACCCACCGCCATCTGGACGGCGGAGACATCGATGGCGGAACGGCGGCGCGCGATCGGCGCGGCCAAGACCGTGCCCAGCCCATAGCAGGCGGAGCCAAGGGCGATCGCGAGAATTCCTCCCGCCTCGCCGCTCGACAGCGGGCGCGCGACCAGCACCGCGAGCCCCGACACCCCCAGCGCGAGCCCCCCGAGCGTCGCCCAGGCGAATCCCTCCCGCCGCCACGCCACCCCGCAGGCCCAGACGCTCAACGGCACAACCGCGAGGTTGACCACCGCCCCCAGGCCCGAGGGCGTCCGCCGGATACCCCAGGCCATGAGGCCATAATTCGCCGCGATGGAGAGCGCCGCCGGGACGAGCAGCCGGGCGGTGTCGCCCCAAGATAGCCGCACACGCCCGTGGCGGGCGAGCGCCCAGGTCAGCAGGATGCCGCCCGCGACGGCGAATCGTACGCCCGCTGCCTGCAATGGGGGGACGGCGGACGCGACCACCTTGAGCGGCGCGAAGGTGGACCCCCAGCACAGACATAGTCCCGCGAAGGCGCCGAAAGCCACGCGATCTCGGCCCATCGCGGCCATCAAGGGGTCGGCGCGGGCCGCCCACCGCCATCCCCGAGCAGCAACTCCATGAAAACGAGGTCGAGCCAGCGGTCGAACTTGAAACCGACCTCCTTGAAGTGCGCCACCCGCTCGAAGCCGAGGCGCGCGTGCAGGCGGATGCTCGGCGCGTTGGCCGCGTCGATCCCGGCGATCATGGCGTGCATGCCCATCTCCCGCGCCCGCTCGATGAGCGGCGGGAGGAGCGCCGTACCAATGCCCCGTCCGCGCCGCGACGCGGCGACGTACACCGAGTGCTCAACAGCGTAGCGGTAGCCCGGCCAGGGGCGGAACGGGCCGAACGCGCTCCAACCGACGACGCCAGTCTCGTCCTCGGCGACGAAGACCGGTAGCCCATGCCGCGTTTTGCCGTCGAACCAGTCCAGGCGCGCCTCCAGCGTACTCGGCTCATCATCGTACGACGCGGTCGTATGCAGCACGGCGTCATTGTAAATATCCAGGATGCCGGGCACGTCGGCGCGCCCGGCGGTTCTGATCGTTACGTCCATGCCGGCTGCCTTTCGATTGATGATACGGATGTATTAGACCTTCACCCGCATCCTACGCCGCGCCAATGACCCAGTCAAGGCGTGCGGGCCGATACGTGGTATCGAACTTTTCGATACACTGAGAGGTGTGGACATGGACCAACTTGTCGCCTTCGAGCGGATCGTGCGCGAGGGCAGTTTCAGCCGTGCGGCCTGGGCGCTCGGGATCGCCCAGCCCACGATCAGCGCGCGCATCCAGGGGCTGGAGCGGGAGGTCGGCGGCCCGCTCTTCACCCGTGGCCGCCACATCGCCCTGACCGAGCGCGGCGTGGGCTTCCTCCCCTATGCGCGGCGAGCGCTGGCGGCGCTGGCGGACGGGGTGGAGGCGGCCCGCCTCGCCCACGGCGGCCAGCGTGGCCGCTTGGCCGTCGGGGCCCTGCGCTCGCTAACGGGTTACTTCCTCGCCCCCGCGTTGACCCGTTTCTACGCCGACTTCCCCAACGTGGAGTGTCGCGTGCGCGAGGGGTTGCACTGGGAGGTGGTGGAGCAGCTCTGCGACAATGCGATCGAAATCGGCCTCATCTGCTGGCCGTGCCTTGACCCCCTGCTCGCGGACATGACGCCGCTCCTGCATCTGCACGAGCCCGTGGTCCTGGTCGCGCCGCGTGGGCACCCGCTGGCCGGACGGGCGGCGGTGACGCGGGACGACATTATCGCCCAGAGCGATCCGTTCCTGCTCTTGCGCTGGTGGCAGGCCACGCCGATGGACGTGACGCGCCTGGCGGCTCGGGCGCGGTCGGTAGCGGATGTCCCGATGGACACCGGGCGCTTCCTACTGGCGCATGGCGTTGGGGTGGGGTTCTTCCCACGCATGGTGATCGCGCCAGATCTGGAGAGCGACCGGGTGGTCGAGGTTCCGGTGTCCGACCTGGCGCCGCTCTACCGCGATAGCGCGCTGGTCCGGCTCACCCGACACGCGGCGCTCACGCCGGTCGCCGCGAACTTCCTGGATATCCTGCGGGACGAAGCGGCCCACGTCGGGCTCTTGCCTCCGAGAACGCCGTGAGCCCGCCATGGTTCGCCCGAGAAATTCATCGGCGGTTGGGCGGTCTAAAGGCCACATCCAGCAAAGCATCCATCCGCGGACTGAGGTGAGTATGTCGTATCCTCATGGGAGCGATATCTTTCCGCCGTGAGATCCATGGAGATATGGGATGAGCAGCCACGGATTCGACCCCACTCGGCCCCAGGCACAGCCGCTGGGCGGCCCCACCGTCCTCCTTGGGTATGGGGGACTCCGTCTGCTGACGGACCCAACCTTTGACCCTCCAGGCGTCTACCCGCGTGGCCGCTACAACCTCACCAAGACCGCGGGC
>Ga0307374_10015320_pt1 | contig 10329 bp, 11 predicted proteins | sample OX3MG_FD_202532 | JGI IMG/M metagenome (GOLD analysis project Ga0307374, IMG submission 202532) | Soil microbial communities from Risofladan, Vaasa, Finland - OX-3 | ecosystem: Environmental > Terrestrial > Soil > Coastal area > Acid sulfate soil | place: Finland: Risofladan, Vaasa | collected...
CCGCCGATGACGCCGTCTCGGTCGTCTTGTCCGTGCTGGTTGCCATCGACGGTTTCCCGGACCAGGTCGGTTGTGATATATGTCTCGTATATTAGTTGGATTGGGTCAAGCGCAGCGCCGTGGGGGAACGACGTGTTGCCGAGCCGTGAGATCGTTCCGCTCGCGCTGTTCGTGGCGCTCGTCCTGGTCGCGGCGCTGCATGGGCTGGCGGCCAGCGGGCACTTGCCGCTGCGCCGAGACCGCGGGCATGCCGATGCCGGACCGGCGCTGCTGTTCGGCTCGACGATGGTGGCGGCGGTCGCCGCCATCCTCGGTATTGTTGCCGCGCTCCGGTTCATCTCCTGGCCGTCGGCGATTATTGGCGGCGGAGCGGCGGTGCTGGCGGCGCCGTTGCTGCTGCGAGCGTTGCCGGAGCGCTTCGTCAATGGCCGCGGCGCCCTGATCAGCTTTGCCGCCGCCACCGCCGTTTTCACTGCCCTGCTGGTGTGGCTCGCGATCGGCATCCGCTGCGGTGGCTGCAACTGAACCAAACGACCGTTCTGTGGTTAATATGGGAATGTTGATATGGAATGTGGATATTACGCTTCCACAACTTCTCACTCTGCGCTAAACAGTCGATTGGTACTGCGCTTGAGAGGCGCCAGTGACTGCAAGCAGCGCAAAACGTCAACCCAACCGCTGGCCGGCCTTGCTCGACGCCGCCGCTGCGCAGTTCGCCGAAGGCGGCTACCACGCCACCAGCATGCGCGACCTCGCCGCCGCCACCGCCATGACGCCCGGTGCGATTTATTTCCACGTTGCCAGCAAGCAGGCGTTGCTGCTCGCGGTCTACGAAGAGGGCGTGCAGCGCATTCTCGACCGGGTGGAAGCAGCCACCGCCACGGCGCGCGAGCCGTGGGCGCGCCTGGAGAAAGCCATCGCCGCGCATCTTGAGGCCGTGCTCGATGCCAGCGCCTATGCGCGCGTCGTCATCCGCATTCTGCCGCATGATGCGCCGGAGATCGCCGCCGAGCTCAAGCAACTGCGCGACCGTTACGAGGCGCGTTTCGCCCGCTATTTCGCCGCGATATCGTTGCCGCGCGAACGCGATGCCGCGGTGGCGCGGCTCGCCCTCCTCGGCGCCATGAACTGGACGCCGGTCTGGTACAAGGACGGCGGCAAATCGGTTCCAGCGATCGCGCGGGAATTGCTCGCGCCGTTGCGGGCGCTGGCCGGCGTCAAACCTGGGCGGGGCGGAAAATGACGGCGACCGGACTGAACCCACCGGCGCGCGTTTTGGTCACCAAGATCGGCCTCGACGGCCACGATCGCGGCAGCCGCATCGTTGCCGCCTATCTGCGCGACGCCGGCATGGAGGTCATCTACACGCCGCCATGGCAATCGATTCCCGCGGTGGTCAAGCTGGTGCTGGAAGAAGACGTCGATGTCGTCGGCATCTCATCGCTCGCCACCGATCATCTGATCGTGCCGAAGCTTGCCGACGCGCTGCGCACCGCGGGCCTCGGTCACGTCGGCCTCATCGTCGGCGGCATCGTACCGGACGACGAATGCCCAGCACTCCAGCAGGCAGGCGTCAGCGCCATCTTCGGTCCCGGTTCGCCGCGCGACGAAATAATCGCCCATGTCGCCGCGCTTGCCGCCAAAGTCCGTGACGTCAAAAATGCCGAATTCAGGGAGATCGCCCAATGACCAAGCAGGCCGTTCAATTATCGCTGCCGGGGTTCGAGCAAGCGCATGGCGGCTGGCGCACCGAGTACAGCCGGCAGATCGGCGCCGACCGCGCGATCAAAAACCGCTCCGGTGTCGAGATCAAGCCGCTCTACACGCCGCGCGACTGGAACGGCGACGGCTTCCTCGAAAATCTCGGTTTCCCCGGGCAATATCCCTACACCCGCGGCATTTATCCGACCATGCATCGCGGCTGCACCTGGACGCAGCGGCAGTTGATCGGGCTCGGCACGCCTGAGGACTACAACAAGCGGGTGCGCACCATCCTCGATGCCGGCGCGACCGCGATCAGCCTCATTCCGTGCAACTCGGTTTTTCGCGGCAACGATTGCAACGAAGTCGATCTGCCGCTCTTGGGCACCTGCGGCACGGTCGTCAACACCGCCGATCACATGGATCGCGCGCTCGATAGCGTGCCGCTCGGCAACATCTCGACCGCGATGAACGACCCCTCCCCGTTCACGCTGCTGGCGTTCCTGCTCGCCGTCGCCAAACGGCGCGGCATCCCGTGGACGTCGATCACCGGCACGTCGAACCAGAGCGACTACATCTCGCACTTCATCGCCAACCACATGTTCTTCCGCCTGTCACTGCCCGGCGCGCGGCGCGTGCTGCTGGACCATATCGAGTTTTGCCGCACCTACGTTCCGGGCTGGAACCCGGTGTCGGTGGTCGGCCAGCACATGCAGCAGGCCGGCGCGACGCCGGTCGAAACCATGGCCTTCACCATTTCGACCGCTCTGCAATACGCCCAGGACTGCATCGACCGCGGCATGGACATCGATCATGTGCTGCGGCGCTTTACGTTCTTCTTCGACATTTCGATCAGCTTCTTCGAGGAAGTCGCGAAATTCCGCGCCGGCCGCCGGATCTGGGCGCGGCTGGCGCGCGAACGGCTCGGCGCCAAGGATCCGGGTTCGTGGCGCTTCAAATTCCACGGCCAGACGTCCGGCGTCGATCTCACCGTCCAGCAGCCGATGAACAACGTCGCGCGCGTCGCCGTGCAGGCAATGGCGGGTATCATGAGCGGGCTGCAATCGCTGCACACCGACGCTTACGACGAGGCGATCACCACACCGACCGAAGAGACCGCCCGCATCGCGGTCGCCACCCAAAACATCCTCCGCGAGGAGGCGCATCTGTGCGACGTCATCGATCCGCTCGGCGGCTCCTATTATGTCGAGACGCTGACCGATCAGATGGAAGAGGAAATGATGGCGCTGATCGGCAAGGTCGACGACGCCGGCGGCATGTATAAGGCTGCCGAAGCCGGCCTGATCCAGGCGATGATCGGCCAATCGGCGCTCGCCTTCCAAGAGAAGGTCGAGACCGGCGAGGAAAAGGTCATCGGCGTCAATTGCTATCAGGCCGACAACGTGGCCTACGCCGCGCCGCCGACCGAGCGGCCCGACGTCGAGCGTATGCAGCAGCACGTCGCGAGCTTTACCGCCTACAAGGCGGAGCGGAGCCAGACCGACGTCCGCCGCGCGCTTGATGCGCTAAAGCGCGCCGCCAATAGCGAACGCGACAACATCTACGGGCGCATCGTCGAAGCGGCCGAAGTCGGCATTACCCATGGCGAGATCGTAAGCCTGCTCCGCGAGGAACTCGGCTTTGGCCATCCCCTTGTCGTTGTCTGAGCCCGCGCCGGCCCGCGCGGCGCTAGTGGAGCGGATTTGACATTCGCTACCCAGCTAGCGGCAAACGTGTCGGCCGACGACATTCTCGACCGGCTCACCGCCGGCGATGCGGCGACGCTTGCCCGGTGCATCAGCCTGATGGAAACCGGCGGCCCGGCCGCCGATCTCATCCATCGGCGCGTCTGCGCCAAGACCGGGCATGCCGCCGTGATCGGATTTACCGGCGCGCCGGGCGCCGGCAAATCGACCCTGATCGATGCCTATATCGCCGTGCTGCGCGCGGGCGGCCGGACGGTCGCAGTCGCCGCGGTCGATCCCTCAAGCCCCCTCGGCGGCGGCGCCATCCTCGGCGACCGCGTGCGCATGCGCCGCCACGCGCTCGATCCGGACGTCTTTATCCGCTCGGTGGCCTCGCGCGGTCATCTTGGCGGCCTGTCCGAGAGCATCCACCGCGTCGTCGATGTGATGGACGCAGCCGGCCACGATGTCATCATCGTCGAGACCGTCGGCACCGGCCAATCGGAAGTCGAAGTGGCCGAGATCGCCGACATCTGCGTGGTGGTGAATGCGCCGAACATGGGCGACGACGTGCAGGCGATGAAAGCCGGCGTTCTGGAGATCGCCGACATCCTGGTCGTCAACAAGGCCGATCTGCCGCTGGCCCAGCGTGCGACCAGGCAATTGCGCGACATGCTCAAGCTGCGGCGCAATCGTCAGGACGTTGCCATCCTCGAAACGGTGGCAACGAAGGAAACCGGCATCGATGCGCTGGGCGGCGCCGTCGACGCTCTGCTTGCGAACCGCGCCGGCGACAAGCGGAAAAGCCGCGAGCGCCGCATGCGCCGGCTGATCGCGCAAGCCGCGAGCCGCCTCATGCACGAGCGCATGCGCGACCTCACCGATGGCAGGCTCGATGAATTGGCGCAAAAGGCCGCCACCGGCGAAATCGGCATCGCCGAAGCGGCAACGCAGGCGCTGTCGCTTATTCGGCCGTAACGCTTCGCTAATCGCGCCTAACGCTCCGCAAGATTTCTACGAGCCGGGCCGATCGGATTTTGGGAGGCTCAGGGATGCGGCCCCCATGGCGCCGCGTGAAGAAGCTTGACCTCCTGGGTCATCACCAGCGGACGGAACTTTACCGCGAAGCTCTCGACGAAATCCTTGTTGGCATAGACAGCGACCCAATGCGCCCGGCGATCGGCGTCGTCGTCGAACTTCCACAAATGCACGAGCTGATTGATCGTGCCGGTGTCGGCCTGGAAATACCCGATCAGCTTTTTGTCTTGACCGCCCTTTTGCAGCGCCGGAAAACCAAACCCTTGATAGAGTTTAACGGCCTCCGCCATGGCGCCGACGGTGAGCGTGTAGGTTCGTAGTTCGTAGAGAGCCATCGGGCATTATCCTTCGCGTTGCCGTTGGTGGGAGAGCGCACGTTTAAGCCTAGCCGACCGCGTTTGCCGCGGCGCGTCCAGCGGCGCGGCCAGAGAAAAAGCAGCCGCCGAGAAATGTCCCTTCGAGCGCGGCGTAGCCATGCATCCCGCCGCCACCGAAGCCCGCCACTTCGCCGGCTGCATAGAGCCCCGGCACCGGCGCGCCGTCGGCGCCGATGACGCGGCTGTCGAGATCGGTCTGCAAGCCGCCGAGCGTCTTGCGCGTCAAAATGTTGAGCCGCACCGCAATCAGCGGGCCGGCGGCGGGATCGAGTAGCTTGTGCGGCCGCGCGACGCGGATGAGCTTGTCGCCGATATAACGCCGTGCGTTGTGGATGGCGGCGATCTGGCCGTCCTTGCCGAACCGATTATCGAGTTCACGGTCGCGCGCGGCGATTTCACGCTCGACGTCTTCGAGCGTGAGTAAAGCTTCGCCGGACAGCGCATTCATCCGCGCGACCAGCCGCGGCAGATCGGGCTCGACAATAAAATCCTCACCCTTGTCCATGAAAGCCCGGACCGGACCGGGTATTCCCGCTCGCGCGCGGCGGATCACCGCAAGCCAGCTCTTAGAGGTGAAATCGGGATTTTGCTCGGACCCCGACAGCGCGAATTCCTTCGCGATGATTTTATGGGTCAGGATGAACCACGAATAATCGTAGCCGGTTTCCATAATGTATTTGAGCGTGCGCAAGGTATCGAAGCCGGGATAAAGCGGCCCCGGCAAGCGCCGGCCGCGCGCATCGAGCCACAGCGACGACGGTCCCGGCAAAATCCGGATGGCGTGATCGGTCCAGATCGGCGCGAAGTTTTTGATCCCCTCATGGTAGTGCCACATGCGGTCGCGATTGATGATCGTGCCGCCGGCGGCTTCCGTAATCGCCAGCATGCGGCCGTCAACGTGATCGGGGACGCCGGCGATCATCCGCTTCGGCGCCGGGCCGAGCCGTTGCGGCCAGTTGCTGCGGACGAGTTTGTGATTGGCGCCGATGCCGCCGGAGGCGACAATGACCGCCGCCGCCTTCAGCTCAAACGAACCGGCGATATCGCGCGAGCTTTTATGTCCGCGCCCGACCGGGCTCGGCGCCAGAATGTCGCCTTGCACGCCGTCGATCATGCGGCCCGATTTGGTCAGCGCGTTGACGCGGTGGCGAAACTTGAAACTCACAAGTCCGGCACGTTCGCCGTCGCGCACGCGCGCGACGAACGGCCCGACCACGCCCGGCCCGGTTCCCCAGGTCAGATGAAAGCGCGGCACCGAGTTGCCGTGGCCGCTTGCAGCATCGCCGCCGCGCTCGGCCCAGCCGACCACGGGAAAGAACCGCAAGCCGCGCGCCCGCAGCCACGCGCGCTTTTCGCCGGCGGCGAAGGCGACATAAGCCTCCGCCCATTGGCGCGGCCAAAAATCCTCGGCGCGGTCGAACGCCGCCGTGCCCGTCCAGTCTTGCCACGCAAGATCGTAGGAGTCGCGGATGCCGAGACGCCGCTGCTCCGGCGAGTTGACGAGAAATATGCCGCCGAGCGACCAGAACGCCTGGCCGCCGAGCGATTGCTCCGGCTCCTGCTCGACGATAATGATCGTCTTGCCGGCGTCGATCAGTTCCGCGGCGGCGACCAGGCCCGCCAGGCCCGCGCCTACGATGATGACGTCAGCGTCGTACATGATGTCGTGTGCATAGCTGATCTTCCCCAACGATCGGCGCGGGCGCTGAGCGGCCCTCTACGCGGCCATCGTTGCAGAAAATGCCGGGGTCGTGAATGCCGGTCCTGCGAAGCGCGTTAGCGCGGATTTCACTCTTTCGGCATGAGGTGTAAAAAGTGCAAGGCGCACGGGACGAAATGCACCTGCCGCCTGATACTTCGCACAATGTATATTGTGAGCTAGGCCGGCTTACCGTTTGCCGCGCGGACGTGTTTGAATTTGACGCGATATCGGCGTCCCTCGTGATCCGCAACAGACACGGTGAAGCTTAGCCGCTTGCCTGCCCTAAAATGCCTGCCCTTTAGCATTATGACCCCGCTGACGCGCGATCTTTCGTGTGGTGGCACCGGCAACTCTTGACCACCGGGCGCCAAACCACTTTGCGTTGTCAGTACTGCCGTAACGTGCTCGCTCCAGCGGGCTCTGAGCGGCCACACAATGCGTGGCTTTGAAAGATGTACTGAGCCGTCTGCTACATTCGTCACAGCCATTACAAAATTGAAATTCGTAAATACGGCTCCCGTTTGTTGACGTGCGTGCCCCCATAAGCTTTGCTGTTCGTTGGAAACCAGAAAGAGCGTGCTCCGTTGCTTGCCTTCCACCGTTCGAGCTATCGCAAGCGAAGTGAACACAGCGAAAGCGATCAGAACCCAAAGACCGATTGTTGCAAAGGCCTCATTAGCGTTGGGAAAGCCGAAATACTTGGCGCCGTACAGCACTGCGAAAACCAAGAGAGAGGCACCAGCGCAACCCCAAAGGAAAGCGCGGCCATATTCCCAAAATGTTGTGCCTAGTTTTCCAAGGCCCTCAACCAACGATGCCATTGAAACGTCTCCGCTCATGCTCATATCACGGCCCACCCGCCTGCCAGAGGCCGGTCACTTCCTCGCCTTGAATGGCGTGTGCAACATCGCTTACTTGTCGATTTGTTGGGTACGTGCCCAGGCCATGAAGGCGCTTCAGCAAGACCTCAAACTCGGTGTAGGGCACGAAGCGATTCTGTCCTTCAGCCGCGAGCTGCAATAATTCCCCGCCTACCTCTTTAATTGCCGCTTCTATATTTTGGACTTTTTTCAGCGTCGGATCACCGCGCACATACGAGGTGGGGTTTTCCAAAATGTAATTTGCCAGCCGCGTGATGGTGTTGCGCACGGTCGGTGCGCCCTGATCGCTTCCATCCACTACCCGCGCCAGCTCAACCTGATTCCATAATGCACCGCCGGTCTTTTCCATGATGAAAGGACCGTGCACGTCCTCGCGCCCAAATATCTTTCTGACGCGCGCAATTGCTGCGCTGTTCGTCGCGTACGACTCCGTTTGCATCGTCGCTAGTCTGTTACGCGGGCGGAACGCATCGACCCACATCGGACCGTCGGCGTAACAGAGGGTCACCGGCCCTAACTCCGCCTGCTCCTTTTTCAACCGGTCCGTCCAAATCGCGCAGACATCTTCGATCATGCTGGGCAGGGCCGTCGTGCCGCTCTCCCAGTTCTGGATCGTGCTGCGGCTCACCCCAATGCGCTTCGACACATCGAGCTGGGTAAGCTCGAAGCTTTCTCGCCATCTCCGAAATTCCAAAGCGTTCATGCCTGTTCTCACTTTTGCCGCCAGGACATATGCGCCCGTATAGTAACGTGCAAGTGGTATAAGCACCCAATGAGCCTACTTCTTGTGCTTTTTAGGCCGCTCGCATTGACTCCCGAGTAGGGTATGTTCTCTTTTTGTTCTATGTCCCGACCCGGCGCCGAACCTGCACGACATCGCGAACATGCAATCACGCGTGGAGCTGTGGACGCCGGATGGTCAACACGTGCGCTGGGCCGTTGCGGCGACCGCCAACGTAACCATTGCGCATGCCGCCTTTGATGCAGCGGTGAAGAATTGGCCGCACGAGCGCTTCACGCTCCGCAACGGCATCTTGGTCATCCGGAAACACGACCCTGGGAAGAATTAAACGGGCCGAATTATCAGGCGCTGTTCCTCGCCGGCCCGAAGCGAAAATTCCTTCACCGCAGCTTTTCGCGCGGCTTCTTTGTCCTTCGCCTGCACGGTGCCGAGAAATTCGCCCTTGGCCCCGCAAGCGGACGACTTCCCAGCGGATTTCTTTGGTCTTACGCACGGCTACTTTCACCGTCCGAATCTGGAAATGCCGTTCTCTATTGCAAGACGCAATTGCGGAGCAAAAAATGTTGCTCCGCCTCACACATTCCTCGCTAAGTCCTTGAAGTGAATGGTGGGCGCACCAGGGCTCGAACCTGGGACCCGCTGATTAAGAGTCAGCTGCTCTACCAACTGAGCTATGCGCCCTAACCCGACGAGGTCAGGCAATCCACCCTTGCCGCAGCGGCGGGGCTAAAATGGCTCCCGGCCGTCGCGCGAGCCGTATTTAGGCCATTGCGTCTGCGATTCCAAGCGGGGAAAATCGCCAGGTGATTCACGGAAGCCTTGGCTTGGAAGTCTTTGCCCGGAATTAGCCCCATGCACGCCTGGTCGTTCTTTCTCCCTCTCATTGCCGTCGCCGCCTTCGCGCAAACGCCGACGCCCACGGTCGTCGAGCCAAGCGCAAGCGTTACCGCGGTCACCGTTACCCACGCCGGCAGCTTTTCCGGACAGTCGACCAGCAAGCCCGCCGAGGCCGGCCAGCAATCGCCGACGCGCACGGTCGGCACCGTGTCCGATTGGCAGTTCGTGTCGGACTCGACGGCTGTCGACGGCAAGGTCGGAACCCAGTTCGGGATCGAATTCCGCATCGAGGGAACACCGGCCGAAGCCGCGGTGACCCTGCGTCTGGAGGTCACTTTCCCGCCGGACGGAATCCGCAACCCGAATACCGGCGAGCGGATGCACAGCGCGGCGATCACCTTTCCCAACATGACGATCGGCGCGCTCTGCCTGATCGGTTACGGCTTCGGCAATGCGTGGGAAATCGTGCCGGGCGATTGGAAGTTGCAGGTCATGTATCACGACCGCGTGCTGGCCGAACGGACCTTCACCGTCGGCAAGCCGCAATGACCGAAACGACTTCGCGCCGTCTCCACATCCGCCCTGAAGTCCGATACAAACCGGATCGGATCGCAACGGAGCAAATGCTGTGAGGTTTGGCATCTTTATCTACGACGGCGTGGAGCCGATCGAGCTTGCGATCTATGGCGTTTTATCGATGGCTCGCCGCGTCGAGCCGGCAATTTCGATATGCACCATCGCGCCGACAGCCGGTGTGGTCACGATGTCGAACGGACTGCGGGTCATCGCCGACCACGGCATCGATGATGCGCCCGATTGCGCCGTCCTGATCGTGTGCGGGGGGCCGGGCTGGGAGGCGCAGGCCAATAACACCGCAACGCTCGACTTCATCCGGTCGCGATCTGAGGATACCCGGCTCGCCTCGGTCTGTACCGGCGCGATGATACTGGCTGCGAGCGGAATGCTGGACGGCAAGAAGGCCACCACCAAACGCGAGGTGATTGCACCGGGCCAGTCGCCGCTCGAGATCATGCGACAGCGTTATCCGCAAATCGACGCGCAGGCGGCCAGTCTGGTGGAATGCGATGGCGTGACGACGGGTGGCGGGGTGAGCCTCTGCATCGATACCACGCTGCATCTGATCGAGCGCGAACTCGGAGCCCGCGTTGCCCAGGAAACGGCACGGATTATCGAATATTCGCGCGCTCGGCAAGCCAACCGTCGGGAGTTTCCGCCGATCGTGAGCGATGGCTCGCGCTCATAACTTCGGCAACACGACACCGAGAGGCCAACGCGACAGGACGATGCCGAAGAAGCCCAATTCTCCCGCAGCTTTGAAATCGGCCTCGGCGCCCGACATCGTCGA
>Ga0307374_10015321_pt1 | contig 10329 bp, 7 predicted proteins | sample OX3MG_FD_202532 | JGI IMG/M metagenome (GOLD analysis project Ga0307374, IMG submission 202532) | Soil microbial communities from Risofladan, Vaasa, Finland - OX-3 | ecosystem: Environmental > Terrestrial > Soil > Coastal area > Acid sulfate soil | place: Finland: Risofladan, Vaasa | collected...
TGCGGCTGGAAGCGGGGCCGGCCATCGGCTGCAACTTCGATCCCAGCCACATGTTCTGGCAGGGCATTGACCCCTGCGCCGCCATCCGGAGACTGGGCGATGCAGTCTTCCACGTTCATGCCAAAGACACACGGATCTACGATTGGAACTGCAAAGTGAACGGCGTGCTCGATACCAAGCCTTATACCGATGAGAAAAACCGCTCCTGGCTTTTCCGCACCGTCGGCTACGGCCACGGGCGCGATTTCTGGGGGGATTTTGTTTCGACGCTCGAAATGATCGGATATAATGACGTGCTTTCCATCGAGCATGAAGACAGCCTGATGTCGGTCGAGGAAGGCTTGACGAAAGCCGCTGCCTTCCTGAATGCCATTGTCATCAAGGAAAAGCTCGCCGGAGCGTGGTGGGCATGACGCCCACCACTCGCCGCAACAATCGAAAGTGACCGAGGAGGAATTGAGATGCCAGAAGTCAACATCGCACTGATTGGGCACATGTTCATGGGCAAGGCGCATTCAAACGCCTACCGGCAGGTGAGCCGGTTCTTTCCCGGAAAGCTGGTCCCGCGCATGAAGGTCATTTGCGGCAAAGCTCCCGAGGCAGAACTGGAAGCGACGGCGCGCAGGTTCGGCTGGGAGGAATTCGACACCAACTGGGAAAGGGTGGTCGCCCGGAAGGACATCCAGGTGATCGATGTTGCGACGCCGAGTTTTTTGCACCATCCCATGGTGATTGCGGCGGCTAAAGCGGGAAAACACATCATCTGCGAGAAGCCGCTGGCGAATTCCCTGGCCGAAGCCAAGGACATGTTGCGCGCGGTCGAGAAGGCTGGCGTTCTGCACTATTTGAATTTCAACTACCGGCGGGTGCCCGCGGTTGCTTTTGCCAAGAAGTTGATCGAGGACGGGCGCATCGGCGACGTCTACCACTACCACGGTGCTTACCTTCAGGACTGGATCATGGATCCCGATTTCCCGCTGGTGTGGCGCCTGCAGAAGAAATTGGCGGGCAGCGGCGCGCTGGGAGATATCGGCGCACACGCGGCCGACCTGGCAACCTACCTGAACGGCGACATCACCGAAGTCATCGGGCAGATGACGACCTTCATCAAGAGTCGTCCCCTGGCCGGGGACGGTTCGGGTTCCTGGGGAGCAAAAGGGAGCAAGGGAAAAGGAAAAGTCACCGTGGATGACGATTCCAACTTTCTGGCGCGCTTCCGAAACCGCAGCGTGGGCGTGTTTGAGTCAACCCGCTTTGCCGGCGGCCGAAGGAATTACAACACCTTCCAGATTTACGGCAGCAAGGGAAGCCTGGCGTTCAACATGGAACGCATGAACGAGCTTGAGTTTTATGACTGCACGGAAAAGCAGGGCGAGCAGGGCTTCAAAACCATCAACGTGACCGAAGCCGTCCACCCCTATGTGGGCGCCTGGTGGCCACCCGGCCACATCATCGGCTACGAGCATACGTTCGTTCACGCCATCCATGATTTTCTGATCGCGCTGGAAAAGGGTAAAATGCCGTCGCCCAATTTCAAGGATGGCGTTAAGAATCAAACCATCATGGCCGCCATTGAGCAGTCAGCCAAGTCGGGAAAATGGGAGAAGGTTGCTGCTTAGTAGTGGCAAGTCAGGAGGCAGCAGTCAGGATCCGGGAGTCAGAAGTCGGGAGTGAGAATGAGGAGCGCTCAAGCGAGCCGCAATCGCAATGCGCAGAGCCGTGAGGCCCCATGCCGCCTTCTCAACGCGTATTCAAAAGCAATTCTGGCTTCCAACTTCTGACTGCTGTCTTCTGGTTTCTGTTCTTGTCTTCTGTCTTCTGAACACTATGTCTTACCTGATGGGCATTGACGTGGGCACGACGGGGACGCGGGCGGTGATTGTGCGCCCGGACGGCACCGTTGTCGGGGCCGCCATCGGCGATCATCAGCCGATGCGCATGGAGAAGCCCGGCTGGGCCGAGCAGGACCCCGAAGAATGGTGGGAAGCCACAACCCTCGCTGTCCAGGGCGCGCTGATCGAAGCGGGCCTGACGGGATCGGACATCAAGGCGGTGGGCCTTTCGGGCCAGATGCACGGCGTGGTGCTGCTCGACCGCGCCAATGCCGTGCTGCGGCCTTCCCTGATCTGGTGCGACCAGCGCAGCCAGCCGCAATGCGACTGGATTACGGCCCAGGTTGGTTCCGAGCGCCTGATCCAGTTGGTTTCCAATCCCGCTCTCACCGGCTTTTCAGCTCCCAAACTTCTCTGGATTCGCGACCACGAGCCTGCCATTTTTGACCGTGCCGCGCACTTCCTGCTTCCCAAGGATTTTGTCCGCTACCGCTTGACGGGGGAGTTTGCCACCGACGTTTCCGACGCTTCCGGGACGTTGTTGTTTGACGTCTCCAACCGCCGATGGTCGCAGGAGATGCTTTCGGCGCTGGGGATTGATCCCGAACTTTTGCCCCAGGTTTATGAGTCGCCAAAAATCACCGGCACGGTCACGCGCGAAGCCGCCGTGCTCACCGGACTGGTTGCCGGAACGCCCGTGGTGGGCGGCGCCGGGGATCAGGCCGCGAGCGCCGTGGGCAACGGCATTGTGCTGCCGGGACTCACCTCCAGCACGCTGGGGAGTTCGGGCGTGATGTTTGCCTATACAGGCGCTCCCAAGCTGGACCCGGCCGGGCGCATCCACACCTTTTGCCACGCCGTACCCGGCAAGTGGCACGTGATGGGCGTGACGCAGGGAGCGGGCCTTTCGCTCCGCTGGTTCCGCGACCAATTTGGCAAAGCTGAAAGCTGGTATGCGGGCCAGACGGACTCTGACGTGTATGAGCTTCTCATCAAAGAGGCCGAGCGTATTCCTCCCGGATCCGATGGCTTGCTGTTTCTCCCCTACCTGATGGGCGAGCGCACGCCTCATCTTGATCCGGAAGCGCGCGGCATGTGGTTCGGCCTGACGGCAGCGCACACTCGCGGCCACTTGATTCGGGCCATCCTTGAAGGAGTCGCTTTCAGCCTGCGCGACTCGCTGGAAATCTTCAAGGAACTTGAAATTCCCGTGGAACAGATCCGGGCTTCGGGCGGCGGTTCCCGCAGCTTTACCTGGCGGCAGATCCAGGCGGATGTTTACGGCAAGGAACTGGTGACGCTCAAGACGTCGGAGGGTTCCGCGTTCGGGGCGGCGTTGCTGGCCGGAGCCGGCGCAAAAGTCTATTCGTCGGTGGAGGAATCGGCGCGCGAGGCCATCCAGGTCAGCGAATGCCTCTATCCGCGAACGGTCAACAGCGCCATCTATGACCGCCAGTACGACGTCTACCGGAACCTTTATCCGGCCGTGCGTGATCTGGCGCACCGGCTGTCGGCGCTCGCTGCTGAAGCCACTCCGGCAGGTGCGGGACCTGCCTAGCAGGCGGCCGAAGAACCGTGCGAGGCGTCATCCTGAGCCCTTTGCCTGTTATTCCGAGGAGTCGCAGAGCCTGCCCTGGCGGAGCCGAAGGGCGGCGAGGAATCCCGCGTAAGGGCAAAGCCCACGACAGATAAAACATTGTCGTGACTGCCACTCCAGAGCGAGCCTCCTCGCTGGGCTCGCAATAACACGGTTTCGGAACGTTTTTCAGCAACCTGTTCTAATTTCGAATGCTTGTACATCCTGTTTCAAGAGGAATCGCATGACTCAACACCGCCGCTCGATGACGATCCTGACTTGCCTGGTCCTGCTTTCGGCACTCAATTTTTACCCTCAGGCGAAACGGTCCCAACCCTCGCAGATCATTCGCGCCTTACTTCTGCCCTTCACTGCGCAGCCCATCCTGGCGGCGCCTGCGCCTTCGTTTGAGGCGAAAGTTGAATCCACCGAGTACAGAGGATGGAAGGCTTATCGCCTGACCAATGGCCTGGTCACCCTCTACGTCACGCCGGAAATCGGCGGGCGCGCCATCCAACTGGAGCTTGGCGATCAGACCTACTTTTTCGTGAACAAGCAGTTTGCCGGGAAGGTTCTGCCGGAAAGCCAGGACAATTTGAAATCAGGCTGGGCGAATTACGGCGGCGACAAGGTTTGGCCGGCGCCGGAAGGCTGGATGAACGACCACGAGTGGCCCAGCATTCCGTACTACATTCTCGACGGCAGCCGGTTCAAATCGGAAGTGGTCAAGAACACTCCCCAGGAGGCGGCCGTCCAGGTGACCAGCCCGCCCGATCCCCGCACAGGCGTCCAGTTTGTGCGCACGTTTCACGTTTATGCCGGAACCACGCGCGTGCAGGTGGATCAGGTGATGCGCAACATCAGCCAGCGGCGGATTCGCTGGGGCATCTGGCACCTGATCCAGAACGACGCCTCCGATGCCCATGACCCTTCGAAGCCCAATCCGGAGCTTTACGTGTACATCCCGCTAAACCCGCACAGCATGTTTCCCGATGGCTATTACCATCCTTACGGCGACGCGCGCAACCCCAGCTATCAGACCATCCATGACGGCCGCATGATGCGCATCCATTATGAATACCGCGTGGGCAAGATGGCCGCGGATACGAACGCCGGCTGGTACGCCGTGGTCAACGGGCAGAAAGACACCTGCCTGGTGGAATCGTTCAAGTATTTCCCCAGCAAGGAATATCCCGATAACGCTTCCGTCGAATCCTGGAACGATGGCCCGGGGCATATCTCCCGCGGGCCGTTCTTTCAGACCCTTCCTGATGACCCCCAGCAGACTCCGTATTTCGTTGAAACCGAGGTTCTCAGCCCCTACGCCACCCTCGATCCCGGCCAGCAATACGAGTTCACGGTTAATTGGTCGCCCACCCGGCTGCCGAACCCCATCGTGAAAGCCGTTTGGGTCGGCGCCATCAGCAGACCGCTCACCGGAGAAGTTTCCGGCAACCAGGTCACTCTAAAGGGAGTGTTTGGCGTGTTTGTTCCGGGGACCGCCGAAGCGGTTTTCTACAGCGCCATGGGTGAGGAACTCGGCCATCAAAAGCTGCAGGCCGTCGATCCGCGTGAGGTCGTTCGACTGGATAAGACAGTGCCGCTTCCGGCGGATGCCTTCAGGGTCAGCGTTCGCGTTGTCGATGCGCAGGGCCAGAACCGCGGCTTTCTCGGCAATGTGATTCTCAAGTAAGGTTTCTGATCTTTCCCCGGTCAGCCCTGATTCTGCGCCGGGTTGGCGGCAAAGGCTTCCACTTCTTCCCGCGTCGGCAGTGAAGGCAGAGCGCCAAGCTTGGTCACCGCCAGAGCTCCGGCCAGGTTTGCGTAGCGGATGGCGTCTTCCATCTTCTCGCCCATGGCGAGTCTCACTGTCAAGGCGGCCGTGAACGCGTCCCCCGCTGCGGTGGGATCGACCGCTTTGATTCTGGAAGCTGGAAAGTGGATTGTCTCTTCAGCGGTTACAAGCATGGCGCCGTCGCTGCCCATTTTCACCACCACTGTTTCCGCACCCAGACCGAGAAGCTTTGTGGCCGCTTGTTTGATGGATTCCCGCCCGCTGACCTTTTCGTTGCTCAGCGCTTCGAGCTCCGTTTCGTTGGGCGAGACGATGTCGGCAAGCTTCAAAACCTCCATGGAACACCGGCGAGGCGGACCCGCATCGAGCACCGTCAGTTTCCCGGCCGTCCGGCCCGCCCGCAAGACCGCTTCAACCGTCTCCATCGGAATCTCGAACACGGTGAGGACGGCGTCGGCTTCGGCAATCGACTCATGGGCACGCTCGATGTCGCCGGGCACGAGCGTATAGTTGGCTCCGGGGTCCACGACAATCGAATTGTTGCCGCTTGGATAGAGGGTAATAAAAGCGCATCCCGTTGAACGGCTGGGGTCGCGCCGGACCCAGCGCGTATCAATGCCGCTCGACTCAAGATGCCCCACCAGAAAATCGCCAATCATGTCTTTTCCCACCGCGCCGATAAACGTGGCCTGCGCTCCCAACCGCGCCACAGCGACCGCCTGGTTCGCGCCCTTGCCACCGGGAAAAAACTTCAGGTTCGTTGCCAGCAGGTTTTCTCCCTCCCGGGGAAGCCTGTCGGCATTGACGACCATATCGAAATTGTTGCTGCCTACCACCACCACTCGAACGTCTTCAACGGGTTTCACATTGACCTCCTCATCCTATGACAGACAACTTATACCGAGTTCGCGCCCGGATCAATTCCCCGGAAGGCATCTTGAAGCCCATATTCCCCCAATAGGGATTGTACCTTCGCTGATCGGGATTTCGGCCGGCGGCCAGTTCTGCCTCCCGAGGTGGGCGTTTACACCGCGACCCTTTTGGGCGTATCCTCAGCACATCGAGACCTTCTGGAAAGGAAACTGACGATGACCAAGACGAAGCAAGTCTCTGTATGGGTTGACAGCACCCCTGGACAAATTGCCCGTGTGGGCCGGGCGTTGTCGAAGGCAAGAATCAACATCACCGCCTTTACCGCCTACGGCACAGGCGGTGAAAGCCCCATTCGGCTGCTCGTTTCAAGTCCCGCCAGAGCCAAAACGGTGCTTCGCAATCTGGACCTGCGGGTGACGTCAGAGGACGTCCTGAGGCTCACCTTGCCGGAGAAGCCCGGCACCCTCGCCATGGTGGGTGAGCGGCTTGCGCAAGCCCACATCAACATTGACTATAGCTACGCAACCGTCACCAAAGGCACCAAAAAAGCCGATCTGGTTCTGGCCGTTTCCGATTTAGCTGGAGCCGCCAAGGCCCTGAAGGGCTTGTAGAAACTCATTGAGAAGTTCCGGTCCCCGACCCCTCTGCTGAAAAGGGCGACGCAGGAGTCAGCCGTCCGCGTCTACGCAAACGGATAGCGGCCGAGTTCGATGGCGCGGTCAGCCACCTGCCGCTTCAGCCCGATCACGTCCGGCGCCGTTCGGCGCAAAAAACGCCGGAGAATCGCAAGTTGTGTTCGCAGCGTATCGCCCTCCGCGATCCTCGTCAGGGCGCGCCTGGCCTGAACATCAATCCGGTCGGCGGCCTCATAGGCGAAGATTCGCGTGGCGGCAGCTTCCGTCCGGCAGGCGTCAGCGGAAGCCTTGCTGATCTTCTTGCAGGCCCGCAGCAGCGCGCTTTCCATCGCGTAAATCTCCATCACCAGGTTGCTGATCACGGCAACCACTTCCTGTTCTTCGGCGAGCGCCTTCAGGTATTTCTGCACCGCGCTCCCGGCAACCAGCAGCGCCGCTTTCCTCGAGCCTTCCAGCACCGCGGCCACGTCGGCCAGCGGCTCCTGATCTTCCGATCCGCCGTCGGACGGGGCGCTGAGAACTTCATCCAGGAGTTTCTGAGCGGCGGGAATCAGTCCAAGCTCGCCCTTCATCGAGCGCTTCAACAGCATGTCGGTTATCAGCAGCCGGTTGATTTCATTGGTCCCTTCGAAGATGCGGTTCACTCGCTGATCGCGATAGGTGCGCTCCACTTCGTATTCGCTGGAAAAACCGTAGCCCCCAAAAATCTGCACGGCTTCATCCACAATCCAATCCAGGGTCTCGGTTCCTACAACCTTCAGAATCGAACACTCGACGGCGTATTCGCGCAACGCCGCAAGAATCTGCCCGTCCGCGCCGGGCGAGCCCTGATCGACGCCTTCGAGGTGCTGGTCGATCAGGCCGCCGGTCCGGTACGACAAGCTTTCCGTCGCGTAGGTCAGCGCAACCATCTCGCCCAACTTTTCCTTGATGAGCCCGAAATCAGAGATCTTCCGCCCAAAGGCTTCGCGCTGCCGGGCCCAGCCCACGGAGTCGGCAATCAGGAACTTTGCGGCGCCCACGCATCCCGCGCCCAGCTTCAGCCGGCCCACGTTCAGGATGTTGAAGGCAATCAGGTGGCCCTTGCCGACCTCGCCCAGCACGTTCTCCACCGGCACAGGAACGTTTTCAAAATTCACCGGCGTGGTGGAAGAACCACGAATGCCCATCTTGTGTTCCTCGGCGCCCGGCGAAACGCCCGCAAAACTGCGCTCGACGATAAACGCCGTGAATTTTTCGCCGTCCACTTTTGCGAACACGATGAACACGTCGGCAAAGCCGCCGTTGGTAATCCACATCTTGGCGCCGCTCAGGATGTAATGCTTCCCGTCAGCGCTGAGCGTGGCGCGGGTCTTGCAGTTGAGCGCGTCGGAGGCCGATCCTGCTTCGCTCAGGGCGTAGGCGCCCACCCATTCGGCGCTCGCAAGCCGCGGAACGTATTTCGCTTTCTGTGCTTCGGTGCCGAAATAGGCGATGGGCAGAGTGCCGATGCCGGCCTGCGCGCCAATGGTGGCCGTCCACGAACCGTTGCGGGCCGTCTTTTCCGCCACAATGATGGAAGAGATCTTGTCGAGTTCGAGGCCCCCATATTTTTCCGGAATGTCGGTGGCGGGCAGTCCGATTTCGGCGGCCTTCCGGAGAAGTTCGCGCAGCAGCGCCGGATTCTTTTCCTCAATCTCCCGCACGCGCGGCACAATTTCCTTTTCCATGAACTCTTCGGCTGTCTGGGCGATCAGCCGATGCTGGTCGGTCATGTCCTCGGGCGTAAAAATCTCTTCCGGCGTCCGCTGCTCGATAAGAAAACTGCCGCCTTTGATCCGCTGCTTTGTTCCGCCGGTTGTCATGAATTCCTCGTTTTCTGGCGCCGGAATGAGCCCTCAGCAGCCGCCCAAACCTTTGTCTCCGGCTGCTTGTTCAGTCGCAAAAAAGCTTTGTCTCCCATGCAAGTCCTGACCGGCCCCTCGCGCTCCTTTTCTCCTCGCGGGATTGTTGCGGGCCAGGGCCGCGTTCAAAATTTACTGAAGGTTCTCAAAAATACCGGCCGCGCCCATCCCTCCGCCAATGCACATGGTGGCCATACCATAGCGCGCCTTCCGGCGTTTCATTTCGCCCAGCAGCGTGGCCGCGAGCTTGGCTCCCGTGCAACCGAGCGGATGTCCCAACGCGACGGCGCCGCCATTGACGTTGGTGATCCCGGGATCGAGCCCGGCCTGCTGCATGACCGCCAGCGCCTGCACCGCAAAAGCTTCGTTTAGCTCAACCAGTTCGATGTCCTGAAGTTTCAGGCCCGCAAACTTCAGAGCTTTGGGGATGGCGAAAACGGGCCCCAGGCCCATCTCCTCCGGCAGCGTGCCCGCGGTGGCGTAGCTGACAAAGCGGGCCAGCGGCTTCGCTCCAATCGCCTTGGCTTTTTCCGCCGACATCACGACGGCCGCTGCGGCGCCATCGCTCATCTGTGAGGCGTTGCCTGCGGTCACCGTGCCTCGGGCGTGGAAGGCGGGCTTCAGCTTGGCCAGCGCTTCGGCTGAAGTATCGCGGCGCGGCCCTTCATCCGTCTCAAAAACCGCCTTGCGGGTTTGCGGCTTGCCGTTGCCGTTCATCGTGATCTCAACCACCTCCAGCGGCGTCACTTCTTCCTTGAACCGGCCGGCGTCGATGGCAGCCAGCGCGCGCTGGTGGCTGCGCAGGGCGAAAGCGTCCTGTTGCTCGCGCGTGATCTGAAATTTCCGGGCAAGATTTTCCGCCGTCAAACCCATGCTCAGGTAGGCGTCGGGATAATGGTCCACCAGATAGGGGTTGGGAGAGAAATGGAATCCGCCCATGGGCACCAGGCTCATCGTCTCGGTGCCGCCGGCCACGATCACCTCTCCAAAACCGGCCATGATGCGCTCGGCGGCCAGGGCAATCGCCTGCAGGCCCGACGAGCAGAACCGGTTGATGGTCATCGCGGAACAGGTGACGGGCAGCCCGGCGCGCAGAGCCGCGATCCGCGCCACGTTGTTGCCCTGCTGCGCTTCGGGCATGGCGCAGCCCAGAATGACGTCTTCAATCTCGGCGGCATCGAGCCCCGGAATGCGCCTCAAGGCCTCGCGGATGACCGCAGCAGCCATGTCATCCGGCCGGGTGTTGCGCAGCGCGCCGCGCGGCGCTTTGCCCACCGCCGTGCGCGCAATGGAAACAATCAGCGCTTCTTTCATCATTGTCCTCCCGGGCGTGGAAACTTCAGTTCCGCAACGGCTTGCCTCTCTTCAACATAAACTGGATGCGCTCCTGCGTTTTCTTCTGGCCGCAGAGGCTGACGAAGGCTTCGCGCTCGAGGTCCAGCAGATATTGCTCGGAGACCATCTGGGGCGAGGTGAATTCGCCGCCCGAAAGGACCCGGGCGATCGCGGCGCCCACAATGACGTCGTGATCGGAAAGCCGTTCCGCGCGGCGCATCAAGTGAAGTCCCAGCTTCATCATGGAAAACGCATCCTGCCCCAGCACCCGAATGTCCTCACGCGGGAGGCCAGGACGATAGCCCAGCTTCACCAGGTCGAGAGCCAGTTGTTTGGCGTCTGAAATCTGCCGGTCGCGGTTCATGCTGATGGAGTCGCGCTCCGCCAGGTACCCGAGCCG
>Ga0307374_10015322_pt1 | contig 10329 bp, 9 predicted proteins | sample OX3MG_FD_202532 | JGI IMG/M metagenome (GOLD analysis project Ga0307374, IMG submission 202532) | Soil microbial communities from Risofladan, Vaasa, Finland - OX-3 | ecosystem: Environmental > Terrestrial > Soil > Coastal area > Acid sulfate soil | place: Finland: Risofladan, Vaasa | collected...
CCCAATGAGCTGGGGAGTATCGTAATACTGCCCAAAGGCAGTAATCATGTATCCGAGGCCCGTGAGAGAGAGAACCATCTCTGCAACTATGACTCCGATAAACGCTTCTGCTACTCCCAGTCTTAGGCCAGCCATGATAAAAGGTGTTGCCGCAGGGATTATCACTGAACGAAACCGCCTAACTGGGCCGACCATGAACACGTTGGCCGTATCCAAGAGAGATCTACTAACATTCTTCACTCCTGCCTGTGTGTTGATAATCATGGGAAATACTGCAGTCAGGAAAACGGTGAATACTATCGCGGTGAATCCTATTCCAAACCAAATTATTATCAGAGGGATCAGAGCGATTCTCGGCGTGACGTATAGTGCGTTCACGTAAGGGTTCAGCGCTACCTCCAGCTTGCGCGAAACTCCGAGCGCGATCCCGAAAGCTACCCCCACGACTGCCGCTATTACAAAGCCAGCGAGCATATCCTCGAGAGTTACGACGGTCGCATCCAGCAGCGAATAGTTTCCTTGACCGCTCAGGAGTGTTCCGAAACCCTTTATGACTCCTGTTGGCGTAGAGAAAAACAAGGGATTGGTTATAGAACCGAGCAGCTGCCAGATTCCCATAATTATGACAAAGGCAACAATTCGAATGAACCACTTGTTCTCTACTATGCTTCTGGCACCTTGAGAACGAGTGGCTATGGGCAATGTCTCAGGCAAGGATGCTACTGCATCCGGTTTTTTCTCTGCCTCTGACTTCTCGACTTTCATTTTGCCAACCCCAAGAACCGCCTCAACTTCGAGCGAAGCGCTGCAAATTCAGGAAGCCCACGAACATCGTACAGCCATCTTGGTTTTGGAAGATTTACATCGATCACATCCATTACGGTACCTGGACGTTGCGAAAGAACAATGATCTTGTCCGCGACGTATATCGCTTCATCCATGTTGTGAGTTACATATATCGCAGTCTTTCTAGTCTTTTCAAAAATCTTCAAGAGCTCATCAATAAGCAATTCGGCAGTCTGAGAGTCGACATTTGCTAGTGGCTCGTCCAGTAAGAGAACGTTGGGCTCAATGGAAAGTGCTCTGGCGATTCCAACCCTTTGGAGCATGCCCCCTGATAATTGGTGCGGATGGTAGTCTTCGAAGCCCGATAATCCAACAAGATCAATATAGCGCTTCACTCTCGCGTCACGCTCTTCTGATGCGAGATCGTATAGTACAAACTCTACGTTTTGCCGAACCGTCATCCAGGGAAATAAGTTGAAAGTCTGAAAGACGAGACCTCTGTCTCGTCCTGGGCCACTGACTTCATCACTATTGATTCTGATTGAACCGCTGTTTTTTTCTTCCAACCCTGCAATTATTCGGAGCAGTGTCGTTTTGCCGCAACCGCTAGGGCCTATGACTGCATAGACTTCACCTTCATTCACCTTGAAGGAAATGTCTCGCAAGACTGCGAGCTGCCGTGCTTCCTTTTGGTGAACAATAAAGTCCTTCGATACTCTGTCTAGGTCAATCATGATGCAACTGATCGACCTAAGATGTCGACGATTGTTTCAAGTCGCTCGGTTGAGAAACTGACGACGACGGCGAAGTTTTCTTGGGCTCGTCCGGCTTTGCTTTTCCTCCAGCTCCCATAGCAAACATTGCCGCACCGACAATTGCCAAAATTACACCTAATCCAATTAGGGCATAGGAAATTGTCCGGTTGCTATTTGCACCGTTCGCCAGCGTCGCCGACGCGGATACTATTACAGCTTTATTTCCATTTGAATTGTCGAATATCAAATAGTATGTACCTGTGGTGCCCACCTTTTCACTGTATGTGTAAGTGGCTGGATTCGACGCGTTCAGAATAGCAGGGGAGGCGCAAGGCGCACAGTTGCCAAAGGCGTTCTGCTGAGTGGAGTTCATGAAATAAAAGTTGACAGTGCTCCCATTTATCTGGTTGAAAGTACCTTGAATTGTATCGCCACCTGATAATGGGATTCCGACCGCTATTTCATCACCCTTGTGAATTGTGTACTGGGTTGTCTGCAAGAGATTGGTCGTGGTCTTACCCGGGCTCGCAACCAACACTATAAGGCCGCTTGCAAGGATGACAATACCAATTACAAGGATTGCTACTCCTACTGCTTGATTATTTTTCATTTTGATGTTTCCTCCTATGATATCAATTATTCAAGAACCCGTCTTCGCTATTGCCTGTTGGTAGAGCGAATAGTTCGCCCATGTCGACGGGTCAGGGGTGCTTGTCACGCCTCCAAGTTTGAACTGTCCCATTATCTGGGCGATTGTGTTCGCAATAGTGGAATTGAACGGTGAGTTGCGGTTGAAAATCCCCAGTGTGATCAAGATATTGTATGCTGACGTAAGTTGCGTCGAGTTTAGCTGACTTCCAATAACAGATGGCGCGAACCCGACATAATTTGACTGTGTCTGGGCCCACCTATTCGCGTTGATGCCAGCTTCCAGCAGTGCGATGAGCGCTGCCTGGTGCGAGTTAAGGTAGGGCTTTGTCGTGAACAGCAAATTGAGCGGAATCGTTGGAATCAGTGAGGCAAGAGTGGCAACGATATGGAACTTGTTCCCTGGTTGCGCAAGTAGTATTACTGTGCTTCCAACATCTGTCGCTCCGCACGGGATCTTTCCAGATAACAACGCGGCACCTCTTCCAGCGGCACCCGGCACAAATACCCAGTTCACGTTGTTGGGATTGTAACCATTCTGGCTGAGCCATACATAAGGATAGTAATACGAAGAATCTGTGAAAGATGTCACAGCAACTGTAGCGTGGCTTGTTGCAAGCTGCGCCATCGATGTCACGTTACTTGTACAGATCATAATTTCATCAGTCGCGCTTTCAGCTGCTCCAAAAGCAACAATGCTCGTGTTCTTCTGCGAAGCCGCAACGGGTCCGACAGGAGAACTTTGGAGAACATCCACTTCACCATTCAACAACGCCGCCACAGCTGCCTGTTGACCTGTGAATACTACATAGTTCACTGTGTAGCCCATTTGTTTCATCAAAACTGTCATCGCATAGACAGAAGGCACATCGCTGGTATCAGCAGCTCCAAATGTAGTTCCAATTCGAATTGTGTTTGTTGAGTTGCTCGAAGAGCTCTGTGTGTAGATGAGGTAATAGTATAGTCCGCCTGCGACAGCTCCTATGACGATAACAACCAAAATGACAATAGCGGCTATTTGACTGATAGCTCTTCGAGTGTTCATTAGGTTGGGAAAAAAAGTTGTGATATATTAGTTATTTGTTTTGGCATTTTGAGGATTTAAGCTCATCAGATGCTTGCAAGATATCAGTAGGGAGCCAAATCTCACTACTTTTTGTTAATGGATGGGAGAACGCATATCAGTTGGTAATTGAATTGGAATCCTTACAATAATGACGGAATGAATCCATTCGAGGCCAGGCCGAGATGGTTATAAAATCACTAACCACTTTATTTGCCTGAGATTAATGGCTGCGAATAATGATGTTGAAGCTCTAAGGAAGAGAGTCGCAAGGGCAAATAGAATCGCATACCTTGAGGGATTGCGCGAAGATAAGGGGAATGAGATTGCAGGGCACATCAGCGTAAGAACAGGATCGACATTGCTGATGCCTGGGCACATGCACGATTTTGGTAAGGGTCTCCCAGACATCACCTCTGAAGACATAATCGAGGTCGACATGAAAGGAAACAAAATTTCCGGAAAACACGATCCAGTGGAAGAAGTTGTCATTCACACCTTCATTTACAACGCGAGACCTGAAATCCAAAGCGTAGCACATTTGCACGCTCCCACAGCTACAGCGCTCGCGAGCACTGACTCTACAATCTTGCCCATCTCAATTCGCAGCAGCTATTTTGCGGAAGGACTTCCTATACTGGAGCGAGGTCCCGGCATTATAGACAACGAAGACATTGCCAGAGATATGATGAAGGCCATGAGTAACCATAATGTCCTAATTCACCGCGGCCATGGTGTCGTAACGTGTGGGCGCAATTTGGAAGAGGCTTGCACGCTCATGCTTTTCCTGGAAGGTTCGGCGAGAAATCAACTAATTGCAAAGCAATTTGGCAACTTGAGACCGTTCGATCGAAGCGCCGCAATTGAATATGCGCGAAGCCACAGCCTTGACAAGAGGAAGTACGTCTGGCTGTCACTGGAAAACAAATGGAAGGACATTAAGGTTTAACCAATTGATCTAATCGTCGCGACTCATAGACAGCTAATGCAACTCTACTAAGGCTTGGCAGCAGTACTGGCAATTCCTTTTGCTTGTGCAGACATCCATTGGCGCTTCGGCGAAGTCAGATAATAAGAAGCTACAACGAAGGGAATGACCAAACCATAGGACGCAATAGTCCCGATTCCGATTCCCAATGAGGGATACAAGTACCTGACAGCAACGCTATAAGGTCCGGACGTGATTGTGGCCGATATCATCAGTGGTTTGCAAATTGCTCTCGAAAACTCTACTCCTCTGGTCCTGCTAGTTATCCATAGAGTGGATGTAAAGACCGCAGGGAACGCGGAGAAGATCGCACCAAACACTGGACCCCCTATTTGACTGCTCAGAACAGAAAGTGCAACGATGGAACCTGCCAGTATTGCGCGCAGAGAGATTTGGGCGACAGTGTAGCGCGAGGTTACTCCCGCGAGAGGCGCGGATTTTACCGCCTTTGCAAATATCAGGAAGGTAATTGGTGAAATGATGAAGTATCCGAGGAGCGATAGAGTGAAGCTTTCAAATTGAAAAAGGACAACCACAGTCACTAATGCAAGCCAGATCAAAAAAGAAGACCCAAGGCCTATGAGGAATCCTCTACGCGAAATTATGGCGTAAGCTAAAACGAAGATACAGCTAAAACTTAGTATCAGAGGAAAATCAGTGGTAGCTTTGGCTGCTAATGTGGCTGATTGGTTCAGACCTATAAAGAAAAATGAAAAGACCGAAATTGATGGCAAGCCACCGACAAGCCCACCGATAGCACTTCCAGTTCTCTCAGCTACAATCGTGACGACAGTGACCCACATTCCTCCGATTGCGAAAGCGAGAATTAAGTGGATAAGGAGAATATCAGTCAAGGACTATTGAAATAGAATTGCCGAGACCACGTTCATAAAGTGTGTTGAAGGTTAGTGATTCAACATCTACTTCAACGACTAATCAGGAATACAATCTGCCATATCTCAAATCTTCGAACACTGTCAAGATAACGCTCACGATTCTGAACAATGCCAGCTATTGCAGTGAATTTCAATGGAACTAACTTTGGCGCAATGGAGATATTTGTACCTGCCAATACAAACCTGAACCTTACCCTAATAAATGCTCAGAGCCTTCCACACAATCTTGTCCTGGTTCAGAACACTAAAGACGTCGCAAATAATGGCAATGTTGCGAAAGATGGTTCAGTACTTCTTGCTATTGGAGCTACGACTACCAACTACCTTAACACTGGCAAGTCCATAGAACCTATTCGGGCAATTATTCCAATATTTCCTCCGGGACTTACTGGTTAGCTTGCGCGACGCTCGGGCACGCAGCTGCTGGCTCGTGGGTCGATTTGTTTGCATCAAGTTCGGTCTCGGCGCCTTGTGTTGTGATAACGAATCCGCAATTGCGTCCATCAGGATTTAACTAGAATAATCCCAATGGTGCGCCGTGCTGGATTCGCTTGCAGAGTATCGCTGCCTAAACCACGACCGCTTTTTTGTAGGGCCATGGTGTCTCCATATGGGTATCATCAGCCGTGCATAATTTGGATATGAATCTAGTTTGCCGACTAGCGAGTACATTATAACTAATTAGCTAAGAAACTCAAGCATTAGGTTCTTTTTCATTCAAAAGACGCACGCTTTCTTGAATCGGGCTAGTTTCCTTGTACCTGCGCCTGCCAGTAAGGCGCTCCACGATCACTAATGTTAACAAGATAATGATAATCAGTCCTGTAAGGATCACTGAACCAGCCGCCAACACATTTCCGGTGACATTGTGAACTTCGTAATAGTTCAGAAGGAGACTCGTGAACGGCATCGCCGTCGATGAAGACAATAGGACAACCGCTCCAAGCTCTCTCATCGAGTCGACCAGGGCGTACACAAAGCTGTTTATGAGGCCACCCTTGATGAGCGGGAGCGTAATGCGTGTGAAAGTTTTCCTGAACTTGGAACCAGCAACCTGCGACGCCTCCTCGAGCTCGTTGGAGATCTGGAACAGGTTGGCAGAAATGATCCTTGTGGTATATGGGAGTCTGATCACCACGAGGGCGAAGACCAAGGGCACGAGACTTCCGTAGAACCGGTTTAGTCCGGGTACGATAAGGAACATCCACGTCAAGGCGACACCGAAGACTATTCCAGGGATCGCCAAAGGAATGCTCGTCACGAATTCGGTAAGGCGGGCGGCGCGAGTCTTGACCTTTAGCGTCGCGAACGAAAGCAACGCGCTAATTAGAGTAAGGATGGCAGCGGTCGCGACACCGAACTCGATCGTAGCTTTCAGCGAGGGAAAGAAGCCCGGTATGTGAATAGCTTGGATGTATGCGCTGGGGAAATTGATGTTGAGATTTTGGAAACTGTGGGTAATGGATATGTTGGAGAAGGACTCCAAAAGAAGGGCTGTGAAAGGTAAGAAGAACTCGAAGAACACGATTAGACTGCAGGCAAAAATCGCAAGTGGCTTCCAGCGTCTGAGCTTGAAATAGACATGCCTCTCGCTCCGACCTGACACGGTGATATACTTATTCGTCTTTCGTGTGGCCCAGATGTAAAGGCTGACTGTAATCGCTGTGATTATCACGAAAAGTATACTTATCACGCCCGCGTTTCCGTAGGACGGCGGAGCAACGCCTTCTGCCCAATAGTAAACTTCGGTGGACAGTGTATGAACGCCAGCAGGCTGGCCGAGAAAGTAAGGATAGTCGAAGATTGCCAGTCCGGAAAGTGTGGAGAGTAGGAATGCGACTAGTATCGCAGGCCATAGCACCCTAACCGTGATCGAATAGAATGTACTGAGCGTTCCCCGACCTGCAATCCGCGAAGCTTCCTCGAGTGAGGGGTCCATAGATTTCATCGCTGGCATGATTATTAGGTAAGCCAGAGGAACGGCTCCAATCATGGCAACCCAAATCATACCGCCCATGCCATAGATATCTAAGAGTGGCGCTGACGATCCGAGGAGAGATTTCAACAATATGTTCAGCATTCCTACGTGAGGATCTGCAAGGAAGATCCACGCGAAGACCTTCACCTCCAGAGGCTGCGTGAGACCAAGGATCGGGAGCAATTCGAAGAACCTCTTCCAAGGGATGTCTGATCTAGCCACCACCCACGCATAGAACGTTGCCAGAGTGATTCCCAACGCCGCGTGGACGATCGAGAACTCGAGCGAATTCTCGGTGAGGCCTAGTGCATAGGACGATCTTATGAAAGATAGAAATGTGAATGTCGGTGCTCCTATCTCTCTAAAGCTGGTGATGCCAACTATGAGTGAGATTACGGGAACCATCATTGCGACTAGGACGGCGATCGCTAATAGGTAGAGACCTTTTGGTTTGTACATGTTATTACCAGAACCTTGACCGCATCACACCGAGCTCAGAATCGCTAGAGTGGAAGGCACCTGTCTTGATCGGCGCTCCTCCAATTTGATTGCACCGCTCGAGCCCGTCACGGGTGATGCATTGACTGGCGAAACTAGGGTGAGAAAAAAGGGGGTCGTAAAGGCGGCCCTACCCTAAGGTCGCCTTAGGCTCCGAAGATATTCTTGAAGAGTGTTGTCCATACTGTGGGGTTGGCGAAGATTGATGTGTTGGTATATGAGTTGACAAGAGTAGTTTTTGGAGGCACAAGGTTGAAGATTGCTGCGATCTGCGGGTTCACTGGAGTACGAGCGGTCTCAGCATAACCTTGCTGACCTGCATTCGACATCAGCCAGTCTTCGACTAACTTTGCCATTGCTGGGTGAGCTGAGCCTTTGGTTATAGCACTGACGCCTGGATTATAGACGTTTGGAGATGGAGTAACGATACCCATACTGCCGGGGGCGGCGGCGTTCGCTGCTAGGTAGTCATTGTAGAGGCCAATCCCGAGAGCAGCTGTTCCTGCGGTGATGTCACCAGTTGTCGTGCTTGCAGAGGCAGTGATTATGGGTTGGTTTGCTGCTATTGCTTTCATCAGCGTTGTCCAGCTCGAGTTGCCCATCTGGCCGTATAGGTTATAGAAAATTCCGGTGGTAGCTGACAGTGATGTCGCTGTTTGGAAGGCGATATGTCCCTTGTAGACAGGGTTCCCTAGGTCAGACCATTGGGTTGGTATTGGCAAGTTCAAGGCTTTCATTTGCGCGGGATTGTATTGAATGACGGGAATGCTGACGAAGCTCACGTACCATGCACCGTTGGGGTCAGCGCCACCTGATGCAACAGTCGCATTCACTAGAGGCGCCATCGGGCTGTTATAGTCAAGAATACAGTTTGCATTAATTACGGGATAGACGATTCCCAAGGTGACGACTAAGAGGTCTCCAACGACATGGTTGGTCTGGCACTCAGAAATTGCCATTGAAGTAACCTGAGCTGCTGAGGGTCCAACCCAGTTGATTTTACCGTTAGCCCATGGAAACGCCTGATAGAAGCTCGGTGCCATATCGGCTGCAAAATCGCCCGGATCCACTGTAGAGTAAACAGTAAGGCAGGTTGACTGAGTACCGCACTCTTTCTGTGCCGCGACTGCATCAGCTTGGAGGACTGCGAACTGAGGGGCACTGTTCCCTCCAGAGGCACCACCTGCCGCTGTGACGGTCGTGGTTGAGGTGACTGTAGCAGTGGCTCCAGCACCGAGCGTTGTAGTCACAGTGCTTGTTACTCCTGTCGTACCCGATGGTGCACTACTGACTCCCAAATAGTAACCCGCGACTCCAGCAACGACCAAAACAACGATGATGGCTATACCTGCGATCATTGTACTCATTCCGCTTCTTTTTGATAAACGCATGAGAACTTGCCACAAGAGTCAGATATTTAAGTATTGCAATATGTTATGGTCTAATGCTCCATTGGCAATTGTATCCCCCACTATCATTTTGTTTTACAGCTAGAACAATCGCTGCACTTAATTGATGACTAATTCGCGGTTGCGGCCATCAAAGTCGTTGTAGTTTAAAGCAGAGATCATGGTATATTTTCAATATGGAAATAGTAAAACTCGAACTTCATCACGTGCATGAGTTTGACGATGACATTCGCTTAATAATCTGGCGGAAACCAAGAAGTAGAATCAATCCAATATGCCAACCTCTGTGGTGGACGACGGAACAAGAATCTATTATGAACTAATGGGTGAAGGAAATGAGTGCGTCGTCTTCGTCAGCGGCACAGGTTTCAATTCCGAAGTTTGGAAACCATTCCAAGTTCCATATTTTTCCAAGCGCTACAAAGTGCTAATTTGTGACCATAGGGGCGTAGGTCATTCAGACAAACCAGACGCGCCATACTCAACCAGAATGTTTGCTAAGGACATCATACAAGTGATGGAGAACATAGGCATTGAGCGCGCCAACGTTATTGGGCACTCGATGGGTGGAAGAGTTGCGCAGTGGATGGCGCTCGATTATCCCGAAAAAGTTGACGGGCTCGTATTGGGGGCAACGGGATCTGGAAACTTTTCAAACAAGCCTGATTATGTACGGGGAATCCCTTTGGACACCGCGCTCGAAATTGCAGAAATTGGATACGCAACGTACATGAAAAAACACGTGGAGAGTGAGTTCTTTTTCAATCCTGATTTTGCAATTAACGACCCTGTAAAGTACAAGCTAGCTGTCGATGCTCACTTGAAGAATATCACTCAATTGAAGCAGTACCTGCGTCATGTCATAGCAAGGCAAATGCACGAAACGACATCTCTGATTTCTAAGATCACATCGAAAACTCTGGTGCTCGTCGGTGATTCTGACAAACTCGCCTACGGGACTGGCAACCACTACGAAGCGTCACGCTTTCTCGCTGAGAAAATTCCCGACGCAACCTTGGAGTCTGTCCCTGACGCTAGACACGCATTCTTTTGGGAAAAGCCAGAAGAAAGCAACCAAATCACAATGAGTTTCCTTCAGGCGCAATAGTTAGGATTCCATTTGAGCCAAAGACTTTAAGTTAATAAAGGCGCTTTCAATCAATCTGACGAAAAAAGGCAAAGTGACGTAAGTAACGACATCTACCAAAATTGAAGTCAAAGGCATCGTCAAGAAATTTGGACGTGTTACTGCAGTAGATCACGTTTCCTTCTCAGTGGAAGAAGGTGAAATTGTTGCTCTGCTCGGCC
>Ga0307374_10015329_pt1 | contig 10326 bp, 8 predicted proteins | sample OX3MG_FD_202532 | JGI IMG/M metagenome (GOLD analysis project Ga0307374, IMG submission 202532) | Soil microbial communities from Risofladan, Vaasa, Finland - OX-3 | ecosystem: Environmental > Terrestrial > Soil > Coastal area > Acid sulfate soil | place: Finland: Risofladan, Vaasa | collected...
GGGAACGGAGAATGTGCCGCTCGCGCCGCCGTCCGCCCGTATCAGCATCTTCGTGCCGACGCCGCACGGCGTCGCGCCGATAGTCTTGACGACGGTGGCGACCGCTATGCGCTCGCCTCGTTTCAACGCGGCCTGTATTTCGTTATAGATACCGGTGGCATTCATGAATATGACCCTCGTAATCTTTCACCGACCTTGATCTGATACTCAACGAATGAGTATGGGGATAGTGTAGTATACAACATTTTTCTGATTATTGCATCGAGCAAGGCTTGACAACCGGAATGTAAACCAGTATAATAAATTTGAAATGTCAACCACAGTGTCAACCAGAGAGGAGAGTCATGGTAGATAAATTTGAAAAGCCGCTCTCAGATTATGATCGTGTTCTTTTTAAGAACGCTGCTTTAGAGATGAGCCTCGTTCAAGTGAGATACCCTCCTGTCCAACGTTTCTCTAATGAGAGCTACATGGTAGATATTAAAGAAGCTCTTGCCAATGAGTATCCTCTTGTAGGTACTGAGCAAGGAATGAACATCGTAATTAACTTCCAGGGCGTAAGTCAGACTCCAGGTGCAAGTCTGTTGCGCTTTACCAGCATTGATTCTCGTTGGTCTGTTGTGCTTTCAAGCGATTTTGTGACACTCGAAACACGAGAGTATACTGATATTGATGAGTTCTCGGCACGGTTTGCCAGCGTCCTTGACATTGTTGATATGTATTTTCATCCCCGCCATCGATTACGTTTTGGCCTGCGCTATATAAATGAGTTTCGTTTCCCAGGAGGTGATAACTATGCAACATGGCGTCGCCTTCTCAACCCTGAACTACTTGGGTTGAGTGCCAATGGAGCGATTGGCGGTGATGTCGAGCAAACTATAGGAGAAGTCCTTTTTCGCCGCAATAATGGGCATGTACTTGTTCGTCATGGCTTTCTCAAAGGTTCTACTGTCACACCGCTGGTAAATCACCCGACAAAGACAGGAGAATTTTATCTTCTCGACCTTGATTACTATGATGATATGCCTGTTAAATTTGACGCAGAAACTCCCATCAAACGAATGAGGAGCTATAATACGTTCCTTTACAATGTTTTTCGTTGGTCTATTGGTGAAGGTGAACTTTATCAAAGACTGAGAGGAGAGCCATGAGTCAGTATGCATCTCCTGTACCCTTACGTGAACTGGTTGGTTCATTGCGTAATGTTGCGGTCGGAGTTACCCTGGCTTCTCTCATTCTCGTGCCTTCTGTAAGATTACCTGCCAATCAAACTATGAGGCAGACGGGACAGGAGAACGTTGAACTTGTAACTACTATCCCTGATGGCCCTTTTGATTTACGCATCGCCCATTATCGGACACCGCACGGCCTGGATACGCCTTTATATATGCCTGCCATCAAAGCAAATGACGAGATTGAGAGAGAGGATATTCCCTTTGCTCTACGCGATATTACGGGTCTGCCCGTTGAGACACTGGCTTCCTTAGTCGGGGTAAGCCGCTATGCTTATTATAAATGGCTCGATGGGAAAGGTGTTAGCGATGAGCATGTAGCTCGCCTTAACGAATTGTTTCACATCTTTCGTACCTTACAAGACTTACACGGGTCTGGTCTGAAGGAGTTCTTAGAGACTGCTGGTCCTGCTGGAAGGCCGATCGATTTACTTGCTCATGGAGAAAGTAGCGCAGTGCTTGGTCTTGCACTTCGTCAACCGCCCAGAGCGGTAGATTCAAGTATCTCTCATCTTGCTCGACAAATTAGTGGCCTGTCCGGCTGGCTTCGTCCCGCGACCAGGCTTCATTGGGGAGTCTCTCAGTCGAATATTGCTGAGCAGGAAGAGGCTCTTTATCGGTTGGGGCCGCGACCTCTATCTGACGAGCCGGAAGCATTTACTGAGGCTGACAAAGATGATGAGGCTTTTGTTGCCTGGGGCTTCGTTTTGGAGTAAAAAATGGTCGATGATCGTCTTGGGGAATTGCTTTACGAGGCTGGTTGGAGTCAGGGAATTTTATTGCCCCCGCTTCCTTATAGCGTAATTTACAAAGTGGATGAACCGCTCAGTAAAATAGCGAAGTCAGCAAATAAGAATCGAGGAGTAGCTGAGAGCGGTCAGAAAGGAGCATTGGCTGCTACAGGTTTACCCTCCGGTAAAATAGGAGTTGCCTTTGGCATTACTCGACAAGAAGATCACCTTGTTATAGCCAGCCAGGATTGCGATATTGTCCGTAATGTAAACGAAGAACCGAATATCGTTGCGATACGCGCCTTTATTACAGAGAATGAAAAGATTTTGCGCTATGCGAATGGCAACAGCTCTCGTTATTTTCTCCTTGATCATAATCGTGGACTCGTTGCTGAGTCTTCCCTCCTGGTTCTGGTTGAAAAACCGGTTTTTTTGGATCTGAAACCTGAACCCGGCGCTTTTGATGAAGCTACAAAGCTCAGATTCGCACGCTGGGTTGCTCACCGCTTTGATAGATTCCCATTTCCTGACAATATCGTTGGCGCTGTGATAAAGCCGTTGCTTGAGAATTTTTCACAAATGCAAAGAGATAATGATGCTGACCTGGACGCTCTTGATATGGTCAGGGAAATTCGTTTGGCGCGAATCGTTGGCCCTCCACCTTTTGACGTTCGCATCTTGTTCATTATCCCAGAAAGTGGACTCCCAGATGGGGGGTTAGCTCTGGCACGATTAGTTAAGCGTATACAAGGATGGTTTAATCCTCTTGCGGCCCGTCTGGCTGCGTGGGATGCTCGTCATATTTATGAAATAACTGTTGGAGACTATTTGGATACGCAACAAATTTATCTTGACCATTATACGTATCAGGGTCAAACTATACGAGGTCTTCTTCCCCCTCCAAATATCTAAGGTAAACCCAATGATGTATCATATCTAATGAACAACATACTGTCATTGCACCATTCCCATGAAGGAGCAATCCATGTCATTATTGAACCTGACCCCGGACGAGCTGCTTTCGACTACGCGCGCGGTGCGCAAACGCCTGGACTTCTCGCGGCCCATCGCGCCTGAGCTGATCCGCGAGTGCCTGGAACTGGCCGTGCAGGCTCCAACCGGCTCGAATAGTCAGAACTGGCACTTCGTCGTTGTTACCGATGTCGAGAAGAAACGCGCCATCGCCGATTTCTATAGCCGCAGCTTCGCGAGTTATCTCCTGGCGGCCGAGGCTGGCTACCACGCGCCCGGCGCGCGCCCCGTGGCTGCCAGCACCATGATGAAGGTGCGCGACTCATCGCAGTATCTCGCCGACCATATGCACGAGGCTCCCGTCCTGCTGATCCCGTGCATTCGCGGTCGCCTCGAGGGACAGCCGACCATGAATCAGGCAGCAACCTGGGGCTCGATCTTGCCCGCCGTGTGGAGCTTCATGCTGGCAGCACGCGCCCGCGGCCTGGGGACGGCCTGGACGACGCTGCACCTGGCCTTCGAGCAAGAGGTCGCCGCCGTGCTGGACATCCCCTACGACAAGGTGACGCAAGCCGCGCTGATTCCCGTTGCCTATACCATTGGCACGGATTTCAAAGCGGCTCCGCGCGTCGATCTGGACAAAATTGTGCATTGGGGACAATGGTAAGGGCAGCGCCTGTCACGGCGCGAACTGGCTGCTCTGGCCTGAAGGTGAGAGCAACTGGCGCGCCAGCGCTCGTTCGTTAGCGTCCGCCACGGGCAGCCCTGCATAGGCGATGCGCGCGGCGGTGTTGACGGCCAGCAGTATACCAAAATGCTCCAGGTAGTAGGCGATGGGCGCGTGCGTTACTATCGGAGTCGCTACCAGGCAGCCATCGGCGATGTTGGGGCCGGAGATGAAGCGGATCGACGCACTATCGCTATTGCTCGGATCGTTCAAGAATATATCTTCCGCCGCCACGCACGAGGGATCATCGTCCAGTGTTGTGACGCCGAACGGCGCTACAGTGCGCGGCGACTGCCCGCTATCGCTGACGCCGCTATAAATGAGCAGAGGCGGAACTTGCCGCGCGCCGATCAGCGGCGTTAGCTGCCACGCGCTGCCTGTCCAGGTAGTTCGCACCAGCATAGGATGCGCTCCCTCTCCGGCTGCGCCGAAATCAAGGGGCTGGCTGAGCGCGATGGGCTGCCCGCCCGGTGTCGTGTAATCCCAGGACATATTCACCAGAACCACGCTGAGCCACGTTCCCGGCGTCCGCGGCAGCGGCACAGGCATGGTTGTTGGAAAGCGCCACGGCGCGATGCACAATTGCTGGCAGGCCACGCTGTCAATGTTCAAGGGGAACATCACACTGGGCTGCGGCGTGGAGTTGAAGCGCAGCGTGGCGATCATTGGCTGCTGAGCTGTCGTATCGCCTCGCGGGGCGGCAAAGTATTGTTCGCCTGGCTGAATGCGAACGCTGTCATGAATGCCGTCGATGGTGGTCTGCACTGTTTCTGCCAGCGATTGTTGTAGATTGCTGGGCAGCGCCGTCGGCGACTCGTTCAGCAAGAGAACCTGGGCGGAGAGCGTGCTGCGCGGTACGGCCAATTCATACGCCGCAAAGTCGCAGTTATCATAGGACGCTGAGATCGTGCAGGACTGCGCGCGGAAGGGATAAGCTGTCCAGGTGAAAACGTGGCGGCCAGGGGAAAGTTTCAATGGCGCATCAACGCCGAGGCGCGGGATGCGCCGCAGCAGGCGGCCATCGAGCGTCACCTGCTCGTTGGGGACGTTGGTATCCAGGTAGAAGAGGTTGGTTTCGGGCAGCGGCGCTAATGTTGGCGTGGCAGCCGGAAACAGACGATTCAGTTCATTATGAGTGAGCGTGCCAATGGACAGCATATTGCTTGCCAGCACAATGACGACAAGCAGGACGGTAGCCACAAGTAGCGCGGCCCGCAAGATGAAGGCGCGCCGCCGCGGCGTCACCTGCCAGCGCCGCGCCCGCTCACTGGCCGCGTCGTTCTGATCGAGCGGCATAATCTGGACGTCTGCGTCGTCCGTGTTCGGCTCAGGTATCGCATCTGATTTCAGGCTATCCATGACCGCTCCATGCTGTCTGGTCCGCGCTTCTGCATCATCTGAACTTCATTGAGATATCATGATCATAGCACATGACACGAAAGCGTCTAGAGATATTTACGTCTGGGGGATACATGGCATTGCAGCTATCTTCATTCTGAGGTATGGTTCAGAGGTAGGAATTATTGGCAATCTATAACAGCAAATAGGAGAGAATACACCATGCAGATGCTTATATTCAGATTGATGGTCTTTTTGTACAATGCGAGCGGCGGGCGCATCGGCGGCAAAATGAACGGCAGAGATGTCCTCTTGCTGACGACTACGGGGCGCAAGACCGGCAAAAAACGCACGCTGCCGCTCATCTATATTAGAGACGGCGCGGACTATGTCGTCACCGCTTCCAATGGCGGCGCGGACAAACATCCCGGCTGGTTTTTCAACGTGCGCAGCAACCCGCGCGCCGCCATTCAGGTCAAGAACAGGCACATACAAGTGACGGCAGAGATCCCCAGCCCGGAGAAAAAAGCCGCACTCTGGGCGCAACTGGTGCAAATTGCGCCCTTCTACGCCGACTATCAGAAGCGCACCCAACGGCAGATCCCGCTGGTGATTTTGCACCCGGTGGACGAATTGTAAGGGGCCGATTGCCGGAAATGCTAAGCTTGATGCCTCACAAAAATAGGATAAGTGTCTCATCGTCTCTCGGAAATGCTTGCATAAATCGGCTTCTCATGCCATAAGTATGAGAGTAGCAGGTTAACAGGCCGAAGCGTCCCGTTGGGGATTGAGGCTTAAGTATTTGTGGTACTTCTTAGGCTTACTATTCGGGCTAAAAGGCCGAGTTTGTAGCAGGCTATTATAACACTAGGGGGTAAGTTATGTGGAAAACTATGAAGCTCCTGAAGAAACCTGGGATAACTTGTTTTATTCTTTGCTTGCTTGTTGTGTTGGCGTTCCGTACTGGGAAGGCGGAGGCAGGTACCGTTCTCAACTGTGGAAAGTGGCGCCTCATTCCAAGTCCAAATCGTAGCTCAGCGCAATATAACTGGTTAAATGCAGTGACTGCTGTTTCCAGTAACGATGTCTGGGCTGTAGGAGGAACCGCGGTATCTAACCAAAGCTCTAATACTGCCTTTATCGAACACTGGAATGGAGTTCGCTGGAGTATTAGCAATGTTCCTGATGATGCAAATTCCTCTCTTAACGGGATAGCAGCTATTTCTGCCAATGATATCTGGGCGGTTGGTACTGGTTCACCGGCTGCGGTAATAGGAACCTATACCGAACATTGGAATGGGAAGACATGGAGCTTTATATCCGACCCAAATGTTGGTCCTTATAGCTTTCTTAATGCAGTAGCCGCTGTTTCGACAAACGATGTCTGGGCCGTGGGAGGAAGCGATGGTTCTACATTCATCCAGCGCTGGAATGGGGCGCAGTGGCAAACCGTGAGTAGCCCAAACCCCGGGCTGTACAATCAACTGTCAGGAGTGGCGGCTGTCTCGGCAAACGATGTCTGGGCGGTTGGAGAAATGAATGGTGAAGACACGGAATATACGTTGATTGAGCATTGGGACGGAACTCAGTGGAGCGTTGTCAATAGTCCGAACCCATTAGTATTTGACCAACTGGAAGGAATAGCTGCCGTTTCTGCCAGTGATATCTGGGCGGTAGGGATCACTACTGGTGATGGAGGTAATACTCCCAAGACACTGATCGAGCATTGGGACGGCTCTCAGTGGAGTGTGTTCGCTAATCCAAACCCTCCTACCCAGTCAAGTGCCTTTTATGGAGTCTCGGCTGTCTCTACGAACGATGTGTGGGCCGTAGGAGGAGCGGACTCGTCGGAACCCAGTAAATCATCGATTGAACACTGGGATGGAACCACCTGGAGTATCGTATCCCACCCAAATCCGAGCAAGGATACTTCCTTACTCGGAGTGGCAACCGTTTCAGGAACAAGCCAGGTGTGGGGGGTAGGAAGCACCTACACGCCACAAGGTGCTGGAAAAACGCTCACGGAGTTTTATTGTTAGTAGAAGACATTTCATTGTACAAAAGAGACTGATGGTCCAAAGGATTCTGCCTGTATCGTTCAAACCGGTTGCAGTTGTTCCAGTACCGCCGGTTTTTGTATTCCTCATTGCACCAAAACCTGTCAACCTGGTTCAGTACGTATTGGTAGAACTGCCGCGTTTTGAAAACACCCTGCGCATCAGCAATAGCTGAATTGCCTCTATGATATGAAATGCTGTGATGCTGTAAGTAATCCTGCTTTAGTCAAGTACCTCTTCGTACAGATCATCTACCATGACGCCTAATGCCTTTTTAACTTTATGCAGTGTTTCTAACGTGGGAGTACGCTTTCATGGATGAAAAGGAAGCGAGGAGGCTCTTTCTTGAATTGTATGATGAAATTGTGGAGATGAAATGACCGGGATTGAGTAATCGATCCTGAATATCCTCTTGTAATCCGCGCCCAATATCCCTATACTATTGCGCAACGGCGGAGGCTTCCGTACAAAATGAAAAAATAAAGGCGGGACTTGAGTGATGACGTCACCGTATAATAACCAGCAGTTGTTTTCCGACCATTATCTGGAGGAGACGCTGCCGCGGCGCGAGGACTGGCAGGCGTTGCTGGGCGAGGCGGAGGCGATTATACCGCGCATCGCGGAGATCTTCACGCGCTACCAGCGCGGCGGCAGGAAGGAGGCGCAGACGGAATATCGCCTCGTGCGGCCCATCCTGGAACTGCTGGGACACACCTTCGAAGTGCAGCCGTCGCTGAAAACGTCTGAAGGCCCGAAAACGCCTGATTACATCTTCTACCGCGATCACGACGCGCTGAACGAGAACGCGCTGGAAAAAGTCCTCGCCGACGCGCAGTTGCGCAAGCGCGCTTTCGCCGTGGGCGACGCCAAATATTGGGATTGCCCGCTTGATCATGCCTTGAAATCAAGCAAGGAAGAGCGGCAACTGCTCTCCAATAAGAATCCCACCTATCAGATCGCCTTTTATATGCTGCACAGCGGACTGGAATGGGGCATCCTCACCAATGGCCGCTTGTGGCGACTCTATCACCAGGCGACGGCGCACAAGCTCGATCACTATTATGAAGTTGACCTGCCCGCGCTGCTGGAAACAGGCGACGCGGCGCAATTCCTCTATTTTTACGCCTTCTTTCGCCGCGCCGCCTTTGACGTGCAGCCGCTCAGCAACGCCGCCATCCTGCAAGAAAGCCTGGATTACGCGCGCGGCATCAGCGAAGCTCTAGAACAGCAGGTATACGACGCGCTGCGCCTCGTGGCCCAGGGCTTTCTCGAATTTGCTCCCAATCAACTGTCAACCGGCGATCCCGCGCTGTTCGCTGAATGGCTCAAGGACATCTATGACAACGCGCTGATCCTGCTCTATCGCCTGCTCTTCATTTTCTATGCCGAGGCGCGTAACCTGTTGCCCCTGCAAAACAGCGCCCTCTACGCCAAAAATTATAGCTTGCAGGCCATCGCTCGCAGCGTCGCCGCCTCGCTCGACGAAAGCCTCGTCATGTTGCCAAAGACGACTCTGCTGACCTATTGCTTGCAGCCGCTGTTCCTGTTCATCAACGAAGGCAGTCCCGAACTAGGCATTGGCATCTTTAACGGCGGCCTCTTCGACCCGGAGCGTTACCCGTTCCTCGAACGCTACCGCGTTGGCGACGCGCAGATGCAACAGGCTATCGACAAGCTGGCGCGCGTCGATGGCAAGTTCATCGATTATCGCGACCTCTCGGTGCGCGGCCTCGGCACGATCTACGAAGGTTTGCTGGAATATCACCTGCAAGCTATCGGCAAGTATGATGAGCGCAAGGGTTGGAAGATCGATCTGCTCAATGAGAATGGGGCGCGCAAGGCCACGGGCAGCTACTACACCTCCGATTACATCGTCAAGTACATCGTTGACGAGGCGCTGGGGCCGCTGCTCCAGCAGGCGATGGCTGGCGCTGAGAGCAACGAGACCAAAGCCGAGGCCGTGCTGGCCGTCAAGGCGCTTGATCCGTCGATGGGCAGCGGCCATTTCCTGGTCGAGGCCACCGAATATATCGCGCGCTTCCTGGTGGAGCAGAATATTCAGCCGGAGGGCGTTGCCAGAGAAGCCGAACTGGCGTATTGGAAGCGGCGCGTCGTGCAGTCGTGCATTTATGGCGTTGATCTCAATCCCCTGGCAGTCGAGCTTGCCAAGCTCTCGCTCTGGCTCAGCACTGTCGCCAGAGATCGCCCGCTCTCGTTTCTCGATCATCACCTGCGTGTCGGCAATTCGCTCTTCGGCGCGCGCTTCACCGACCTCGCCGTCGCGCGTGGTGGCACGAACGGCAAGCGCAAGAGCAGGAAAGCGGAGCCGCCCAAAGAACAGATGGCGCTGTTCGACGATGATGTTTTCCGGCGCAGCGTGACCACCGCCGTTGACCTGATGTGGCTGGTGAAGGACAATCCGGCCCAGACGGTGCAGCAGGTAAAGGAGCAAGAGTCCCTCTACGCCTCCATGCGCCAGGGTCTGACCGGCAAATACGAGAAGCTGGCAAACCTGATTGCCGCGCAGTACTTCGGGCTGGAGATCGATCCCGATCTCTGGCTGCCGCTGGCCGATTTTGCCGCCGGGCGCACGCTGATCGTGCCGGCGCAGTTCGAGCATTGGATCAAGCAAGCGGCGCGTATGGCGCAGGAGCGGCGCTTCTTCCACTGGGAACTGGAATTTCCCGAAGTCTTCTTCGACCGCACCGGCCAGCCCAGACACGAGAACGGCGGCTTCGACGCCGTCATCGGCAACCCGCCGTGGATTCGCCAGGAGAGCTTCAGCGCCGATAAACCCGCCCTGGAGCGGCTCTACCAGGTCTATCACGGTATGGCCGACCTCTCGACGTATTTTGTCGAGTTGGGCAATAGCTTCCTCAAGCAGGGCGGGCGTTTCGGCTTCATCATCCCCAACAAATTCATGCGCGCCAACTACGGCGAGCCGCTGCGCCATTTCCTCACGCGGCAGACAAAGCTGGAGCGGCTGGTCAATTTCCGCGACCTGCCCATTTTCCACGATGCCGTTACCTACCCCCTGATCCTGCTGACTTCCAATCAGTCGCGCGATGACGCAGACGCGCCCGTCTACTACACGCTGCTGCGCGAGTTGCATCCCGATACGCTGGCCGAGGACATCGCGGCAGGGCAGACGGCGCTGCCCGCGTCAGCCTTCGACGACGAACGCTGGCCCATTGAAGGCGTAGACACGCGGGAACTCATTGCCAAACTGCATTCGGTCAGCATCCCATTGGGTGAACATATCGCGAACA
>Ga0307374_10015330_pt1 | contig 10325 bp, 13 predicted proteins | sample OX3MG_FD_202532 | JGI IMG/M metagenome (GOLD analysis project Ga0307374, IMG submission 202532) | Soil microbial communities from Risofladan, Vaasa, Finland - OX-3 | ecosystem: Environmental > Terrestrial > Soil > Coastal area > Acid sulfate soil | place: Finland: Risofladan, Vaasa | collected...
CTGGATTCGCTGGACCGCGCGAAATTCGAAAAGATCACGCGAACGAAATCGTTTGATAAAGTGATGGCGGGGATCGAGGCCGCGCAGGCGTCGCAACTTCGGCCAGTAAAAGTGAACGCGGTGCTGGTTCGCGGCGTGAACGACGACGAAGTGGAAGCGTTCGCCGCGTTCGCGCGCGAGCGCGGCCTGATCATGCGCTTCATTGAATTCATGCCGCTGGACGCGGACCGTTCCTGGACGCGCGACATGGTGGTGACCGGCGCGGAAGTGCACCGGCGGATTTCGGCGGTTTGGCCGCTGGTTCCGGCGGTTCACGAGCGCAGCGAAACCGCCCGGAAATTCCGTTTCGCGGACGGGCCCGGCGAGATCGGGCTGATTTCTCCGGTATCGCAGCCGTTTTGCGGGGCCTGCTCGCGAATCCGGCTAACAGCGGATGGTAAACTTCGCACCTGTCTTTTCAGCAAGGAAGATCACGACTTGAAATTCCTGCTGCGTGGCGGCGCGACCGACCGGGAGATTGGCGATGAAATCATCGCCATCGTGGCGCAGAAAGAAAAGGGCCACCGCATCAACGAGCCGGGATTCGTGCCGCCCTCGCGTACCATGGTGTCCATCGGCGGCTGAATCTCGCCGGCCATCCGCACGATCCAAAAAAAGAGGCACTTATGGCAGACGAGGAGCAGCCCAAGTTTTTTTCCCTCACCGAGGCGGAAAGCCTTCGCACCCAGATTGAACCTCTGCTGATTGAGGCGATCGAAGCGCGCCGCAAGATCGAAGGGGTGGACGAGAAACTGGATGAACTCTCCGAGCGCATCCAGCGTTCCGGCGGGTTGCTTCCCCCATACGAGCTCGCTTCGAAGTGGAGGCGCGAGCACAATCATCTGGCCACCGCGATTCGTTCAGCGGTGGAGCGGATTCACGCCACTGGATGCGTGGTGAAAGACATCGAAGTGGGATTGTTGGATTTTCCATCGCGAATCGATGGGCAGGAAGTGTTTCTCTGCTGGCGGCTGGGCGAGGATCGCATCCGGTTTTATCACACGATGGATGAAGGATTTTCCGGGCGCAAGCCGATCGACCCGCGCGACGCTGGTTTCCAGAATCCTATCCAGTAGCATCGGGGCGCGCGAGCGGCCCAGGCGGTAATTCTCCTCCGCGATGAAACTTTTGGAATCCGATGCCGTCGAATCGGCTAGATTGAGGAGCGACATGTCATCTTCACCGCGTCCTGTTCGCGAGGAAGCATTGCAGGCGGGCGAGACCGCGCCCGATTTCGAGTTGCCGGACTCGACCGGCACTCCACAGCGGCTCTCTGATCTTTGCGCGAGCAATCCGCTGGTGTTGGTTTTCTACCGCGGGCACTGGTGACCATTTTGTCTCCGCCAGTTGGCGGATTATCGCGTTCACGAGGCGGACATTCGGGCGGCCGGAGCGAAATTGGCTGCTATTTCCGTCGACAGCCCCGAAAAATCGCAGGGAGTGCGCGAAGAGCTGCACCTCACATTTCCGATTTTGTGCGACACGCAGCGAAAAGTGGCGCGCGAGTGGGGCGTCTACAACGCGAAAGAAAAGGGCGGAATCGCCAAGCCTGCGGTGTTCGTGATCGATCCTGGCCGCGTGGTGCGCTACGTTTCGGTGGACGAAGTCGCGTCTCGCGTACCTACATCGGACATTGTGCAGCTGCTCGCGGCAAAGGATGGCGTCCCCGCTCCGCACCGCCAGAAAGTGATTCCGGGAGCCGGCACGTGGGTGCGCGCTGTGCGCAATTCCCTCCATTACGGCGTTCGCCAGCCTGAAGCGGAGTCGAAGCAGCGCCGGTAACTTTCACAACATGGTTGACATCCCCGATCAGCGATGTAGTATCCGCGTCGGGGAAGGAGGGCCATGCTTCATTTCGTCCAAGCGCTTCAGCATAATTCCTGGTTCATCGCTATGAACAGCTCGATCGCGATCACCTCGTTTTTCGAGGTCTGCCATTACGCGGGATTTTTCCTGCTGGTCGGCTCGATTGCGCTGGTCGATCTGCGCGTTCTGGGAATCGCGGGACGGCGGCAAACGGCCACGGCGATGGCCGAACAGCTTTTTCCGTGGATGTGGACGGGACTGATCTTTGCGACGATTTCGGGATTTCTGATGTTCACGGGAGACGCGATCGATTTCTACGGTGCTCCGCTGTTTCGAGTCAAGATGCTGTTGCTCGTCGCGGCGCTAGTGGTTGGGATCGTGGTGCAGTGGCAGGTGCCGCGCTGGGACCAGCGCGGACCAATGTCTCTGGGCGCGAAATCCGTGGCGCTGCTTTCGCTGCTGCTTTGGGTGGCGACGATTCTGGCGGCGCTGGAAGTGCCGGCGATCAACGGTGTGGGATGAGCCGGCGGGGAATGTGGATGAATGACATGGGGCGCGACACGCAACACATGAGCGGTGAAGCAAAGGGTGCACGCGAATGAGCGCCGCTTTGATGGCTTTGGCAAAATGGCTGCAGGACACGCACTGGGCGCAGTGGATCAGCGGCTCGGATTGGGTCTATCCGTTCGTGCAGCTGACGCATTTTTCCGGGCTTTCGCTTTGGATCGGCACCAATCTCGCGCTCGATTTCCGGCTGCTGGGGCTGGGGAAAAAGCGGCAGACGGCCGCTGAGCTTTCCCGTTCGCTTTTCGCCTGGAACTGGACCGGCTTCTTCATCGCGATTTGCGGCGGATTCATGCTGTTTTCGGCGTCGGCCACGAAGTATGTGGTGAATCCCGCGTTTCTGATCAAGCTCGGCATTCTGATTCCCTGCGCGCTGGTGGTGCACATCATCAACCAGCAGAAATCGCGCGTGTGGGGCGCCACGGCGGACACTCTGAGCATCGGAAAGTACATGGGACTGCTGGAAATCATTCTGTGGCTGGGAGTGGTGACGGCCGCCGTCTCGATTCCGACCTTCGAGATATTTGGAAGTTAGCCGTGATAAAAGTTTTCTTCGGACGAATCGCTTCGCTTGTCGCGCTCGCGTGTGTTTTCTCCACGATTGGTTGCGGCAACAGTGCGAGCAACAAGCCGCTCGCCCCTCCCGTTGATCCCGCAACCGCCGCGACGATTACCGGGACGGTCACGTTCGCCGGGACTCCACCTGTGCTGAAGCCGATTGACATGAGCGCGGCGCCCGCGTGCGTGAAAGCAAATCCCACGCCCGTGGTGCCGCCCGAAGTGGTCACCGGACCGAACGATGCGCTCGCCAATGTAGTCGTGTACGTGAAATCGGGGCTGGGAAATTATCGCTATCCCACGCCGCAGAATCCCATCGTGCTGGACCAGACAAATTGCATGTATACGCCGCATGTGGTGGCGCTGATGGTCGGCCAGCCGTTTTCGGTGGCTAATAGCGATCCGACGATGCACAACGTGCACGTGATGGCGCGGCACAATCGGCAATGGAGCTCGTCGCAGCCGGTGGGTTCAGTGCCGCTCAAGTCCACGTTCGAGCGGCCGGAATTCGCGATTCCCGTGCTGTGCAATATTCATCCGTGGATGCGCGCGTACGTCTTCGCGTTCGATCAGCCGTATTTCGCTGTGACTTCCACCGACGGAACCTTTGCGATTAAGAATCTTCCGCCCGGCACGTACACCATTGAGGCGTGGCACGAGCCGCACCAGACGCTCGACCAGACCGTCACGGTGGATCCGAAGCAATCGAAGGCCATTACTTTTACGTTTCATTCCGGTTCATAATTCGGCACCTCTGCCGGTAAATCGGCGACAATTACGGCAGAGGTACGAACCGTGTCCGGCAACTTGTCCGAAACGACGCTTCAGGAAAATTTGCGGCGATATCGAAGCCATCGGCGCGAAATGTTGTTTCTTTACATCGGGTGGGCTTTCGCCGCTGTATTTTCCGCAATTTCATTTAAACGGCTGTTTGCCGGAGAACCTCCCTTCTGGCCTGGTTTCGTCTTGTTGTTTCTCTGGTCGGTGGTGATCGCCATGAAGTGGCATCGGCTGATGAGGCTGCCTTGCCCGATTTGCGGGCGGACCGTTTTGAGCCATCCGTTCCGCGCCTGCAGGCTGACAAAGACGACCGCATAACCGGCGGCGCTCTCTAATTCTTCCCTGTTTCTGGCCATCCAAGTCGCAATCTGCTAAGGTCGTCCGTCACGTTTGTGAGGAGTTTTTCGCCCCGTGAATCGGGGCGACTTTCGCGGGCATCAAACGTCCGAATCCAAATGCCACCATCAACGCCCATGCTGTCGGTTGCGAACCTGCGGGTCGCCTTCGGCCGCCAAACGGTGATCGACGATCTGAGCTTCGAAGTGCGCCCGGGCGAGACGCTGGCGGTGATCGGCCCAAATGGCGCGGGAAAAACGGTGCTGCTGAAAGCGCTGCTGCACCTAATTCCCTATCAAGGCGAAATTCGCTGGAGCCCGGACGCGCGGCTGGGATACGTGCCGCAGAAGGTGGCCGCCGACCGGCAGCTCCCGCTGCGGCTGGGAGATTTGCTGGCAGCGAAAGCGGCGGTGCAGAAGTTGGCGGAAACAGATATCGCGTCGGTGACCAGTGAGGTTGGGCTTTCGCCACAAATTTTCAACACCAGTATCGGCCATTTATCCGGAGGGCAATTTCAGAAGGCGCTGATCGCGTTCGCGCTGCTGGGGCGCCCCAACGTGCTGCTTTTCGACGAGCCAACCGCAAGCCTGGACGAACTGGCCGAAGAGCACACCTACGAATTGCTGCATAGCTTGCAACAGAAAAAAAACATGACCGCCATTTTCGTGTCGCACGACCTGAGCGTGGTGTATCGCTACGCGACCATGGTGCTTTGCCTGAGCAGAGGCACGCGGTGCATGGGTCCGCCAAAGGAACTGCTGACGCCTGCGATGCTGGAACAACTCTATGGCGGGCCGTCAAAGTTTTATCGTCACATGGATCACCAATAGACGAAGCGAAAGGACCCGCGAACCCCGCACTAGCGCATGCACGAAGGCAATATTCTGCTCCTGTTCCTGGCTATTTGTTTCGCAATCGCCGCCGGACTGATCGGCTGCTTCGCGCTGATGAAGCGCATGCTGCTGGCGAGCGACGTAATCTCGCATCTGGCGCTGCCTGGGCTGGGCATCGCGTATCTATTCAAGGCCAATCCGCTCTACGGCGGCGCGGCGACGCTTTTCCTGGGAACGATGCTGGTGTGGCAGCTGCAGAAAAAAACCGGGCTGGCCACGGATGCTTCGATCGGCGTGGTTTTTGCGGCGTCGCTGGCGATCGGCGCGGCAGTCACGCCCAAGGGTGACTTGATCGACGCGCTTTTCGGCGGGCTGCAAAGCGTCAGTTGGATTGGCTTCGCGCTGGGAGCCGTGGCGTCTGCGGTAGTGGTGGTTGCAATTTTTCTGATGAAGGACCGGCTGACGCTTTCGACGTTCTCGCCTGAGCTGGCCGCGTCGACGGGCATCCGCGTGGACAAGCTGGACCTGCTTTACCTGCTGGTTTTCAGCCTGACGGTGCTTATCGGACTGCGATTTATGGGAGCGCTGCTGGCGAGCTCGCTCATCATTTTGCCGGCCGCAGCGGCGCGCCAGTTTGCGGACCGGCTTTCGCTGTTTTTCGTCACCTCGGCGGCGATTAGCGTCGGCTCCATCCTTGCCGGATTTTTCTTCAACACATACGTATTCCATCTTTCGACGATTGCGCCGGTGACGGTGATGTTCGCGGCGCTGGTGTTTGCGGCGAGCCTGCTGGTGCGCCGCGCCTGAGCGTCAGGACGCGGCGCACAGGACTGCGATTACCTCTGCGAAGTGGAAGCTTTCTTGGCGGTGCCTTCTCCGAGAAAGCGCAGAAGCTCGGCGTTCACTTCTTCGGCGTGCGTCCAAGCTATATTGTGCGGGCCATTTTTCACTTCGTGCAGGCGCGCGCCGGGGATCATCTTCGCCGTTCGGCGTCCGGCGGAATCGATCGGGACGATGCGGTCCGCCGTGCCGTGAATCACCAGCGTTGGAACGTCGATCTTCGCCACGTCCGCGCGAAAATCCTCGTGCCAGGTCGGCACGCAAGCCAGACTCGCAGTGGCCGAGGCGCTCGCCGCCACATTCCAGCTGGCCTGCACTGCTTGTTCACTGACAGCTTTGCCCATCAGCACGTCTGTGTTGTAGAAATTCTTGAAGAACTCAGTGAAAAACGCGTAGCGGTCCGCCGCCACAGCTTGCTCGATTCCTTTAAATACGCTCTCGTCCACGCCTTCGAGATTATCCGGCGTCTTAAGTAGATACGGAGGAACGCCGCTGATGATCACTGCCTTGCTCATGCCTTTGGTCCCATATTTTCCGGCGTAGCGCGCCACTTCGCCGCCACCCATGGAAAATCCCACCAGCGCGAAATCGCGCAGGCCCAAGTGCTTGATGAGCTTGTGCAAATCCTCGGCGAACGTGTCGTAGTTGTAGCCGGTAGTCGGCTGGCTCGAACGCCCAAAGCCGCGACGGTCGTAAGCGATTACGCGATAGCCGGCGTTCAGCAGCGCCGGAATTTGCTTTTCCCATGAACCGAGATTTAACGGGTACCCGTGGATCAGCACCACTGCCGCTCCCGAGCCGTGGTCCTCGTAATACAGCTGAATATCTCCCGAATTTTCCTTGCCGACGGTCACGTATGGCATCGCCGCTCTCCTTTCCCCTATTTGGTGCACGCGCAGCACCGCGATCGATTCGCGGGATTCTCGATGAGATGCAAACGGTCAGCCGGAGATTCAGCGCACACGCTGTTGGCTCGACCGCGGCGCAGGGCAGATTCACGAACTCCAGCACGCGCGATTTTATGGCCGGCTTCGTGCGCGCGTTCGCCTGATGGATTGAAGCGAGTCGCCAGTCCGCCACCGCGCGCGGGGCGAATTAACCGGGCTGGCTGTATAAAAGAGAGCGGCTCGATCGCGCCGGACGGCTTTCCGGCCATGCGGCGCGCCAGAGCGGATCGAGCTTAGCTTGTGAGCCCGACGTAGAGCCACACGCCTCCGCTGGCGAGCGCCAGCGTGCCGGCGATCACCGCGAGCACAACGATCGCGTTCCGCAGGTGGTTCATCTTGGCGATGAGCACCTTCTGTTCGGACGCCATGATCGACTGTTCGGCGGTGTTCAAGTACAGCTGATCCTCTTCGCGCGTCGATAGCGCGTTGCCGTAAATTACCAAGACTGCTAAAACGGCCGTAGCTACTCCCAGCGCGATTAACAAACAATTTAGCGGCGTGGCTCCAAACATGGAAGCCTCCCCTCGGGCGTATGCTGCCTTCGCCAACCCTCTGGCGTACAGCTTATGCTCGCGCAATCCGCGAATCGCTATCAGTGACAGCCAACCTATCCGCTGGTGATCTGCGTCACACCGGTTGGAACGAAACCCCGCCCCCAAAAATCGCGCCGCGGGCTGCTGCGCATATCTTTCGGCTACTCCTGGTCTGCGGTGGCTAAAGTCGGTGTTTCGGGTGTCGCATGCAGTGCAAATCCGGTAGTTACCCAATGCTGCATCGGAAGAAATCCGGCCAGGATGGGAGGGTTTCCCCACGTTTTTAAAGGGGGCAGAGATGCCTGAGGGTCTAGCGTGACGCCCAAAACCGTTTCGCTAACACAGCCTGGCGAACGGACCAGCCCGGATGGGAAGGCTATTTCGAATCGGATTCTGCTCAACGTGCCGGAAGAAGAGTTCGCGCTACTGCGCCCGCGCCTCGAATGGATGGAATTGCCACACCACTGCATCGTGCATCATCCTGGACGGCCACTCGACTACGCGTGCTTCCCGAACCGCGGACTAATATCGACAGTCGTTTCCATGCAGGGAGGCGGAGCAGTCGAGGCTGGACTGGTAGGAAGCGAGGGATGCACTGGTGTTCCACTGGCCGTGAACCTCAGATCCACCCCGCTACAGCAGGTTGTGCAGATCGAAGGCGACGGATATCGCCTGGACCGCGCCGCTCTGGACGAGCTGCTTGCGCGACTGCCGCAGTTCCGATTCGCGATAACACGATACGCGGTAATTCAAGGCCTGCAAATCGCTCAGACGGCCGCATGCAACCGCCTGCATGGAATCGAGCAGCGGCTGGCGCGGTGGCTATTGATGGCGGTCGACCGGGTCTACGCGGGTTTGCTTCCCGTCACGCACGACTTTCTGGCTACCGTGCTTGGGACGGACCGGCCCACAGTGACGGTTGCCGCCGGCCGTCTGCAGGACCTTCGAGCGATCGAATACGTCCCCGGCGCGGTGCGTGTGGTGAACCATCACACGCTGCAACAATCCGCCCGTGAATGTTACGGAGTGGTACGCGATCGCCTGTTGCCCGTTCATCGCCTTGCAGCAAACGTGCCACTCTTCACCTGATTTTTAGATCAGATTGCAGATCGCGTTTAGCACCAGCGCCTGATCGTCCGCCACGAGTATTCGAGCCAACGCCTAACGCCCCTCGGATTTTTGTAGGACTTGGCTGGCAGCCAGAAACGCGGCGGATCGCCATCAGCGGGACCAAGTCGGCGTGTAGGATAGCCTACATCCTCCCCATCCGATAAGCGGATTATCATCGAGGCGATATCTCATCCTTGAAAGATTCGGCAGTGGCGCGGATGCCGCTCGCATATGAAGTGCCATCAAATCCGAAGGCTTTCGCGTATTTCGTTGAATCGAAAATGTAAGGCGAATCGTACTGATACATCATTTCGCGCATCTCGCGGACCGTGGGATTGATGAGCCCGACCAATCGCAGCGTAATATTCCCCACCTTGCGGCATTTGGGCGGAGCCCCAAATTCCTTGGCGCCCATGGCGATGAATTCTTTGCCCGTCGGCGGATTCGGCGCGGTGGGCACGTGCCACGTCTGATTCCATGCCGTTGACGAATCAGCGAGTCGCACCAAGCTATCCGCGGCGTCCGGAGTGTAGGTGAACGAGTGTGGCAGGTTGCAGTTCGCAAACCACATCGGTTTCTTGCCGCGCGCCAGCTGGTCGAATACCAGCGCATACGGCACCGAGTTGGTCACATGAGAGCCGTAAAAGTCCGGCGCGCGCGCAATCATCGCAGTGATCTCGCCGCGTTGCCATTCTTCGATAAGCATCCGCGCCACTCGCGCGCGCACTTCTCCTTTTTGGCTGCAGGGATTAAACGGCGTTTCCTCGGTCATCGGACCATCCACGCGCCCGTACATATACACATTGTCGAAGAAGATCAGCTTGGCGCTGGCGCGCTTGCACGCTTCGATCACATTGGCCATGATGCGCGGCCACAGCTCCGCCCAGACCTTGTGATCGTATTTCAGCCCGACGAGCAGATGAACAATAGTCGATCCCGCGACAGCGCGAATGGCTTGGTCGCGGTCGGCTACGTCCGCGGCCATCACTTCGGTGGCTCCGGGAGTTTTCTGCGGCTTGCGACCGACCAGCCGAAATTCCTGGTTCCGCGCGGCGAGCCGCTTTACCAGCTCATTCGAAATGGCGCCACCGGCTCCTAGGATCGTGATCATGTAAAACTCCTGGAATGAGATATGCGGCCGTTTTCAGAGTCTACCCGCATCGCGCTCGCCTTGTCTGCCAAGACTCGCGAGATGTGTTAGGGTGGAATTGAGGCTCGTTGCGCAGGAAGGTTGCGTACAGGCTGGGCTAAAGAGTTTCGTTCGCCTCCTCTGTCTGCCGCTGGACCGGCGCCTCGCTATCTCGGTTCTAAATTGCAGGTTCACGCTCATGACCCAAACTCACGAAAATCGACTCAAAGATTCCGCCAGCGCCTACTTGCGCTCGGCCGTTCATCAACCCATCGACTGGAACGAATGGGGCGAAGAAGCCTTCGCCAAAGCACGCAAGGATGAAAAGCCCATCCTTTTGGATATCGGCGCGGTGTGGTGCCACTGGTGCCACGTGATCGACCGCGAAAGCTACGAAAATCCGGAGATCGCTGAAATTATTAATCGGCTCTTCATTCCCGTAAAGGTGGATCGCGACGAGCGTCCGGACGTGGATGCTCGCTACCAATCGGCCATCAGCGCGATTTCCGGGCAAGGCGGCTGGCCGCTGACGGCTTTTCTGACTTCCGACGGTAAGCCGTTTTACGGCGGCACTTACTTCCCTCCCGACGACCGCATGGGCCGGCCCGGATTTAAGAGCATCCTGCTGGCGATTTCGGATGCTTACAAAAACCGTCGCGCGGAAGTGGATCAATCGTGGCGCGCGCTGGAGCAGGCCGTCGCCAAAGCGGAAATTTTCCAGGACTCGCGCGGCGATTTCGACCCCGGCATCTTCGAGGTTGTGGCCGAGTCGGCAAAAGCGCAGTTCGACGAAACTCACGGCGGTTTCGGCCACGCTCCAAAATTTCCGCATGCCGGCGCGATCGATTTC
>Ga0307374_10015331_pt1 | contig 10325 bp, 10 predicted proteins | sample OX3MG_FD_202532 | JGI IMG/M metagenome (GOLD analysis project Ga0307374, IMG submission 202532) | Soil microbial communities from Risofladan, Vaasa, Finland - OX-3 | ecosystem: Environmental > Terrestrial > Soil > Coastal area > Acid sulfate soil | place: Finland: Risofladan, Vaasa | collected...
ACGTGGTAGACCTTACATTTGCACGGGAAGTATGGTATGATTGACGAAGGGAGAGCGTTTGTGTAATAAAATAGTCATCGTCGTGAGTACGGCCCAAACTCGGCGGCAGTCCGTGCCCGGAGAAGGTGTCCTCGGCTATTCTCGTGTGAGGGCTTCTCGGTGCGGATGAGAGAGAGGAGCGAACACGTATGGCCCTTGAGCGTGAGCACGTTGAAATTGAGGAGCTCCCGCCGAGGATTCATGCGCCTCTTTCCACACCCACCACTCCTCCTCCCGACACCATTGAACCCACGACGGGGAAGATCCCCACGCTGCCTCTCCGAAAACGACGTGTCCCGCTGCGCCTCTGGTTACCCGCCGTCTTACTCCTGATCCTGGCCGTGCTCGGTGCAGTCGTCTACGCGGGCGACGCGATCTGGCTCGTCGCCCGGGCGACCATTACTGTCGTTCCCGCTACCTCGACAATGAACCAGAGTGTCCCCATTGATGCTGTGCTTGTGCCGCCCACGGCATCGCAGGCAAAAGTGACAGCGTACACAGCCAGCTCAAAGCGCGAGAGCGCGACGCACGCCGCATCGGGAGTTGGCCATCAGCCGGCGCTAGCTGGGCGCGGCGCCCTCACATTTTATAATCTGGCCACCTACCAGATTGTGATTCCGGCTGGGATGACTTTCACCGGAAGTGACGGCGTGCAGATTGCAACGGATGCAGCGATTGTCGTTCCTGCCGGCAACCCCCCGGCGCTTGGCAGCGCCTTCGGCCAGGCTCATGCCGTAACGCCGGGTGCCTCGGGTAATATCGGCGCTCTTGACGTGAATAGCGCGCTCTCGGGGAGCTACAACGGCATCGAGGTCAAAAACCCAGCGGCGTTTTCGGGAGGCCAGGATGCACGAACCTATCCTGTTGTCTCTCAGGCCGACACCAAAGCCGCTGCTGCTCCGCTAGTGACCTCGCTCACGCAGGCAGCGCAGTCAGCGCTGCAAGCAAAGCTGGGTCCGAGCGAACAATTCCTCGCCCAGGCTTCCTGCACTCCTACTGTACAGGCGAATCCGGCTGTCGGCCAGGCCGGCGAGACCGTCACCGTCGCGGTCCTGGTCACCTGCCACCGTGACGCCTACGACCAGCAGCAAGTCATCCAGCTTGCCACGACCCGCTTTACTGATCAGGCAGCGGCGCAGCTCGGCACAGCATATGCCCTCTTGGGGCACGTCACGACCGGGAGCATCCAGACCTCTGTTGTAGACGAGAGGCTGGGGCACTTCACCCTCTCCGTTCCGGTCTCCGGACGCTGGGTCTATCAAATTGATCGAACCATGCTGCAAGGCCTGCCCAAACGGCTCGCAGGCAAAGCATCGAGCGCAGCATCATCCCTGCTCCTGAGCACGCCCGGAATCGCCCAGGCTACCATCCAGCTCAGCGGGTGGAATAACGGCTTCCTTCCCGGCGACATCACCATGATTCACGTGGTCGTCGCAGAGCCGCGCTCTGCATAGCAGAGAAGCACTCTACTCGTTCCCGACGCTTCACAGGAGACCAGAAAACAAGACTTAAGTCTTGTTTTCTGCGCCCTTCCTGACCAGGATTGCAAGGGAGGTATCGGCCCACGTCGGCGACATCCTCAGAACCTTTGCCTATCACGTTCGCCCCAACCATGGACACCTGTTTTCAGTTGAGTCCATGTAATGAAAGATCGAACGTCTCCTGCACGAGGTGGGCCAGCTCACTCAAGGGTATCGCCGCATGCAGCTTGAACATCAACGCATCCCGCACTGATCCGCCAGGTTCCACTGCACTCTGCTTAGTGAAGACGAGACAACTCTATGCTTCTCCCTTTTCTCTCTGCTTTTTTCACGGCCACCTTTCTTCCACACCTGCTCTCAGCCAATCCACCTTTCGCTGACCATGCGAAACATCGGCACGACAAGGTGGTTGTCTGCGTTTCTGGTGGCAAGGACAGTGTGGTTGCGCTGCTGGCCGCTCTGGCCATCTACGGCCGAGAACGTGTGGTCGCGCACCACTGCCTTGTGGAAGAGGATTGGGAGGGGACCGTTGAATACATTCAGGGCCTGTGTGCAGCCCTCGGCGTACCCCTCTCTATCAGCCAGGCCCGCTACTACGGCTATGAATGCCTCGACTGTAGTCACCGCTACCTCCGCCAGGCCGAGATCCAGGTCTGCACCAGGTGTAAGTCGACGAACGGTCGGCTCGTCAAGATCGTGTCTAACCTGCTCGACCTGGTCGAGTGGCGGCTGTCATTTTACCCATGATTTTGCAGATGTGAGGAAGCATGGTTTTGCAGCGGATTGAGCGTGAGGGAGAAGCCGGATCAATGCGTTTTTGGATTTTTGGGTCGTGAGTAGCCTTGATGAGGAAGCATGGTTTTGCAGGGAAACTTCACTTATAGTAGAAAATGGTCGCCTGACGGGTTTGGGACTTTTTGCGCCTCGCACAACTACGCCGACCTCACCATTTTTGAGTGCCTGACCAGCTCGGAGTTTTTAAAGAGGGCAGTCGTGAGGGTTTCGTGAAAATCGGTAATGCTCCTGTGAGATTAACCTGTATCATATTTGGAAAAGAGGGCTTCCTGTAAGTAGCACTCTTATAACACAACTGTGCTCGGTCAGTAGCCTGCCACTCAACTACCGCCATGCATACTCTTCAGGGTTAGAACCTTGTAGCAACAGATAAAAAAGCCTCCGAAGAGGCTGTGTATGCATAGTAGCTGGGGAGATGGTACGTATTCCAAACTTTCCAAACCGGTAGTCTGGAGGTTGTGCATGGCCGGGATTAGCGACGAAGCCTATGAGCAGCTTCGAAGAATTTTGGAAAGGCAGAATGAAAGAACTTACTTACTTGAAGAAGTGAAAGAAGTTGGTGATGGACTTATAGATTTCTTTACGCTACTTCTTGAGTTTAGTGATGGGGAGGAAGGGCACGAAGAGGGCCAATAGAATGAAGTTGATCTATGCCATGGGTTTCTCGACGTACTTTGATCACTATCAGTGATCTATAGACGAATATCTCTAACTCGGAGTACACTTGACCTATACTATGAAATTGCTAAAAGTAATCGTCAAGATTTTTCGGGAATACAACGGAGAGCGCTGTATTTAGGAGGGGGAGTAAGTTGGACGACAAGAGCGTGTGGTCCAAAGAGCGCAATCGTGCCTCTACGGCGATTGCGGAAGATGATGACTTAAGGTCGCGCTACATGCGGCGCCTAATTTATGAGGCCGACACATACATGCATCAAAGCGCTGCCTCAGTGCTGCCGCGTGTGCTGGTTCAGTTCTGGGACGACTCTAAGGCGATCCCTGCGGACGTGCATGAGTGCATTGACAGCTGGCACCCGCTCGATGAACAGGGCTTCAAGCGCTTCCTATTTGATGATGACAGTGCTGGACGATTCATTACGGAACATTTTGGTCGCCGCCATTTAGCTGCGTTTAAGCGGTGCAAACATCCAGCCATGCGGTCCGATTACTTTCGACTCTGCTTCATCTTGAGAAAGGGTGGCTTCTACGTCGATGCCGACGACGTCTATCAGGGCGGCGACTGCGAGCCCTGGTTCCGCGATAATAGGCTGAAAATGCAACCTCTCTGCTATGACATATCGACCGATTCAATGATCAACACGGCTGACTTCGTAACGAATCCTCGCAACTCGCAGGATCTGGTATTCTACGTCAACAATAATCCTCTCATTGCGCCGTCAGGCCATCCCGTGATTCGTATGGCACTCGAACGGTCCATGCAGATTCTTATGGCTCAGACAGGTGATAGACAGGATGTTCAGTCGACAACTGGGCCGGGTAACCTGACCGCTAGTCTGGTCCGACACGCCATCGAGTCCGAACGTACGAGCGAGGTTCGAGACTTTGCGCTTCTTACCGACTGGGACATAGTGTCCGTGAGCCGGTGGCCGCTGGGGTATCGGAGCGATGAGCGAAACTGGAGACTCTGGGGTGGCCACGATGCATAGCGCTCCCACCTGTTCGCCGATTCACTTCTTGGCATGTTCGTGCCCTGGCACGCCGATCGCATGCAGAGCGTCCCAACTTGCGATTGGCGGTGTCTGTTCGTCATGAATATCATGTCATTTTCTGGCTTCTTCGAACGTCAGCGGCATAAGCTAATGCTGCACACGAGATTGCTCGACACAAAAACGAAAGCGAATTCATTCGCTACCATGGAGGCGGATAACGCTATCCAACGAATTTACGTCATTAACCTCGACCGAAAACCTGATCGATGGCATCAAGTCAGGCGGGAGCTTGAGCGCATTCGAAGCCGGTCGGGCGCACCTCTATCCTCTATCACTCGGAGATATTCGGCCATTGATGCGCGATACTTCGACGGAGATCCTGACGACAAGATTCTCCAGCCCCACTACTCACTGGCCGATCATCTGCTAGTCGAGCCCAATCCGCGGCTGCGAGTTGATGCGAAGTCCCGGGCGCGGCGCATAGTGATGACACCCCAAGAGGTAGCTGTCGCCCTATCCCACATTGAAGTGTGGAAGTTGATAGCCGCCAGCGACGTTCCATATACGCTTGTTTTAGAAGACGACGTATATTTCCGGCGCGGCTTCGCCCGACGTCTCGACGCGGCATGGCTCGACGTTATGTATCGGTCTTCAAAGGACGCCGCCTTTGATCTACTCTATTTGTCCTTTCAAGACGTAGGAATTAGCTCACAGGCCAAGAAGCAGCTGACCAGACCAGTACGCAAGCCAGACCGCGGAATATGGCAGGCATCAGGATATGTTCTCTCTCAAGCAGGAGCTCGGAGGCTCCTTGAATTGTTACCAGTGTACGGCCCCATCGATCTATGGCTGAATCTGCAGTTCTCCCAGCTTGACGTCCTCACTACTAAGCGTCCCATTATTGAGCAGCGAATCGACGTTACATCCACTAACTCCTACTCTATAATGCCGGTTTTATCTCAGGTCGGAGCATTCACGCGCGAGAAGCCGCTCGTCGCCCAGGCGCAAGAACTCCCAGGGCCCGTATTCGCATGTGGGAAATCCGAATCAGGGCTGACAGCACTCGCAACGGCGCTCTCGATGCTCGGTTACACGTGCTGCAGCGATCTCCGCGAACTGCCCGCTCAAGAATGGAGCAACCTTCTCGCGAAGAGACGCGACCGTAGCTTTAACGCGTATGTAAACATCGGCTCGCTCAGCGATCAATCACTCACTAACATCGCAAAGCTCTATCCTAATACACGGTTTATCTTTACTACACTTGATAACGCGCAGCCTCTGGCTCTTGCTCCCGGCAGAATGCTCTATCTCCCAGATGGGCATCGAGATAAGTGGGCAGCTTTAAGCGCGTTCCTCGAACGTGAGTACCCAGCGTTTCCGTACCCCGCTTGTGATGACATCGGCCAACGAGATATAGCCAAGGGTGACAACGAAGACAGAAAGCCATTGCCATTCAGGCAGCTCAAGTTCGATTCGTCTCCATGGATAGCATCTTCGAAAAAATGGCAAGGTATCGCTGTCGCTGAGGCATGCCAAGAAAACGGCTTGAAAGCTGGGGCGATTCGGGAGTGGTATGGCGGTAATGATCTTGATGACAGTCATTGGAAGCTCCGCGATGATACATTTCCGAGTAACTTAGCAATCTTTACGCCTGACAACATTGAGGTAAATTCTCCTGGAGTCACGAAGCTCATGCTCCGCGAGCAGGCCACCCTGGTCCGATCTTTCACTTCCGGCGCAATTGCCACCCAGCAGGCGCTTCTGTACGGAACGTTCGCTGCCGAACTCCGACCGTCGAATGTCTCCGGGTTAATCACGGGAATGTTCCTGCATAGAAATGGGCCCCACCAAGAAATTGACATCGAGTTCCTTGGCAAAGACACAACAAAGATGCTTGTGAATGTGTTCTATAACCCCGGAGTCGAGGGCACAAAGCTCGAGTACGGATACAGAGGAACACCAATCCTCATTGAACTTGGCTTTGATGCTGCTGAAGAGTTTCATCTCTATGAGATCGAGTGGCATGCCCACGCGATCCGTTGGTGTGTCGACGGATACGTCGTTCACGAAAGAGTGCTGTGGGACCCGACACCCATCCCAAACCTGCCCATGGAATTTAACGTGAATCTATGGCACTCAAGGTCGAAAGAACTAGTCGGCAAGTTAGATACCCTAAGGATTCCAGCTCGCGCAGAAATCAAGCACATTCGAATCACCCAAGGCTGATATATATTCTCAAAAACTCTAGGCTGAAGCGTAATGCTCGTTCAATCTCTCGGCCCTCTATTTAATTTCGTCGTAGGTCATTATAAGGAAGCATAGGTTTTGGAAATCTCTGAAACCTATGGGTTAAAAGACAGCGGCAGAAATGGCCTGACAAGCGGGTTCGTTACTGCACAGATTATCTAAAAATACAGGTTTTGAACCTGTGGGCCGACGAAAACAGGTCCTGGCTCGGGGAGCGCCCTCTCGTTGTAATCGGCGAACGCTGGTCCGAATCGACGAGCCGGGCTGGGCTCCCCGAGGTTCGCAGGCGGCCCACCCGTGCCTACCTCACCGAGTTCCGTCCCGTTCTGGCGCTCAGGCGCATCGAGGTCTTCAGGATCATCAGGGAGGCTGGTCTCAGCCTCCACTACTGCTACGCACTTCAATGGAAGCGCCTCTTGCAGGAGGATCACAGGAAATGGCGGATCGAGGGCATCGTTCCGCGCATCTCGTATGAGGGGCAATGGGATGGCCTGGACCAAGTAGAGCTGCTCTCCGACGCGATCCTCGATCCCATGATTGAGCGGCTCATGTACGAGGTCGACGAAGAGGGGGGGCCGAGGATGAGCTGCGTTTTATGTGTCTTCAAATCGATCATAGCGCTGGCCACGTCGGCGAGCGTGAAGAGCGCGCGCAGACACTTTGACCGCGCCGAGGGGATCGAGGCGACATCGGGACATTATATTAAGAAGAATCATCCCATCAAAGATATCGTCGCCTGCGTGCCTGATCAGGCTGATACTCAACCTAGTGCGAGGATAGTATCGCTGGAGGGCAAGGTACCATGACGTTACAAAGGGTGTTCGTGGGTGCCGAGATCGATGGGAAGTTACGCGCGCCTTTCCGGACGAGTAGGACTCAAAGCCAATTTGCTCTGCCGCCTGGGATTATGCCTTTCATTTGATGAGCCGGGGCTCCCCGATGGAATGCTGTATCGGGGAGAAGATGATGGTGATGGCAGGGAATTCAACCGGTATACGCTCCTGGGTGAATACGATCTCTTTTTCATGGCGCTTTTGAGGGAACGCCTGGTCCTTGATGGGCTCGACCCGAACGACGAACGAGTGCTGGAAGACCAGTTCAAGGCACATCTTTGTCGCGGTGTCATCATGCTCTCCTCACGCCTCAAAGGACTAGAGGACCTGGCCGATCTTGTGATCGCGGCCATGGAGCGTTGTATGAAGCATCTCGTTTCAGGGGAATGCTCCGATGATCTTCCCTCCTGTGACTACGGCTCCCATCGAGGAAGAGGAGGAGGATCGTCCTGGTGAGGTGGGTCTGTGGGATTCTCCTCAATGATGATGAAAACAAAAGTCAAGGGAAAAAAGGACAACTGTTATGGAACAGACACATTTTTTCAACAACGCATTCGTTCGATGGTTTTTGAAGCAAGCGTGGATAGCCCTGGTGAACAGTCAGTTCTTGACAATGCTACGACGGCTCTGGCTGTGTCTCCCGTTCGCGTTCCGCAAGAATATGCTTGTCGCATTTGGGAGACGCGAACAGCGCTATTCTCTTGATTTCCCTCTGAACATGAGGGATCTGGCATTTACCGCTCGGGAGATGCGTCCTGTTCTTCAGCAACACATGCCCTGCAACATGACCTTCACGGTCTTCAGCGGCAATCCGGACCGCCCGGCGGGAAGCGGTACCTACCTCAAATGTGATGTTCACGGGTCCTTCAAGATCCTCACTGAGCAGGGAGCGTGCCTGGGACTCATGACCTGGCTGTTTCCGGCCACGGCGACAGATCAAACCACCTCATACTCCAAAGCCTTCGCCCATTGAGAGGCGGCCAGCGGGGAAGAAGCGGAAACGGGTACATGGTGCCCACCAGGGATCGCATGTGACATTCCCATCGCCGATTCGCGCATCACTGATATCATCTGCATGACCATCGCACACAAAGGGGTTTATTGTGGAAATAGGAACTAGACACGAGACAGCAGGAGCATCATCACTCCTGCAAGGGGACCAGGACAGGCAAGCATTCACCACGGCAGACGAAGAAACGCCGTTGACGGAGCAGGAGCGAAGAACGCTGCAAGTCGAGCTGATGAAAACCGAAACACAGGCGCTGTACAGCGACAACGGGAATCGTGTTACCCAAAGGAATTACCTCCTTTTGGGGATCTTTATCGTCTCTAGCGCTCTGTTGCCGCTCGCCGTCCAGAACGGCGTCGTACATAGACAGGTCGCCCTCTTCTACAACATCGTTGTCTTCTTCCTGATGCTCCTTTGGGGTGGGAATACCGACAAGATGGGTGACCAGAACGGCGAGATCCTGCTGAACGAACAGGAAGCGAGGTACCATGGAGTCCAGACCCGACGGGCGGCCCGACGAAAAGCGAAGCGAACCCTTCCCCTTCCCAAACGTGTCGCGGCTCTGGTCGGAATGCCGACCATCACGCTGCCGCGTGTTCTCGCAACGCGCTGGGGAAAGCAGTACTGGGGCACCGTCGGACTGGTTCTCTCCACCGACCTCCTCACGCTCTATCTGGCGGGTATCGGTTGGGATCCCCTCTCCATTGCGGCCCTGGCGTTCACCGTCGCGGTTCCGGTGTTCATTCGCCATGATAGGCCAGTAGAGGAGGAGTCATGACAGAAAAAGGAACCGGGCAGTACCTCGTACTTCCAACGAGCATAGCAACCGTTGCCATCAACGCATCGCAGCTCCAGATCCTCCTTACTCAGCACCATCAGGGTGCCGATTCCTGGGCCCTCCCATGTGCTTCTCTCATGCCAGAGGAACAAGAGGAGCAGACGGTCCGGCGCTGCCTGAGTACCGAGATAGTCGACCGGGCAGGTATCCTGCAGATTGAGCGCCTGGGTATTTTCTTTCATGCAGGTCCTTCCGGAGACCACTCGCTCGCCATCCTCGCCCTGATGGAGACAGGTACGCCCTCTAATGGGGCAGCATGGTGGACGATTGATGCCTTGCCGAAGTTGGCCAGCTACCATGCTTCTATTCTGATCTATGCCCTCAAGACACTCCGGCTCAAGCTCTCCAGGACGCAGGACGTCCTCATACTCGAACCTGCGTCTCTGACGCTTCAGGAGGTTCGCCTCTTGTTCAGTACGCTGGAGCAGGTCATACGCAATAGTGATGACCACTCGGCACCGGTATGGGCATAGACACTGGCATCAGTCACTAGAATCACAGAAGAAGGAACACCATATGGCACTCACTATGGATCAACCGGTAGCCTTCGTTTCCTCCCACCAGAGTGAAAGCGTCGAGAAGACGTATCACGAGAATCTCATTACCGACCTATTGCTCACCCGCGCGCTTCAAGCCATCCTCGACGTCACATCCGCCGACGGACGGATGCGGGCAAGGCAGGTGCGTGAACGAGCTGACCTCACCCTCTGCGAGGCGATACAGGTCTTGCGCTATCTGCACCGTCAGGGCGCCCTGGGAGAGGAAGTAGACGGGAGACGCGTCGTAAATCGCCCGCTAGTCAGCGACTACTTATCGATCATCGCTCCCACAGGAGCGCCTACACAGGCAGCAACGGAAGAGACTCACACCTTCTCTCAGGCACAAATCGCCTGGGCCTGTATGCATGCCCGCGACAACAAGCTCACTGCTATGCGGATTGCCAGGCCCTCCAGGTGGACTATTGCCCTGGCACAGGCTCTCGGTCTCACTTCCTCCGACATCCCTGGCGACCTGATCTTGCCCACCAGCCGAGCGAAGCGTTTATGTGACCTGATAACGGACATGAGAGAGGAGGAGCGTGCGGCCTACATCAGTTGGGCAGAGTCCCAACTCCCGGCAGACGAGAGAGCCGGAGCTGGCGATAGCGTTGGATGACGGAACTGAGGGGTCCAAAAGGAATAGACAGGCGAGAGACGAGAGAACGAATGCAGCAGAAAGGAGTCTCCCCGATGATCAGTCCCGCTCTCCAGGAAGAAATAGCGGCAGCCGTGTGTCCTGCCGCCTTCGGTCAGGCTCACATGACGATGGGCGTCGTTGGCATCGAACCGACCAGGCGAGAACACTGGCGGGTCTGGGTGTATGCACCAGGCGAGCCGCGGCTCCGGCTGTTTCTGGTCATGCTTCGCAGCAACG
>Ga0307374_10015332_pt1 | contig 10325 bp, 13 predicted proteins | sample OX3MG_FD_202532 | JGI IMG/M metagenome (GOLD analysis project Ga0307374, IMG submission 202532) | Soil microbial communities from Risofladan, Vaasa, Finland - OX-3 | ecosystem: Environmental > Terrestrial > Soil > Coastal area > Acid sulfate soil | place: Finland: Risofladan, Vaasa | collected...
AGACGCCCCTCGGGCAGCCACTCGCGCAGGCTCGGCGGCAACAGCAACTGCTGCTCGCGGTCGCACGACGGCACGTTCTGGCTCACGTGCCCACCCCCGGTGTCGACGAGACACCGACATCGTCCTAGGCCCCCCGAACGGCAAAACCCCGCCGGGGCGGGGTTTGTGCGACAGCCTCGTTAGCAGGGCTTTCGTCGGCCCCTCCGTGGCCTCCAGTCCACCCGTCACCTCCGTCCGGCGCGTGCGGCGGCGAATGACAAGAGGATCGTTCTGCGAGTGCGGCTGGAGCCCGCTAGTCCTGCTTTTCCGCCTCGCGGATCTCGGGCGTCGGGCCCTTGGTGATTTCTTCGCCCTGGTCGCCGTGACCTTCAGCCCTACGGATCTCGGGCGTCGGCCCCTCGGTGAGTTCGTCTTCCTTCCGGCGATCCTCGTCGCGCTTCTGATCGCTCATTTCGGCCTCTCTTTTGATCGTTCGTCTCGACCTCGTGGTTCAAACAGTGACGATTGGTACGGCCACTGCCCTGACGATACACGTATTCTACATCGTAGTACGATCTTTATCAAAGAAGCGAGTGAGCAGGAGATGGTTGCGGCTATGGGAAGACCCCGGACCCCGCTGGCGGTGGCGCGTTGGGAGAACGAGGGCCGAGCCGTCAAACACGAGGCGCCGAGCGATCTGCGCCGCATCCTTTCGCTCGATGATGGTCAAGCATGGCGGGACCCCGACTCCGTACCGGCCCGAGAGTCGTCGTCGAAGTCCCAGCCCATCAGCGGGCATGAGCTTGGTAGCGGGCAGGGAAGGGGGGCGAACGAACAGGACTTGGCTGGACCGCAGGTCGGGCGCCGCGCGGGCGCTCGAGAGGGCGAGACTCGCGCTCCGAGATGTTGATGGCCGGCGTCATGGCCACGGGCAAACGCTCCAGGCTCGCCGCGTGCCACTTCGACCGCGCTGGCTCGCTCCCGATGGCCGTGATCACTCCGACGCGTCGAGGTTCATGGCCTCCCGCGTTTACCGCTCGGCGGTCAAGGTCCAGTCACCGACCACTCACCAGTCCGAGGAGGACCAGATGAGCGTCAGCCCAAAATGCCCACAGTGCGGCTCAACGGAGCAGCCGCAGGCCATCGAGCAGGACTACCATGTGACGACGCTCCTCGTGCTGTACTGCTCGTCCTGCGACTCGATCCTGGGGGCCGCTGACTTGCGCCCCCACTACCCACAGCTCGGCGGCCTCCACTCCAGCTCGGCGTAGGGTCGAGGTGAGGGCCGCAAACACCGCCATAAGCCCGTCCTCGTCACCGTCAACGGGCCCGTCGCAGACACGGCCTCACTCGTCGACGGCAAGACGAGAGCCGATGGAACCCTCCCGAGAGCCCGGAGATGATGGATGCAGAAGGGGGCTGTTCCCGAGCAACTCCCCGGCAACGGCGTGGATGTCCCGGGCGTGTATCGGCGCGTCGGCTTCCGCCAGAATGTGAACGACCGTCTCGAGCACAGACTCAGCCGTGCGCCGGCTCGAGTTGACCACCCGCGGGGCCAGAGGACCGGCGAAGAGGCGAGCACATATGGAATCGAACCGATCCGCTCCAGCGGCTCCGCCGCCCCGGCGCTCGGACGTGCCCCCAGGCGGGTCCATCCGACCGGACGTGCAGCGCAGCTCTCGATGGGGTCACGATCTCCTGCCACTATGGGTCCGTGCACCGCGTTGTGATCGTGGGAGGCGGGTTCGGCGGGCTTCGGGCGGCGCGTGCGATGCGCCACGCCCCGGTCGAGGTCACGCTGATCGACCGGCGCAACTTCCACCTGTTCCAACCGCTCTTGTATCAGGTCGCCACAGGTTCCCTATCACCCGGTGAGATTGCGACACCGCTGCGCGCTGTACTTCGCCGGCAGGCCAATGCGCGGGTACTGCTGGGGACGGTGACGGACGTCGACCTGAACGCGCGCATCTTGCATGTCGACCCGATGCTGGCCGGTGCCGGTGCGGGCATTGCCTACGACACCCTTGTCGTGGCGACCGGCGCCCGGCACGCCTACTTCGGACGAGAGGAGTGGGCAAAACATGCTCCGGGACTGAAGTCGATCGAGGATGCCCTGGAGATCCGCCGACGCATCCTGTCGGCGTTTGAGGCCGCTGAGATCGAGGACGATCCGCTGTTGCGCCGCGCGTGGCTCACGTTCGTCGTCGTCGGCGCCGGCCCGACGGGGGTTGAACTGGCCGGACAGATCGCCGAGATCGCCCGCGACACGCTGCGCGGGAACTTCCGCGCCATGGACCCGAGCCAGGCCTGTGTGATCTTGGTGGAAGCCGCGGACCGCGTATTGCTTGGGTTCCCGCCGAAACTCTCGGAGCGCGCCGCTGATGCACTGCGCGACCTGGGCGTGAGCGTTCGCCGAGAGTGTCGCGTCGTAAACGTCGAGCCCGGCGCCGTAACGATACGCGACGTCGGTCAGGCGGAGCCCGTGCGTATCGCCACACAGACGATTATCTGGGCGGCGGGGGTGCAGGCATCATCGTTCACCGCACGGCTGGCCGAGGCGGCCGATGTGCCGACGGACCGCGCAGGACGCCTCCTCGTCAACCCAGATCTCACGCTTCCCGGGTACCCGGAGGTGTTTGCGATCGGTGACATGGCCGACCTCCCCGACACCGACGGCCGACCGCTACCCGGAATCGCGCCGGTCGCCATGCAGCAGGGCGAGCACGTGGCACGCACCATATGCGCGCGCCTGGCGGGTCGCCCGCCCGCCGGCGCCTTTGCCTACAAGGACAAGGGCACGCTCGCGACGATCGGGCGGGCGAGGGCGGTGGCGCAGATCGGCAGATTGCAGCTCTGGGGCCTACCCGCGTGGATCATGTGGCTACTGGTGCACCTGCTCTACCTGGTGGGGTTCCAGAACCGTGTCCTCGTGCTGCTGCGTTGGAGCTTTAGTTTTGTGACCCGCGGCCGGGGGGCGCGACTGATCACCGGCAGGTGACGGCTGTTGAACGCAAGGTCGCACGCGTCGCGCGTCGCCCCTCGCAGTCACGCAGCCGCCGCACCGATCCCGCGCCGGCCCCCACCCTCGCACCCCGACCAGATCCCCGGCGCAAGGCGCCACGTGCCTGCCAGTCGCAGGATATGTGGATGTGTCTAGGACGGGTTATTCCGGTGTAGACTAGAAATGCGGCGCGGCGTGCTAAATGGCTCCGTGAGGCGAGGCATGAGTACGACCGACATTCAGCAAGAGGCACGGGCACTCGGGGATCCGACTCGCCATCGCGTGTTCCGCTACATCGTCGACTCCGAACGCCCCGTCGCAGTCGCAGAGCTGACCGCGTATGTGCAGCTCAACCACAACGCGGTACGCCAGCACCTGGCGGTGCTAAAGGACGCGGGGCTCATCCTCGAAGAGGTGGAGAGCCGTGACCGACCGGGCCGTCCGCGCCTACTGTATCGGCTACACCCTGAGGCGGCCGGCAAGTGGGGCACGCCGGGAGCATATGCGTGGCTGGCGGGCTTGCTGGCCGAGGCACTGCAGCACGGCTGGAGCGCTCGCGAGGTCGGCCGCGAAGAAGGTCGTCGCCGCAGTCAGGAGTACGTCGACAGCGATCCCATCGACGCTATCGAGCAGGAGCTCGTCGGTAGCGGCTTTCGTCCACGCCGCAGCGACCGAGGACGCCAGATGGGTTTCGTACTTGGACGCTGTCCGTTTATGGATGTTGCCGCCACTCATCCCGAGACGGTCTGTCAACTGCACCTCGGTCTCGCCGAGGGCCTCGCCGAGGGCCTCGGAGCCCTGATTGTGGACCGACTGACCGCCAAAGATCCGCACCGAGCAGGCTGCCGACTGGTTATCCGGCGCCAGCCGGCATCAGCGCGCGCGTAAGCCCGACCGGCGGCTGCGCGGAGCTGTTGAGTGCTTTGAACAAGAATCGCCTTCGATCAGAGGGGAATCGGCCGTTCCGTCCGGGCAACCCGGTCGGCGCGCGGAGCACGTAGCAGCCGGATTGGTCTCAACGAGAGGTTCACCGCCACGCAGAGCCCGGTCACCGCAAGCAGAACGCCCCCAATGGCGATAGCGATCGAAGTCGACGTGGCGAAGCCGACGCACACCGCGGCGATGCCTGCCGTGACGAGCCCGTAAACGATGCCAGCCCAGCGATGGTCGTAGAGGTCGGCGAACATGAGCGGCGTTCCGTCCGCTTTCTTCTTGATTCCGCGCCCGCGAAGCGCTGACCACACAATGAAGGGCACGACTTTGTGCGCGTAGCCCACTAAGGCGACAAGCAGCCAGCCGACGAACGACGTCACGGCCGCCGCCGCCAATGCGACACCTGCATGGTGATGTCGCCCGAGCGTGAGGTCTGCCGCAAGCGCAAGTGAGGCGCCGACGACCAACCAGACCGCCGACGTCATCACGAATAACAGATGCAAGTCGGCCCTCCGGCGGCGATATCGGATATGCGTCATCACGGTGACGAGGTGCGCGCCAAGGCCGAGAGCCAGGACCGCCGCCCCGCACCACGCGAGCCACACCACACCGAAGAGCAGCCCGGGCGAAAGCAGCAGCACCCCAATGGGAACTGCCGACACGGCCAGCCACCCCGACCGGCGCTGATCCGGCACGTGGGCGAGGAGAAACATGGGCAACAGCTTCTCCGAGACGCTGATGTAGGCGAGTCCCAACCAACCGAACAGGCCGACTGCTGTATGGGCGAGGACCACGTGACCGCTGAGATCGAACCAGTTCTGCTGGCGGTCGATCACGTAGACGACTCCGAAACACGCGGTCGCGACGAATCCGATGACGGCGAAGCGCAACCCCGTAACCGATGCCCCTTTCCCGCGCACCGACAACGGCGCGGAGACGTTCACCACGAGCAACACGACTGCCACGGCGGCGAACGCCCCTCCGGCTTCGACGACGCGTTCCTGCTCGGTGGCAAAGCCGAGGGGAAGCAACCAGGCGCCGGCCAGCCAACCCAGGAACGTGGCGCGGGAGATTCGCACCGAGCGCACGGGCCGTTGGGTGATTACCGGGGTGAACTGGTGGATCGCCCCAAGAACCCCCATCGACAGGGTCGCCAGCATCGCGAAATGTGCGGCCCCGACGACCCGGTCGTCGGTGGGGTCGACGACGCCGTAGGCCCGGGTCCAGATCAGAGCAACGCCGCACGCCACCAACCCAAGGGCCGCCGCCGCGAGAAAGCTCAAGGGGACCGACGGCGGGGGAATGCGGCTGGGCAGGCTGGCTGGACGCCCCTGCGACACCCCGCCGCCCGGCGACGGTTGTGCAGTCTCAGTACCCACCGCGACCCCCGGGGCCGAGGATGGCTGCCACTGACACGGTGTCCGGCATGACCTGATCGGTCAGACTAGAGTCCATCTCGGACCACGGTGCGCGGTCTGCGCGGACGTCGATGTCGCGATCCGCGAGCGTCGCGTCGCGCGCCGCCTCCACGTCACAGCGAGCACGCAACGCCTGGAACGATGGCGATACGCTGCCGCCGTCGTAGTCGACCTGGTGTGTCTCACCGGGCATACCCGAGTTCTCCGCAGCCGTGACGACCGTAACGGTCGTTCCTGATAAAGTTCTACCAGAGCCTAGAACAATCATGCGGGGCTCGGTGGATTCCGGAAAAGCGAGGATCAACATGGCGACTATCGACGTTCGTCCAGTCATCGCCGCGGGTGCTGAGCCGTTCAACATGATCATGGCTGCGGTCGACGCGCTCGGCGACCACGAGGATCTCGTGCTGTTGGCACCGTTCGAACCGGTGCCGCTCGAGGGCGTCCTCGGCGCGCAGGGATTCTCATATGAGGCGCAGGAACTCGGCCCCGACGAGTGGCAGGTCACGTTTCGAAGGCAATCATGACTCGGGAGGACGGCCCGGACGGGCTGAATGCGATCGGGTCGTCGGGTGAGGCGGCGCCGGAACGTGCGATTGCCAAGGCGTGGGACGCCCTGCGGACCGTCTACGACCCGGAGCTCTACATCGACATCGTGTCGCTGGGCCTCGTCTATGACGTTCGTGAAAAAGACGGCGTCATCGTCGTCGAGATGACCCTCACGACACCCGGATGCCCGGCCTCAGAGAGTCTTCCGGAGATGGCACGGGCCGCGATCGCCGAGTCGCTTGGGACCGCCTCGGCCGTTGAGGCGCACGTCGTGTGGGACCCACCGTGGAATCCCGAGATGATTGATACAGACGAGCCTGGGGCGCGCGGCTTCCGCGTTCGGTGATGATGTGCATTGCCCGGCTTCGCCCGCCAGGCGCACGCGTTCCCTCGATGCTTCGTGGACTGACGGACCCGGCGCAGCAGGAGGAAGGCGGGGCAATGCGGTGAGCTACTGCGTCGATATCGTCCGCGTCTACGACGACCCTGGGCGCCAGGGGGACGAGTATCGCGTACTCGTCGATCGTCTCTGGCCGCGTGGCCAGTCGCGGGAGGCCATCGATCGGGACGAGTGGGCCAACGACGCGGCGCCAAGCACTGGGTTGCGTCGGTGGTACGCCCATGACCCGGTGCGCTTTGCGGAGTTCTCTCGGCGCTATCGGGTCGAACTCGGGCTGCCGCCCGGGGCCGATGTCGTGTCCGGGCTTCGCAGGTTGAGCAAGTCCCGACGACTCGTCCTGCTGACTGCGACGCGTGACGTTGCACATTCGGCAGCCACGGTTCTGCGCGAGGTCATTGTCGGGACGGCCGACTCCTAACTCGCCCGCCGAGCGCGATCCTGCCGCTGCCCGCGTACCCCGTGACGCCCCGCCCGACGGCCCCCGTCGACACGTGAGGCGCTGCACGTACCCTCAGAAGTGACTCACGGCTGCACTCACCGTGGGTCCTCCTATCTGCTCCGGTCCAACGCATGTCTCCTTCCTGTTATTCTACTCTGCACTAGAGATACAGACCAGAGGCGATCCTGGCGGGGCATGCCGGACGCGACAAGGAGGATGCAGTGACGAGAACCGAGCACGAGGCATTCGAGGCGATGCTCGCCCACCACCGGGCATTGACCGACCACGTTGGCATTCGCGTGACGGCGCTCACTGAGGCCCTGAGCGCCAATATCTCCCACGAGGTCCCGACGGCCGAGCTGGTCGCGTTCCTCGCCGAGGAGGTGCTGCCCCACGCGATCGCCGAGGAGCGCACCATCTACCGGGCAGCCGCAACGCGCGCTGAGCTGAGCGAGACCGTCACTGAGATGATCGGCGAGCACTGGGCGCTTGCCTCGGCGATCGAGCAGCTCGCCAACGCGCCGGACGGCCGGCGGGCGGGCCAGCAGGCCGAGGCGATAGCCGCGCTCTTTGAGGCGCACGTGGCCAAAGAGAACGATGTCCTACTGCCGTCACTGCTCGCCGACGATGGCCTAGACCTGTCGCAGCTGCTTGACGAGATGCACCGCCTCACCGAGGGCGCCCACAAGGAGACCGCGCCCAATGACGCGCCTGGCTCGCCAGATCCCGAAGCGGCACTCTTGTCTTTGCTCTTGCAAGCGGCCACCGATCTCGTGCGTGCGGGGCACGGCGATCGGGCCTGCACGCTGGTCGCGTCGGCATGGTCTGCGCTGAGGGTGCCGAGACCGGATCTGGCGGTCAAAGCGACGGGTGCTCTGCACCGGCTGGTACGGCTCATCGGCGCCCGGCCCGTCTCGTCACCCACCTCGGACGATGAGCGCGATCCAGACCTCGACGTCCGCGAGCTTGCCCCGGCACAGCGCCATCAGTCGATCTTCGCCGAGTACCACGCCCTTGCCCCAGGAGCCGGGTTCATTCTCGTCAACGACCACGACCCGAAGCCGCTGCGCTACCAGTTCGAGGCGGAGCACCCGGATGAGTTCACTTGGGCCACCCTCGAAGCCGGGCCGCTGGTGTGGCGCGTGCGAATCGGAAAGACGCCATCTGCTGGAGTGAGATCCGCTGACACGAGTGCGCGGACACAAGACGATGACGTCGAGCTCGATGTCCGCGCCCTTGTTCACGGCCGGCGTCACGACGCGATCTTCCTTGCCTATCACGCACTCAGGCCCGGTGCCGGCTTCATCCTCGTCAACGACCACGACCCGCAGCCGCTGCGCTACCAGTTTGAGGCGCAGCATCCTGGCGAGTTCACCTGGGACTACGTGGAGAGCGGGCCCGAGGTCTGGAGGGTGCGGATCGGGCGGCTCGGCGCCGTGGCGGCGCAACCGCGGTGAGCGCTGTGGCGATCGCCTTTGGTCAGCGGTGGCGCACCTCCGCGGCTGCACCTGTCGCCCCACGCGCCACCGCTGACCAAAGGCGATCGCCACTTCTTGGAATGTGCCAGGGGACCGACGACGGGTGGACGGGTCGTGAGTCGGCTCCGAGGGGTTACCGACCGGGTCCCTCCCGCGCGGCAGGATTCGTCTGCCGCGAGCAGTTCGGGCGAGCTCAGGCCGAGTTAGCACGCAGCCGTACCGGCGAGCCATCTCGGGCGAGAGCTCGCCGCCATCGACTTTGGCTACTTCGCCTTTTTGATGGCGAGCGGCACCATTTCGCTGGGCACCGACCTTCTCGGGCGTCGCATGCCATCGCGAGTCGCGCCTCGGGTCATCGGCCGCGCCGGTTTGCTCACGGATGGGCGATCGAGATGGGGATCCGACCCTCGAGGCCTAAGCTCGACCGACGGGCCCCGTGAGGGGTGTGGGAGCCTCCATCACGACCCGGCACCGCCCCTCAAACGGCTCGGCGATCTCAAACGCGCGCAACCGCCCTCCGCCCAGTGCGCCGTCGGCCAGGCCGGCACTCAGGCCGCGGTGCAGGATGCACACGAGCTGGCCGCCACGGGCAGTCACGGCCTCGGCGAATGGGCAGCGACCAAGGCGCAGGTCGAAGTCGTCTGTCGACACATCAGTCCGCGCGGGCGCGAAGCCAAGCCCCTCAAGCAACCGAATGATCGCCTCGGGGCCCGCGCCTGTGGGCAGGAGTCCCTGCCCCTCAAGGTATCCGTACCGCTCAACGGCGTCCTCACCCAGGCCCGAGGCGACGATGATCCCGACCAGCAGCCGGGCGAGCTCGCGGCGGCCCTCAGAGACGCTTCCTGCGAGCCGGAACCGGACCGCAGGGCGACCACGACCCGAGGCCCGTGCCGCCACCACCTCGACAAGGCCCCCCGCCTGCATGAGACGAAGGTGCTTACGCACCACGTTGTGCTTGAGCCCCACGCGCCGTGCAAGCTCGGGCGCCGACAGCCCCGCAGGCGCAGCTTCAAGCGCCCCCCGGATGGCCTGGCGGGACGGGTGAGCCAGGGCACGCGCGGCCTCTAGCCCCGTGCGATCCGGGTCCGTGCCACCGGTGTCATCGCTCATCCCGCCTCCGTTGGGGTGGACACGCTGGCTGCGATGCGATTTCATCTCCCATAAAGGAGACTAACCAACGCAAGAGGAAGCTGCCATGGCCTACATCATCACCGAGCCGTGCATCGGCACCAAGGACACCGCGTGTGCCGACGTGTGCCCGGTCGACTGCATCCACCCCGCCCCCGGCGAGGAGCACTTCCAGCAGAGCACCAAGCTCTACATCGATCCCACCGAGTGCATCGACTGTGACGCGTGCGTCGAGGTGTGCCCGGTGGACGCCACGATGTCCGAAGATGATGTCCCGGCCCAATGGGAGGTCTTTCGGGAGATCGACCGGGTGTACTTCGAGGACGGCCACGAGGCCGGCGAGAAGATGGTCGCCGACTACCTGGCGCAGAAGGTCTCGTCGCCGTAGGCGTCGCGCTGGCGAACGCGCTCAGCACCGGGGCTGGCGCGGGCAGACGTCGTGACCCGGATGCCAGCACGCAACGAGCGGACCCGGACAGCGACGGCACCGCCGAACGCCGCGATGCCGGGCACGCTTGCCGCTCGTTGCCCGAGTGACGAGACCGCCGTCCCTTTCGTCACGCCCCTGCCCCTCCCGAGCGCGCGTGGGGCGTGACGAAACCCATGAGCGACGTCGCTTTGTTTCGTGTCGCTGCCGCCGCGTTCCGGACCGCGAAAGAGACACGAAATCACTCCATCGCGCCGAACCCATTGGCGTCGCGCATTACTGCACAGCGACAACGCGCGCACCGCCACCCCATCGCCTCGCGAGCCGCAGGACAGATCACACCGTGGTTGCTGGTTGAGCGTCGACCTGGTGATGAGGGCATCCACGTCCCCACAAGCGTCACGGTGGAGCCTCCGGGCGCAAGGTTCGGGGATCCGTTCGTCTCGGGCCGTGTCCCGTGGCGTGGTGGAGATTCGACAGGTGAACCTCAGCGCACTGCCGGGATGATCTCCTGTCGCGAGGAAGCCCGCAAGGCCGCGGTGGATGAGGGTATCGGTGGTTGCTCCATGGCCG
>Ga0307374_10015334_pt1 | contig 10325 bp, 7 predicted proteins | sample OX3MG_FD_202532 | JGI IMG/M metagenome (GOLD analysis project Ga0307374, IMG submission 202532) | Soil microbial communities from Risofladan, Vaasa, Finland - OX-3 | ecosystem: Environmental > Terrestrial > Soil > Coastal area > Acid sulfate soil | place: Finland: Risofladan, Vaasa | collected...
TGCGGTCCCACCACCCAGCTCAACGGGCGCCGTTCCGTGCCCACAAGCTTGCTTAACAACGTTACGCCTTCCAGAAAAGCGTCGGGACGCGGAGGACATCCGGGAACATAAACGTCCACGGGAAGGAACTTGTCCACGCCTTGCACAACACTGTAAATATCGTACATGCCGCCCGAGTTCGCGCACGATCCCATGGAAATGATCCAGCGCGGCTCCATCATCTGCTCGTAAAGGCGCTGGATGATGGGGGCCATCTTGATGAACGGGGTCCCCGCAATCACCATCAGGTCGGCTTCTCTCGGCGTTCCGCGGATCACTTCGGCCCCGAAACGCGAGATATCGTAACGGCTGGTGATGCTGGTGGCCATCTCAACAAAACAACAGGAAAGTCCAAAGGCGAACGGCCAGATTGAATTTTTCCGGCCCCAGCCCACAAGGTCCTGAAGGCGCGTCAGGATCAGGCTCTTCCGGACGTGCTCTTCAAAGGGCGAAGGCGCCGTATCCGTCAACGGCATTGTCAGTTGCGGCTTGGTAATCGACCACTGCATAAGACTGACTCCGAATGGCTTCTAACGCGCCTTCCGCCGGGTCTTCGGTCCCCAGTCCAGCGCGCCCAGGCGCCACAGATACGCCAGCGTGGCAACCAGAATGACAGTGAAAAACAGGATCTCCAGGTAACCGGCCCATCCGACCTCGCGCGCCGCGATGGCCCAGGAAAAAATGAAGACTGACTCCAAATCAAAAACGACAAAAAACATCGCGACCAGGTAGAACTTGATGGAAAAGCGGACCTCCGCCGAACCTTCGGAAACGATGCCGGCTTCATAGGGAGACCCTGTCGCATGCTCGTTGTGCCGCTCGCCCAGGACGTGAGACAGGACCATCATTCCCGTGGGAACGACAAGGACGATAATAGAAAACACAACAAAAGGCCAGAGCACCATTTCGACTTAGATCTCCGTCTTGCTCAAGTTCTCTTTAGCTGCGCTCCCGAAGGCAACTCATCGGGAACTCGACCCCTCAGGCCCTCCCGCACTTTTCGCTGACGCCGCAACCGGCGATGGCGAAACGGGAAAGACGATGGAGGTCCCAACTCCTGCGAACCTCGTCGTTGTCCGGTAGACTTGCCTGCCCGGCGACCTGCACCGCTTCCATCTCCTGCCAGGGCACCCTAAAGAACTACTATGATGGCCCTAATCATTGCCACCGGCCCAATCGAACCGACGATTATAGCACATTTATTTTTTTTGTTCGACTAAACCCGCAAGAGGAACTTTGCGGATGGAGAACCGCCGCTCTGGACCTGCCGCCAAGCCTCAATGGACAAAGCGGCTGGGGCGTTTCGTTACTTCAGTCCGGCACGCTGATCGCGCAGCCTTTACATTTCCATTGCGCGTTCCGCCGCCTGTTTTCCGGTGCGAATACAGTCCGACAGCCCGATGCCGGAATAAGCGTTGCCGGCCAAATACAATCGCGGATATTTTTGAATCAGGTTGGTGATCCGCGTGATCCGCTCCTCATGCCCCACGGTATATTGCGCCATCGCAGAAGGCCAGCGCGAGATTTGGGAAAACAACGGCGGCGCATCCAGGCCCAGGATGGCCCGAAGCTCCTGCCGAATCTTCAAAATAATTTCGTTGTTGGAAAGTTCGAGCACTTCCGGATCGCGGGCCCCTCCGAGAAAGCAGCGAAGCAGGGCGTTGCCCTCGGGCGCCCGGTGCGGGAATTTTTTATGCACAAAGGTACAGGCGAGAAGCCGGCTGCGCTCCTTGCGAGGAACCAGAAAACCAAATCCTTGAGGCAACTGAGATGACACTTCTTCATCAAAGCCCAGGTTGACCGTGATGGCGGAACTGTATGGGATGGTGCGGAAGGCTTCCGCCAGGTCGGCATTGAGGGGTGTTATGAAGGATGCGCATTCATGGACAGGCAGCGCCAGCACGATGGCATCCACCTCGTAAGCCTGGCCGCCCTCGCAACGAATCCGGTAAGGACTTTTCCAATGGTGCTCAACCCTCTCGATCGCGACGACGCGCTGGCCAAGATGCACGCGCGATGGGTCCAGGCGGGCTTCCAGGGCCTTGGGCAGATCGCCGAGTCCGTCCTTCAACGTTATAAAAAGCGACGCGATGTTCTGCTCTCCGGACGTGGGCGAGGCTTTCCTCTTTCTGGCTTTCTTCCACCGCCTTTTCGACGCGTTGGCCCCCCGAATCAGGCTGCCGTACCGATGCTCCATTTCACGAAATCGGGGAAGAACGGATTCGACGCTCAAGGACCCCGCATCCCCGCCGTAAACGCCGGCAAGCAGCGGCTCGACAATGTTATCCAGCATCGCCTTCCCGAAATGCCGGCGGACAAAGACCGCGATCGATTCATCGGAAATCCGGCGCTTCGTCGGTGTCGCAAACCACTCCGTGGCAACCATCAGCTTGCCGCTCAAGGGAAGCAGGCCCGAGGTAAGAAACGGCCAAATGCGCGTCGGCGCCAGCAGCATCAGGCCATCTGGAAGGGGAACCAGACTGCCGTTATGAAGAATGTAAGTCTGCCGGTCTTCGTCGTTTGAACCGATCATCGAATCCCCAAGCCCCAGTTCGCGGCAAAGCGCCGCGGCCTCAGGCTTCTCGGAGATGAAACTGTCGGGCCCTCCTTCGAGCACGAATCCCTCCAGGCGGTCCGTGCGGACAACTCCGCCCAGCCGGTTACTGCCTTCAATCAGGAATTCTGATAGGGGAGTGCCCTGTTCCCGCGCCCGGGCAAGGGTATAGGCAGCGGTAAGGCCTGAAATGCCTCCACCCACCACGGCGATGCGACGAAAGGGTCCTTCGTTAGTGCTCACAAAGATCGTCCAGTTGCGGTCCCGATCCGGCTTGAAACGATAGCCGCCAAACCGCGAATGAAAAGAGGGCTGTCGTTGAGCGATTCCGACCTCATGACGGAAATCCCCTTCCTTTGTCCATGCTCGCGGAAAACGATGTCAATGTCGTAAAGGATTTCCACGTGGTCGGACACAAAGCCGATGGGGGCCAGCACAACGTGCCGGCGACCTTGACCGGCAAATTCATCCATCAGCGATTCTACCGTTGGACCCACCCAGGGACCTGCGGTCATACCCTGGCTTTGGAAGGCCACGCGGTAATCGGTCAGGCCCATTGCCTGCGCCACCAGGTGGGCCGTCTCCTTCACCTGGCTTTCATAGGGGTCACCCTCCGCGAGGGTCTTTACGGGAACACTGTGGGCGGTAAAAACCAGCGGCACCGGCCCGCCGGCCTCGCCTTCAGCGCGGGCGAGAGCGGAAGAGACCTTCTCGCGGAAAGCAGCGATCAGCCCTGGATGGTCATGCCAGCTTTCTACGAATTCCACCTGCAGCCCGGGTGCCATCTTGTCCACCGCCTTCGACAAATAACTGCGATAAAGGCCGATGCTGGTGCGCGAATTCTGCGGCGCAAGACACAAAGCCAGGACACGGTCCGCTCCATCTTCCGTCAGCTTCCGCACAGCATCTTCAATATAAGGCTTCCAGTTGCGCATCCCCACGTACACCGGCAACCCAAGCGTCTTGGCCAGCGCTTCGGCCTGCCGGGTTGTGATTTTCAGCAGCGGTGAACTTCCGCCAATCCTGGCGTAGCGTTCGATAATTTCCTGCACGGCACTTTCGGGCAATCCGCGCCCGCCACGCACATTCAGCAGGAATTCGGGAATGTCACCGAGCCGGTCGGGAGCGCCATGCGCCAGCAGCAGGACCGCCCATCGCGAAGGACCCGAAGATTTTGAATTTTCAGCCGGCACCACAGCCTCAAGCCTTCAAAAGTCTGTTTGCGTAATTTTTCAATTCTGACGCGAACTCATCTCGTGAACCATCTTCACCAGCGAAATAACATTTTCCTCGGGCGTATCCGGCATGATTCCATGGCCCAGATTGAAAATGTGGCCGGGACGTCCCGCCGCCTGGGCCAGGATTTGCTTGACGCGCCTCCGGATGAAAGGCAAATCAGCATAGAGCGCCACGGGATCAAGGTTGCCCTGGACGCCCACCCGGTCTCCCAGCAGGTCCCAGGCCTTCCCGAGCTCCACATGGAAATCAAGACCGATAATATCGCCGCCGGCATCGCGCATTTCTTCAAGAAACATTCCTGTGCCGGTGCCAAAATGAATCAGGGGCGTGCCCGGAGTTATTCCCTGCAGCAGAAGGCGCGTGTAGGGCAGAACGAACCTCCGGTAATCTTCCGGTCCCAGGCATCCGACCCAGGTGTCAAAAATCTGCACCGCCTGAACGCCGGCTGTAATTTGAGCGTTCACGTACTTGGCAATTTCGCGGCCCAGCCGCTCCATGAGCGCGCGCCAGGCTCCTTCGTCTCGATACATCAAGGTCTTCGTATGCAGGAAATTCTTGGAAGCTCCGCCCTCAATCATGTAGGAAGCCACCGTAAAAGGGGCCCCTGCAAATCCGATGAGCGGCAGGTCGCGGGGAAGCGCGGCCCGCGTGCGCCGGATGGCCTCATAAAGATAACCGAGAGAATCTTCCGGCTCGACCGTCCGCAGGCGGTCAATATCACTGGATTCGCGGAGAGCGGGCCTGACCACCGGCCCTTCGCCCTTGTCGTATTCAAGTTGGAGCCCCAGGGGTTCGATGATGAGGAGCAGGTCGGCGAAAATGATCGCAGCGTCCACGCCAAGTTTGCGGGCTGCGCTGACGGTCACCTCAGCCACCAGGTCCGGGTCCTTGCAGAGCTCGAGAAAGGGCACGCGCGCCCGAAGCTCGCGGTATTCTTTCATGAAACGGCCTGCCTGCCTCATCAGCCAAATGGGCGTTGCGTCCACAGGTTCCCGGCGGCAGGCCTTCATAAAGCGGGAATCTTTCCACGGATCATCGGCGGATTGAAGAGACTCTTCCCGCACCGGCTCGATCACGGCCGCGCTAACGGCGCTCACCGAGCCAACACCCTTAGGCCTGGCCGATGCAACCGGTCCCGGCACGCCGGAATCCTTCCGGCGGAGCAGCTCAGGAGCCCGGCGTGCGGCTTCAAGAACCAGCGCACCCATCTTGGGAGGCATTGCCTCCACGTCGATCTGAATACCCTGTGCAACGAGCGCCTCGCTGCAAGTGGGGCCGATCGAGCAGACGACCGCGCGCCGAAGGGCATCCAGCAGTTTGTTTCCGGCTGCTTGTTCAGTTGCGATTTGCAGAACGTGGTTCACCTGAACGCGGCTGGTAAAAAGCGCAACGCGCGCGCGTCCCTCAAGGACGGCCTCGAGGGTCTCCTTTAGCGGGCCAAGGTCTTCGGGAAGCGCCCAGCGATAAACCGGCACGCGCAACGCCACCGCGCCGCGGGATTCGAGCTCCTTCAGAAAAGCCTCGTTGGGCACTCCGTATTCCTGGACCGCCACGGTGCTGCCTTCGAGCGTGAAGCTGCGCGGATTCTCGTCCAATTCCTGGAGGATTTCACGCCAGGTGTTAGGCTCCGGAACAACGATGGTAACCGGCACCCCGAATTCACGGAGGACCTGGGCCGGCTTGGGGCCCCGCGCCACGACCGTTGTGGTTGAGAGGCCATGGACAATTTCTTCAAGCGGGTAGCGCGATTGAAGGGCCTCAAAGAGGGTCCGCGCGCCGACGCCGGTCATAAAAATGACGCCTTGAATTTTTTCGGCAAGAAGTTTTTCGGCAAATTCAAAAGCTGCCGGATTATCTTCCAGCGGGATTTCCCTCATGCTGGGGCCGACGCGCGGCACGCCTCCGTAACGGGAGATGAGTTTCGCGATCTCAGCGGCCCTTCGGCTCTCAAAAGCCGCGACCTCAAGGCCTCCAAAGTCTGGCTTTGTGGATTGGTCATTCATAATGTTCCTGGATTATCTCCGGGGCGCCAGCGCAATTCGTTACCAGTCTAACTGCTTTTTGAAATGTGCGCCAGAATCCTCCCCGCCCCTTCCCGAAAAGCGGACTCCCCGGTCAGCAGGCTGATGACCAGGTATCCGTCACCCGGAAAATCGTAAAAATGGCCGGGGTGAACCAGGACCCCTTCCCTGACCATCAGCTCAACCGCCCAATCCTCGTCACTCACGACTTTGGGCACTCTCAAAATCGCGCACCAGCCACCCTCGGTCCCAAGGCGCGTGACCTCCCGGCACGAGGCCATTGCCTGATCAAGCCAGCACAAATTAGAGCGCAGCCGCTCCATAATCTTTGGCCCAACCGTCTTTCGCAGTTCAAGCAGGGCAGGCAGGGCATGGGCGATTGGCGCGCTCACGGAAAGGTAGGTATCAGCGATCACCTCCAGCCGTTCCAGGGCAATCTTTAATTCCTTCTTGGGGCCGCTCACAACCACCCAGCCAAGCTTCATCTGGGGCAGGGCTGAGATTTTCGACAAGCCGCTGAGCGTAAATGTAAGGACTGTAGAATCAGCAGCATGGGAGACCACCCGGCCCTCGCCGGCCTCAAGGGCATAATCAGCAAAGACTTCGTCGGCAATCAACGCGCCCTGGTCCTGCCTTAAACACCCGGCCAGAAAGTCAAGTTCACTCGATTGAACGAATGACCCCGTGGGATTGTTGGGATGGACCACCATTAGGGCCCTGGCCCGTGGCCCCCAGCCATCCCGCACGGCATCAAGGTCAATGCGCCATTGGTGATCGTAGTGCAGCGGGTAAGAGACAACCTCAAGGTCGTTGATTCCGGCGAGGAAGTCGAAAAGCGGATAACTCGGTTGCGGAACCAGAACTTTGTCTCCAGGGTCTGCCAGCAGCCGAAAAACGTAGGTGTAGGCTTCGCTGGTGCTGGTGGTCAGAAAAACCTGTTCAGGCTGCACGCTGACGCCACGGGCCGCGTAGTATTCGCAAACGGCCTGGCGCGCGCAGAGCAGCCCACGAGGGTCGGGCTCATAGAGCAGAGATCGCGGGTCCTGGAGGGATTGGAGGATTTCCCGGTCAGGCGCGAACCCGCAGCGGGTAGGATTCGATTCGGTAAGGTCGATGACAGGCAGCCGCTGCCGCCGGCGCTCGTCGAGCTGCCGGGTAAGGCGGTTGGGAGCCAGAAGCCAGTCCGTGCGCGATGAAAACATAACCCTTTTGTCGCGGTTTCACGCAGGCTGAAGCAACCCCTGACTCCCCGTCGTTACACCGTCCGTAGCTGACGGTCCCCTCCCGGGAACCGCGATCGACGGGGTCGCTCCGTTCTTCTTTGACTGTCCCCGGATGCCGCCAGGCCAAACTGGACAATGCGCCCGGTCAGGCTGTTTCCTTAATAACCTTGAACAGACCCATCAGTGATTCGCGGGTGCTCTCCATTCTGTTTCCGTCGGGACGCCGGTAATGGGTTTCAAGGGCCATGTCGCCTTCAAATTTGTCGCGACGCAGCGCCTCGAACTGCCCCTTCCAATTGATAAAGCCTCCGCCGACGGGCGCCCACGCCAGTTTGCCGCCGGGGCCCTTCTTGACGTCTTTGATGTGCATGTGGGCAAACAGGCCCTTCACATGGTTATACCCGTTGGGATAAGGAACCTCATGCAGCATGGCGGCGTTGCCCGGGTCCCAGTTTCCACGCAGGTGCGGAGAATTGATGTCGCGGATAATCCGGCCCAGTTCTTTGCCCGTCCCGATGTTGCACTCGTGCTCGTTTTCAAGAATCAGCAGGATGTCATTTTCGCCGGCAAGCTTGGCCGCTTTCGCCAGCCGCTCGCGCACATAGGGATAGGCTTTTTCAGGGTCCGGCACGCGCCAGTAGCTGAAAATGCGCACCTTCCGCGTTCCGAAAAACTTTGCCAGCTTGAAGGATTTTTGCAGCAGGTGATCGGTATCCTGCTCCGTAAAGTCGGCCCGGAACGTGTCGCGCTTCTCCTGTTGCGTCGGCATTTCAGGCAGGTTGTACTTAAAAACGGGCGAGCCGATGTCGGTCACTTTCAGGTGGTGCTTCCCGACCAGACCCTTGGCCCGGTCGAGTTGCTCCTGTGACAGGTTCATGATGTTCTTCTGCCACATTTCGCGCAGCTCGACATAGCCGAGAGAATAGTGCGAGATAAAATCCAGGGCCTGCTCAAAGTTCTCGGTAATTTCGTCCGCGATGATTCCCAGTTTCCAGCCCATAGCTCTCGAAGATGCCGCAGCCCTTAAGGATGCCACACTCGGCCATGCCGCCAGTGTAGCACCTAAAAAGCTCCGGCGAGTCAATGTACTTCGCATGGATATTCCCTCCACGGGTTTAGCGTCTGAATTTCATATGACCGTGCCATATTACCCAAAAACATCACCTTTGGGGATTAATAAGTTGATTCCGGCGAAATATTTCTTCCCCGGCGAAAACGGCCGCAAGCAGACCACCAGGGCACCTTTCTCAAAATGGATTTATAGGCTGCCGCGCATCTTTACACGGCGCAATAAGTAGATTCCCATCCAACGCGTCAGGGCATGGCTTCATCCATGCCGTTGGGGGACCGGTATTCCAACCGGCTTTAGCCGCTGAGGGGCGCAGGGGCTGAAGCCCTGGAGGGTGCTCCGGCACGCCTTGCGGCATGGCTGAAGCCATGCCCTGACGGTCCGTTAATCCGCCCATGCGCAAGCACTCAGGCCGTTGTGTATAATTACTCTTTTTGACCCCACGAGTTCTTCATTCGCCGTGACCGCAGACATCCAACAACGGTGTCTGCGCCACCCGCGGTGGGGACACCGCCGCTACAAAAACGGTGGGGAGGGTTGTGGAGATCGCCTCGCCGGGCCGTCTTCGTGCGGGTTGACGTTTAAGAACGAGACGTTCCAGCGGAACGTCTCTACGCGGGCGGGCGCCCGAACCAGCGCTGGATGCGGCTGGTTCCGAACTCGACTTTGTTGGCGACGAGCGCCTCGGAGGGCGCCTGGAAAGCGGCCACCTGTTTGGGGCCGCTGAAAGTGTCCACGTCCACGCGTCCGACCTGGCCGTGGCCGAACTCCAGATAGCAAGAGCCCGCCCCCTTGTAATCCTCGGGTGGCGGCCCACCGCGGAGCTGGGCGACGATCAAAGCCGCCACCACGCGCCCCGCGGCTTCGGCAAAGACCCCCGCCTTGGGCGTGCCCACCCCGTTCACGTCGCCCACCGCGTAGACGCCGGGAAAGCTGGTTTCGAGTGTCTTCTTGTTCACCGGGACCCAGTTATAGGGACCGGCGGCAAGCCCGGAATCGACGACGACCGGCGGCACACGATGGACCGGCACGCCGAGAAACAGCTCATACGGCAGCTCCGTTCCGTCGGTCAGCACGGCCACCTTGCGGCCCGGGTCGAGCGACTGAACCCGGCGTTCCTTCACCAGCCGGATGCCGCGCTCCGCGTAGGCGGTGAGAATCGCCTGCGAGGTTTCGGGTGATGGCGGAATGGGTGTGCCGAAGGGCAGCACCACCGTAATGTCGGTCGCCTGGCGCCGCCCGCGGGCCGTGAGGTAATCGTGCAGCAGCAGCGCCGCTTCGTTGGGAGCGGGCGGGCACTTGTAGGTGGGTCCGGCGACGCCGATGATGGCCGGGCCCCGCTCGAACCGGGGGAGCACGTCGCGCAGGGCGAAGGCGCCCGCAACCGTGTAGAACTCATTGCCGCCTTCGAGCAGTCCCGGCGTGGCCTCCGGTTCCAGGTCGGCGCCGAGCGCCACCACCAGGACGTCCGCCTCAAACGTTCCATCGTCGGTCTCGACGCGGCGGCCGGCCGGGTCGATGGATCGCACCGTGGACTGCAGAAAGCGCACGCCCGGTTTCACCATGTTGCGGTAGTGGTGACGCACCTCGACCGGCATTTTCCGTCCGAACATCACGTCGAGTTTCGAGAAGCCGATGACAAAAGCATCGCTCTTGTCGATCAGCAGGACGTCGATGGCTTCGCCGAAGGCTTCGGAAAGAATCGTTGACAACTCAAGGCCCCCGAAACCGGCTCCAAGCACAACAACGCGGGATCGTGCAGGCATATTGACTTCCCTCCTTGCTATGCCGTGCGACACAAGGATTTGTGCATTCGGCTGTAGCGGCTGTCTATGGCCGCCGCTCGGCGCTCATAGAGCGCCGCTACAATTTATGCTGCCCTGGTTAAAAAGGCTGCCTTACTTGGGTTGGCGAACAATCCGAAGATAGGGACGGGGCGCGCTCCAACCGCCGGGATATTTCTGTTTGGCCTCTTCCTCCGAAACGGACGGGAGGATGATGACATCCTCGCCCGGCTTCCAATTCACCGGCGTGGCGACCTTTTGCGCGGCGGTAAGCTGCATGGAATCGAGAGCCCGCAGAATCTCGTCGAAGTTGCGGCCGGTGCTCATCGGATAGCTCAGCGTCAGCTTGATCTTCTTGTCCGGCCCGATCACAAACACCGTGCGCACGGTCTGGTT
>Ga0307374_10015336_pt1 | contig 10322 bp, 9 predicted proteins | sample OX3MG_FD_202532 | JGI IMG/M metagenome (GOLD analysis project Ga0307374, IMG submission 202532) | Soil microbial communities from Risofladan, Vaasa, Finland - OX-3 | ecosystem: Environmental > Terrestrial > Soil > Coastal area > Acid sulfate soil | place: Finland: Risofladan, Vaasa | collected...
TTGCCGGTGTGCTCCGCTGCGGCGAGCAGCAACGCATTGCCAGCGGCGAGTTCGACCTGCTGGCCCTCGACTGCTCTCAGACCGCCGCGCTGCTGCAGAAGGCCAAGGGAGCGCCGGTCGACTACACAATCCCGACCGATGCGGCGCTGGAAGAATACGTCTACGCGGCGATACCCCAAACGGCTGTCCATCCAAACACCGCCAAGCTGTGGGTGAATTATCTCCTCAGCCCAGAGGCTCAGGCTCTCCTGCGCAAGGTCGACTACGCCGACTTCAACCTGCTTCCTGACTCGTTCAGCGCCAAGCTGCTGCAACAGGCGCAGGCTGGCAGTAAGGCCAAGATCGTGGTGGCCAGCGTCCAGTACGCGTATGCCCACTACCTGCCGGACGGCCCTAAGCACAAGGCGGAGTTCAGCAAGCTCTTCGTCTCGAAGTAATGTCCCGGACCTAAACGGTCGTGGCCAGCGCGACGAGCTTGTAGAGAACAAAACACAGGCTCGCGCCGGTAATCGGGCTGATGGCCCAGCCCTTCAGGATGCCGAGGACTGTCCCAACCTGCACCGTTTCCCTGCCGCGAGCGAGGCCGGCGCCAGCCATCGCGCCGACCAGCGCCTGGTTCATGGAGGTGAACAGGCCTTGGGTGACGGCCAGGATGACCACCAAAGCCTGGACGAACTGCGCCGCGCTGGCCATCGCCAGGTCCATTTTCACGATGTCGAACGCGACGCGGTTGAGAATCCGCTGCCCCCAGGTGAGAGCGCCGATGCCCATCAGCAGGCCGCCGGCAAAACCGGCGACGATGAGGCTGGCGAGGTGAATGGAGGTCCACACCCCGATCGCATTGGATACGTCGTTGGCCCCCAGCACAAAAGACGCTGCCAGGCCAACCACCACCAGCAGTTTGGGTAAGACTGCTGTCTGTCGCGTGGCATCCCCCAGCAGTGCTTCCGGTACGACCCTGTCGAGCAGCTTGGTCGCCAGGAAGCCGAGGACGAGCGCTGCGGGTGGAGCCAGCACCCAGACGACCGCCAGACGCCAGATCGTCGTCCAGTTGACGGGGATGCCGGCGGAGACCGCGGTGCCGACGATGCAGAACACCAAGATTTGGATGGTCGACGTGGGCACCTTGAAGTATGTGTAGACGGTCGTAAGCAGAAACGCGCCGAGCTCTATGACAACCAGCATCCAAACAGTCACCCGGCTGGCGCCGACAATGCTGAGCCCGACTGTCTGCTGAACGCCGTGGCTGGCTAAGGTCGCGCCAACGAGCGTCATCGCCGAGAGGCTTACCAGCGCCGGCCACAGGGCGATTGACTTCGAGGCGTAGGGCATGCCCATCACCGCACCCGTGTAGTGGGCGCCCATGCTCCAGGCGAAAGCCAGGCTCAAGGCAACCAGGATAACAACAGCCGCATTCGTCACGCCGAGAATCCTATCGGGGTAGATGCGGCCGGCCTCGGCCACTGAGAGCGAGTCTGCTAGCCTCACGGACATGGCACTTAACGTTCTCGACCAGCGCAGGACCGAAATCCCCTTGCCGCGCCGTGGCGGCCCCAACAGCATCACCGGGCCAAGCGGCAAACCACTGCTGGTCATCGTCGAGGGCGCGGACATCGACGCCATGATCGACGCCGGCCTCGAGGCCATCGGCGGCTTGAAGCGCGTTGTCCAAGGCAACCGCGAGGTCCTCCTCAAGCCCAACACCAACCAGCGCGACCCCTTCCCGTCCATCACCGACCCCGCCACGATCCGCGCCGTCGCCAGGCATGCCCGCGCCGCCGGCGTCGAACGGGTCGTCGTCCACGAAGACCACAAGCACGAGCTTGACTACTACTACCAGCCCTCCGAGCTGCCCGGCCTGGACCTCAGCCTGGCCCATGCCCCCACCCGCGACGACTTCGTGCTGGTGGGCTTCGACGGCTGGCATAGCGACATGCCGGTGCCGTTCATCCCGGCTTCGGGCGCGTCCGGCATGCTCGAGCGCCTGCGCGGCTACGAGCCTCAGCCCGCCGGCGGCCTGCGCATCGCGCGCGATATCCAGATGGCGCCCATCGTCATCAACATGCCCGTCCTCAAGCGCCACTTCGCCGGCCAGATCACCAGCGCCCTCAAGAACCACTTCGGCTCGGTCTACGGCCCTCACCGCTGGCTGGCCCACGCCAGCCTGGACACCAATCGCGACTACTACGACCGCAAGCTGGCCGAGTTCGCTTCGGCCGTCCGCCCCGAGCTGACCATCACCGACGTCCGCTCCCTCCAGGCGGTTGCTGGCCCAAATCGGGGTCCGGACACCCGCATCGTCGAACGCGTGAATCGCCTGATCGTCAGCGGCGACATGGTCGCCGCCGACGTCGTCGCCATGGACATCATGAAGCGCCACGACCCGACCTTCAGCGCGCAGAACGAAGCCATCGTCCGCCGCCAGCACCGGCACGCCGAAAACCTCGGCCTCGGTTGCAGCGATCTCTCCAAGTTCGAGGTCGTCGAGCTGAAGATCTAGGCTCACCTCGGGCCGGTTCAGTGTGTTAGTGGCGATCCCGTCTTCAATCGAAAGCTCAACCAGGCTAACAGCAGTCGAAAGGATATGCGCTGGCTGGGCTAGTTGGCAGAAGCCGAAGCGGACGGCGCCGGCGAATGGGAGACGCTGGCCGGCGCCTGGTTCATGGCGCTGTACACAATCGCACTGCCCTGGAGCAACAGCATCGCTCCCGCCAGAACCAGCCCGATAGTCAAGCTGCGGCCGCTCATGGCCCCCTCAATCGTGTACAGGATGGCCGCCGCCCCAAACAGCACGATGAGCACCACTGCAACCACGATCACTTGTTCAACCCGCCACGAGATAGGCTACACCGGCCGAGCAGCGCGCGCAAGGATGCTAGCCATGCAGCCGGTGTGGTAGGCTGCCGCCGATATGCAATGCCTTCGAGCCATGGCCTTGCTGGCCACCCTGCTGCCCTTGGCCGCGTGCGGGCAGGCCAGCTCACCCGCACCATCACCCTCCCCTGTCATCGTGAGTCAAGCGAAGGGCACGCCCTCGTCCAGCGCGAACGGCGCCGCGGCGGCAAAGCCGGCGGCCTCGGCCCCGGCCGGCGCCGCTCCACGGTATGGCGGCGGCGACCCCAACGGCTACCCGATCCGCATCGCTTACGCGTCGCCGGCTGTGGCCAGCTGGCCCTTCTACGCCGCCCTCAGCCAGGGCTTCTTCGCCCAGCAGCACCTGGCCATCAGCATGATCCAAATGGCGGGCAGCGTCGCCATCACCGGCCTCTCCAAAGGCGACATTGACTTCACCAATGCTCCCAGTAACGCCATCGAAGGCGCCTCTCGCGGCCTGCCCTTCAAGATGGTCCTGTCCTCCTGGGATCGCACCCCCTGGACGATCTCCGGCAAGGCTGAGTTGAAGTCGATCCAGGATCTCAAGGGCAAGCGGGTTGGCACCAACCAGGTCGGCAGCAGCCCCTACCTCTACCTCCAGGCCGCGCTTAAACGCGCCGGCATGTCCATGGCGGACATCAAGGTCGTGTCCTCGCCCGGCACGCAGGACACCTTCACCCTGCTGCTCGCGGGCCAGCTCGACGCCGCCGTGGTGTCCCCGCCCTTCGACGCCATAGCCGAGGACAAAGGCTTCCATCAAGTGGCCTTCATCGGCGACGCCCTCCAGCAACCCTACATCGGCCTGGGCACCAGCGCCACCTTCATCGCCCAGCACCGGCCGCAAGTCGTGGCCACCATCAAGGCCCTCATGGATGCCAATCGCTGGCTCAAGGCCAATCCCGATGGCGCGGCCAACCTCATCGTCAAGAACCTCGCCACCTCGCCGGCCGTCGCCAAGCGCGTCACCACGCGGATGCTGCCGCTCCTCAGCGTCACCGGCGAGCTGCCTCTCGCCAGCGTGCAGGAAGCCATAGCCATCCAGCAGAACCTGACCCACGCCACCATCACAACCAAAGCCCAGGACATGGTCGATTGGACGCCCCTCCACGAAGCCCTTGGCAAATCCTGAGCTGAAGCTTGCCGGCCGCTATTCGGCCGAGGCCGCCCCTGCCTGGGCGCGCGGCATGCTTGACGCCTTCCGCGCAGCCTTCACGCGCGCGATGCAAGCCGATGAGTCGTCCGTCATCGTCGCTGCCGTCGAGCCCGGCAACTCCGCCCGTTCCACCCCGCTGGCCTCCGAGCGGATGCGCGACCGCTTCATGGCTGCGCTTACCTAGCCGGATTCCGTCTCATTCCTCCGGCCTAGCGCAGTTTCCCCACCACCTCGCGAGCAAACGCCTCGATTGTCTCCAGCCGCGAGCGGCCCGGCAGGGCATAGGGCCGGATCGTGATCTCTTCCACTCCGTCATCAAACATCGCCCTGGCCTGGCGCACGCAGTCCTCCGGCGTGCCGGCAATCGCGAACTCCGGGATGACTTCGTCCGGCACGACCTCGGCGTGCGGTGCGCCAGGGTGCATGTGGTCGTAGGTGTTGTAGGATCCTGCCAGCGTCTCCCGCGCCTTGGCCGCCCCGGGGCCAAGTCTGGCCATCGGCGACATGAGCCCCTGCGCCACGTGCGAGCGAACCGCGTCCAGCGCCAGCCTCCGCTCGCTCGAAACGCACGCCGCGACGCCGGCGCACACCAAGAAACCGTTGTCATTCCGAGCGTCGAGCGAGGGACCCACAACCCCCGCCCACACCCGCTCCAGCGCCTCTCGCCGCACGTCCGCATGCCCCATCTGACCGGCCATCACCACCCCATCCCCGATCTGTCCGGCCAAACCCATCATCTTCGGCCCGGAGGCGGCGATGACGATCCGCGGCGCCGCCTCCGGCCTGGTATATGCCAGCCGGATCGGCCCGTGCTCAGTAGCCACGTCCTCGCCGCGGCACAGCCGTCGCACGGTGTCCACGTAGGCCGCCAGCTGCGCGCGCGTCGCCCGCGGCAGTCCCATCGTCGCCACTGAAGTGTGCCCCAGTCCCACGCCCAGGATTCCCCGCCCGCCGGACAGCTCCTGCAGCGTCATCATCGCGCTGGCTGTCACCGCCGCGTGCCGCGTCACCGGGTTGGTCACGCCCACCCCCAGGGTCACCCGCGACGTGGCCGTCGCCGCTGCCCCCAGCAGCACGTACAGCTCCCGCCAGATAAGTTGCGAGTCCCCCAGCCACAGGGCGTCGTAGCCCAGCTCCTCGACAGCCCGGCTCTCCTCTACGATCGTCCGCGCATCCAGATACTGGTGCAGCTCAACTCCGAACCTCATAGTTCACCCGTCTTCACGGACCCAGCCGGCGAGGCTAGCAAGCGCCCGCTATCAACTCTCCCATGTGCGCCCGGAACACGCGCTCGATGGCCAGGCTGTCGCGCGCCCCGCGCAGGATCGCCTGCCGCGCGTCTTCCGTTTGGGTGTAGCGCTCCATGACCTCGAGCAGCAGGTTGGCGTGCTCGATGTCCGCCACAACATGGACCGCGTTCGTCGGCTGATCGCGGAACGGGATGCCGAGATCCTGCTGCATGCGCTCGCCCAGCCGCCGTACGATTCCGCCGCCGCGAATGACCTCGTCCGACACCACCCACTCCAGGATCGACGATGCCGCGATCGCCTCCAGCCAGGGCCGGCTCTTGGCCAGGTGAATCCACGCCCAGAAGCAGGCCTGCGCCGTGTCCGTGGGCTTGGTGCGCTCGAACTCGCCAGGGCCCAGGCCCACCAGCTCCGCCTCCTGGATGCCTAGCGTGACGTGATCGGGCACGCCCGCCGCACCCATCAGCTCCTCCTGTTCGTGCTTCCAGATGAGACGTTTCACCTCCAGCGGCGCCGCCCCCTGCACGAAGCCCCAGCAGTCGCGCCGGTTCTTCACGAAGTGCGTCCTCTGCACCTCGAAGGCCAGGGCGCCCTCCCGCGTGTAGTGCGCGGCCAGCAGCTTGCGGTACTGCGGCGACTCGAACTGCGCGTTCGCCAGCTCCACCAGGTTCGCATGCAGATCATCAATCGAGGCATCCACAGCCATCAACACCTCTAGCTCCTAATTTCCAGCCACTGGCTTCTAGATTCCAACATGTGGCCCAACATAGTCTGCCCGCGCCCGACTCAAGCGTGCGCCACCGTATTGCTCCAGCACGTGCGCCGCCCAACCAGCCACGCGCGCCGATGCGATGACGTTGGTGAACAGCTCCAGCGGAAACCCCACGTGGTACAGCACCGGCGCGGCGTAGAAGTCCAGGTTGGGATGCGCCCCGGTTCGCCGCTCCACGCTGCGCGCCACCGCCTCCGCCAGCAGGTACCAGCGGTCGTGCCGCTTAGCCAGCTCGGCCAGCAGCACCTTGACGTGCTGCGTCCGCGGATCGCGGTCCTCGTACAGCCGGTGGCCATAGCCCGGCAGGCGGCTGTGCAGCGCCAGCTTGTGCTCGACGTAATCATCGGCCTTGTCCGGCCACCCGATGTCCAGGAACATGCGCATCACGTCATCCAGGCCGCCGGCGTGCAGCGGCCCCTTGAGCGCCCCCAACGCCGCCACCATGGCCGAGTAGAAGTCCGATTTAGTGTCGATCACAAGCCGCGCGGTATACGTCGACGAGGCGAGCTCGTGCTCCGCAAAGAGGTTCATCAGCACGCCCAGCGCCCGGCATTCCAGCTCGTCCGGCAGCCGGCCGGTGAGCAGGTACAGGTAGTTGGCCGCATGCGACAGATCGGGATCGGTTGGCAGCGTCTCCAGCCCCTGCCCAATGCGGTGCTGCGCGGCCACAATCGTTGGCAGCTGCGCCACCAGCTTCTTGGCTTTCAGCTCGTGCGCCTCGCGCCCGGGCTCGTCCTGATCGGGGTCCACGCAGGCCAGCATCGACACCGCCGTCCGCAGCGCCGCCATCGGGTGCGCGTATTCCGGCGTGATGCGAAGCAGGTCCACGATCGCTTCGGGCACTTCGCGATACGTCGCCAGCTCGTCGGCGAACGCCCGGCCCTCGTCCATCGTGGCCAGCCGGCCCTGCCACAGCAGGAACACCGTCTCCTCGAACGACAGCCGCTCGGCGATGTCGTGGATGTTGTGGCCACGATACAGCAGCTCCCCGGCCTGCTCGTCGATATAGGCGATCCCGGACCGCAGCGGCACCAAGCCGCCGGAGTCTTTCTCGTCCCTCCGACCCATGAGAGGACTACTATACGGCTTGTGCCCGTGCTGGACTCCTTCGTCGACGTTGGCTCGGCCGAGTTCCGCGAGTATGCCGCTTTCAACAGCCGCCTCGTGGCCGAGCTGAACGAACGCCTGGAGCAGGCCAAAGGCGGCGGCGGCCCGCGCGCCGTCGAGCGCCACAAGCAGCGCGGCAAGATGCTGGCCCGCGAACGCGTGGCCCGCCTGATCGATCCCGGCTCGAATTTCCTGGAGCTCAGCCCCCTGGCTGCCTGGGACATGTACGACGGCAGCGCGCCCGCGGCCGGCATGGTCACCGGCGTCGGCCAGGTCGAGGGTCAGGAGGTGGTCATCGTAGCCAACGACGCCACCGTCAAGGGCGGCAGCTACCTGCCCATGACCGTCAAGAAGCACCTCCGCGCCCAGGAGATCGCCGAGCAGAACCATCTGCCCTGCATCTACCTGGTCGACTCCGGCGGCGCTTTCCTGCCTCTCCAGGCCGATGTCTTCCCCGACCGCGACCATTTCGGTCGCATCTTCTACAACCAGGCCCAGATGTCCGCCAAAGGCATCACCCAGATCGCGTCGGTGATGGGCTCCTGCACCGCCGGCGGCGCTTATGTGCCGGCCATGAGCGACGAGGCCGTCATCGTCAAGGGCTACGGCGCCATTTTCCTGGCTGGCCCGCCGCTCGTGAAAGCCGCCACCGGCGAGGATGTCACCGCCCAGGAGCTCGGCGGCGCCGAGGTCCACACCCGAATCTCCGGCGTGGCCGACCACTACGCCTCCAACGACGAGCACGCCCTGGCCATCGTGCGCTCCATCGTCCGCAATCTCAACCGCCGCAAGACCATCCCCTGGCAGACCCAATCGCCCGAGGACCCGCGCTACGACCCCGAGGAGCTGTACGGCATCGTCCCGCCCATCCTTTCCAAGACCTACGAGGTTCGCGCCCTGCTGGCTCGCATCCTCGACGGCAGCCGCCTGGACGAGTTCAAGCCGGACTACGGCCTCACATTGGTCTGCGGCTGGGCCCACATCTTCGGCACGCCGGTGGCCGTCCTGGCCAACAACGGCATCCTCTTCTCCGAGAGCGCCCTCAAGGCCGCGCATTTCATTGAGCTGGCCTGCCGCCGCGGCGTGCCGCTGGTCTTCTTCCAGAACGTGCCCGGCTACATGGTGGGCAAGAAGGTCGAGAACGAGGGCATCGCCAAGCACGGCGCCAAGATGGTGATGGCCGTGGCCAACGCCACCGTCCCCAAGCTCACGGTCATCGTCGGAGGCTCCTTCGGCGCGGGCAATTACGGCATGTGCGGCCGCGCCTACTCGCCGCGCTTCCTGTGGACCTGGCCCAGCGCCCGCGTGAGCGTGATGGGAGCCAAGCAAGCAGCCAGCACCCTCCTCACCGTCAAGCTGGACTCCGGCGACCACATGACGCCCGAGGAGCAGGATGCCTTCAAATCCCCCATCATCGACGCCTACGAGCGCGAAGGCTCGCCCTACTATTCCACCGCGAGACTCTGGGACGACGGCCTCATCGATCCCGCCCAAACCCGCCAGCAGCTCGCCATGGCCCTAAGCGCCACCGCCAACGCCCCCATCCCGCCGACCAACTTCGGCATCTTCCGGATGTAATTCATCTCCCCCACCGCGGTGCGGGATGGTAGGTGGGGCGCCTCTGCAGAGTCAGCCCGCCGTCGGGTACAGCGCGTCCATCATCCGGCGCTTGTGATAGGCGGGGTCGCCGAGGTACTGGTACAGCACGCGGCTGGCAATGTGGTGGGCCATGAGCGGATGGTCCAGCGCCGTGCCAGGGCCGGCCCAGACTTTGTGGGCGTAGTTCACGACCTGGTAATAGCCCTCGCTGGCAGCGGCTTTGGCTTCGTGAACGAAGCCTTTGGACGCCTGACCGGTGTCGAGCTTCCAGATCGTTTCGTACGTGATCCAACGAGCGCCATCCATGTGATCGGCCAGCTCGACCACGTGGTCCTGCACCCGTTGGAAGCGCCCAATGGGCTGGCCAAAGGCGACCCGCTCGCGCGTGTAGTCGACGGTGATGTCGAAAATCTGCTGACACGCGCCGACCTTGAAGGCGCACAGGATCGGCAGCGTTTGGTCGAGCGCAGCTTCTATCGTGTCCCAACCGCCGCTCAACAGCGCCGATTGGGGCACCCGCACGTTCTCGAACCGCACCTCGGCTACGCTGGCCAGCAGCTCGCCATATTGCCGGACTGACACGCCCGGCCGGTCGCGCTCGACCAGCAGCAGATCCACACCCCGCGGAGATCGAGCCGCCACCACGTACAGGTTCGCCGGATGGCCGTCCTGCACGAACGACTTGACCCCGTTCAGGACGTAGCCGTCGCCGGTGTCGGTCAGGTCCATCTCCACCATTTCCGGGCCCCAACCCATGCCGGAGTCGGAGACCGCGAGCGCGGCCATGACCTCGCCCTTGCACATCGCCGGCAGGAGCTGGCGCTTCTGCTCGTCCGAGCCGCCGGCGAGGACAAGCTGTGGCGTCAGCACGCCGGCTGAGAACACCGGCGCCGGCAAAGGGCCCCGGCCGAACTCCTCGAAGGCCACCGCGCAGTCCATGACCGTCGCCCCGCCGCCGCCGTACTGCTCGGGCAGCAGCATGCCCAGCCAGCCAGACTGGGCGGCCGTGCGGTACATGCCGGCGTCGTACCCATCCTGGTGCTGGTAGAGGCGGGTCACGCGATCGGGCTTGACCTCGCGCTCCATGAAGCCGGCGATGGTCTTCTGCAGCATGACCTGCTCGTCGGAATAGCTGAAATCCATTTAGATCGTCACCGCGGCTTGTTCTTTGGTGGCCCGGCCCAGACCCATGCGGCGGGCCACGATCAGGCGGTCGGTATCCAGCGTGCCACCACCGTGGAGCATGCCGGGGCCGCCGCGCATCAAGTACTCGAAGTCGGCGAACTCGTTCACCGTCAGGTCCGGCACCATCGCGTCGTAGCCGAGGACCTGCTGCACCCGCTGGGCGTTCCGCAGGCGGACGGTGCGCTGGTAGTAGCGGAGCTGCGCGCCTCCGTAGGGGTGCGGCTTGCGATTGATGCGGTGCCAGTAGTTGCGCTGGTTCATCAGGCGCACGGCATGCGCCTCGATCAGCGCCTCCGCCAGCACCTCGCGTATGTGCGGGTCGGCCATCAGTGGCTTGCCGGCGCGCTTCGTTTCCTGGCAGTAGGTCAGCAGGCGTTCGATGGCG
>Ga0307374_10015337_pt1 | contig 10322 bp, 7 predicted proteins | sample OX3MG_FD_202532 | JGI IMG/M metagenome (GOLD analysis project Ga0307374, IMG submission 202532) | Soil microbial communities from Risofladan, Vaasa, Finland - OX-3 | ecosystem: Environmental > Terrestrial > Soil > Coastal area > Acid sulfate soil | place: Finland: Risofladan, Vaasa | collected...
AGAGGGTCAGAGAGCGGTTGGGGCTGAAGAACGTGTGGGTGATGCTGCCGTTCGTGAGGACGACCTGGGAGGTTGAGAAGTGCGTCAGAATCATGGAGGAATTCGGTCTCAAGAGGGGCGACGACTTCAAGCTCTGGCTGATGGCCGAGGTGCCATCGGTCGTCTTCCTGGCCGAGGAATTCGCCAGACTGTGTGACGGATTCAGCATAGGCTCGAACGACCTGACCCAGCTGATACTCGGGATCGACCGTGATTCCGGCAGGCTGGGAAGGATGGGTTACTTTGACGAAAGGAACGAGGCCGTAAAGAGGGCGATGAAGATGCTCGTCGAGGGGGCCCACAGAATGGGCAGGACTGTCTCGATATGCGGCCAGGCCCCATCCGTGTACCCGGAGCTTGCGGAATATCTGGTATCGCTCGGGATAGACTCGATGTCTGTGAACCCAGACACCGTGGCGAGGACGAAAGAGCTCGTCCACAGCATCGAGTCGAAGACTAGTAAGGCGAGCTCACACCAGAAAGGGAGAGCAAACGCGATCCCGAGTGACGAACAATATTAGTCACCAACTCGCGCAGGCCCGCGGTTGGCCGAAGGCGATGAGAACGGTCCTGCAATACTCGCTCTCGGCGTAAACCGGTTCTTCTACTCTATCAATTGGTACGCCATCGCTGCGACCTTCTTTCTCATCGCGCCGGATCTCCACGCCGAGGTTTCCGGGCTAGGCCTCGTCACATCCGCGTTCTTGATATCAGTCGGATTGTTCCAGTTGCCGGCCGGGATCCTCGCCGCACGGCTTGGCTCCAGGAATCTGTGCATCCTAGGAATGGCGGTGGCCTCTGTCTCGACGCTACTCTCGGGAGCCGTCGCTCAGCTGACGGCCTTGGTCGCGCTTCGCTTCGTATGCGGAATAGGGATGGCCATGTTCTTCTCTCCGAGCCTGACCGTCTGGACTCGGCACATGCCCCGGGGGAAGGTCGGATCCGGATTGGGTCTCTACTATGCCGTGACCGCGTTGGGAAGCGCGGCAGGTCTGTTCGGATTGGTCCTGGTCGGAGAAGCCGCAGGCTGGAGGTCCAGTCTGGCTTTGGTGGGGGTGCTGGGCCTGGTCTCAGCCGCGCTAATGGCGTGGAAGGTGCCTCCTGACCGGCCGGAGAAAGCGTCGAGCCCGTCATGGCCCGAGCTCCGGGCAGTCTTGTCCGACCGGTGGTTGCTCGTCGTCAGCCTGGCGCTCCTTGGGACGTACATCTCGAGTTCGCTCGTCGGCACCTTCGTGGTGGTCTATCTTCATGGCAGCCTAGGGATGCCAGCGGCATCAGCGGGGGCGATCGGGGGGCTTTTTCTCCTGACCGGCCTTGTCGGGGCGCCGCTCGCCGGTCGGTTGCACGACCGGTATCAGAACACGAAGCGGCTGCTCATCGGCATCGGGGGCGTCGTCGCCGTAGGGATGGTCTTGGCATCCGTCCCATCGACAGTGGCAGTCCTTTCGGCGGCGATAATCGTGGGCCTCGGCAACGCGGCCGGGATCACGGTCAGCTTCGCAGCAGTCCAGGTAGCCGGCGGGCTCAGCCAGGAACACCGCGTGATCGCATCGAGCTGGATGAACTTCATACAGCTGTTCGCCGGATTCTGGGCGCCGTCCCTCTTCTCTTACACCACGGTCGTCTATGGCTATCCGTCGGCATGGCTGACGTCAGCTCTATATCCGATCCTTCTCGTGGTGCCCGCCCTCGCCTTCCGAAAGAAAGACACGATGCGGTCGAGCTCGACTAATCCCCAAGCGGGGTCCCATCGCCCCTGACGTCGCACACCGATTTCTTCGCGTCCTCCAAATGCTCGACGCCTTGCGCCGTCCCCATGTATCTCGGCGGCCTCACCAGCTGTTTCACATAGGCCAACTGGCCGATGCGGCTGAACCCGCGCTCGAGCATGAGGTTGGCACCGCCGTTCCACCAGAACCTGGGAAAGTCGATCGCGTCCTCCAGCGGCATCCTATAGTCGATCAGGTTGGTCAGCAACAAGGCGTGCTGTTGTGGCCTGTAGTCTCCCGCGCTGCTGCCGGTCGCGAGCCTGACTCCGGCCTCGTCTTCCACCAGCAGGGTGGACAGAGAGTGGAGGGGCCTTTTTCTGGGCTCCAACCGGTTCGGGCCTTCCAGCTTGAAGGAGGAGCCCCTGTTGTTGAGGAAGAACCCGCATTCTTCGACGAAGAGGTTCGAGCCGAACTGCTGGTAAAGGCTCTGGATGCACGACACGATGTTCCCTGCCGCGTCTGAGATGGCGAAATACGTTGTGTCGCCTGGGGCTGGGTTGGAGCGGGCCCGAGGCCTGCCGCCGCGCAGGAACCTCTGCAGGTCGAACGGTACGAACCTGGGATCGCCCAGCATCCTGTCCTTCTGCGCATAGGCACTGATGACGGCCTTCAAGGTCTCGCCGACCCTCTCTGCAGAGTTCGGCTTCAGGCGGCCCAGATCGATCCCCTCCAGGTATCTGAGGATGAGCAGCGTCGTGGCACCCATGCTGTTCGGCGGCATCTCGTAGACCTTCTTGCCCCGGTACTCAGCTGTGATTGGCGGGCACCATTCGGGCTCGAACTCCTTCAGGTCGCTCGGCTCCAAGACCCCTCCCGAGCGCTCCACTTCTGCGATGATCCTGTCCGCGACCCATCCATCGTAGAGCGCAGCAGGTCCCTCGTCTCTTATCGCCCTGAGCGTGCGCCCGAGCTTCTTCTGCTTGAGCACCGTCCCTTGACCGAGACCCTCTCCTCCGGGCATCAGCAGCTCGGCAGCGGAGCAGGGGAGAAGGTGGCCGAAACGGCGGATCGAGCTGGCTAGGAGCCGCGTCACAGCGAATCCGTTCTCCGCTATCTCGATCGAGTCACGGAGGAGCTCTGGGAACTCCAGCCTGCCGAATCTTTCCTGGAAGCTTGCGAGGCCCTTTACGAACCCGGGCACCACCACGCTGAGCGCGCCCTGAAACGGCGTGGAATCCAGCCCCAGCGCCTCCAACTGCTCGACCGATGAAGCAGAGGAGGACCATCCGCTCGCGTTCAGGCAGTGGACGCGTCGAGTCCTTGCCTCATGGGCGAGAGCAAAGAAATCCCCGCCCAGCCCGTTCATCTCGGGCATGACCACGCCAAGGACGAAGCTGGCCGCGACGGCGGCGTCGAAGGCGTTTCCACCCCTCCTCAGCACCTGAATGGCAGCCATAGAAGCGAGCGGGTGCTCGGTGGCCACTGCCGTCTTTGCTGAAAGGCAGACCTTACCCGACAACGTCTTCCCCTCTCGTCGGCTCGAAGATAAACTTGGGAGAACGCCTCCTCGTAGGCGCGCCTCCCGCACGCTTTTATGATTCGTTCGGCCTGCGGCGCCCATGAAGGCCGTCGCCAAGACAAAAAGGGAAGCAGGGATTGAGGTCATCGAGACCAGACCCGACCCGATCTCGGACGACGGAGTGCAGCTGTCGATGAGGTCCGCCTCGATTTGCGGCAGCGACCTCGGCTTCTACAAGTTCACCGCGGCCTTCCAGTCCTTTGCCAAGATTCCCGTGATCATGGGCCACGAATTTGCTGGAGAGGTCAAGCAGATAGGGAAGAACGTAAGAGGATTCGCCCCCGGAGACAGGGTCGTTTCAGAGTCGGTCATCTACTGCGGTTCCTGCCGCTATTGCAGGAGCGGGATGACGAACATCTGCAAGAACTTCACTGTCTTCGGGATGCAGAGGAACGGGGGCTTCTCTGAGGAGGTTTCCGTCTACCCGAACTTGCTTCACAGAGTGCCCGACGCGGTCTCGTTCCAGGAAGCGGGGATCGTCGAGCCGCTGACGGTCGCCATAAACGGCACGGAGCAGATCCCCGAAATCGGAGTCGGAAAGTCCGCGATCGTGGTAGGCCCGGGCCCGATAGGCCTCCTCTCCGCCGAGGTGCTGAGGCTCAGAGGCGTGACAGACATCACAGTAATGGGGCTCTCAGTGGACCGCTCACGGCTAGAGCTCGCCGCGAAGCTCGGTTTCCGCGCGATGGACTGGGAGAAGGAGAACCCGCGTGAGTCTCTGATGAGCGTGACCGACGGCTATGGCGCCGACATCATCGTCGTCACCTCCGCGTCAAGCCAGGGACTCAAGTCAGCGCTCCCCCTTGTCGCGAAGGGAGGCCAGGTCGTCCTCGTTGGTATAATCCCGGAGGAGGTCTCGCTCCCCGTCGCGGACTTGGTCAGGAGGCAGGTTGCGGTCCTAGGATCCTACGGGTCCAGATGGGAGCACTACGAGCAGGCGATCGCCGTCCTTGCGCAGCACAAGGTCAGAGCGGAAAGCATCATCACCCACAAGTTCGCCCTGGACGAGGCGGACGAAGCGTTCGAGGCTGCCATGTCGAAGGTGGGCTGCAAGGTCCAGTTCCGGGCCTGAGCGCCCTTACTAGCCTATCTTCCACGGCTCGCCTTGCTTGAAGGAAGCCTTGTGCTCCAGAGGGGTGAGCAGCTCGCAGCCGTTCTTGGTCACCAGGTAGTCGTTCTCCTCTTCGTACTCGCCGAGTATGAGTTCGCACGCGAAGACCATGTTCTCCCGCCAGACGTCCTTGCCTCCCTCGTAGATGTCGGGTTCCTCGTGTATCACGAAGCCGAAGTTGTGCCCTATGATGTATTTCGCGCCTTGCCTCGGGGTGACCCATCTGACTATCTGGTCTGCAACGCCTTCGTTCTTGAAGACCTCCAGGACCGTGTTGACGAGCTCATCCGAGGTGACTCCGGGCCTCGCCACCTTCGGGATGGCCTGCTGGGCCTTGACCAGCGCGTTCATCCTCTTCTTCTTCGCGCTGTCGACCTCGGTGTCGAAATAGAAGCTCCTCGTCATGTCGCAGACGTAGTGCTTGTACTGCGCGCAGCCGTCGATCCTGACGAAATCACCCTTCGCGATCTTTCGATCCACGGGGACCGCAGCGTACTGCCCCTTCCTGTCGGGTCCCGTGCAAACGTGGATCACAGCCTCGACCCTGTTGTAGCCGCAGTCCGCGTCCCTCTCGAGCATCTCCATCTCCACGCTGTTGAGGAATGCCCTCTCCGTCATCCCCTGGCGGAGCTTCTCAAAGGCTGCTCCGAACGACTCGCACGTGATCTCGCAAGCCTTCCTTATCCTCGCAAGCTCCTCCGGAGACTTCACCATCCTGATCTTCCGTGTGATGTCCGAACCGTCGACGACCTTCATCTTGGGAAGCCGCCTCTTGAGCGCCTCGTAGTCCAGGATCGTCATGTTCAGCCTCGTCTCCGGACCCAGCTCGCTGCCCACCGTCTTGCCGGCCAGACCGGCCTCTGTTATCGCGTCCACCAGGCCGTCCATGTGCGTTGTCCCTTTCTCTCCCCACACCTTCACGTTGTCCACCCAGCTGGTGTTCGCCGCGTTCGGTATGTGAAGCACATCGATGACCAGGATCGGGTCGCGATCCCTGGGCACGACCACGGCGAACTGTTTGAAAGGATAGGTCATAGCGATAGTCTCGAAACCGGAGACGAACTCGATGGCCTCGCGGGTGGTGAGGAACATCCCGTCCACCTTTCTTTCGTCCATGGCCTTCCGGAGCCTTGACAGCCTGTCTCGGTACTCTCCCAGAGAAAAGTCGGCGTAGGGTGCCTTTCGCATCTCTCAGCGTGACCCGGCCGATGTTAAAATCCTTGTCGGGCTTTTGCATCCAAACCTTAAACTCTGGCCTCCAGCTCCCGAGCAGGGCTTGCGAAGGCTCCACGAGTTCGGGTGCCACCTGATGGTGGCAAAGCATCCTGTCGGGGAGGTCCTTCGCTACGCCAGGCTGCTCGACTCCCTGGGATTCGACCACCTCAAGGTCGGCGACCACACGCTCACGCCCCAGGTGGGCGCCGAGTACCCCAACTCCCAGGCGCTCCTTTCGACCATCGGTGCGATCACCAAGAGGATCAGGATCTCGACCGCCGTGACCGACCCTTTCCGGAGGCATCCCGCGGAGATTGCGCAGTGGATAGCGACGGAAGACCGCCTCACGGGCGGGCGAGTGGCCCTGGGCATCGGCGCGGGCGAGAAGATGAACCTCGAGCCGTTCGGAATCAAGTACGAGAGGCCGGTGCGGAGGCTTCGCGAGGCTGTCGAGGTCATCAAACTCTTGTGGCAGGCATCTGCAGAGCATCCGGTCAGCTATCACGGGGACATCTTCACCCTCGCCGAGGCATATCTCCAGTTCTCGCCGTTTCAAAAGCCGCGTCCGCCAATCTATGTGGGTGCTCTTGGGACGAAGACCAGAGAGCTCGCGGGGGAGGTCGCCGATGGTTGGGTCACGACGTTGTCCGAGCCACCATCGATGCTGAGGACGCACCTCGCCGACGTCAGGCGAGGCGCAAAGAAGGCAGGGAAGAAGATGGAGGAACTTGAGATCGTGGGCGCCGTCTACACCGAGGTCACCGACGACCGAGAGAGCGCCCTCAGGAGGATGGAGCCGGTAGTCAGGTCGGGCCTCGTCATGGAAAGAGACGCGCTCAAGCGTTACGCCGAAATCGACGTCCCTGATGAGCTGACGATCCACGGCCTCGTCTTGGGTGACGAGGCCTCGCGCAAGTTGGAGCGGGTGGCCGCTTCCATCCCCCAGGAACTGGTGGAGAGGATGACAGAGGAGACCACCGCATTAGGGAGCGCGGACGAATGCATCGGGAAGATAGAGCGCTTCCTTGACGCCGGCGCCACGACCATGGTGATCTGCAACGTCTCAAGGAGCCAAGAGAAGTCCTTCCGCGCCTATGCCAAGACGATTATCCCCTACTTGAAGAGCGAATACGGAGAATGAGCACCAGCACGAACCTGCCTCGAGAGCCAAGGGTTCGCGCTAAGAACCGAAGACCTGCTTGGCAACCCTCAGGAAGTTGCCGCCCAAGATCTTCTTCACATCGCCGTCGGAGAACCCCCTCGAGAGAAGAGCCAACGTGAGGCTGGGGAAGCCTCCGGGGTCGTTCCCGATCAGTATCCTCGGCGCCAGGAGGGGCTCGCCGGGAGAGCGCGCCCTTCCTCTTACCGTCATGTCGAAGAAGGTGTTCCACGGATCCCTCCTGGGGTAGAAATCTGTCCCTATGCCGATGCAGTCAACGCTCCCGGTGAGCTTGGCGACGTATTCGATGTGGTCGACCAGGTCGCCTATGCTCCCGTCTTCTCTGCGGGTGAGCACCCTCGACCAACAGTGGATCCCGAGCATGCCTTTCTTCTCGTGAAGCTTTAGGATCTGGTCGTCTGTCAGAAGTGTGTGCCCCGAAGTCGGGCACAGATTCTTCACTCCCGAGTGACCCACGATGACGGGGTCCTCCGAGAGCTCGAGGACGCCGTAGAATCCCGCTTGCGACATCAGGTCTGCGTCGATTATGATGCCCAGCCTGTTGCATTCCTTGACCACGGCCTTGCCGAAGTTCGTGAGCCCTCCGGACGGGTCCCATCCCGAACCCGAGAGCTGGTTGGCCGCCATGAGGGTGAACTGCAGGTGCCTCAACCCGAGCCGGTAGAAAGTGCGAAGCAACGCCAGGCTGCCATCCAGTGGCTTCGCACCCTCGAAGCCGATCATTATCGAAAGCTTGCCATGTTCTTTGTTATGGACGATGTCGCCCGCTGTGAGTGCCAGAGAGACTTCTTCCCTGTGCTCCTCCAAATCCGCATAGAGGCGGTCGATCGTGTCAAACGCCCTGCGAGGATACCCCTCAGACTCGTAGGACGTTGAGAGGTTCTTCGGGCCCGCGGGCTGCTCGAAGTCTTCGGGTTCGATGTCGAGGCTTACAAGGTATACTTTGCAGTCCAGGCCCCCGCGCTTCCTCTCCGCCAGATCCTCCGTGCAGCCGACGATGTTGTGAGTGTCGACGACGATGGCCTCTCTGTGCAGCGCCATCGCGCGGTCAACCAAGTCCTTTGGCGGGGACTGAAGCTGGCTCATGACGCTCGATGAGAGGTCGGAGTAATTAAGGGTGGGCGCGGCCCTCGAACATCGTCTCCGCGTGATTCCGAAGCTCCGTCTCGATAGGAGCGATCGACGGGGCGCTACCGGTGCGCCCTTACCTCGGTCTCTCGGACGATGCCCTCCGAGCACTGCTTCATCCTGGAGATCAGCTCGGGAAGGACGCCATCCTCGCAGCCAAATGGGATCCTGACGTGGGCATCCGATCCCAGATAGTGGCCCGGATCGGCAGGAATGCCATAACGGGTCATGGCGATTCGGGCGAACTGCTCGGAGTCTAGCCCCAGGGAGGATATGTTCGGGAATACGAAGGGCCCGCCCTGGGGTTTCACCAGAGAGACGCCCGGGATCTTGCTGAACCCTGAGAAGACCTCATCTCTTTTTGCCTCGAACGTCTTCGAGATGGCGTTCACCCAATCTTGTGGACCCGTCAGGGCTGCTTGGGCCGCCCTCTGTCCCACATAGCCGCAGCACAGGACCATCCATTCAAGCAGCTTCAGAAGGTGGTCAGTCGCGTCAGGGGGCGCGACGGTGTAGCCCACCCTCCAGCCGGGCATCCCGTAGCTCTTTGTGAAGCTGTGGATCGTGATCGTCCTCTCCTTCATGGAGGGCAGGCTTCCGATGCACACGTGCCTCCTTCCGTCATACAGCATCTTCTCGTACGATTCGTCCGAGATCACGAGGAGATCGCGCTCTTCCGCGAGCTTCGCCACCTCTTCGAGGTCTCGCTCGGTGGCAACGTACCCCGTGGGATTGACCGGGGTGTTGAGGATGATCGCCTTGGTCCGCCCTGTGACCTTCTTCGCGAGGAGGTCCGCCCTCAACGGAAAGCCCTCCTCTTCCGGCATCGGGACATAGACGGGAACCCCGCCGGCCAGCTCGATGAACCCGTTGAAGAAATAGCACGGCGAGGGAACCAAGACCTCGTCCCCCGGGTCGAGCGCGAACATCGCAGCTATCGTTAGGGCGTGGTTCCCGCCGTTGGTGACTAGTATCTCGGTCTCGGGATCCGCCTCGATGCCGTTCTCAGCCCTCAACTTCTGGCTGATTGCCTGCCTCAGTTCTGGTAAGCCCCGCGAGGGTGCGTAACTCACCTTCTCCCGCGCTGCCTTACTCACCGCATCTGTGAGGTGAGGGGGCAGGTAAAGCGCAGGGGCGGCGGCGAGCTTCAGGACGTCGACTCCTTTCTTTCTGCTTTCTGCTGCGAGGTCTGCCGTCCTGCGGGAACCGACCCTGGGCAGCCTCTTGGTCTTCTCTGAAGCGAAGTCGCGTTCCATTCTTACCTCTGGGAGGCTTGCCATCTCTTAAAAAGCGTGTGACGAGCGCAAGGCGACAAGAAGTCCTTGGTCAGTCAGTAGCCTTTGGCGATGTCCACAATGTTGACGGGCGCCTTGCCTTCGTAGACTCTTCTCACGTTCGCAGCAATCGTTCTCGCAGATTCATGGACCAGCTGGTCAGTCTGCCCAGCGACGTGCGGTGTGGCGACCACGTTGCGAAGCTTGTTGATGCCGAGGGGCGAGGGCGTCGACGGGTTGTTGGGGGAGGCCGCCCAGACATCTATGCCCGCTCCGGCTATCCACCCTTCCTTGAGGGCCCTGTACAGGCTTTCCTCCTGGACGACGGACCAGCGAGCCACGTTCACCAGGTAGGCGGACCGCTTCATCATCTTGAGCTCCGTCTCGCCTATCATCCCGCGTGTCTCCTTTGTCAAAGGCGTGCATATGACGACGAAATCAGAATTCTCGAGGACGTACTTCAGGTCGCCGGGACCTCCGAGGAAACTCAAGCCCAGCTCTTCTTTGAGCGCCTCGACCGGTCCCCGCTTCGTCGCAATCACTCTCATGTCGAAGGCCTTCGCCATCTTCGCCAAAGCGACGCCGGTGTTGCCCAGCCCCACTATCCCCAGTGTCTTCCCTCCGAGCAGAAGGCCCCGATGAGTGTCCCATACGTCGTCCCTCAGGGCGATGCACCTGTTGACGATGTCCTTCGCAAGCGCTAGGACTAGCCCCATCGCGTGCTCGGCGACTCCGATCGAGAGATTTCCTCCGACGTTCGCCACCGGGACTCTCTTCTTTGCGATGGCCTCGCTGGACGCTTCCAGCATATGGTCGACTCCCGCCCCAGTCGAATGAATCAGCTTGAGCCTGGTGGCCGCCTCAACGGCTTCGGGAGCCACGGTGCCGCAAATCAGGATGTCCGCATCCCTAAGCGCCTTGACTTGTGATTCCATGCTTTGGTCTTCGATCATGATCATCTCGTGCGGAACGTCGATCATGTCGCCGATGATTCCGAGAAATTCCTTCGCGAAGGGGCTCTTTCCCCCGCGTAACGACTCCCTGTCGAATGGAGCGCCAAGAACGATTCTGATGGTCTTACCTGAGC
>Ga0307374_10015338_pt1 | contig 10321 bp, 10 predicted proteins | sample OX3MG_FD_202532 | JGI IMG/M metagenome (GOLD analysis project Ga0307374, IMG submission 202532) | Soil microbial communities from Risofladan, Vaasa, Finland - OX-3 | ecosystem: Environmental > Terrestrial > Soil > Coastal area > Acid sulfate soil | place: Finland: Risofladan, Vaasa | collected...
CCGACGGCCCGAGTCTGTGGGGGCACGATCGCTTGTGGCTGCCACCGGACAAGCGCGAGGACGCGCGCGACTTACGCATCAGTGTTGCCGCGGCCGGCGGCCGCGAGCCGCTCAACGTCATGGACGGCAATTACCTGCGGGCGCGCGATGTCTGCCCGTGGTGGAACGCCAACCTAGTGGAGCGGATTTAACATTCGCTACCCCTCAGCCGCGAACTCACGAAGCGAATGTCAAATCCAAAGCTCCACTAAGACTCATATTTGCTAGTGGTCCTTTTGATTCTAACATTCGCATGAGAAGCTGCCGAATACGGAAGCGAATGTTAGAATCGGACCACTAGCGGCGCGCAAGACCGGATAGGTCGCCTTTCAGCTCACCAGTTGTTTGGACGCCGTACCGCGGTCCAGCTGCCGGCGCACTGGCCGGTCGAGGTGCGCCATTGGCCGCGGCCGTTATTGCCGGCCAGCCGGCCGATGCCGCTGGCCGAGCGTCCAGCCTCGGCGACGACGACGCGTATTTCACCGCTCGGCGACACGCGGCCGCCGACCCGGTAGCTTTGTTCGCCGGGGAGCACCTGATTGTTGACGATCCTTACCGAGTAACGCAGCGAACGGTCGCAATCGCCGCGCCGCGTGTTGATCACCACGCTCCAATTGCCGTCATACGCGCCGGCGGCTGCGGCATCGGAAGGAGCGCTATAGCCCGCCACCAGCAATGCGGCGGCGAAAGCGGCGGCAAAGATCGGGCGCAAAAAATGACTCATCAGTTTGCTCCGGTTTTTTCAATGCGATTTGGTTGCTGTGAAGCAGGGGCCGCCGGATAAGGTGGCGGCTGGTCGCTGAATGGGTTGGCGCCGCGGCCTTGCTCAAGGCCGGTCTTAAACAGCGCGCCCATATATTTGGGATCGAACGCGCCGGCGCTGGGCATGTTGAAGCTTGTCGGAATGGTCGCGACGTTGAAAGTGATGCCGCTGCGCTTGGCCGCGAGATAAGCGCGATCGATCATCAATCGCGTATCGACCGGCACGGCCATGCCGATCGCTTGGGTCAGGATCGTGGGGGCGAAGCGGTCAACGACCTTGAAGTTCGGTTGCAGGCCGGTATTCACAACGACATAAAGTTCGCTCGCCGGCAGATGATATTGACTGGTCGCGGCCATCAGCGCCGCCGGCGCGACGAAGAATTGGCCGCCCAGGCCGCCGTCCACGTGCATTTCGGCAAAATGCTTGCCGTTCGCTTCGACGTCTATCATCGCCGGCGGGAAACCGCCCGGTACCGAGGCGGACGCCAGCAGAACGCTGCAAAACAGCTTGGTCGCTTGCTCGCCACCATGGGCGGCGATAGCGCCCATGTTCCAGACCATCGAACGTTCGGCGTCGAGATTGGTGGTCACGACGAACAGCCGCCGGCCGGCGCGATGCGCGGCGGCAATATCCGCCATCAATTCCGGCGTGATTTGCTTGGCGATAAAATCCCTGAGCGGCCACGAATTGACGAAGCTCTCGCCGGTCGAGCTGCCGGCCTCAAAAACATCCGCGGCGGAAACCTGCGTGTAAGCCTTGCGCAGCTTCTCGTCATAGCGCGAGCCGGCAAAAATAAACGGCGCCATCAGCGCGCCGGTCGAGACCCCGGTCACCACCTGGTAGTCGAGACGTTTGCCGGCGGCGGTCAGCCCGGTCATCAGGCCGGCGCCGAACGCGCCGTCGGCCCCGCCGCTGGAGAGAATGAGCCAGGGGCCGGATTGGCTGGGCAGGGCGTTGGCGTAGTCGGTTTCCGAGTCCGCCCAAAAGCGGGCATCGGGGATGCCCGGGATCGCCGCTACCGCATCTTCGGCCGTCGTAAATGGCACCCGCGGCGGTAATTCTTTCGACGTGGATGGAGCCGGGCTGGGGGCAGGCTTCATAGTTCCCGCCGCCGTGCCGCGTTTGACGCGCGGCTGGCTAGTCACCGCCTGCGCGTGTGCCACGCCGGCGGCGTAGGGGAGCCCGGACGGCAACAGCAACGACGCCGCCAGCAGCGCGCCGGCGGCACCAATGACGGATCGCATCCGCAGGGATATGACGCTATTCATCCGGAAAACCAGCAAGCCTCGAGACGCAATCCACCGCTATCGGCCGGGCAAAACGCACGTCAGGGGAGATAGGGCGCGGCTGTATAAAGTTCAATCGCGCTACACCCAAGAAGCCTGCCGAACCTAGGAATATGCGCCCAAATGCACAATCGCACTTTATTGCTTATCAACCATCATGATGCTCAGGCGTGGCGGTCGGCGACGAAATGCGCGCCCTCGATCAGGATCGCCGCACCGGCGCCGAACGGCGCCAGCGCCTGTTCGGCTTCGGCGACCAGATCGCCCAATCGTGCTTTCGCTTTGGCGACGCCAAGCGCGCTGACCATGGTCGACTTGCCGGCAGCCGCGTCCTTGCCGGTCTGTTTGCCGACCAGCGCGGCATCGCCTTCGAGATCGAGGAGATCATCGGCGATCTGAAAGGCTTGGCCGACCGCCGATCCGTAGCGCTCGAGCGCGGTACGCTGCGGCGCAGTCGCTGCGCCGAGCATGCCGCCGGCTTCGCAGGCGAAACGCAACAACGCGCCGGTTTTCATTGCTTGCAGGATGCGTACCTCGTTTTCGCCCAGCCGCTGCGGGCCGGTGCCGGCGAAGCGGCCTTCGGCGGCAAGGTCGAGCATCTGCCCGCCGACCATGCCGCCCAGCCCGGCCGCGCGCGCCAGCGCGCCGACCAGTTCGACGCGGACGCCGGCATCAGGATGGGTCTCGCCGCGCGACAGGATGTCGAAAGCGAAGGTCAGCAGTCCGTCGCCGGCGAGGATCGCGGTCGCTTCGTCGAATTTCTTGTGCGCGGTCGGCTGTCCGCGCCGCAAATCGTCGTTATCCATGGCGGGCAGATCGTCATGAACCAGCGAATAGCAGTGGATGCATTCGAGCGCGGCTCCCGCCATCAACGCCTGCTGGCGTGGGACGTCGAACAACGCGGCGCTTTCAGTCACCAGGAACGGGCGGAACCGTTTGCCGCCGCCAAGGCTGGTGTAGCGCATGGCTTCGATCAGCCGCGCCGGCCGGCTCATTTCGCCGGGCGTTGCGGCTGCCGATAACAGCCGATCGAGCAGTAATTCGGTATCTTTAGCCGTTGCGTCGAGACGGGCGAGAAAAGCGCTATCTTTGCCATTCATCGCTGATTTGCCTTGACCCTTCCGTCGGCCCCAACAGGTGCTATCTCGTCTTATAATCGGCAGGCCGAGCCGTCCACTGTTGGGCGGGCGGCTGCTACCAAAGGCTATCTGTGACGAACGAAGTTATAGCGTCAATGGCGCTGGCGATCTGGCTCTACCTGCTGGCCGGGCGCGGTGCGTTCTGGCTTGCGGGCGAGCGCGACGAGGCGATCATCGCGCATGCCGGGCGCTGGCCGGCAATCGCCGCCGTCATTCCGGCGCGTGATGAGGCGGACTTCGTGCGGGAGACCGTGGCTTCGCTCTTGCGCCAGGATTATCCCGGCACATTCACTGTCATCCTGGTCGACGACCAAAGCCGCGACGGGACCGCGCAGGTCGCGCTCGACGCCGCCGCTGCGCTCGACGCTGCTGGTCGCCTTCGCGTGCTGACCGGGCGGCCGCTGCCGGCGGGCTGGACCGGAAAGTTATGGGCGCAGCATCAGGGCGTCGAAGCCGCCGAAGCGATGGCGCCGCCGCCGGATTACCTCCTCCTCACCGATGCCGATATCGTCTACGGGCCGGACGCGCTCGCCGCGCTGGTCGCGCGGGCGTCCGCGCGCGGCACGGTGCTGACATCGCTGATGGTGAAGCTGCGCTGCCGCAGCCTTGCCGAGCGCATGTTCGTTCCGGCTTTTATTTTCTTTTTCCAGATGCTGTATCCGTTCGGCTGGGCGAACAACCCGCGCCGCGCTACCGCCGCGGCGGCCGGCGGCTGCATGCTGGTACGCCGAACGACGCTGAAAGCGGCCGGCGGCATGGCGGCGATCCGCAGTGCGCTGATCGACGACTGCGCGCTGGCCAAGAAACTAAAACAGCAGGGGCCGATCTGGATCGGCCTGACCGACCGCGTCCACAGCGCCCGTGCCTATCCGGCGGTGGCCGACATCCGTCACATGGTTTCGCGCACCGCTTATGCGCAGCTCAATTACTCGCCGCTCTTGCTGGCAGGTACCGTTGCCGGTTTGGCGCTGACCTACATTGCCCCCGTGCTGCTGGCATTATTCGCAACCGGTACCGCCGGTGTGCTCGGCATTGCCGTTTGGCTCATGATGACGGTGGCCCTCCAGCCGACGCTGCGCTTCTACCGCCTGTCCCCGCTATGGGGACTGGCCCTGCCGGCGATTGCCGCCGCCTATATGGCGTTCACGCTTGATTCCGCTTATCAGCATGCGCGCGGGCGCGGCGGCATGTGGAAGGGCCGCGCCCAAGCTGATGTTCGCAACAACGTTTCGGAAGCACGATGAGCGAAGCAGGCATCGACGCCGGTACCGACGCCGGTACCTGGCGGTCGGGCAAGGGACACCGGGATGAAAATTTCCCGGTCGCGTCGTTCCTTATTCATCCGCGCCACCGCGAGGCGATCATCGCATTCTATAATTTCGTGCGCACCGCGGACGACATCGCCGATCATGCGACGCTGCCGCCGGCCGAAAAGCTTCGCTTGCTGGATCGGCTCGATGCCGGCCTCACTGGCGCCAATGCCGAAGATCCCGCCGCGGTGCGGCTGCGCGCGGCGCTGGCGGAGCGCAATCTGTCGCCAAAACATGCGCAGGACCTTCTCGCCGCCTTTAAGCTCGACGTGACCAAGCTGCGGTATAAGGACTGGGACGATCTGATCGGCTATTGCTCGTTGTCGGCGATGCCGGTCGGCCGCTTTGTCTGCGACGTGCATGGCGAGAGCCGCGCTGTCTGGCCGGCGAACGATGCGCTGTGCGCGGCGTTGCAGATCATCAACCACCTGCAAGATTGCAAGGAAGACTACCGCAATCTCGACCGCGTCTATGTTCCACAGGATGCGCTCGCCGCCGGCGGCATGAATGTCGAGGCGCTTGGCGAGCCGCAAGCATCGCCCGCTTTGCTCGCGGTCCTGCATGGTCTTGCCGCACGCACCGAGCGGTTACTCACCGAAAGCGATGTGTTCGCGCTATTGATCGACGACCGGCGGCTCGCCCTGGAGGTTTCGGTCATCAACACTCTGGCGCATCGGCTGACCCGGCTCCTGATGGCGCGCGATCCGTTGCACGACCGCACGCACCTGCCGGTGCCCGCGGTCGCCGGCTGGACGCTCGCCGGCATCCTTGGCGGCGCGGTGCGCAGGCTGGGCCGGCGCTCTTCGGCGACGACGCATAAGCCGCGGGGTGCGTAAGTGATGACGTCGACGCCGGTGGCGCAGACTGCCTCCCGTAGCTCATTCTATTTAGGCATGCGCATCCTGCCGCCCGCCCAGCGCGAGGCGATGTACGAAATCTATTCGTTCTGCCGAGCGGTCGACGACATCGCCGACGATTCGGGACCGCGCGAGCCGCGCCGCCGGCAATTGGCCCAATGGCGCGCGGATATCGATGCGATCTATGCGGGGTCGCCGCCGCCCGCGCTCGGCGGGTTGGCGCGGGCGGTGCGCAGTTTCGATCTGCAACGCGAAGACCTGCTCGCCATCATCGACGGCATGGAAATGGACGTGGTCGCCGACATCCGCGCGCCGGCCCGCGCGACGCTCGAGCTTTATTGCGACCGCGTCGCCTGCGCGGTGGGCCGGCTTTCGGTGCGGGTATTCGGCATGTCGCAGGACGCCGGCCGTGCGCTCGCGCATCATCTGGGCATGGCGTTGCAATTGACCAACATCTTGCGCGATCTTGATGAGGATGCGTCGCTGGGCCGGCTGTATTTGCCGCGCGAAGCCTTGCAGGCGCACGGCATCGCCGCGACCGACCCCGGACCGGTATTGGCGGATCCGGCCCTTGCAAAAGTCTGCGGCGAAGTCGTCGTGCTCGCGGAGCAGAATTTTCGGCAAGCGCGGCAGATCATGGCGCAAAACTCACGGCGCGTGGTGCGGGCGCCGCGCATCATGGGCGAAGGCTATCACGTCATCCTTGAGGGGCTCATCGCGCGCGGCTTCGCGCCGCCACGGCGGCGGGTCAGGCTGCCGCGCGTCCGGCTTATTTTCATCGTACTGCGCAATCTGGTGTGATGAGCGGGACCGTCCATATCATCGGCGCCGGCCTGGCCGGTCTTTCCGCTGCGGTGCGGCTTTCCGCGCGCGGCCGGACAGTCGTCGTGCACGAGGCGACCGCGTTCGCCGGCGGCCGCTGCCGCTCGTACCACGACGCTTCGATCGGCATGACGATCGACAACGGCAATCACCTGCTGCTGTCCGGCAATCACGCCGCGCTCGACTATCTGCGCAGCCTCGGCGCCCAGGATCGGCTGATCGGTCCGCCGAGCGCGGAATTTTCCTTCGTCGATCTCGCCAGCGGCGGGCGCTGGACCTTGCGCTTCAACGACGGGCGCATTCCATTTTGGGTGTTCGATGCCAAACGGCGAGTGCCCGATACCGGCGTTCTCGATTATCTTCCGTTGGCGCGGCTGCTTCGGCCCGGCCGGGGTAAAACTGTCGGCGAGGTCATCGCCTGCAAAGGCGTCTTGTATGACCGGCTGGTCGAGCCGCTGCTGTTGGCGGCGCTCAACGTCGACGCGCCGCTCGGTGCGGCGCGGCTTGCCGGTGCGGTAATCCGCGAGACGCTTGCCGCCGGCGGACGCGCCTGCCGGCCGCTGATTGCGCGCGAAGGATTAGGACTCGCGCTGATCGAACCGGCGCTCGCCCACCTCAAGGCGCGCGGCGTCGAGGTGCGCATGGAGCATCAGCTCCGGTCGGTGCGGTTCGGCGCGGAGCGGGCGGAAGCTCTCGACTTCGGCCGCGAGACCGTCGAACTTGGTCGTGACGATACGGTGATCGTTGCCGTGCCGCCCTACATCGCCGCGTCGCTGCTGCGCGAACTTGTCGTGCCGACCGAGTTTCGCGCCATCGTCAATGCGCATTTCCGTATCGAGCCGCCGGCGGCGCTGCCGCCGATCCTCGGTGTGCTCAACGCCACGGTGCAATGGATCTTCGCGTTTCCGGGCCGGGTTGCCGTCACTATCAGCGCCGGCGACCGGCTGATCGACGTGCCGCGCGAAGAACTTGCCAGGACGATCTGGAACGAAGTCGCGCGCGTGAGCGGTTTGCCGGCCGAATTGCCGCCGTGGCAGATCGTGCGCGAGCGGCGCGCAACGTTTGCTGCGACCCCCGCACAGGACGCGCGGCGGCCGGACGCCGCCACCCGCTGGGACAATCTCGTTCTTGCCGGCGATTGGACAGATACCGGGCTGCCCGCTACCATCGAAGGCGCGATCAGATCGGGCAACCGCGCCGCGGAAATTATTGCGAACCGGCCATGATCGACGACGCGCTGCAACGCGACAATCGTTCGACGGAGCACGCCGCGTCGGCACTGGCGCTCGACCAAGCGCTCGACCAACACATCCAGACAGCGACGCAGGCGTTGCTCGCGCAGCAGCGCCCGGACGGCCATTGGGTGTTCGAACTCGAAGCCGATTGCACCATTCCCGCCGAATATGTGCTGCTGCGGCATTATCTGGGCGAGCCGGTGGCTGCCCCGCTTGAGGCCAAGATCGCAATCTATCTGCGCCGCACCCAAGGCGAGCACGGCGGCTGGCCGTTGTTCCGCGACGGCGATCTCGACATCAGCGCGACGGTGAAAGCGTATTTCGCGCTCAAGGTGATCGGCGATCCGATCGACGCCGCCCACATGCGCTGTGCGCGCGAAGCGTTGCTGGCCCGCGGCGGTGCCGAGCGCGCCAACGTCTTCACCCGCATCATGCTGGCGTTGTTCGGCTTTATCCCGTGGCGCGCGGTGCCAGTGATCCCGGTCGAGGTCATGCTGCTGCCGAAGTGGTTTCCGTTCCACCTCGACAAAATTTCCTATTGGAGCCGCACCGTCATCGTGCCGCTGTTGGTGCTGATGGTGAAGAAGCCGCGCGCGCACAACGCCAAGAACGTGCGCATCGACGAACTATTCGTGGCGCCACCGCAGAGCATCGGACCGACGCCGAAAGCGCCGCAGCAGAAGGCTTCGTGGTTCTGGTTTTTCCGCGGCGTGGACAACGTTCTGCGCGCGACGGAGCCGTTGTTTCCCAAGCGAACGCGCCGGCGTGCCATCGACGCCGCGGTCGCCTGGGTGAACGAAAGATTGAACGGCGAGAACGGCCTCGGCGCGATTTTTCCGGCGATGGCGAACTCGGTGATGATGTTCGCGGTGCTCGGTTATCCGGAGGACCACCCGCAGCGCGCCATCGCGCGCAAGTCGGTCGAGAAGCTCCTCGTCGTGCACGAGCACGAAGCCTATTGCCAGCCCTGCGTTTCGCCGATCTGGGATACCGGCCTGACCTGTCACGCGCTGTTGGAGGTCGGCGGTGAGAACGTGGAGACGTCGGTCAAGCGCGGCCTCGATTGGCTGGTGCCGATGCAGGTGCTCGACGTGCGCGGCGACTGGATCGCGCGCCGCGGCAGCATCCGTCCCGGCGGCTGGGCGTTCCAATACGCCAACCCGCATTATCCCGACGTCGACGATACCGCTGTCGTCGCCATGGCGATGGATCGGGTGCAAAACCTGTCCGGCCGGCAGACCTACCGCGATAGCCTTGCGCGCGCGCGCGAATGGATTTTGGGAATGCAGAGTTCGAACGGCGCCTGGGGCGCGTTCGACGCCGACAACGAATATTATTATTTGAACAACATTCCGTTCGCCGATCACGGCGCGCTGCTCGATCCGCCGACCGAGGATGTCACCGCGCGCTGCCTGTCGATGCTCGGGCAATTCGGCGAGACGGCGGAAAACAGCGCCGCGGTGGCGCGCGGTGTCGATTATTTGCGGCGCACCCAACATCCGGAAGGCGGCTGGTTCGGCCGCTGGGGCATGAATTACATCTACGGCACCTGGTCGGTGTTGTGCGCGCTCAACATGGTGGGGGTCGATCGCGCGGCGCCGCAGATGCGCAAGGCGGTGGCTTGGCTTGCCGCCATCCAGAACGAGGACGGCGGCTGGGGCGAAGACGGCGCAAGTTACAAGCTCGACTATCGCGGCTACGAGCCGGTACCATCGACGGCGTCACAAACCGCCTGGGCGCTCCTTGGCCTGATGGCCGCCGGCGAAATCGATCATCCGGCGGTGGCGCGCGGCATCGATTATCTGGCGCGAAACCAAGGCGCCGACGGCTTCTGGGACGAACAGCGCTACACTGCGACCGGTTTCCCGCGCGTGTTCTATCTGCGCTACCACGGCTATGCGAAATTCTTCCCGCTGTGGGCGATGGCGCGCTACCGCAACCTGAAACGCGGCAACCACAAAAGCGTGGCGTGGGGGATGTAAAGCCCTGCGTAAGCTATTAATTGACAGTTGACAGCTTTTGGCTTACGGCCTGTATCGTGATCAGAAGCTTCAAGAGCAAGGGGCTCGCTGAACTCTGGGAGCGCGGGAGAACCGTTAGGGTCGATGCCAGGATGCATGCCCGTATCCTGCGCCGCCTGGATCGTATGGATGTGATTGCGCGGCCGGAGGAAATGAATCTTCCCGGCTTTGATTTTCATCCACTGCGCGGTTTTCAACCGACGCGCTATTCGGTCCACGTCAATGGATCATGGTGCATAACGTTCGAATTCGAAGATGGCGACTCCTGTCGCGTCGATTTCGAGCAATATCACTAAGGAGAGCCGTTATGGCTTACGTCGCCAAGCGCAATGCAGCTCGTTGCCCGACGCACCCGGGTGCTTTGTTGCGTGAGGATGTAATTCCGGCAATCGGACGCAGCAAATCCGAAATTGCGCGGCTGCTCGGGATTTCGCGCCAGCATCTCTACGATATTTTGCGCGAGCGTAAGCCGGTTTCGCCCTCATTTGCGGTTCGGCTCGGCAAGCTGTTCGGCGATGGTGCGGCGGTTTGGGTGCGTATGCAGGGCGCTTACGATACTTGGCATGCAGAACGCGAAGAGGACGTCAGCAAAATTCCGACGCTGCGGGCGAGGGCGGTGTAAGAGATCGCTAATAGTTGTCGTTCCGAGGCCGAGCCAACGGGACCGCGCGAAGTCGCGCGTCCCGATGGCAGGCTCCGCGAGGAACCCGGAATCGATAACCCCTGCGGTTATTGGATCTTGTACCGCCGGAATTCATCCGCTCATTGTGTAACGATGGATTCCGGGCTCGGCCTTGGGGCCGCCCCGGAATGACTGGCAAATTACGCCGCGCTCACCGAAGTCTGCGC
>Ga0307374_10015342_pt1 | contig 10319 bp, 12 predicted proteins | sample OX3MG_FD_202532 | JGI IMG/M metagenome (GOLD analysis project Ga0307374, IMG submission 202532) | Soil microbial communities from Risofladan, Vaasa, Finland - OX-3 | ecosystem: Environmental > Terrestrial > Soil > Coastal area > Acid sulfate soil | place: Finland: Risofladan, Vaasa | collected...
GACCATGAAGCGTTTCGCTGGCTCCGGCCGCCCCGCCGATGACGGGCCACCTCCGCCCCGATCGGCCGGCGGAGCCGGCATCCCGCCCACACGCGGTCCCCCCTCGGGGGCGAGGCGCGTGCACACGGGCTCGCCCGCTGCGGTCAACCGACGGGGGTGGCGGTGAGCCTCGCCAACGCGGCGGTCAAGCGGGCGGCCGCATCGGCGGCCAGCTCGGAGAAGGCCGGACCGGCCATGAGCTCGCGTGGGTCGGCGATGGAGATCGAGGTCCTGCCGTCGTCCTCGCGTAGCACCACGTTGCACGGGAGCACCAGCGCCGCTGCGGGGTCGAGCTCCAGGGCCCGATGAGCGAGCGTCGGGTTGCACGCGCCGAGGATCTTCATCGGCGGGCCGTGCACGCCGAGTTTCGCCTCGAACGTGGCAGCCACGTCGATCTCGGTGAGGACACCGAAGCCCTCCGTCGCCAGGGCTCCGCGCACGGCTTCCTCGACGCGGTCGAGGGGCTCGTCGATCACGGCATCGATGGAGCGCACCGGTGCCGCCTCAGCTCGACCCGAGGCCGAGGTCGACCTCGATCTGCCGCCGTGGCTTGGCACCGACGCTGGCGGCGACCGCCTCACCGTCGCGGAACAAGGCGACCGTCGGGATGCCTTGAATCCCGTAGCGCGCCGCCACCGAACCGTTGGCGTCGACATCGACCTTCACCACCTTGAGCGAGTCGCCGTGCGCCGCGGCCAGGGCCTCGAGCTCGGGCGCAACGGCGCGACACGGGCCGCACCAGGCGGCCCAGAAATCGACGACCACAGGCACCGTGGCCTGCAGGACCTCGACGTCGAAGGTGGCGGGATCGTCTGCGTGGGTGATCGTGGACATGGTGGGAACGCTCCTCTCAGGCGAGCTTCATGAACATCTTCTGGACAGCGTCGATCGGATAGCCGTCTGCCTCGGCGTCCTCGGGGTGCTCGAGGCAGTAGGAGAGCCCGGCTGCCACCAGGCGGAATCCGGCCTGCTCCAGCGCCTTGGTGGCAGCCGACAGCTGCGCCACGACGTCGCGGCACTCACGACCTTCGCCCAGCATGCGGTCGACACCCTGGACCTGGCCGGCCACGCGGCGCAGCCGCTTGCGCACATCGTCGACGACATCCTCGGGCAGCTGCATCAAATCTCCTTCCGTCGCGCGTCCGGATTGCTCTCTGGCGGGGTCCGTGCGGGGCTCAGCCCGACACCGAGCAGCGGTTCGGGCCGACCTCGAGTGGTCGCAGGGCGGCCAGCGCCACATCGGCGCGACCCAAGTTCGCCTGCACGATCTCGACGTAGTTCGGCGGCCGGGGCGTGGAGCGGGCGGTCGCCCACGTCACGAACTCCGCCTCGTCGTACGACAGGGGGGCGAGTGCGCTGCGCAGGTCGCCGATCGACGCACCGACAGGGCGGTCGGGCCGCACGACGACGTCGCTCCCGTAGTGCCCCGGCAGCACGAGGACGTCGTCGGACATCGAGAGCACGCGGTCGTGGAGCGACCGGTACAGGTCGTGGGCGAACTCCTCGGCCCGCTCCGCCAGGTCGGGGCGGCCCACGCTCTCGACGAACAAGGTGTCACCGGACAGCGCCACCTGGTCGGAGACGACGTATGTCGTCGACCCGCGGGTGTGGCCGGGCGTGTGGACGGCGACGACACCGACGAACGCGCCGCCGGGAAGCTCGAACCGGTCACCGTCGCCGAGCGCCTCATAGGCGAACTCGAAGGGGTCGGCCGGATTCAGGTGCAGGGTCGCGTTCGCCTCTGCGGAGAGCAGGCGGGCGCCACTCAGATGGTCGGCGTGCAGGTGGGTGTCGAACACCCGGGTGATGCGCCATCCGTGCTCGTCGGCCAGGCGGATGTACACCGCCGTGTCGACCGACGGGTCGATGACGAATGCTTCGTCCCCAGCTCCCACGACATAGGACAGGCACCCCTTGCCGCGCCGGCGCACCTGGACGACACGCACGCCGTCGAGCTCGAGGGTCACCGAGTCGTAGACCAGGGCCCACGCCGCCATGCCGCCCGACAGGTTGGCTGCCCGGCGCCCGTCGTGGCTCAGCACCTCGGCCGCCGAGGACGACCGGTTTCCGGTCGCACAGACGGTGACGACCTCGCAGTCGGCCGGGACCTCGGCGATCCGGGCCGCCAGCTCATCGAGCGGGATGTTGACGGCGCCCGGGATCGACCAGGCGGCGAACTCACTCGGCTCGCGCACGTCCAGGACGAAGGGCTCGGCCGCGGTGCCCAGTCGGGCCGCCAGCTCCGCGGCTTCGGCGTCTCTGTACATCACCCACTCCTCGGCGGTTCGGGCCCTCGCGGACCTCGGCGGCACGATCACCGGTTGCAACCGGTACCCCAGGGGGTATATTCCGTGGGTACCACGATACCCCACTGGGTATCAGGTCGACGACAGGACCCGGGAGGCTTCACGTGGGCTGGTTGCGGAAGATGGCAGGCGGCGGTGCAGGAATCGGTCCCGGGGACGCCGATGTCCTCCTCCGTTCGGGCGCCGTCCTCCTCGACGTCCGGGAGCCCGCCGAATGGCAGGCCGGGCATGCCCCGGGGGCCCGGCACATCCCCCTCGGCGCCCTCACGAGCCGACTCGACGAAGTCCCGCGCAGTCAGCGGGTGGTGGTCGTGTGCAGGTCCGGGAGCCGTTCGGCCCGGGCGACGGCGCTCCTCGCCCGATCGGGGTTCGACGCCGTCAACCTGGAGGGCGGCATGCTGGCCTGGGCATCGGCCGGCCTGGCGGTGCACGCCCGCGACGCCTCGCCGGGAACGGTCCTGTGAGGCTCCTGCTCACCTTGCCCCTGGGCGTGCTCATCGGCCTCGCCCTCGGCGCCGTGGGCGGCGGAGGGTCGATCCTGGCGGTGCCGGCCCTCGTCTACGTGGTGGGGCTCGGCCCCAAGCAGGCCGTGACGACATCGCTGGTCGTCGTGGGAGTGGCCGCCCTCGGCGGCATGATCGGGCATTGGCGCGGCGGGCGGGTCGCCGTCGGGGCCGGGCTGTGGTTCGGCCTGGCCGGCGTCGCCGGCTCGTTGCTCGGGACGCGCCTGAACCGCGCCGTCGACCCCAACGTGCTCCTCGCCGCCTTCGCCGGTCTGATGGCGATCGCCGCGTGGCGGATGTGGGCGACGGCGCGTGGGCGTGACCGCCGCGCCTCCGGCCCCGCCACCCAACCTCCGGCCCACGCTGCCGCCTCGCCCGCCTCGCCCTTCTCACCCACGGAGTCGATGGTCGCCGGCGGCGGCCCGGAAGCGCTGCCGACGGCGTCGGGCGACCGTGCCCTCGCCATGGGCCGGACGTCCACCGGGGCGGTCCCGGCCGCACCCGCAACCCGTGTCCGCATGTCGACCGTGGCCAAAGTGGTCGTGGCCGGCTCGCTGGTCGGGTTCATGACCGGGTTCTTCGGCGTCGGTGGGGGCTTCATCATCGTGCCCGCGCTCGTGCTGGCCCTGCGCTTCGACATGCCGACGGCCATCGGGACCTCGCTCCTCGTCATCGCCGTCAACTGCGGGGTCGCGCTCACGTCCCGACTGGCGACGACCGGCGTGGTCTGGCACGTGGCCATCCCGTTCACCGTCGCCGGCCTGGTGGGCGCGGTCACGGGCAACCACATCGCCAATCGGATGCGCGCTCCGACCCTGGTGCGCTGGTTCGTCGTCCTTCTCGTCACCGTCGCCGCCTACACGCTGGCCCGCTCGGCCGCATCGCTCTGACACCGCATCGCTCTGACACCGCATCGCTCTGACACCGCATCGCTCTGACACCGCGCCCCACCGTTTCCAACGACCCGACCCCTTCCGACGACCCGACCCCGGAGATTGAGGAGCCCCACCGTGGCACCGAACCAAGACACCCTGGCGATCGAACCCGCACCTCCGGCCGGCCCGACGGCCGCTCCGAGGCCGAAGAGGGGCCCGATGGCCCGCCTGGGGGCGTGGTCGGCCACGCACCTGCGCGCCGTGCTGCTGGTGTGGCTCGCGGTGCTCGCCGCCTTCGGCGTCTTCGCCCCCCAGGTCGAGCATGCCCTGGCCGGTGCCGGCTGGCAGGACTCGACGAGCCAGTCGGTCAGGGCCCGGGCCGTCATCGAGCGGGACTTCGCCGGCCTGGGCGCCACCGCTCTGCAGGTGGTGGTGGTCGACAGTCACCACCCGATCGCCACCGACCCTGCTGCCCGGGTGGTGCTGGCCAAGGTGACGGCGCTCCTCCACGCCGACCGCCGGGTCTCGGCCGTGGTGGCGCCTCGTCCCGGCAGCTCCCTGTCCGCCGACGGCAGGACCGGCATCGTGACAGCCGGTGCCGCCGCCGATGCCAATGCCATGGTGCGCGCCGCCGACGCGCTCGCCGGCCCGCTGCACCGGCTGTCCGAGCCGGGGCTCTCGGTCACCCTGACCGGTGACAGCGCGCTGTGGGCGAACTTCAACTCCGCCAACCGCAGCGCCATGCTCCGCTCGGAGATGCTCTCCTGGCCGGTCACGATGGTCATCCTGGCCATCGCCTTCGGCAGCCTCGTCGCGGCAGGGCTCCCCCTCATGCTCACGATGGTGGGATTGCTCGTCGCGGCAGGCGCTCTCGTCCTCGCCACGCACGTGGCGCCGGTGTCCATCTGGGCGCTCAATTTCGCCCTGATGTTCGCGCTCGCGCTCGGGATCGACTATGCGCTCTTCCTCGTGGTGCGGTTCCGGGCGGCCCTGGAGCGCCGGGGAGTGGGGCCCGACGACCGGGTCGGCGTCGTCGCCGCCGTGGCCGAGACCGTGGACACCGCGGGCAAGGCCGTCGCCTTCAGCGCCCTGACCGTGCTGGCCTCGTTGGCCGCCATCCTGCTCGTGCCGAGCCCCGCCTTCCGGTCCATGGCACTCGGCATCATGCTGTCGGTGGTGGCGGTCCTGGCCGCCACCCTGACGCTCCTGCCCGCGGTCCTCGGGCGCCTCGGAACCCGGATCAACGCCGGCCGCATACGGCTGCGGCGTCGTTCCCGGCCCCGGGGCCGGGGCCTCGACGCCCGTCTTCACGCCTGGGGCCGCCTCCTGTGGCGCCACCCCGTCCCGGCGGCGCTCGGCGCCCTCGCGGTGCTGCTGTTGGCGGCCGCGCCGGTTCTGGGGCTCCGGACGAACATGCCCTCGATCACCATCGTGCCGGCATCCGCCAACGCCCGGATCGGGTACGACCAGGTCACCCGGGCCTTCGGCGCAGGCGCCCCGGGGACACTGCAGGTCCTCGTCCCGACCGGCCGCCGGCACACCGCGCTGGCCACCCTCACCCACACCGCCGGCGTCGCCGGGGTCGTGCCCGGCCCGAGCCACGCCGGCTGGACACTCGACCAGGTCGTGCCGGCCACCGGGCCCTCGACAACCGCAACCGGGTCCACCATCGACCGGATCCGGAGGGAATTGCCGGCCGGCACCCTCGTCGGTGGGGCCGCGGCCGAGAACCACGACCTTCAGCAGTCGCTGACCGCCCACACTCCGCTGGTATTCGGGGTCCTCGCCGGGATCGGCTTCATCCTGCTTCTCATCGCCCTCGGCGCTCCACTGGTCGCCGCCGCCGGTGTCGTCATCACGGCCCTGTCGGTGGCGGGAGCATTCGGGGTGGCGCGCCTCATCTTCCAGGACGGGCACCTCTCCGGCCTGCTGAACTTCACGCCCCAGGGATTCGTGGACGCCTGGGCCCCGCTGTTCTTCGGGGCGATGGTCTTCGGTGTCGCCATGGACTACACGCTGTTCCTTCTTTCCGCGGCGAAGGAGAGCTACGAGACGCACGCCGATCCCGAGCACGCCATGGTGGGATCGGTCCGCACCTCGGGACGAGTGGTCCTGTCCGCCGCCGCCGTCATGATCGCGGTCTTCCTGACGTTCGCGCTGTCCGGGCCGCTGGCACCGAAGGAGATGGGCGTCATCCTCGCCGTGGCGGTCGCCCTCGACGCCATCGTCGTCCGCCTCGTCCTGCTACCCGTGCTGCTGCGCTTCGGGCACCACCGGAGCTGGCACCTGCCACGGTGGCTGGCGCGGATCCTGCCCCGTATCCGCTTCTCCCACTGACGCCCGTGGACCACGACGGCGCGTCCGGGAGCCGGCTGCTGATGCGGCGCCGCGTGCTTCGGTTGCCGGTTAGCCTTCCGACGTGAGCTTCTACCGGGAGCAGGTCCTTCCTCGCCTCGTCGACCGCGCGTGCGGAACGAGCGGCCTGCGGCGCTGGCGTGCCGGGGTCACCGAAGGGCTGACAGGTCGCGTCGTCGAGATCGGGTTCGGATCGGGCCTCAACGTCGAGTACTACCCGTCCACCGTCGACCGGGTCCTCGCCGTGGAGCCCGCCGCTGTCGCCCGTCGTCTTTCGAGCAAGCGCGTGTCCCGGTCGGCTGTGCCCGTCGACCATATCGGCCTGGACGGGCAGGCGATCCCCCTCGACGACGACAGCTGCGACAGTGCGCTCTCGACCTTCACGCTGTGCACGATTCCCGACGTGCACCAGGCGCTGGCCGAGCTGATGCGTGTGATGCGTCCCGGTGCCCGGCTCCACTTCCTCGAGCACGGGCTGGCGCCCGATCCCGGCGTGGCCGCCTGGCAGCGTCGGCTCGAACCGCTGCAGCGCCGCCTCGCCGACGGATGCCACCTCACCCGGGAGCCGGCTCGCCTGGTGACCGAAGCGGGGTTCACGATCGAGCACGTCGAGGAGCGGTACGGCAAGGGCCCGAAGCCGTGGAGCTGGTTCACGTCCGGGTTGGCACTGAAGCCCTGATACCCCCCTGTGACCGGGGCCGGACGGTCAGCGGGGGCAGCCGTCGGCTCAGCGCGCCCGGGGCGCCACCCGCTCGAGGAACAGGGCCCGGCGGGGGCAGTCCCGCACGGCGCGTTCGGCCAGGTCCGCCAGACGCGGCGGCACCGGGCCGGCGCCGATCACCGGAAAGCCCCACTCGTCGAGAGACACGACCTCGGGCAGCAATTCCGCGCAGTACCCGAAGGCGTCGCAGGTGACGGGATTGACGCGCAGGTGGACCTCGACGGCGGTGATGGGCACGGCGGCGTCACCTCCCCCGTGGTCGCCCGTGGCGCACGGCGTCGACGGCCGATGGCGGCACGGGGAGGACCGGCGCCGCGCTCCAGGCCCGGCACGGGCGGCGCCGGCCGTGCTCGGCGAAGTCCGTGGCGAACACATCGAGGGCACTGCGCACCATACGGACGACGCCGTCGGGGTGACGGCAGGCGCCCCGGCCCTCCACCTCGCCCAACCGGTGGCGGAGGCGGGCGAGGGTGTGGCGATCGCCGTCGGCGCGCGCCAGGTCGACCAGGTCCCCGGCCACGGCGTGCAGGCCGAAGATGCACGGCCCGCACTGCCCGGCGCTCTCGTCGGCCATGTACGTGGCCACACGTGCCGTCTCGGCCACACCGCACGACGAGGCCGGTAGGGCGACCAGCACACCGGCGCCCACGGAGGCCCCGACGGCGGCCAGGGGCCCCGGCGCGTACGGCGTGCCCAGGCGCTCGGGCGCCAGCCACGAACCACCGTACCCCCCGACCAGGACGCCGCCGACCGGCTGGTGGCCGACGCGGCGCAGGATGGCGTCGATCGTCGTCCCCAGCTCCACCTCGTAGACGCCGGGACGGTCCACCGCACCCGAGGCCGAGACGAGGCACGTGCCGGGCGCGTCGGGCGTGCCCACGGCGCGGAACCATTCCGGTCCGTGCCGGGCCACGAGGGCGACGTGGGCGAGGGTCTCGGCGTTGTGGACCAGGATCGACCGGCGCCCGACCGACAGGGGCACGCCCTTGGCCGCACGGAACTGGGGATGGGCGAAGCCCCCGGCGAGCCAGGCCGCCAGTGCCGACTCCTCGCCCGTGATGTAGCGCCCGGGCGGCCGCACCACACTGCCGGGTGTGCGCATCAGCCCGGCCGCCACGCGCTCGGCCAGCGCAGCGCGCACGCGCTGGGCGCTGTCGTCGCGGTCGTCGGCCACGCACACCGTGATCTCGCGCGCCGACACGGCCATGGCCACGAGCTCGGCGCCGTCGAGCACGAGGTGCGGGGCCACGTCGAGCAGCGCCCGGTCCTTGCGGCTGGCCGGCTCGCCTTCCATGGCGTTGACGATCACGGTCGGCCGTCCCCGGCGACCCTGGACCACGTCCCATTTCCGGGCCGTGGGAAAGCCGCCACCGCCCCGGCCGGTGAGCCCCGACGAGCGCACCGCGTCCACCAGGGCCGCCGACCAGCTGGCGTCGTGGCGGTGCGGGAGCGGCACCGGGCCGTGGGCGGCGACATGGCCGGCCAGGTCACGGCCCGCCTGGTGGGCGGGAAACACCCGAGCCGTCCACTGGCCGTCACGGGCGGGCGCCACCGCGCCGGCCGACCTACTGGCCGGCACCGAGACCCCCGTCGTCGCCGGTCCCCGTGGCGGAGACGAACGTGCCCGACACCTGCGAGCCGTTGATGGTCACGTCGACGACCAGGTCGAGGCTCGATGCCGCCCCGTCCCGCAGTCCCAGGACGATGCGCGCGCCGTCGAGCTGGACGATCTGGCCCCGGTACTGCGTCGGCGCGCCCGGCGAGCCGAAGGTCGCCCGGCTCTGGTCGAGCACGACGCCGCCCGACCCGTCGGGGGCGCCGTTCATCACGATGTCGAGGACGGCGGAGAGCGTGCCCGCGGTGCGGGCCCTGATCTCGATGCGGACGGACCCCCCTGCCTGGCTCTGCTGGGCCAGGGTTCCGGTGAACGAGGCCCGGTAGGGGGGCGCCGGCAGCGCCCCGGCGGCCGGGGACGCCGCGGCCGGGGACGACGTGGTCGGCGACGACGTGGCGGGGGAGCTCCCCGCCCGGACCACGGCCGCCGCCGGCTGGGCGTGGCCGAGCAGCGACCGCGGGGTGCCGGCCCGCGCCGCCCACCCCGGCCGCAACGGACCGGTGGCCGTCCACGCCGCCAACGTCAGCACCGCCACCACGCTCACCGCGCCGGCCGCCACCCGGGCGCCGACCTGGGCCCGGCGCGTCACGGCCAGGCGCCAGCCGATCGACGCCAGCACCGACCCCACGCACACCACAACCAGCGCGATCACCCACCGCAGGCGGGGGTCCGTGCCCGTGCCGAGGCCGTGCACCACGGCGAGCGGCCAGCTGGCGTAGGAGAGCCAGTGCAGGGCCCGCCACGTCCGGGGATTGATCCGCTGTCGCAGCAGGCTCGAGATGGTGACCGCCGCCAGCAGGTCGACGGCGACGGTCCCGAGCCCCAGCCACAGGCGCCGGTACGAAGACGTGAACGGCACGACCACCGACAACCACCCGATCGGCGCGTAGGAGTCCGACACCGTGGTGACCACGTGGAGGGCGAGGAAGACGACGGCGAGCAGCGAGATCCGCCGGTGCAGGTCCCCGACGGCGAAGCGCGGCCAGCTCACCGTCGCGAACCGCATCGACGTGAGCACACCCAGGACCACGGTGCCGGTGAGCAGCACGAGCGCCACGATGCCCGTGGCCCTCGTCGTGTACCACAGCAGCTGCGAGGACGTGACGGCCGTCACCACGTGCCGGTCACCACCCGGTGCCGCCCGACGCCACCACGGGGGCGCTCCTCGTAGGGGCGGGCGCCGGCGCCGATCCGGTGCCGGTCACGCCCGCGCCGGTGTTGCCCGTCGTACCGGTGGCGCCCGTCGCGCCCGTCGCGCCCGTGGCGCCCGTCGAAGCGACGGCGGGCCCCGTGGCACCGGCCCCACCCGTGGCGGCCGATCCCGACGAGCCGGAGCGACCCGGGATCTGGTGCGCCACCACGCCGATGATGACGGCCACCGCCGCGGCGGCACCCGCGGCGGTCACGCGAGACGTCCGGCGGACGCGTTCGAACACCTCGCTGCGCTGATCGTGCCGCCCCATCCCGTAGTGGGACGTGGTCATCGGGCATCACCTCGCCCCCATCGTGCACGGCGCACCATGACCGCATCATGAAGATCCCCTGAGAGGTCACTGAGAGCCCGCCCGGTTCGTGGTCGGCCCGGCGCAACGCGGGCCGAGCGAGAGATCACCCATGTCGCGCCGGCGCCCTACGCGAAATGGGAGGGCCGAAGCCCTCCGATCTCGCAGGGGGAGTGCGTCACATGCTCCCGGACACGACCGTAGGCGCAGGGGCGCCCCGAGGGCCACTGACCGTGGGGTCAGTGCGCCGCTTGCCGATGTCCGCCCGGCCGGGCACCCACCGACCGCCCCTCAGGGCCGGACGATGACCTTCCCGGCGTCGGGGTCGCGCTCGAGCCGGGCGAAGCGCTCGGGGAGCTGCTCGAGGCTCACGGTCTCGGTCACCATCGGCAGGGCGTCGATG
>Ga0307374_10015344_pt1 | contig 10318 bp, 5 predicted proteins | sample OX3MG_FD_202532 | JGI IMG/M metagenome (GOLD analysis project Ga0307374, IMG submission 202532) | Soil microbial communities from Risofladan, Vaasa, Finland - OX-3 | ecosystem: Environmental > Terrestrial > Soil > Coastal area > Acid sulfate soil | place: Finland: Risofladan, Vaasa | collected...
ACTTCCGCGACTTGCTCGGAAAGCTCTGGCGTCCGGGAAGGCGCTTCGCCGCGCCAGAAGGGCACGTTGGGCGGGGCGCCGTTCGCGTCCTCGACGAGCACCGATCCCGCTTGCACGCGACGGATCTGCCAGGAAGTATTGCCGAGCAAGATGATGTCACCGCGCAGACTCTCGACGGCGAAATCTTCGTCGACGGTTCCAATGGTCACGTGCTCAGGTTCCGCAATCACGGTGTAAAGAGCGTTGTCTGGAATGGCGCCGCCACTGGTGATTGCGGCGAGGCGGCTGCCACGGCGCGCGCGCAAGCGCTTATTTACGCCATCGCGGTGCAGATACGCGCTGTAGCGACCGCGACGCGATGCAATTCCATCCGCGAGCATGCCGATGATTTCGTCGAATTCTTTTCGTGAGAGATTGCGGTAAGGATACGCGCGCCTGACCAGCGCGAACAAATCGTCCTCTTGCCATTCTTGCGCCGCGCACTCGGCCACGATTTGTTGCGCGAGCACATCGAGCGGGCATTCGGGAATCAAGATGCGGTCGAGCAAACCGATGCGTATCGAACGAACGAGGGCCGCGCATTCCAGCAATTCGTCGCGCGTCGTGGCGAACAATCGGCCTTTGGGAATCGCGCCGCGCCAGTGGCCCGCGCGTCCCACGCGTTGCAAACCGACGCCAATCGCTCGCGGCGAGCCGATCTGGCAGACCAGGTCCACCGTACCTATATCGATTCCCAATTCCAGCGACGCCGTGGCCACTAATGCGCGAATTTCGCCAGCCTTCAGCTTGCCCTCCACGGCGAGCCTTCGCTGCCGCGACAAACTGCCGTGATGCGACGCAACCGCATCGTCGCCGAGCAGCCGGGCGAGATTATGCGCCACACGCTCGGCGAGCCGACGCGTGTTGACGAAGATCAGCGTGGAGCGGTGCTGTTGCACCAATGCCGTGATGCGGGTGTAAATTTCCTCCCACATTTCGTTCGAGGCGACAGGCCCAAGCTCGCTGGCCGGCACTTCGACCGCAAGATCGAACTCGCGCCGCTGCGCGACTTGAACGATGGTGGGAGCGGGCCGCGCGGTACCCACCAGAAACTGCCCCACCAGCTCGATGGGCTGCTGCGTGGCGGAAAGCCCAATGCGTGTTGGGCGCGTTGCCGTGAGCGCGTCGAGGCGTTCGAGAGAAAACGCCAGGTGCGTCCCGCGCTTGTCGTCGGCGACGGCGTGAATTTCGTCGACAATGACCGTTTTCACGGTGCGTAAAAGCTCACGGCTCTTCGCCGCCGTCAGCAAAATGTAAAGCGATTCCGGCGTGGTGACCAAAATGTGCGGGGGCCGCTTCTGCATCGCGCGGCGCTCATGCATCAACGTATCGCCGGTTCGGACCGCCGCGCGAATCTCCGGCATCAGAAAACCGCGTTCGCCCGCGAGCTGCAGAATTTCGCCGAGGGGTATTTGCAGGTTTTTTTGGATGTCGTTGCCGAGGGCTTTCAGCGGCGAGACGTAGAGAACTTCCGTTTCATCGAGCAGGTTGCCCGCCAGCGCCGAGCGCACCAACCGGTCAATACAAGCGAGAAACGCGGCCAGCGTTTTGCCGGAGCCCGTGGGAGCGCAAATCAACGTATCTTTTCCCGCGAGAATCGCCGGCCAGCCCTGTTCTTGCGGCTCCGTCGGTGTGCCGAATTTCCCCTCGAACCATTCGCGAACGAGGGGATGCGCCCATTCGAGCGCGGCAGGCGGCTGAGGATTCACCAGGGATGGATTCACGGTGCGACCTGTAAAAGGATCTGTCCTGAGATTGAAAGCTCTTCTATTGTCCTAGAATTTTAGCGGAGAAGCAAAACGCTGGCATCACAGGCGACAAGCATTTTCTGACCTCTGGCTTGCCCTCGGCATCACCCCTTCGATCTTGACAAAGCCCGGACTCATGCGTATATTTTCTCATAGGAGAATAAAAAGCGAAAGTAAATTCTTCTTTCCTACTCGCCACAGGATTCCGCCATGGCTCAGAACCTCGCTGCCCTACGCGCTAAAGTCGAATTCGATCTCCGCGGTCGGGCCTCCGCGCCATTTGACTATCGTGGTCACAAACTTATCGAAATAGTTTCGAGCGGCATTCCAGAGATCGATTTCCTGGCCGGAGGGCTGCCGCGCGGCGGCTTGACGGAAATTTGCGGGCCGCCTTGCTCGGGACGCACCAGTTTTCTTCTCTCGGCGCTGGCTTCGCGAACGGCTCATGCGGAAGCGTGCGTTCTGATCGATGGTAGCGATAATTTCGATCCTCATTCCGCCGCCGCGGCGGGCGTGGAGTTAAAGCAATTGCTCTGGGTTCGCTGCCGGAATATCGAACAAGTCCTTCGCGCGACAGATTTGCTTTTGCAGGGGCGCGGCTTCGGTTTGATCGCCGTGGATTTGAGCGACATCCCCGCCGAAACCGTTCGTCACGTTCCGCTGAATGCGTGGTTTCGTTTTCGGCGCGGCGTGGAAGATACGCCGACCATTCTGGTGGTTCTCAACCAGGAGCCCAATGCGAAAACATGCGCTTCGCTGGTGCTGCGGCTTGGCTCCGAGCCTGCGCGCTGGTCGACGACGATGGAGACTCCCGCAGCCGGTTCTTTCGCGTATCCGTTTGCGTGGCTGCTCGATGGTTTCGACGTTCGCGCGGAGGTGCTTCGCTCTCGAATTCAGCCGGTAGCTGCTGCGCGTTTTCATAATGGCATCGGTGCGGCATGTGCGGACGGCGACACGGGAATTTTTGAAACGAAGGCAATTGGGGAATGACTCGGGCAATTTGCTGATCGAGCCGAAACCGAAAGATCCCCCAAGACGAGAGTGAGGATTTCGCTGCCGCGGTTTTTCCCATTCGCAAACGGATTTTCATGGCTTTCGCATCCATTCACGTTCCCGATTTCTCCGTGCAATCCATAGCGCGCGCGGAAGTACGAGCGGACGTATGTGGCGAGCCCGCGCTTCGCAATCGCGCGATCGCGCTTGTCGATGGAAATCCTCCGATCGAGAAAGTTGTGGCGACAAGTGAAGGCGCCGCGCGCGCGGGAATCCAGTTGGGCATGACCAAATCGCAAGCGGAGCAATTCCGCGGCGTAGAAATCCGGAGTCGCTCTCGAGCGCAGGAAAGGGCCGCCCACGCAGCGTTGCTCGATCTGGGCTGGTCCGTTTCTCCGCGCGTGGAAGATACCGCGCCGGACACAATTGTCCTGGATCTTGCGGGTCTTGCTTCCTTATTCGGCTCGACAGAAAACGTGGCGAATCAATTGGCGCGGCGCGCCGCCGGACTCGGTTTGCTGGTGAATGTCGCCGTTTCGTCCAATCTGGAAGCGACCATCCACGCCGCGCGCGGTTTTCCAGGAATCACTTTGATTCCCACTGGCAAGGAAACGGTGCGCCTGGGCCGCTTGCCGGTGGGCGTGCTTTCGCCGTCGGTGGAAACGATCGAGACGCTCGAACGCTGGGGCGTGCGTACTTGCGGGGCCTTGAGCGCATTACCCCTGCTGCAACTCTCGGAGCGTCTGGGCCAGGAAGGGGTTCGCCTGCACGAATTGGCGCGCGGCGCGAGTTTGCGTTCGCTGGTGCTGGCGGAGCCATCGATTTGCTTTGAAGAAGAAATGCCGCTCGATTATGCCGTTGCGGAACTCGAGCCTTTGGCTTTTCTGCTCGGGCGTTTGCTCGATCAATTGTGCGCGCGATTGGCGGCGCGGTCGCTCGCCGCCGGCGCCATTCGGGTGCGATTCGATTTGGAGCGCTCCCCGGAAAAACACTCTCGCTCTTTGGACGATAATCCCCACAGCAAACCCACGCCCGGCATTTATGAAAAAGTTTTGAGCTTGCCTGTGCCCATGCGCGATTCCAAAATGCTTCTGCGATTGCTGCGCCTGCAATTGCAAGCCAATCCTCCGCCGGCGCCCATTGTAAAAATTACTATCGCGGCGGATTCCGCGCGCCAGCGCGTCGCACAGGGCGGATTGTTTCTTCCCGACTCTCCCGATCCGGAAAAACTGGAGCTGACGATTGCGCGCCTGACGAATCTGGTCGGCGATTCGAATATTGGCTCGCCGGAATTAGTGGATACGCACCGTCCGGGAGAATTTCGCATGAGCCGGTTCATTCCCTCGCGCGATGAATCTCCGCTCGGCCGCAAATCCCGCGAGGCTGCGACAGCGTTTCGCGCCTTCAGGCCTTCGCTGCCCGTGAAAGTTGAACTGCGCGATGGGCATCCGGCGCGTATTTCGTTTCGCGGGATGCGCGGCCAAGTGATTGCCGCCTCCGGCCCCTGGCGCACTTCCGGGGATTGGTGGCGGGAGGATCCCTGGCAGCACGATGAATGGGACCTTGAGGTTCAGTTTCTTTTTTCGCCCGCCATACGAACGGAACGGACCGCCGCTTCATGCCCGCAGCGTGGCCTGTATCGCATTTATTACGACGCGATTCGCCGGAATTGGTTTGTGCGGGGAATTTACGACTGATTTGCACGATGACATACATCGAGCTTCATGCGCGTTCGGCATTCAGTTTTCTGGAAGGCGCTTCCTTGCCGGAAGAATTGGCGGGCGTGGGCGCCGAACGCGAAATGTCCGGCATGGCACTGCTCGATCGCGACGGCGTTTACGGCGCAGCGCGCTTTCATCTGGCCGCGAAGAAAATTGGGCTTCGCGCGCACATTGGCGCTGAAGTCACGTCCTCCGCGGGCTGGCGCTATCCGTTGCTCGTCGAATCGCGCGCGGGCTACCAGAATCTTTGCCGCTTGATCACCAGCATGAAAATGGCCGCGCGCAAAGGCGAAGGCTGCGTTGCCACGGAGGAGGTCGCGCAAAAAGCCGCCGGCCTCATTTGCCTCACGGGCGGCGACGAAGGGCCGCTGGCGCACGCGCTGGCCCACGGAGGAATCGCGCGCGGGATCGAATGCATCGTGCAACTCGGCGAAATTTTTGGCCGCCAAAATGTTTATGTCGAATTGCAGCGCCATTTCCGCCGCGAGGAAGAATCGCGCAATCAAGCCGCGGTGGAGATTGCGCGTAAATTGGGGTTGCCTTTGCTGGCGACCAATGGCGTCTCCCATGCTCGGCCGCGCACGCGCGAAGTGCTCGATGTTTTCACGTGCGTTCGCCATCATCGCACGCTCGCCACGGCGGGCCGCCTGCTGGCGCGCAATTCCGAGCGCCACTTGAAATCCCCCGCGGAAATGCCGAAGTTATTTGCGGATCTTCCCGAGGCGATTGCCAGCACGCAAGTGCTCTCTTCGCGCTTGCAATTCACTTTGAATGATTTGGGCTACAAATTCCCCCAATATCCCGTGCCGAATGGCGAATCGCAAATGAGTTTTCTGCGCCAGCGCACAAACGAAGGAATGGTTCACCGTTACGGGGCGGACGATGAACGCGCCCGCAAACAGATCAATCGCGAACTGGCTCTGATTGAGAAGCTCGCCCTGGCCGGATATTTTTTGATTGTTTGGGACATTGTTCGCTTCTGCCGCGAGCAAAATATCCTTGTTCAGGGGCGCGGCTCCGCAGCCAATAGCGCCGTTTGCTATTCTCTGGGAATCACGGCCGTCGATCCCGTGGGGATGGATCTTCTCTTCGAGCGATTTCTTTCCGAGGAGCGCGGCGAATGGCCGGACATCGATCTGGATCTTCCCAGCGGCGATCAGCGCGAACGCGCCATTCAGTACGTTTACGAACGCCATGGAAAATTAGGCGCGGCCATGACGGCCAACGTGATCACATATCGCGGGCGCTCCGCGGCGCGCGAAATCGGCAAAGCGCTTTCGTTCGATCCCGAAACGTTAGGCCGCCTGGCTGGCCTTGTCGGCGCCTGGGAATACAAAGACGACAACGACACGCTGGCGCGGCAATTTCGCGATGCCGGTCTTGATCCATGCCATCCGCGGATTCGCAAATTTTTGGAGCTTTGCCTTGCCGTTCAGGATTTACCGCGCCATTTGGGGCAGCATTCCGGAGGGATGGTCGTTTGCCAGGGCCAGTTGGATTCCGTCGTGCCGCTCGAGCCCGCGACAATGCCCGGCCGCGTCGTGGTGCAATGGGACAAAGAAGATTGCGCCGATATGGGCATTGTGAAAGTCGATCTGCTTGGCCTGGGCATGATGGCCGTGCTCGAAGATTCGCTGAAAATCATTCGCGAAGATTATGGCAAGGAACTCGACCTCGGCCGTCTGCCAGCGAACGATCCCGCCGTTTACGGTGCGCTGCAAAAAGCGGACACGGTAGGAATGTTTCAAATTGAAAGCCGCGCGCAAATGTCGTGCTTGCCGCGCCTGCGACCAAAATGTTTTTACGATATCGTGGTGCAGGTCGCCATCATCCGTCCCGGGCCGATTGTGGGCAAAATGGTCCATCCTTATTTGAAACGCCGCCAGGGACGCGAGCCGATCGAATGCCTTCATCCTTCGCTCGAACCCGTTCTGGCGCGTACTTTGGGCGTTCCGCTCTTTCAGGAGCAATTGCTGCGCATGGCCATGATTGCCGCGGGATTCACGGGAGGCGAAGCGGAAGAACTGCGCCGCGCCTTCGGCTTCAAACGCTCCGAGGCGCGCATGAAAGACATCGAGATAAAACTTCGCCGCGGAATGGACAAAAACGGAATCGCTCCGGAAATTCAAGACAAAATTGTGCAGTCCATCACTTCGTTCGCGCTGTACGGATTCCCTGAATCCCATGCCGCGAGTTTCGCGCTTCTCGCTTACGCCAGCGCTTATCTGAAATGCCGGTACGTCGGCGCATTCACGGCCGCACTTTTGAACAATCAACCGATGGGTTTTTATCATCCCGCGACGATCGTAAAGGACGCCCAGAGGCACGGCCTGAAAATCAGGCCCATCGACGTGACTTGCTCGGACTGGCTGTGCACGCTTGAAAAATTCCAGAGGAACGGCGTACAGGATTTGGCCCTGCGCATGGGATTGCGCTTCGTGAAAGGGTTGCGCGCGGAAATTGCTTCAGAAATTGTCCGGGAACGCACCGCTTGTCCGTTTACCTCGATTGAAAATGTAAAACTTCGCGTGCCGGCCATCCACAAATCCGAACTTGCGGCCCTCGCCGAAATCGGCGCCTTGAACTTTATCGGAGACGAGCGTGGCGTTTATGGCGAGCGTCGCCAAACCACCCATCGCCGAGATGCCTTGTGGCAGATCGAGCGTGCCGCACGGCGGCCAGGAGCATTATTCGAGACACTTGAAACAGCGGCCGAAAATTTGGAAGAGCACACCAGCGCGGAATCCGAGCCGCCCCAGCGTTCCGCCGTTTCCAACTCTCCGTTGCTCCCCATGACCGTGGAGGAAAGATTGATCGCGGATTTCCGCGGGACAGGCATGACTGTCGGTCCTCATCCTCTGGCTTACCATCGCGGGGATTTGAGGCGGCGCGGGATTCGCTCCGCTATCGAGCTCGAACATCTTCCTCACGGCACGCACGTCCGCTTCGCCGGATCCGTCATTGCGCGCCAGCGGCCCGGAACCGCAAAGGGCTTTGTGTTTCTCAGCCTCGAAGATGAGACAGGCATCGCCAATGCAATCATCACGCCGCAACTTTTCGAACAGGATCATACCGTCGTTGTGCATCACCAATTTCTGCTGATTGAAGGGCGCCTGCAAAATCAGGACAACGTCGTTTCCGTCAAAGTGGAAAGCGTACAGCCGTTGACCGTAACCCGCGCAGAAACCGCTTCCCACGATTTTCATTGATCCTCTGGCTGCGCCGTCAAAAACCTGAAGCGGCCGGCAGGAAACAGAATTTGTGCTTTGTGCCAAAACATTCTTGACACAGGGATATTTCCTCGCCGATAGTGAGTGCGCGTTCGCATCTTTATGCCAGCACATTCAAGCAACTACACCCGGCGCGCCCTCCTGAAAACTCTTGGCATCGGCGGCGGCGCATTGGCACTCAGCCATTTCGCCAGCGCTAGCGCCTTCGCGCAGCAAGAGCCTATCGCGGGAAAGCGCCTTTCTCCATTCACTGGTCCGGGCGGGAATCCGTACTGGAATTCCGTGGGGCCAATGGCCACCTATCCGCAAAAAGCGCCTTTGGTTTTGCTCACCGACCGGCCCGTGCAGCTCGAAACGCCGCGGCATTATTTTCTCGATCCGATCACACCCAACGACGCATTTTTTGTCCGCTGGCATCTGGAAGGCATCCCGAACGAAGTGGACCTCACTTCGTGGAGACTGCACGTCGAAGGCAACGTCAACAAACCGCTCGAACTGACTTTTTCCGACCTGTTGCACAAATTCAAACCCGTGACGTTCGCCGCGGTCAATCAATGCTCCGGCAACAGCCGCAGCCGTTTCGAGCCGCGCGTCGCGGGAGGGCAGTGGGGCAATGGCGCAATGGGCTGCGCGCGATGGACAGGCGTGCATTTTCGCGAGCTTCTTGACATGGCGGGTGTGAAGAGCGGATCCGTACAAGTTCAAATGCAAGGCCTCGAGCGCGGCAAAGGCCCGAAGGGCATGCCGTCCTATGAATTCATGAAATCGCTCGACCTCAGCAATCCCGTTCTCGACGAATGCATCGTTGCCTACGCGATGAATGGCGAGCCGCTGCCCATGCTCAATGGTTTTCCCGTTCGTCTGATCGTCCCGGGATATTTCGCGACCTATTGGGTGAAATGCCTTACGGACGTTCGCCTTCTCGATAAACGCGATGAAAATTTCTGGATGAATCCCGCCTATCGCGTTCCGGACACGCCGCGAGGAACTACGACGCCCGCCGAGGTGGCCGCCGGCAAAGTGAAAATGATTCCCATCGCGCGCATGCCCGTGCGGTCGTTCATCATTTCACCCGACGGCGCAACGAAAATCCCGGCGGGGTTGCCGGTGATTGTGCGTGGCACTTCCTTGAGCGGCTTTGGCGGTATCGCGAAAGTGGAATTTTCCGACGCCGCGCGCGGCGGCTGGCGCGAAGCGAAACTGGGCGAGGACCTTGGCCGTTACGCGTTTCGCATATGGGAGTGCGCGTGGACGCCGGAAAAACCCGGCAAGTATTCCCTGGCCGTGCGCGCCACGGACGAAAAGGGCAACGTGCAGCCGGACGAAGGCGTTTGGAATCCGGGCGGCTACCTGTGGAACAAAATCGAGCGTCAGGAAGTCGTCGTGGGAGATGCGGCGTGAACCTCGGAAGAAAGAAAAGGCGGATGGTCTTGGCTCTGCTGATGGGTGTTTGCGTCGTCGCCGTCGGCGCAATCTATGCCGATCTCGAAATCGGCTATTACACGTCGGTGAATCTCGGCCGCCTCGCGCAGCCCGCGCCGCCGCGTCTTCGCCCCAACGGAGTTTATCGCGTCGCGGCTTATCCGCTTTACGCACCGCAACTGGTTCCTGGCGTTGGCCGCCAGGATGCAGCAGCGTACTGCAATACTTGCCACACGCCCAGCTACATTACCATGCAGCCTCCGCTTCCCGCGGCGATTTGGAAAGTCGAAGTCGACAAAATGGGCAAGGCGTTTGGCGCGCAAATCCCCACGGACTCGCAAGCCCGCATCATCAAATACCTCGACGCGCATTACACGCCCCAAACTCGCAAGCGCTGAATATTTCGAGATTCGCTCGCGCGGGTATATACTCCCGCGTTCTGGCTGAAATACACTTCCAAGGGAGCTGTCCTATCGTGAGCCTTTTTCGCCGTGTCTCTCATTCGCTTGTTATTTTCTTCGCCTGCTTTTCCATTTTTTTCGTTGTAACGTCTGGGCCCGCTCGCGCGCAGCAGGTCAACCCGGACCTGTATAACGCAATGCGCTGGCGCGAAATCGGCCCGTACCGTGCCGGACGTGTGACGGCGGTTACAGGCATTCCCGGAAAGCCCGCGATTTATTACATAGGAACGCCCGGCGGCGGCGTCTGGAAGACGACCGACGGCGGAACGGTTTGGAAACCAATTTTTGACGCGGAGCACATTGCTTCGATTGGCGCCGTCACGCTCGCGCCCTCCGATCCGAACGTCATTTACGTCGGCACGGGCGAACAAACGCAGGGCAATGGCGTCTACAAATCCACGGACGCAGGAGCGACCTGGACAAACATCGGCCTGAAGGACACGCACTTCATCAACTCCGTCCTTGTCGATCCGCGCAACCCCAATATCGTTCTCGTCGGCGTGATGGGCGACGCCACAGCCAGTGAAAATCGCGGCGTTTACAAATCCACCGACGGCGGCAAGACGTGGAAGAAAGCGTTGTACAAGGACGACATGACGGGCATCGCGGATATGGTTCTCGATCCGAATAATCCGCGAGTCGTTTACGCCGCGCTCTGGAAACCCGGCGCGCGCGTTTTCTTCCCGCCCCCCGGAAAACCCGCG
>Ga0307374_10015346_pt1 | contig 10318 bp, 11 predicted proteins | sample OX3MG_FD_202532 | JGI IMG/M metagenome (GOLD analysis project Ga0307374, IMG submission 202532) | Soil microbial communities from Risofladan, Vaasa, Finland - OX-3 | ecosystem: Environmental > Terrestrial > Soil > Coastal area > Acid sulfate soil | place: Finland: Risofladan, Vaasa | collected...
CCCCTCCGGCCCGTAGACCCCCTCCAGCGGGAGCCCGGACATGGTCTCCGCCGGCCGGCCCCGATCCGGGGCGGCCCTGGCCGCCTTCTCCCAGGCCGAGCGCTCACCCATGCGCCCAAGTCTAGGAAACCGCCGGTTTCCACACGGGACCCTCCGGATGAGACAATGGCCGGCTCCAGCTCCCATCCCCGACCCCGGGTGACGCCCCTCCATGACCAGCACCGACTACTCACTGTCCTACCTCGATGCGCTCGAGGCGGAGTCCATCGAGATATTCCGGGAGGTGGCCGCCGAGTTCGAGCGGCCCGTCCTGCTCTTCTCCGGCGGCAAGGATTCGGTGGTGATGGTGCGGGTGGCCCAGAAGGCCTTCTGGCCCGCGCCCATCCCCTTTCCGGTGATGCACGTCGACACCGGGCACAACTTCCCCGAGGTCCTCGAGTACCGCGACGCCAGGGTGGCCGAGTTGGGAGTGGAGCTGGTGGTGGCCTCGGTCCAGGAGGCCATCGACCGGGGCCGGGTACGGGAGGAGCACCCGCTGGCCAGCCGCAACCGGCTTCAGACCGCGGCCCTCCTCGACGCCATCGAGGCGGGCGGCTTCGACGCCGTCTTCGGGGGCGCCCGCCGGGACGAGGAGAAGGCCAGAGCCAAAGAGAGGGTCTTTTCCTTCCGGGACGAGTTCGGCCAGTGGGACCCCAAGAACCAGCGCCCGGAGCTGTGGCGGCTCTACAACGGCCGCATCGCCAAGGGCGAGCACATCCGGATCTTCCCGCTTTCCAACTGGACCGAACTCGACATCTGGTCCTATCTGGCCCAGGAGCAGGTCCCGCTGCCGTCGATCTACTTCGCCCACCGCCGCCAGGTGGTGCGCAGGGAAGGGATGCTGATGGGGCTGGGAGAGTTCCTCCCCGCCCAGGACGGTGAGGAGATCCTGGAGATGTCGGTGCGCTACCGCACGGTCGGGGACGTGACCTGCACGGCGGCGGTGGAGTCCACCGCCGCCGACTACGCCCAGGTCATCGAGGAGGTGTCGGTGTCGCGGATCACCGAGCGGGGGGCGACCCGGGCCGATGACAAGTTTTCCGAAGCGGCCATGGAAGATCGCAAGAAGGAAGGCTATTTCTAGATGAGCGAGCTCCTGCGCTTCGCCACCGCCGGATCCGTCGACGACGGTAAATCCACCCTCATCGGCCGGCTGCTCTACGACTCCAAGTCGATCTTCGAGGACCAGCTCGAAGCCGTGGAGCGGACCAGCCGGCAGCGGGGAGACCAGTACACCAACCTGGCCCTGTTGACCGACGGGCTGCGGGCCGAGCGGGAGCAGGGCATCACCATCGATGTCGCCTACCGCTACTTCGCCACGCCCCGGCGCAAGTTCATCATCGCTGACACACCGGGTCATATCCAGTACACCCGGAACATGGTGACGGGTGCATCCACGGCCGACCTCGCCCTCATTCTGGTGGACGCCCGCAAGGGCATAGTCGAGCAGTCCCGCCGGCATGCCTTCCTGTCCTCCCTGCTGCGGGTGCCCCACCTGGTGCTGTGCGTCAACAAGATGGACCTGGTCGACTACGACCAGGACACTTATGAGGGCATCCGCAGGGAATTCGGGGCCTTTGCCGCCAAGCTGGACATCCACGACCTCACCTTCATCCCCATGTCGGCGCTCAACGGGGACAACGTGGTCAACCGTTCCCCCAATATGGCCTGGTACGAAGGCACGTCGCTCCTGCATCACCTGGAGGAGGTCCATATCGCCTCGGACCGCAACCTCATCGACCCCCGCTTTCCGGTCCAGTACGTGATCCGTCCCCAGATGGCGGACGGGTCCGATTACCGCGGCTACGCCGGAACAGTGGCCGGGGGCTCCTTCCGCCCCGGAGATGAGGTCATGGTCCTCCCCTCCGGTTTCAGCTCCACGATCACGGCCATCGACACCATGGACGGCCCGGTGGACCAGGCCCACTCCCCCATGGCCGTCACCATCCGGCTGGCCGATGAGATCGACATCTCCCGGGGCGACATGATCTGCCGCTCCCACAACCACCCGACCGTGTCCCAGGACGTCACGGCCATGGTGTGCTGGCTGGACGACCGTTCCCGACTCGGCGCCGGCTCCAAGTACGTGATCAAGCAGACCACCCGGACGGCCCGGGCTCTGGTCAAAGAGCTGCACTACCGGCTGGACGTAAACACCCTGCACCGCCACGAGGACGCCGCCGATCTGTCCCTCAACGAGATCGGCCGGGTGACACTGCGCACGACCACACCTCTGTTCTTCGACGATTACCGCCGCAACCGGTCAACCGGCAGCTTCATCCTCATCGATGAGCACACCAATGCCACCGTGGCCGGCGGGATGATCCTCGGCTCTCCTTGAGCGACATCACTTGGCATGGCGGCCACTTCTCCCGCCCCGAGCGCTGGGCCGCCCTGGGCCACGGCGGGGCGACCATCTGGCTGACCGGCCTGTCCGGTTCCGGAAAGTCCACCATCGCCGCCGCCGCTGAGGCCCGTCTGCTGGGCTCCGGGCGTCCCGCCTACATGCTCGACGGGGACAACCTGCGGCACGGCCTCAATGCCGGGCTCGGCTTCAGCGCCGAGGACCGGGAGGAGAACGTGCGGCGGGTGGGCGAGGTGGCTCTGCTCATGGCCGACGCCGGGACCGTGGCCCTGGTCTGTCTGATCAGCCCCTTCCGGGCCGGCCGGGACCGGGTCCGGGACGCCCACGCCGCCGCCGGCCTCCCTTTCTTCGAGGTCTGGGTCAACACCCCCATCGAAGTGTGCCGCCAGCGCGATCCGAAGGGCCTGTACGCCCGGGCCGAGGCCGGGGCCCTCCCGTCCTTCACCGGTCTCGATAGCCCTTATGAGGAACCGATGCAGCCGGAATTGGAGATCCGCAGCGATGAGGTCGATCTGGACCAGGCGGCAGACCACGTGGTCCGGCTACTGGACTGAGCCGACCGGAGGACGGGCGGGTGGGATGGCCCGGTCCGTCGGGAGAGCCCGGGCCGCCCGGGACAGCTCGGCCAGTTGCTCCACCGCCGCGTCGGCTTCGCTCTGGTCGCGGTCGCGCAGTACGGCCCGCACGCTTCGACCGGCGGTGTCGAGATGGACGCTGGAGACCCGCAGCCGGCGCTGAACCGGACCCTGCAGACGCCGGACGCTCTGGACCTTCTCCAACGGAACCCAGCAGGTGGTGCGCTGCAGTCGGCCGTTTACGGTCACGGCATGGCGCTGGTCATAGCCGGAGGCCAGAAAGTGATAGCCGAGCGGCGCCTTGAGCCGGGCCCGGCGCGGCGGTCGGGTGAGCTCGACCCGGTGATCACCCAGTACCCGGTCCAGAACCAGCTCGGCGTCGGCGGCCCGGCCCACCGGCAACAGCGCCCTGGACACCTGACCCCCGCCGCTGGTCCGCCCGCGGCGGTTGGCCGTCCCGCCGGCCACGTCGACTATGACCCGGCGCCAGCCGAACGGCCTCCAGAGCAGCGGCTCGACCATCCGCACCGCCTGGATGCGACCGGCCGGGATGGTCTCGGCCACGGTCTGGAACAGGCCGGCCCGGAGGCGCAACCCATCCGGAGCGGCGGCGGCGGTGAAGCGGTACTCGGAGGTCACCCGGCGCCAGATGCCGCCGCCGAGGGCGAAGAGCAAGGAGAAAGAGGAGCCGAACACCACGGCCAGGGCGGACGGGACGGTGATGGAGAGGACCAGCGCCACCACGGCCAGGACGCCGGCTGAACTGCCGAGGAAGCTGGTGGCCACCGAGGCCAACAGCCGGCCGGATGGAACCGACAGCAGCATGCGCTCCGGAGGGGGCGGCGTGGCCTGGTCCAGACCGTGGTGGGCGGCCAGCAACCGGGCCCGGAGCTGGCGGGCATCGGCCTCGGTCAGATACGACAGCCGCCCCCGGGACCCGTCCGCCCCGGCCAGACGGATCCGCAGCTCGGCCAGGCCGAGGATTCGGCCGAGGAAGGGCCGGACCAGATCCACCGCCTGAATCCGGTCGATCGGGAGCCGCCGGGAGTCCCGGCGGAGCAGCCCGGTCTCGATGTGCAGCGCATCGGACTCCAACCGCCATCGGGTGACCAGCCAGGCGATGACCCCGGCCACCAGGCCGAAGACGATGACGGCCCCGTAAACGGCCAGATTCAGGGGATTTCCGTGCCGGGCCTGAGCGGCGTCGACGACGGCAAGGACCGCAATGGCGGCCAGGGTCCGGGACGAGCGGACCACGGGTGAAAGGGGGTGCAGCCGCTGCCAGCCTTCCGGCGCCACCTCGATAGGCACCGGGGAGCCCGGCAGCTGGGCGCTCGGCGGGATCAGAGGCCGGCCGCCTTGGCCTCACCCAGGCGGGCCAGCTGGTCCCGCAACCGGGCCGCCTCGGCCGGCTCCAACCCCGGCACTCGGGCGTCGCTGGCGGCGGCGGCGGTGTGGAGCTTGACGGTGGCCAGGCCGAAGAGCCGCTCCACCGGCCCGGCGGTGACGTCGACGTACTGCATACGGCCGTAGGGCACCACCGACAGCCGTCGGAGCATCACGCCGCGGACGACGACCAGATCCTCGGCCCGTTCGAGATAGCGCCAGGCCCGGAACCGCCGGCGCAGGAACCACAGGGAGGCCACCGACAGAGCCAGGATTCCCACCAGCACGGCCAGACCGGCCCCGATGCTGGCCACCATCACCCCGCCGCCGATCAGGAGGGCGAGGACGACGCCCACCACCAGCGCCTCCCATACTCGCATCCGCCACAGCCGAGCCGACGGAGTCCGCCAACCGGAGTCGGAACCGAAGGGTCCGGGTTCGCCCACCCCCGCACGGTAGATCGGGACTTGGCGCCAGGCGCGATGATCCCCGGGTGCATCGCAGCCAGGTGGAGCTGACGAGGGCCGGTCCGGTGACGACCCTCGTGCTGCCGGGCGGGCCCCTGGACCGTCGGGCCGCCCTGGAGCTGGAGGACGCCCTGGGCGAACTGGCGGAGGACGACTCCGATCAGGTCAGGGTCATCGTCCTCACCGCAGCCGGGGTGGACTTCTGCCCCGGAGCGGCTGAGGACCTCCGGGCCGATACCTCGGGCCTGGACCCTCCATCCCGCCTGCTGGCGTCGCGACGGCCGGTGGTGGCGGCCATTTCCGGAGCCTGCCGGTCGGTGGGGATGGCCATCGCCCTGGCCGCCGACATCCGCATAGTGGCCGCCACCACCCGTTTCGCTCTACCCGAGGTGTCCGAGGGAAGCCTCCCGGGATGGAACGCCGCCTGGTTGACCGCCCGGGTGGTGGGCGCGGCCCGGGCCACGCCGATCGTGCTGCTCGGTGAGGAGGTCGGGGGTGAAGAGGCGGTGGCCGTGGGCCTGGCCCACCAGTTGGCCGCCGATCCAGCCGCGAGAGCGACTGAGATGGCGCAGCTTCTGGCCGCCCGGGGTCCGCTCGCCCTCGAGTACACCAAGGAGGCGGTGTGGCGGGGGGCCGGGCTGCCCCTCGGGGAGGCGCTCCGACTGGAGGCCGACTTCAACCATCTCCTCCAGGCCTCCTCCGACCGGGCCGAGGGCCTGGCCGCCTTCTTCGAGAAGCGGGAACCGCGCTTCGCCGGTCGGTGACCCCACCCCTGGCCGGCTTCCGGGCCGGCACGGCCGGCCGGTCGAAATCGGAGGCCTACGGCCTCGACCTGCTGGCTCGGCTGGGAGCGGATCTGGAGGCGGAAACGGGAGCCCCGGCGGTCTCGGGGGCGACGGAAGCTCCGGCCTGGGGAAGGGCGGGCGCGGAGGCGTCGGGGACACCGGGGAGTGCGACCATCTCCATCCGCGGGGCCGGACACCGGGCCGACGCCCGGCTGCACCCACTGGACAGCCGGCTGGCCGCGTGGGCGGGGTCCGGGCTGGCCGCGTCGGCGGCGTCCGGACTGCCCCCGGGCGTGACCGATCTGGCTCTGGGCCGGGCCCTGGCCGCCGCCGCGCTGGCTGGCTGGCTGGCCGGCCGGGACATCAATGTTGAGCCCCTGGCCGTTCTGATGCAGCTGCACCTGCCGGCGGTCATGGCCGCCTCCTACGGCTCGCCCTGGTGGCCCCAGCCCCCGGCGCCGCGGCCGGCACCGGCCGGGGGCTGGCTCAACGCCGACCTGGGCGCCCCGGGTGATGAAGAGTCCTTCGCCCGTCTCCTGGAGACCTTCGGCCCCGACGCCTCCGCCGCCGCCATTGCGGCCGAGGCACAGGCCTGGAGGCTCCCGGTCTGCGACTACCGGTCCCCGGCTCCGGACGGCCGTCCTCCGTGGCGCCCGCCCCCCGGGGACGACCCGGCACCCGACGCCCACCCGGGATCGGGACGCCTTCGCCCTCGGCCTTCGCCTCCTCCGGGCCGGCCGGCGCTGGCGGGCATCACCGTCTGCGATCTCACCTCCATGTGGGCCGGACCCCTGGCCACCTGGCTGCTGGCCCAGCTCGGCGCCAGCATCATCAAGGTCGAACCGCCGTCGCGCCCGGATGGGACCCGTGCGCTGTCCGGCCGGGGCGTCTGGCCGGGCGGGCGGGCCCGGGGGCCGGCCGGGGAGGACTCGGCCCTTTACAACGCCCTCAACTCGAACAAGCGGTCCGTCCGCCTGGACGCCGCCCAGGACGCCGCTGAACTGCGCGATCTGGCCGCATCCGCCGACGTCGTCATCGATTCCTTCTCGCCCCGGGTGATGCCCCAGCTCGGACTGGACCGAGGCCCCCTCGGCCTTGACCGCCCCGGCCACGGCGGGCCCGGCACCGTGACTCTGTCCATGCCGGCCTTCCCCCCCGGGCCGGCCCGGGAGTGGGTCGCCTACGGAAACGGGATCCACGCCCTGAGTGGCCTCGGGGGCGATGGCGGTCGTGCTGACGCGGCACCCGCCGTGCCCGTCAGCAGCTACCCGGATCCGCTGGCCGGCCTGGAGGCGGCGGCCACCGTGGTGGCGGCGCTGGCCGGGCGGAAGGCCGGATGGCTTCCCCAGCACCTCGAGGTCAGCTTGGCCGGAACGGTGGAACCCCTGTTGTCAGAACCGCCGGGCGCCTGGACCCGGACGGAGGACTCCCTCGGCGGTCGACTGTTGGCGGCCGCCTGGCGTTCCGGGGTGGCGGAGGCCCGCCGGGACGGGGCGGGGGTCCACCTGTATCCGGGAGGACCGTTCCGGTGAAACCATGAGCACGGTACGGCTAGAGGTGAACGGAGCCGTGGCCACGGTGGTCCTGGACCGGCCCGAAACCCTCAATATCTACAACCTGGAGATGCGAGACGAGCTCATCGAGGCCTTCGGGGCGGTGAGGGATCTGCCGGAGGTGAGAGCGATGGTGCTGGCCGCCGAAGGCCGGCACTTCTCGGCGGGCGCCGACCTCGGCGAGTTCGGCTCCGCCGCTTCGATCTTCGAGGCCCGGCGCATCCGGTGGCGGCGGGACCCCTGGTCGGCGCTGCTCAACTCGGACAAGCCTTCGGTGGCCGCCCTCCACGGTTATGCCCTGGGGGCGGGCTTCGAGATGGCCCTGATGTGCGACTTCCGGCTGGCCGCCCCCGACACCGTGCTCGGCCTGCCGGAGACCAGGCTCGGGATGCTCCCCTCCGCCGGCGGCTCGCAGACCCTGACCCGGACGGTGGGGCCGGCCCGGGCCGCCAGGCTGGTGATGACGGCGGAAAACATCTCGGCCCCCGAGGCCCTGGCCACCGGCCTGATCCATCGGGTGGTGGAGGACGTGGACGCCGAGGCCCTGGAGCTGGCCCGGCGGCTGGCCGGGGTGGATCCGGCCGTCATGGCCGCCGCCCGGCTCCAGCTGCGCCGGCCGCTTCAGCCACCGGGCCGGGGCAGGTCCACCACCTCGTAGGACCACAGCTCGCTGCCGCTGGCCACGGCATGGCCCTCGGCGCCGGCCGCGCCGGCCCCCCGGTGGCCGTGGCCGAACGCCGGTGACGCCACCCAGGCGTCGAAGGATGCCTGGTCCTTCCAGTGGGTGACCACCAGCCAAGTGGAGCGGTCATCGGTGGGTCGGAGGAGTTGGAAGCCCTGGAATCCTTCGGCGTCGTCGACGGCGCCGGCCCGGGCCGCAAAGCGCCGAGCCAGCTCGTCCCCCGATCCGGCCGGCACGGTGATGGCGTTGATCTTGACGATGGACATGGGTCCAGCTTGTCCGGCGCCGGGGCGGGGCGCCCGTTCAGGGCCGGTAGGCGTTCTCCTCGGCCCCAACGTCAGCGACCAGGTTACCGAGGGCGAGGTTCACATCGTCGGCGTGGAAGCCCCACTCGGCCCCCAGGGTCTGGCTGACTCGGGGGGCAGGGTCCCCGGCCCCGGCTATGACCTGAATCTCCAACCAGCTGGCGCCGCCGCCGTGCTGGCACCGAGCTTGATAGAGGCCCGGGTATTCGACCCAGGGCGTCGTCACCGATTGCCCGCCCGAGCTGACAGCCGAGGTCGGGTAGTACGGCAACAGATCCCCGGTGCCCCCGCCCAGGGCGGCGGGGTCCACGCACAGCACCGACTGGCCGGTCGAGGCCGTCTGGGCGGACTGGAGGCTGACGCCCTGACCGGGCCGGCCGAACTCGGAGCCGGCCGGCGGCTCGGAAGGAAAGGAGGAGTAGGCGATGACGCAGCCGGTCTGGGTGGCGGATCCGCAAGCGGGGATGCTCTGGAAGCTGCCCCCCTGATCAGTACCCGCCGCCACCTGGACGTTGCCGCCGATTATCAGCGCCGACACCAGTTTGGTCCGCAGGGCGGAGTTGTCATAGATCTGCGCCCGCAGCAGCCGGATCAGCATGGCCGCTCCCTGGGAGTGACCGATGAAGACGATGGGCCGGCCTCCGTTGTCATGGGTCAGGTAGTCCTGCCAGGCCGACAGCAGGCTGGCGTAGGCGATGGCATCGGCGGCCGGATCCCCGCCCAGCCCCTTGGCCAACGACAGCGCCGTGCGCTGCTCATAGACCGGCGCCCAGACCCGGCACACCTGGGAGAACCGCGAGGCCTGGGCGACGGCAACGGCGGTGATGGCCGGCTTTACCTTGAGCGGGGCGTTGTCACCGGGCCCGTTGACCGCGGTGGGATACACATAGAAACAATCGAAGGCAGACGCCCGGGTCGACGGCAACGGCAGGGCCTGGGGTACGAGACCGCCCGTCGGGGTGATGGCGGTGGCGGCCAGATCGGAGGCGCAGGGATCGGGAGACACACCCGGCCGGCAGAGCCACAGGGTGGATGCCGCCGAGGAAGGGCCGGACGAAGCCGGCGCTGGCTTGGTGGCCGCGGTCACCTTGCCCGCCGAGCACCCGGCCAGAACGACGGCCGCCAGAGTGACCGCAACCAGGGCGACCGTCACCAGGGCGCCGGCCAACCCCCGGGACCGGGCCGGGACGGGCCGTCGGTGGTAGGACAGAGGCGACGTGGCGGCCACGCTATTAGGTGCGCAGGGTGCGCCGGGCGTCGGGCAGCGCCGGACATGGTTGCTGACTACAAGCAACTAGGTGCTAACCTCTTCCAGTGCCCGCCCGGACCGCCGCACAGCCCACCCGTGCGCCTGCCGCCTCCTCCGACGGCGTGGCCGAGGCGGAAGCCGCTCTCACCCGCATGATGCGCCAGGCCGCCCGGCCGGCCACCTGGAGGAAGGTGGCCGCCTCCAGCGGCTTCAGCCTGGACCGGGCCGAATACCTGACCCTGGCCCGGATCGAGGAGGCCTCCTCCGCCGGCCCGGTCCGCCTCACGGATCTGGCCGAGGCCATGGGCCTCGACATATCCACCGTCAGCCGCCAGGTCCGCTCGGTGGCCGACGCCGGCCTGGTCGAGCGCACCTGCGACCCCCGGGATCAGCGGGCGTCGCGCCTGCGCCTGACGCCGTCCGGGCGCTCGACTCTCGCCCGGGCCCGCCGGGCCAGCCAGGAGGCCATGAGCAAGCTGCTGGCCACCTGGTCGGTCGATGACCGTCGGACCCTGGCCCGGCTGGTGGACCGGCTGGTCGAACAGATCGCCGCCATGGGCAGCACCGATCCGGGACCGGTCCGTTGAGCGCTCCGGCCGCCGTGCAGCCCCTGGCTCCCACCCTGGCCGAGCAGGAAGGCCTCAGCCACCGCCGGATCATGATCATCTACTCCGCCCTCATGCTGGGGATGCTGCTGGCGGCGCTGGACCAGACCATCGTGTCCACGGCTCTGCCGACCATCGTGGGCGACCTGGGTGGCCTGAACCACCTTTCCTGGGTGGTGACGGCCTATCTGGTCACATCGACCTGCTCGACACCCCTGTACGGAAAGCTCGGGGACCTCTACGGACGCAAGCTGATCTTCCAGGCCGCCATCGTCATCTTCCTGGTCGGCTCCGCCCTCTCCGGCCT
>Ga0307374_10015351_pt1 | contig 10316 bp, 9 predicted proteins | sample OX3MG_FD_202532 | JGI IMG/M metagenome (GOLD analysis project Ga0307374, IMG submission 202532) | Soil microbial communities from Risofladan, Vaasa, Finland - OX-3 | ecosystem: Environmental > Terrestrial > Soil > Coastal area > Acid sulfate soil | place: Finland: Risofladan, Vaasa | collected...
GCTTCTTGTTGGCCTAGGGTCCGATGAGCGGGGCCCAAAAGGGACTTGGACCCCGCCTGGGACCACAGCGAGGGCCGCCGAGTTGCTAGTCGCCTCTTCGATAGCGCTTGAAGTCGCGCAGGAACGCAAGGACACGCTGTCCAAACGCGGGCAGGTACCAAGCGAAGACGGCGGCTACAAGTAGGTAGGCCGGGGCCCCCGTGAAGGCGCTTTTGAGCAGGGTGAGCATCGCTTGTGGTCTGGATTAGACATGTGCTCACCTCCTTCGGTTCGGGGAACGTGAATCTGCACAATAGCGCGGGACCACCGGCCCGCAAGGGCTGCGGTTGAGGTCCATAGACACAGCGAAACACCAGGGTAGGGGTAGGGCTGGGTTTGCTGGTTTCTGCGGCTTAGGTGTGGCTAGCGCATGGCATTTGCGGCGGTGTACAATGGGCGAACGGTGGTCGCGCTGGGCGACCGCACCGAGCCAAGAGGGGCTATACACATGAGCACGGCATCTGTCGGCACGTACGGCTGGGAGACTCTTGCGCCGCCGGAGGGTGGACGCCGCCTGATCGACCACGGCGAGAAGTACCACGTGAGCGCCAAGGTCCGCACGCACGGCCACTACAAGGGCTGGTTGTTCGTGAAGCTCTGGAGCGAGAAATCCGGGTGGTCTCACCTGGCGTTCGATCCGGACCACACTCTCATAGCGCAGGGCTACGCGGACAAGGAGAAGGACTCGTACTCCGATCTGCGGCGTGTCCTGGCGCACAAGAACATCGCCGCTGCGCGGGCCGACCTGTCGTAAGGAACCGCCGCCGAGCGCAGGCGGGCCTTTCCGTCCGGCACCGGCCAGAAGATAATGGTGGATCAATGCGCGATCCGAAGGGGTCGGGCTAGTCGAGCCCGCCGTCGTCGCCCCGGAAGTAGGAGGACGGATACGTGAGTGCCAAGAAATCTGGCGGCTCGGGATCGAAGGGTCCCGCCGTAGACCGCAGTTCGAAGACCGGGCGTTTCGTGACGGACAAATACGCGAAAACGCATCCGAGCACGACCGAGAAACAGCACCCGAAGAAAGGCAAATAGGCGACTCGCCTGAAGCACCTGCCTGAAGAGACGCCGTCGGACCTCCACCCGGCGGCGTTTCTTTCCGTCCGAGCTGATCCTATTCGATCCGACCGGACGGAAACCTGCTCCGCCGGGGTCGGCGGGGTGCTGGGTGCAGCCGAGGCGCAGGGCATACTGGTAGCTGGATCAAGCCGGTTGAGCGAATGCCCAAGGAGGTTGGCAGCGATGCCAGGAATGTTTGATGACGAGATGATGGACGTGCCGTGCGAGACGTGCGGCAGAGACGTGAAAGTCAAGATGCGAGTACTTCGTACATCTTCAACCGTGACCTGCGCCTGCGGGCAGGAGATCGCCGTCGACGCGACGCAGCTCGACGGCGCGATGCGTGGGGTGGATGCGGCGGAGAAGCGGCTGGACGACACGATCAAGGGGCTGAATCTGAACATCGGCGTCTAGGTGTGCCGTCGACGATGGCACGGCGCTCCAGAACGACGACACCCCGGTCGCGTTTGGAGGGCTTCCGGGGCTGGCCTATCGCTGGGCGACCTTCGTAGCGCGCTACTTCAGCTTCATTCCCCTGCACCCGGTCGCCTCGTGGCCTTGGGAGAACTAGGCAAGTGGTGGCGTCGCGCTCCAGCTTGCCTGAGGCATCGCGCCTCTAACAACAAGCTAGCGAGCCGTCAGGCGGAAACCTGCGCGGCGTACCTTCGCCCTCGCAGGGCGGAGGTCTTGGGCCGTAGGGACCCCAGCGCTGTATGCCCTGCGTGGCGATGCCTGGCAGGCCGTCGGGGTGGTTGGGTGAGGAGTGTGCTCATGGCTGCCTCATAGAATCAGCCCGCCATGACCACACCAGCGCGCCGTCTCATCTACAGATCGACTAACGCACGGCTGGCACGCATCGTCTTGGGTCTCGTACTTGCAGCATTGACCGCCTGGCTTGTGCTACCTGTTCTTGCGATCGACCAGGGGCCGCCGCCTCCGCTCGCGATAACGGTAGGCACGAACGCAGTGGATCTGGGTCCACACGAAACCCTCCTTCCAGGCACGGCACTTAGCGTCCTCGACGTCACGGTGCACGCGAAGGGGTGCTCCAACCCCGTGACTGTTGAAGGGACGCTGTGGCGGTCAACCGACACCTGGTACGCCGAGAAGCGGGGACGTTTTGCAGCGCCACCAAGTCAAGCGATCATTACGCTCGCCGGAGCGTCAGTCAGTTCCGTCGCCATCGGCCTCGATTCGTTCTCCACTCACGCAGTCGAAGGTCTGCGGCACGTGACGGGCACCGCGCGCGTGACTAGCCTCAACGGCAAGTCGGTAGTCGTCCACGATCACATGCTGCCACTGATTCGTTCTGACGGCACGACCTCGGCGGTGCTCAACGCGCCTCAGTGGCCCCAGGCCGCAACGCCTCTCTGGTTCGCCATCAGCGCGAATCTCATCCGACCTGCAGGCTTCCAGAGCTGTTACCTCGATCTGCCGCAGCTCTTCCCATATCAGTCCAGCTTCGAAGGTCGGGAGAGCGCATCCGCTAGCGCTCAGATCGCGCTCATCCGTGTTGGCGAACACATGCGTTCGCCCCGCGTCGTCAAGAGCCCTACCGGTCTACAGGACGAACCCGAAGCACTCGGTGCCGGGGTGGTTACGGCCTCCGTCGACGGTAAGCGAGTGGCAGGCAACTCGACCGGCGGTGGCAGTACGACGACCTCGGGCGGTGTGCGCTATCTATGTCACCGTTTCATTCGGCAGAAAGTGCTAACGGGCCTCGATTCCCGAATCACTCCGGAATTCAATCAACAAGCGAATCCGGACTGTTCCGGCACTCCCCTATTTGAGACAGCCGATGTCACATCTGACACGACGCGCCGTCTGTTCGCCGCAGGCATCGTTGGCGCGCTTGCCGCCACACTCATCATCGAGGCGCTGTTTCTTGGGGAAACCGACTCAGCCGCACGGTCCGGCGGGAATCAGAAACGCCCCCGTTGGCGCCGCGCGCGCTGATCTGCCGTTCTAGGGCCGCTCGGCTGGGTCCAGCGAGGGGTCCCGGCGGCGTGCGGCTTGCCGGGACCCCGGCCCAAGCTGGGTTTACGAGCCGCCGACCTCCGCTTCGGGAAGACGCGGCACGTACGAACGCTGCTCGCCGCCGAGCTAGCTGAGCGGGGCTCCTAGCGCAAGTATGCTGGCGCGCTCCTCGGGGTCTTCAATCCGTAGCGGTCAAGCGTCACCTCGTCGAGCCGCTCTACGAGCGCCTCCACGTTGGGCGCCGAGTGAACGATCTGACGCAGCTCAATGCCGGGTGCCACGAGCTTCGACGACGGACCGCGTCCAGACTGGACTCCCAAGATTCTCGACGCGTTGGACGGAGCCGACGCCAAGGCCACGTTCTTCGTGGGAGGTGAGCTTGCTGCGCGTCACAAGGACATCGTGCGCGACGAACTCGCGCGGGGAGCGGGTTGGTCAGCGTCCACGCTTTGTGCTGCGCTCGAGCGTATCGCGGTTGGGTGTGCGGGTCAGCCAGCGTGTTGGCGATAGCCGAGAGCGAAGCCGTAGAGGATCGCGACTGGGCTCCCAGCCATGATCGGGGCGCTCTCGAAGTGCGAGCGATGGGGTATGCGCGCGGCTGTTGGTCATCTTCTGGGCGAGCTGCGTGATGCGTTGGGCGTCCTGTCCTTCTTCGCCAAGGTCCTCGCGGGCAACGAACCAGTCGGTACGACGGCGCGCCCTGGTCGCCTCGACGTAGGCAGCCTCCTTGCTGGTCTGCCAGCCGCCGGTGAGGACGACGGAGCGATCGACGGTCGCACCCTGCTGACGGTAGACGTGCTGCGCGTAGGCCAGCCTCAGCGACTCCATGTCCTCGCCGGCGAGCTGGATCCTGCGCTGTGACCCGTCGAGCGTGACGGTCACGCCTCGCTCGTGGATGGCGCTCACCTGGCCGCGGGTGCCGTTCTCGACTCGCGGCTGCCCATGCGGGCGGTGCTGTGCGGTGAACGCGATCAGGTCGCCTTCGCGTAGGCCGTAGTGGACACCGGGCAGCGGGATCTCGTGGTGGCCGAGTTCACCGCGCTGGGCGCGTAGGTGTTGTGCGCGGGCGTTAAGCCGGTCGATCTCCGTGTTCGCCGCGTCGGCGATCAAAGCGACCTCGCGGATATCGCGCCCCTCGGTGAGCGTGGCCCATGTTTGTAAGGCTTGCTCCGCCGCCTGGTCGCGGGTGTCGGAGAGGTGCAGCTGGCCGCGTGAGGCGTAGTGCGCCATCGCGCGCTCCGGTTCTCCCGCGCGTAGCGCTTGCCACGCGCGCTGGTCGGCGGGGTCCTTGGTGCGGTGGATGTCCCCAAGCTCGGCGGTGGGTGTGTGGCCGGTGAGCCGGTCGAACATGCCGCCAGGGCCGATCGAGGGGAGCTGCTTGCCGTCGCCGACGGCGATCAGCTTCGCCCCGGAGCGCTCGATGAGCCTGGTCAGGGCATCGAGTCGCTTGTGGTCGACCATACCCGCCTCGTCCAGGATGACCGTCGTGTCGTCGCCCATGTTGAGGGTGCCCGTATTCGCGCGCGCGACCAGCGCGTCCAGGGTGAGCGTCTGGCCGGCCAGCGCGGGGCCATCGGCGCCGAGGCGCTCAGCCGTGGAACCGGACACGGCGATCCCGAGCGTCTCATGCCCGGCGCGCTGCTCCGCGCGCGCGGCGGCGTCGATCACCACGCCCTTGCCCGTTCCGGCGGGGCCGACGAGGACCGCGGAGCGCTCAGGGCCGGTGAGCACTTCAAGCGCGTGGTGCTGCTCGGGGCTGAGTGGCCCGCCGATGCGCTCGGCTACCTCACGCGCGGCGTACTCGCGTGCGACGTTCCCGACATCGCGGTCTGCGGGCTGCGCGAGCCGGGTGGCGCGGCGTTCGATCGCCTGCTCCTGTGCGCGCACCGCCAGCGTCGTCATCCGCCCGCCCTCCAAGGTCAAAACGCGCCGGTCGCGGATCATCTCCCGCGCGACGGCGAGCGCCTCCCCCGGCGCAAGCTCACCAGCGGCCTGCTCCAGCACGACGGCGCGCAGGTCGCGCTCCTGAAAGACCGCGTGCTGCTCGGTCAGCTTCGCCTCGACGCGGTCCTCGATCGCGCGTTCGGCCGTGGGTCGCTCGAATGCGCCGATCAGCCGCACGGCCTCATCGGGGCCGAACCCTTGATCGCGTCCGGTCTGTGTCCACACTCGCTGTAGGTCCGAGCGTGTGGTCAGTATCTTCGCGCGGCGGTTCTCGAGCGCGAGGTTGCGCAGCTCGCCGCGTTCGGGAGCGCGGCCGTAGCGGGCACGGAAACGCTCCGCCGCCCTGGCTACCTCGCGGGAGCGCCCGGAGAACGTCTCGCACAGCCCCCTGGGGACACCGGCGATCTCGAAGTACCGGCCATCCTTGCCGGTGCCCTGCTCGATCGCGTATCCCTCCTGCACGAGCTCGTCGGCGAGTGCGGAGCGATAGAACGCACCAAGCTCCCGCGCGGAGCGGAAGATCGGCCGCGACGCAACCGCCACGATCCGGTCGTCCTCACGCACCGCGCCGGTGATGACGACGTGGCTGTGCAGCTGAGGATCGGGCGCCTGGGCGCCCGACACGCCGCGGGCGGTGGTGTGCCGATACTCGGTGGCGATCACGTCCTTGGCGTGCTCTTCGACGACCTGGCCGCTGTAGCGTCGTCGCACGACGGGCACCTGCTCGCGGAGGTGGTGGATCGTCTGCTCGACCGCGCGAGCGTGAGCCTGCTCGATCTGCTCGCGCTGCCACGGATCGCCAAGCGCCCATACGGTCGAGACGGACTTCGGCGCCGAGAGCGTCACGTCGATGCCGCCGCCCCGGCCGCCGCCAGCGCCCTCGGGTCGCAGCCACCGGCCGGTCCCCGGGTGACGGCCCTCCATCAGCGCAATGAAGTCCGCGCCGTCCACCCGGCCGCCGGCCTGGATTCCCAGCCGCTCCAGTGTCTCTGCGTCGGAGAGCCACCGCCCGGGAGCCTGGGCCATCTCGCCATCGGGGGTCAGGTAGTAGTCCCCGCGCTCGGGCTTCACCGTCTTACTCTCCAGGTAGCGCGCGTACCCGCCGCCTCTGGACGCACCTATGCTTGCCGCAGTCATCACACAGGTGTTGACCGCGAGCGGGCTGAAACGACCAACGAATTGCGCAGCGCTCGCTGTGCTGCGGCACAGCCGTGCATGTTGTCTGTTTTGGAGGCGTGGCGATGCGACGCCGGGCCGCTCAGCAGGTCATGCGTCGGGGGTTGGGGGCGCTTGTGCTGGCCTGTTGCCGAGGGTCCGGCGCGGTGGCCGCGCGTTGGTCAAAGCGAGGAAGGCTGCGGACGGTCACTCGGGACGCGGCGGTGAGTTGTGAACTCGTTTGTCGTTTCGGGCGGCTTGCGGTCATTTAACCCAGGAGCCCATTCCCCCATAGATTCGATGACCACCATCCCGACATCCATCCCAACCCCTCGTCGCCTGACGCGCGAAGATGTCCTCGACGGCCGCGACGTCGCCGAGCTGCTGCACCTGCCGCTCTCAACGGTCCTTGAATACGCGCGGCGCGGGTTGCTCCCCGGTCGCAAGCTCGGGCGGCGCTGGATCTTCCTGCGGGACGAGATCGAGGCGGCGGTGCGAGGAGAGGAGCAGTAGGTTGCACCGATGAAAGCAAACGTCTATGTCGACGGCTTCAATCTCTACTACAGTGCTCTGCGTTGGCGCTTCCCTGACTGCAAGTGGCTCGATGTCCGGAAGCTGGCGGAGCTGCTGCTGCCCAACGATGACATCGCCGAGGTGAAGTATTTCACCGCCCGCGTCAGCAGCGAGCCTGACAATCCCAACCAGCACCGCCGGCAACAGAGCTATCTTCGTGCCCTGGCTGCCACAGGCGTCGAGCCGATCTACGGAAACTTTCAAACGCAGGAGCGGTGGATGCGTCGCGAGACACCGTGCACCACGCCGGGCTGCGCCACTCACGGTCTACGAGAGCGTGTTGTCTACCGCGAGGAGAAGGGCTCCGACGTGAACCTCGGAGCGCATTTGCTGATGGATGCTTTTCAGCAACGCTATGAGCTGGCCGCCGTCGTCACCAACGACACTGACCTCGTCGAACCCATACGGATGGCACGAGGCGACCTGGGCGTAAAGATCGTGCTACTCGCACCGAATCCGCGTCCAGCCGCGAGGCTGATCGCTTCGGTCGACGGCGTGCGGCCGATACGGCACGGAGCGCTTAGTGCCGCTCAACTGCCCCTGACGTTGCAAGACCACAAGGGAGAGATTCACCGCCCACGTGAGTGGCGACCCGAAAAAAGCTGAGACCCGGCACTTGGCCGGGTCTCGCGCCCAGCCAGCGAAGTGACTGGGGATATCGTAAGTCCAGTATACAACGCATAGATACGGTTCTACCCAACGGCGAGGAACGCCTTGGCAGCCACGAGCACGTCGCGGAAATCTCCGTCGCGGACGCTCTGCGCGGGGGAATGATCGTCGAGCTGCGGGTTCAGGCCGAGGAACCACGCACGAACGGTGTGGGGAGACTCCTCGGCGAGCAGCAGCTGGAACGTCTGGTAGGCACAGCGCAAGCGCTGCTCGTGCTCCGCTCTCGGGGCGCGCTCGCCGGCCGCCCATCGCGCGACGGTCCTTGCGTCGGACACGCCTGCGATGTGCGCCACCAGCTTCTGTCCGAGCACCTCCTGGAGGTATCCGACGACATCGGCGATGTTCGACTCGACGGCCTTCCGGTGGGCTTCCTGTGGGGCTGAACGGAGCTTTGGCATGGTCCCCTCGCTCGTTGCGGCACTTGATCGCGTGCGCTGGTTTGGCGTAGCTAGATGCTAGCGGATTGCCAGGCGTTTGGCCAGCTATTTGGCCATGTGATTGGCCGCAAACGCCAGGTTGACCCGCTCAAGATCCTCGGGCCGCGCCTTGGCGTGCATGTAGCGCTCCGTGGTCGTTATCCGCGAGTGGCCGAGGAACTCCTGGACGAAGCGCGCGTCGGCGTGCCGGGCGATGAGGCTGCCGGCGGCGTGACGCAGAGCATGGAAGCGCAGGGGCCGCAGGCCGGCAGCGTCGCGTGCCGCCTTGAAGCGGCGGCGAACCGCTGAGGGATCGAGGCGCCGGCCGAGGCGCGAGCAGAAGACGTAGTCATCGCGCGAGGTGTAGTCGCCGCGGGCCTGCAAACGTTCCAACGCTTCGGCGGCGGGATCGGCGAGCGGGAGGAAGCGCGCTTGCCAGCTCTTCGTCGGACCCTCCACGCCGGCGGACACGGCGCGGTGGACGACCATTCGACGCGTGTCGAAGTCGACGTCCTCCCAGCGCAACGCGATCAGCTCGCCGAGGCGCAGGCCGGTGTAGGCGGCCAGACGGAACAGCTCGCCATCCTGTGCGTCCTCGCGCGCCCGCCACTCGATCTCCTCGGCGCTCAGGTTGGCCGGCTGCGCTCCGCGGCGTGTCCCATCGGCGGCTGCCGAGGCGATCATCTCGACCTCCTCGGGCTCGTAGAAGTCGAGCACGGCCGCCGGCGGTTCGCGGCGCTTGGTCGTGCCGGCCACCGGGTTTGACGGCAGGCCGTGGGTATCGGCACGGCAGGCGAAGCCAATGATCGCCGAGAGCACCTGGCGGCTCTTGTTGACCGAGCGGGGCGACACGCCCTCCGTGTCCAGCTTGCGCAGAAACGCCGACACCTCGCGTGTAGTGATCTTCGCGGCAGGCCGGTCGCCGAACGCGGCCATGATCGTGCCGGGACTCTTGCCCTTGCCGCGGCGGTGGGGCGCTCCGGGCTCGGCGAGCATGTAGCGGTAGTCGCTGAGCGTCGACGGCTTGGCCCCGCGCTCGTGCTGCAGATGCTCCAGCCACTCCGCTGCCAGCTCGCGAAAGGTCACACCGCGCTCGCGGCGCTCACGCTCACCGGCTTCGATCGCGCGCTCCTCCCGGTCGTGCTGGACGATCAGCTTGGCCATGCGCACCGTCGCGCGCTTCTCGTCGAAGTAGCCCTCCGGTACGCGCCCGCGCCGCATGACCCACCCGCTGTCGTCGGCAGCCCGCTCAAGCCATGCGGGTCCTATGCGGCGCTTCACCTGCCGGCCCGATCGTCTCCACTTCGCCAGGTAAACGGGTCCGTCGTTGCGCTCCGCGACGACCAGCGCGCCGGTCGGCTGGTTGCCTTTGGAGTTCACATCTTTCTCGATCATTCACCAAAGGTACCACACGGGTACCACTACTGCCCGAGTACCGCTTTGAGTACCGCACTGGCCAATTTCGCTAGCAATAACGCCACTTTGCCCGACCCAAAACCCCCGTAACTATTGGCGTCAGCATTCCCGCCCCTGCTTTGCAAGCAGGAGGTCGCCGGTTCGATCCCGGCTGGCTCCATCGAGAATCGCCTGTGTTGATGCGGGATTCTGGGCGGCGGCGCTCGTCCAGATGGACGCCGACTGGCACAAACCTCAGCCCGCGTCATCGATATGTCCTTGAACGCGTCTGCTCGCGTTGCGCTTGGCTCTCGTGGGTATGAGCCGTGAGAGCTGCGAGCGATGCTCAGCGACCCACCGATACGCCTTCTCGGTGAGCCTCGGGAAACGGGCGAAGGCTGCGGCTGGCATCCGACCACCGGGGAGCAGCCTCAGCACCTGAGCGACCGCGGCGCCACCCGAATGTCGGACGCCGGCGGGGGAGATCAAATGCCATGAGGTCATCCGCTCGACGGGTTGGACATCGGCGAGGAGTTGACTGGCCTCGAAGCTCTGCAGCGCGATCGGTCGTAGCAGGCGGGCGCGATCCCACGTCAAGAGACCCGACAAGACCCATACGCAGAAGCCGCATTCGGCGTCGTAGAGAACCGTCCAGGTCTCCTGTCCCTCGGATCTCACAGACCCGCGACCTTGCCGAGTCTCACCGCCGGCTAGCCGCCGGCCCTGGCACGATCATCGGCGCGCGCCTGCCACTGCCGCTCGAACTCTCGGAGCATGGGTGGGTAGACGAACAGGTGCCGGAATGGCTTGATCGCGGCCATGTAGGCGGCGCCGAGTGGCCCGTTCGGCTTGACGAGGACGGCCATCTGCCCATGATGGCCACCCGCCCCGTCGGCGACGAGTCCTATGTGCATGACCCCGTGCATCGTGCGGTTGGCGATCTCGGCGGCGAACTCGTCGTCGGTGATGTACAGCGAGGTGAAGGGGAGCGCCTCGAACTCCGGGACTGGCGTATCGCGGAGGTCTGCAGGCAGCCGATCTCGGAGTGTTGGGACACGGGAGCCGAGCCCGTCGTCAGGCTCATCCCAGCCG
>Ga0307374_10015354_pt1 | contig 10315 bp, 6 predicted proteins | sample OX3MG_FD_202532 | JGI IMG/M metagenome (GOLD analysis project Ga0307374, IMG submission 202532) | Soil microbial communities from Risofladan, Vaasa, Finland - OX-3 | ecosystem: Environmental > Terrestrial > Soil > Coastal area > Acid sulfate soil | place: Finland: Risofladan, Vaasa | collected...
CGGACATCCTGCAGGAGCGGAGCTACCTGTTCCTCGTCGCGTCGCGCCTCTTCATCCTCATCGCCGGCGGGCTGCTGACCAACCACGTCGTCTTCTACCTCGTCCAGACGCAGGGCCTCAGCCAGAGCGAGACGACCGTGCCGCAGCTCGTCATGCTCGGGGTCGTCGTCATCGGGAATCTCGTGGCGATCGTGCCGTCGGCCCGCATCTCCGATCGGGTCGGCCGCAAGCCGGTCATCTGGGTGAGCTGCGCGATCGGTGCGATCGGGATCGCGATCATCGCCGTGGCGCCGTCCATCCCGGTCGCGATCGCCGGGGCCGGTCTGTACGGGGTCTCCGCCGGGACGTTCCTCGCGGTCGACTGGGCGCTCATGACGGACATCATCCCGAAGGCGTCGTCCGGCCGGTACATGGGCATCAGCAACGTCGCCACGGGCTCGGCCGGGACGCTCGCCCAGCTCATCGGCGGGGCGGTGGTGATGGACCTCGTCAACCGGGCCGCGGGCTATGGGGCCGGACCGCGGGCGACGATGGCCCTCGGCGTGCTCTGCTTCGCGCTGGGGGCGCTCCTCCTGCGGCCGGTCGATGAGCGCCGGCGCGAGTTCGGCGAGGCAGACGATCCGGCGGTCGAGGCCATCGCCCGGGCGCTCCCGCCCGCGACGCTGCCGCCCGCCGCCGGCTGAGGACCGGCGCGGCCAGGTCAGGGCTCGTTGGCAGCGGGTCGCTCGAGGCCGAGATACGACCGCAGGTGAAGGCGCCCCGCGCGGTGGATCGAACCGATCGCAGCGCGCGGATCGGAGCGCCACAGGGCCCCCGATTCGTGGAACCGATCGGCCGCGGCGGATGCCATCGCCGGCCAGCGCGACGGGCGGAGGAACCAGACCGGGTCCGGGTGCCGCCACCACCATGGCACGACCGCCCAGAGGAGGACGAGGTAGTCGAGGCGGATGGGTCGCGCCCCGAAGCCGAACAGCGTCTGGAGCTGCAGGATCGTGAGCGGCAGGGTGGCGATGCTGAGGATCCCCGCGGCGGCGAGCCAGATGAGGCCCCAGGCTCGGGCTCGCGGCGCGAGGATGATCCAGTACGGGGCCGGAACCCATTTCATCCACGTCGCGAGGCCCCACAGGAGGCCGGCCAGGCGTGGCTCGGCGAACTGTGCGCCCCACAGCATGAACGCGAGGTAAAGGGTGATGTTGCCGGTGTCGAGATTCGCCCCGATCGGGAACGCCAGCAGGAGGACGGCGACGGCCGTCGCGAGCGGTCGGCGGCGATAGGCCCAGTCGACCGTCCAGAAGAGCAGGAGGATCGCACTCCCGCGCCAGACGACCCAGGCCACGTCCCATGGCAGGAGCGCCCACGGCGTGAAGAGGGGCAGCATCCATGGGGCGTAGACGTAGGGCAGGAACGGACCGGTCGGGTGGTACGGATCGCCGCCATTGAGCCAGATCCGGACGGCCGCCCAGTACGCCCGCGCGTCGGCTCCCGCCGGATCGCCGCGGGCGATGATGCCGGCCCCGATCGATCCGCCGACAAGGATGAGGATCGCGATCGCGAGGAGCCGTCGCCGGTCGTGCAGTCGCGAGGTCTCGCGGCGGATCGCCCGACGGAAGACGCCGGCCCGGCGGCGGGTCGGGGCATCGAGGCGCACGGTCATCGCGCGCCCATTCTCGCACTGTCCGGCGACGGTGCCGGCCGGATCTCCGCCCGGCCGACGCAGCGTGCCGGCCCGCGGACGGTCGCCCGGTCGAAGGTGAGGCTCGGCCAGCTCGGCTCGGCCAGCTCGGCTCGGCCAGCTCGGCTCGGTCAGCTCGGCTCGGCCAGCTCGGCTCGGCCAGCTCGGGTTGCGGGCTCGGCTCGGTCAGCTCGGGTTGCGGGCTCGGCTCGGTCTGTGCCATCCGCCCTCCAGGCGGTCGCTCGTCAGGATCGTGCCGCGGGACGTGCGTGCTGCGACGTGGCTGCGAGCGTGGATGCGAGCATCCAGCGGCGGTTGCCGTCCGGCTCATGCCCCCGGGAGCATGGAATGGCTGACCAGTGCCCGGCTGAGGGTCATTTGTCACGATCCGCGTGGGATGCCGCCCAGTGCCGCGTGGGATGCCGCCCAGTGCCGCGTGGGATGCCGTCCAGTGCCGCCGGCCCCACGGTCGGCGTGCGGACGACTCGGGCGGCCGGCGTGGCACCGGCCGCCGTCTATACTCCGCGCCACGATGCCCGCAGGAACCGTGATGATCATCGGCGGCGCTGAGGACAAGGTCCGCGACCGGGTCATCCTCGGCCGGTTCGTCGCCCTGGCCGGCGGTGGTGACGCGACGATCGTCGTGATCAGCACGGCCTCGTCGCTCGGGGTGGTGGCCGGGGAACGCTACCGCCAGGTGTTCGGCGAGCTCGGCGTCCGGACGGTCCGGCCGCTCCACGTGGTGACCCGCCAGGAGGCGAACGAGGAGAGCGCGGTCGCCCCGCTGCGGGACGCGACGGGCATCTTCCTCACCGGCGGCAACCAGCTTCGCCTCAGCTCGACGCTCGGTGGGACTCGTCTGGCGGACGCGATCCTCGAGCGGTTCCATCAGGGCGCCGCGATCGCCGGGACCTCGGCCGGGGCGTCGGCGACGAGCAGCCACATGATCGCCTTCGGCGCGTCAGGCGCGACGCCCAAGCAGCGGATGGCCCAGATCGCGGCCGGCCTCGGCGTGCTCCCCGGCGTCATCGTCGATCAGCACTTCCAGCAGCGGGACCGCCTCGGCCGCCTGCTCAGCCTGGTCGCCCAGAACCCGAGCCTGCTCGGCCTCGGTGTCGACGAGGACACGGCCGGGATCGTCGGGCCGGACCACATCATGGAGGTGGTCGGGCGCGGCAGCATCACCGTCGTCGACGGATCCGCCTCCGAGACGGACGCGTGGGAGGTCGGCGGCCATCGGCCGATCATGTTGAGCAATGTCGTCCTGCACTCGCTCCCAGCGGGCTACCGTTTCGACCTGCGGACGCGTCGCCGGATCGACCTGCCCGTCCTTCGGGCGGTCGCCGCGGGCGAAGCCGCGTCGAGCTGATCCCCGTCGAGAGAGCTGGAGGACGGCCCGTGGCCACGACCGCACCCGCTTCCGGACCGCGCCGCCGCCGCACGGCAGCGGTACCGCCCGCGCTGCCCACGCCGACCGAGCCGTCCGCGCCGAGCCTGCGGATCGTTGAGACGCGGGTCCTTCGCGGGGCGAACTACTGGGCCCGCGAGCCGGTCATCCGGATGCTCGTCGATCTCGGCGTCCTCGAGCAATACCCCTCGACCCTGTTGCCCGGCTTCACCGATGCGCTCGTCGAGCTGCTGCCCTCGCTCGAGGAGCACGCCTGCTCGCTGGGCCGGCGGGGAGGATTCATCAGCCGCCTCCGCGATGGGACGTGGATGGGCCACATCGCCGAGCACATCGCGCTCGAGCTGCAGAACCTCGCCGGCACGGACGTCCGCCATGGCAAGACCCGCGGTGCCGGGCCGACCGGCCAGTACAACGTCATCTACGAGTACCGCGAGGAACAGGTGGGGATCGAGGCCGGACGGATCGCCGTCGACCTCATCAACCATCTCGTCGAGCCATCGGCCTCGCCGGCGTTCGACCTCATGGCCGAGCTCGAGCGGCTCATCCGGCTCGCCGAGCGGCTCGCCTTCGGGCCGTCCACCCAGGCGCTCATCGACGAGGCGGTGAGCCGCGACATCCCGTACATCCGGCTGGACCGCCACTCGCTCGTCCAGCTCGGACAGGGCGTCCACCAGCAGCGGATCCGGGCGACGATGACCTCGCGCACCGCGGCGATCGGGGTCGACGTGGCATCCGACAAGAGCCTGACGAACCGGCTCCTCGACTCGGCGGGCCTGCCGGTGCCGCGATCGGAGGTCGTCGACTCGGCCGACGGCGCGGTCGCCGCCGCGCGACGGCTCGGCTTCCCGTGCGTGGTCAAGCCCCTCGACGGTAACCACGGTCGGGGGGTCCACCTCGATCTCCGCTCGGATGAACAGGTCCGCGCCGCGTTCGACGGCGCACTCCGTGAGAGCCGGGCGGGCGACGTCGTCGTCGAGACCTACGTCGCCGGCAACGACTACCGCGTGCTCGTGATCGGCGGCCATCTCGCCGCCGTCGCGGAGCGGGTCCCGGCGAGCGTCAGCGGAGACGGCGAGCACACCGTCCGCGAGCTCGTCGAGCGGGCGAACGCGGATCCGCGGCGCGGGATCGGCCACGAGAAGGTCCTCACCCGGATCCGACTGGACGACGGCGCGCTGGCCCTCGTGCGATCGCAGGGGTACGAGCTCGACGACGTGCCGCCGCCCGACGCCTGGATCAAGCTCGCTCTCACCGGCAACATGTCCACCGGCGGGACGTCGATCGACCGCACGATGGAGGCGCACCCCGACAACGTCGAGATCGCCGAGACGGCGGCCCGCGTCATCGGGCTCGATGTCGCCGGCATCGATTTCATCTGCCCGGATATCGCCACGCCGGTCCGCGAGACCGGCGGTGCGATCGTCGAGGTGAACGCGGCGCCCGGCTTCCGGATGCACACCCATCCGACGGAGGGCGAGCCGCAGTACGTGGCGCGACCGGTGATCGACTCGCTGTTCCCGCCCGGATCGGCGGCCCGTATCCCGATCGTCGCCGTCACCGGCACGAACGGCAAGACCACGACGGTCCGCATGATCTCCCACGTGCTCAAGCTCATGGGCCGGCGGGTGGGCATGACCTCCACGGACGGCATCGTGATCGACGGGCGACTCATCCGGAAGGGCGACATGAGCGGGCCGCGCTCGGCCCAGATGGTGCTCCAGAACCCCACCGTGGACACGGCGGTCTTCGAGGTCGCCCGCGGCGGGATCCTCCGCGAGGGCCTCGGCTACGACCGCAACGACGTCGCGGTCGTGACGAACGTCACCGGCGATCATCTCGGGCTCGGCGGGATCACCTCCGTCGGCCAGCTCGCCAACGTCAAGGCCGTGGTGGTCGAGGCGGTGCCGCGATCGGGGACAGCGGTCCTCAACGCGGACGACCCGCACGTCGCCCGGATGAGCCGCCACTGCGCCGGCCGGGTCGTCTATTTCAGCATGTCGACGACGAAGGGCGACGAGGGCTTCGACCGGGTCGACGGGCATACCGGTCGCGGCGGTGCCGCGTTCACCCTCCAGGAGGCGTCGGATGGCGAGCTCATCGTCCTTCGCCTCGGCTCGCGGACCATGCCGGTACTGTTCACCCATCTGATCCCGGCGACGTTCGGCGGGCGGGCGCGGATGAACGTCGCCAACGCGCTTGCCGCGGCAGCCGCCGCGTGGGCCGCCGGGGCTCACCTCCACGACATCCGGCAGGGCCTGCGGACGTTCTCGACCTCGTTCTTCCAGGCGCCCGGCCGACTCAACCTGCTCGAGGTGAACGGCGGCGTGCGCGCGGTGATCGACTACTGCCACAACGTCGACGGGATGCGCCAGCTGGCCGACTTCGTCGACCGCATGATGATCGACTCTGTGCCGCACGCGCCGCGCGCTCGCGGAGCCTCAGCTGCCCTGGATCGGCTCGCACGGAGCGGCCGGGCGATCGGGATCATAGGCATCCCCGGCGACCGTCGCGACGAGGATCAGCGGATGTACGGCGCCCTCGCCGCCGCGTCGTTCGACGAGATCGTCGTCCGCGAGGACAAGAATCTCCGCGGACGGGAGGCCGGAGTCAGTGCCGCGAACGTCCTGGCCGGCGTCGCGGAGGCGCAGCGCGCCGGCCGGGCACGCGCCGGCCACGCCGAGGCGATCCTCGACGAGCTCACCGCCGTGCGCGCCGGTCTCGCCCGCGCTCGGCCGGGCGACCTCGTCGTCATGTGCGTCGACGACGCGGTGAGTGTCTACCGCGAGACCATCGCAGCGAGCGGCCAGTCACGCGGCGGGACGGCGATCGCCGATCCCGGCGAACTCGAGGCACCGGAGGGCTGAGGGCGCGCGCTCGCGTGACAGCGCCGCACTCACCCGCTGATCATGCCCGCGGGCGGTCCTGCAGCCGCGGGACGAGCTCGGTGAGCTCGGCGGCGATGTCGATCGGTCGCGCGCCGAGCTCGGCGAGCAGGGCGAAGACCTCGTCCCGTTCCTCGTGGCACATGAGCACGACCACCCGCGGCGCGTCCGGACGGGCGCCGGTCGTGCCGGCGTGGGTGGCCCCCGCACCGTTCAGCTCGGCCCGGAGGGCGGCCGTCTCGGACGGATAGACGGGGATCGCGCTCGCCGGGATGCCGCCGGCGACGGCTCCGGCGAGCAGTTCGCCGATGGCCGACTCGGGAGTGCGGCCGCGGAGGTAGCGGGGCGTCTCCTTGATGGCGACCCGCTGGGCGCGTCGGGCGGCGATCCGGCCGATGCCGCGCAGGGTGTCGTCCGGCCGGTCCCCGGCTGTCCCGATGATCGCGGTGATGGGGGCGGTGCGACCTGCGGCACCCCCGGCGATCCCTGCGGCCACGTCGAGGATCGCCTCGACGCCGGCCTCGTTGTGGGCGAAGTCGACGATCACGATGCGCGCCCCCAGGCGGAACAGATTGAGTCGACCGGGCGACCGGTCCATCGACGGCCGGAAGTCGCGGAGGCCATGGATGACGTCGTCGATGGTGGCGCCGAGGGCCCGCGCGCCCGCAGCGGCGGCGAGGGCGTTGGCGACGTTGTGGCGGGCGAGGCCGCCCACCGTGATCGGGATCTCGCGCACGGCGCCGAGCGAGCGGCCGGCGTCGTCGACGCCATCGACCTCGATGAGCTCGCCGTCGCGGATCAGGTAGGCGCGACCGCCGGCGGCGAGGTGACGGCGGACGGCGATCGGGCGATCGGCCTCGATCGAGAACAAGGCGACCTTCGCCCGCACCCGTCGGGCGACGGCGGCGACGAACCGGTCGTCGCCGTTGAGCACGACCCAGCCGTCGGGCCGGGTGATGAGGGCGATCGTCGCCTTGACCTCGGCGAGCTCGGGCAGGGTGTGGATGCCCTGCAGGTCGAGGTGATCGGACGACACGTTCGTCAGGACGCTCGCGTCGTTGGATTCGTAGCCGACACCGCGAAGGACGATGCCGCCGCGCGCGGTCTCGAGCACGGCGACGTCGACATCGCGGCGATCGAGGACCTGGGCCGCTCCGCCCGGCCCTGTCCAGTCGCCCGGCTCGACGAGGCGCCCGTCGACCATGACACCGTCCGAGGTCGTGGTCCCGACGTGCCGTCCGGCGGCGAGGAGGATATGGGTGATGAGCCGGCTGACCGTGCTCTTGCCATTCGTTCCGGAGATCGAGACGATCGGCATCCGCCGATCGGCGTCGCGGATCCACGTCGGTGGCGACGTGCCGGCCGCGGCGATCGTCGCCTCGTGCCGGGCGAGGAGGCGCACCTGCGCCCCGGTGAGCCGGGCCCGGCGAGCAGCCGACACGTCCCGCTCGGTGAGCGCGAGCGCGGCGTCCGCGATCGCTCGCGCTCGCTCGGCTGCGGTCCACGGCCAGGTGACGATCCAGTGGCCCGGGTCGGACGAGCGGTGGACGGCGACCCGTGCGGCGCCCGAGTCGAGGTCCGCCCGCAGCCGGCGCACCCAGGCCACGACAGCAGCGACCGGGTCCGGCCAGTCGGCCGCAGGGACGGTGGCACCGAGTCGGACGAGCGCGTGGCGACCCGGATCGCGTTGGCCGTACCAGGTCCGCCGCCGTCCGACGACGAGCTCGAGCTTGACCACCGGCTCGAGCCGGTAGACGTTCGGACCCTCGAGCAGGCGGATCTCGACGAGACGCACGATCCGGGGAGGATAGCAAGGTGGATGCGGCCCGCGGTGTGGATGCGGCCCGCGGCCGGCTCGCCCGATATGCTTCCGGCCATGGACCCACGACCGACCGATATCGAACTCACCCACCTCCACGACCTGGTCGCCGCGGACGAGCCGGCGTTCCTCGCCGATCTCGAACGGCTCGTCGACATCGACTGCGGGAGCTACACGAAGACCGGCGTCGACGAAGTCGGCCGCTGGGTCGCCGACTACCTCGAGCGCATCGGGGCAGCCGTGGGCGTCCATCGCCACGAGACCATCGGCGACACCATCGTCGGGACGCTCGACGGCACGCCGGGCGGTCCTCGGCTGCTTCTCATCGGCCACATGGACACCGTGTTCGACCCCGGCACCGTGGCGGCACGGCCGTTCCGGGTCGCGGCCGGCCGAGCGTACGGGCCGGGGGTCTCGGACATGAAGGGCGGGCTCCTCAGCGGGCTCCACGCGCTCGCGGCGCTTCGCCGGGCCGGAGGTCCGCTGCCGTTCGAGCGGCTCACCTTCATCGCCAACCCGGACGAGGAGATCGGCTCGCCGACGTCGACGCCGATCATCCGCGCCGCAGCCGCGGAGGCGGACCTCTGCCTCGTGCTCGAGTGCGCTCGCGCCAACGGCGACATCGTCAGCTCGCGGAAGGGGATCCTCGACGCCCGCCTCACCGTCCACGGCCGTGCCGCCCACGCCGGCGTCGAGCCGGAGAAGGGGAGGAGTGCGATCCTCGCTGCCGCCCACCTCGTGCCGGCCCTCCACGCGCTCAGCGGCCGCTGGCCCGGCGTCACCTGCAATGTCGGCGTCCTCCACGGCGGGACGCGACCGAACGTCGTGGCCGAGGAGGCGACGCTCGAGGTCGACCTCCGCGCCGTCGCCCGGGCCGACCTCGAGGCGGCCGAGGCCGCCGTCCGCGAGCTCATCGCCGCCCCCGCCGTGCCGGACGTGACGATCGAGTTCGAGCCGATGGCCCGCTGGTGGCCGATGGAGCGGCTCGAGCGGTCGGGTCGACTCGTGGACCTCGCCGTCGCGACGGCCGGGCACCTCGGATTCGCGCTCCACGACGCGGCGACCGGCGGCGCGTCCGACGCGAACACGACGGCCGGCATGGGCGTGCCGAGCATCGATGGCCTCGGCCCGATCGGTGGCAGCGATCATTCGCCGGCCGAGTACCTCGAGGTCGGCTCGATCGTGCCGCGGACGACGCTGCTGGCTGGGCTCATCCTCGCGGCGACGCGCGATCCCGTCGTCCGCTCGTGGCGCGACTGAGGCATCCGGGAGCGGCGAGATCCCGCGCTCGGATGTCGGCCGGATGACTATCCCTGACCGCACCAGCGTCGTACACTGCTGCGGCGTCCATGAGTCGGAGCCCCACCACTGGAGCTGCCGCCGGGCGCCCTGGCCGGGACGAGGTCTGTGCGAAGGGTGGGACCGATGACGCCACGAAGAACTGCACTCCGACTTGCCGCGGCGATGGGCGTCGCGGTCGCACTGCTCGGCGCCGGTGTCGCCACCGCGTCCGCCGCGAACACGCGGGTCGTCGTGTTCGGGTCGCCCGGGACACCGGGGGTACTGACGTACACGCCGGTCACGGTCGGCGGTCGGACCGCGGTCGACGTGGTCATCGCGAACGCCGGCGGCCAGACGCTCACCCACGTCGCGCTGCTCGGCGGCGCCCTCGCGGAGCAGGCATCGAATCCGCAGTCGCCGCCGCCGGCCGGGCCGAGCCTGCCGGCCGGCGCGAGCTACGCGGCGTCGTACCCGCTGGGTGCGTGTTCGATCAGTGGAGTCGTCGTGGCGGGCGATTCGATCGCCTGTCCGATCGGGACCCTCGTCGCCGGTGCCTCGGTGACCCTGCGCATCGTCATCGCCGCTCCACCGGCCGTCTCCACGTCCCCCGGTTATTCATCGTGGCTGTCGGTCCATCTCGATGAGGGGACGTCCTCCGACGGAGCGAACACTGACACCTTCTTCGCCGCGGGTCCGATCGCCGTCGGGCCGGCGTCGTGCGACTCCGTCTCGTCCTACTTCCTCGACACGGAGGCGGTGGTCATCAGCAATCAGGCGACGGCCACGCCGTGCGTTCAGGCCACGACGATCGCCGGGCCGACCTTCTCCGTCGAGGGTGCGTTCGCGAGCGTCGGGACTCAGGTGACGACGGCCGCGACGGCCTGTCTGCCGGGTTACAGCTGCTTCGGCCTGCTGTCCCTTGCCAACGTCAACGACGGGCAGATGCCGTCCGGCACGTTCGTCACCTGGGACATCGTGTGGAGCTCGACGCTCTACAACGCGCGCCCCAAAGGCTTCATCCATTTCCTGGACCAACCCGACCCGCTGACCGGCCTGACGTACGCGGTCATCTCGTTTCAGCGGAGTTCTGCCTGCGCGACGGCGAGCCAGACGAACTGCTGGGTGGCGTTGAACGCGACGAGCACCTCGTTCGAAGCGATCGTGCGAACCCCGAGCAACGGGTCCGGCCGCGGGTTCTGACGGCCTTCAACCCGCCGCTGCGGCCTGCGACGGCGCCTCCGGCGCCGTCGCCC
>Ga0307374_10015357_pt1 | contig 10314 bp, 10 predicted proteins | sample OX3MG_FD_202532 | JGI IMG/M metagenome (GOLD analysis project Ga0307374, IMG submission 202532) | Soil microbial communities from Risofladan, Vaasa, Finland - OX-3 | ecosystem: Environmental > Terrestrial > Soil > Coastal area > Acid sulfate soil | place: Finland: Risofladan, Vaasa | collected...
CGGACATGGTCACCGAGGGCCTGATCCGGTTCGAGAAGGACACGGTCGTGATCCCGGACCTGGACCGGCTGTCCCGCTCGGCCGAGCGGTGAGGACTGCCTCCATCGCGTCGCCGAGGCGCATCGCTGGAGAGCGCGGGCCCGAACGTGGCTGATAAGGATGGACTCGGCGCGGACGCGCTCGCCCTGCTGCGGGCGATCGCGCTGCGGGCGGAAGCCGCGCGTCGGCTCGACCTCGGGTCTGCCGAGGCGGTGCTTCGATCCGTGGTCGATGCGACCGTCGCGCTGTTCCAGGCGGAGGCTGCGTCGATCGCCCTCTACGACGCGACCCGCGATCGGCTCGTCTTCCGGGTCGCCGCCGGCGAGCAGGGCCAGGGCGTGGTCGGACTCGAGGTTCCACCCTCGCAGGGCCTCGTCGGCTACGTGTACACGACGGGCCAGGCCCTCGCCCTCTCCGATGTCGCCCGCGACAAGCGCTTCGGGCGCGCGTTCGCCGAACAGACGAGCTACGTGCCACGGTCGATCGTCGCCGTGCCCCTCGTCGACGAGCACGGCACCATCGGCGTGCTCGAGGTCCTCGACAAGCGGACGGAGGCCGCCTTCAGCCTTCGCGACATCGAGCTCGCCTCGGTCTTCGCCAGCCAGGCGGCGGTCGCGATCAGCGCCAGCCGGGTCGAGCGCGACATCGCCACCCTCATGCGGTCGGCGCTCACGGCGCTCGTGTCGTCCAGCGAGGGTGCTGCCGCCGATGCGCCGGCGTCTGACGAGCGCGCCCCGGACGAACGGGCGCTTGACGAGCGGGCCTTGGACGAGCTCGTCCGCGCCGCGACGGCCGGCCTTGCCGGCGACGATGACTCGCGGTTGTGGGCCCTCGTCGAACAGGTCGCCCGGATCCGCAGGATCGATCCTGGCCGGCTCGCCCTCGTCGCGGACCTGCTCGCCGTCGTCGCCGATCATGCCGAGCGCGACCGGCGGGCACGAACGGGGCGGCGGTGACCGAGCAGATCCTGCCCGCCTGGAGCGAGCCGTTCACCACGGAGCGACGGGCCGCGCTCGCACGGAATCTGCCCTTCGCCGCCGTCGACCGGGCCTGGGCGTTCGACGGCTCGACCGGGCGCGGGATGACCGTCGCGATCATCGACTCGGGCGTCGAGCGGGATCATCCCGCGGTCGGTGGTCGCCTCGTCCGAAGTGTCCGGGTGGAGCTCGGCGACGAACGTCCGATCGTGGTGGATGACCCGGAGGCGATCGACGTCGTCGGCCATGGAACGGCATGCGCCGGGATCGTCCACGGGCTGGCTCCGGAGGCGGAGATCGTCTCGATCCGCGTCCTCGGTCCGGACAACCGGGGCAAGGGCGCCGTATTCGCGGCAGGGCTTGACTGGGCCATCGAGCATGGGGCGGACGTCGTGAACCTCAGCCTCAGTTCGAAGAGCGACGCGCTCTTCGCGATCTTCCACGAGCTTGCCGACGCCGCGTATTTCGCCAACGTCCTGCTCGTGAGCGCGGCCAACAATGTTCCCGGACCGAGCTACCCGTCGCTCTTTGCCTCGGTCGTCTCGGTGGCCGCCCACGACGTGGCGGACCCGTGGACCTGGTTCTACAATCCGTCGCCGCCGGTCGAATTCGGGGCCTACGGCCTCGACGTCGACGTCGCCTGGCGCGATGGCGGGCGGATCTTCGCCACCGGCAACAGCTTCGCGGCGCCGCACGTGGCGGGCCTTGCCACCCTGATCAGGGCGAAGCATCCCGAAGTGAAGCCCTTCGAGGTGAAGGCGATCCTCGCCGCCACAGCCACGCCGATCGGCTGATCTCTCCTCGGCCGTCCAGTTCGAGGTCGGTCAGAGCGAGGTCGGACCGTCAGGCCATCGGGCCCGGTCCGGGACGCCACGAGACCCCGGCCCGGTGGGAGATCGGGACGGGGTCTCGCTGGAGGTGCCGGGTGTGGCCGGCTGCTATCGAGCTCGGTCGCGGCTGCGGCCGCGACGGGTGGAGAGGCGGGCGGTCACTTGCCCTCGACGTCGTCCTCTTCGGAATTCCGCGCGCCGACGAAGCCTTCACGGGCTCCCACGAAGCCTTCACGCGCTCCCACGAAGCCTTCACGGGCGCCGATGCCGTGGCCCTCGACGTCGTCCTCTTCGGAATTCCGCGCGCCGACGAAGCCTTCACGGGCTCCCACGAAGCCTTCACGCGCGCCGACATACCCTTCGCGGGCGCCGATGCCGTGACCCTCGACGTCGTCCTCTTCCGAATTCCGCGCGCCGACGAAGCCTTCACGCGCGCCGACGAAGCCTTCACGGGCTCCGACATACCCTTCGCGGGCGCCGATGCCGTGACCCTCGACGTCGTCCTCTTCGGAATTCCGCGCGCCGACGAAGCCTTCACGCGCTCCCACGTACCCGGCGCCCTTGTCGATATCTGCCATGGTGGTTCTCCCATCATCGATGTCTGCCGGCAGCGTCCCGAACGGGTGCGGACTGCGGCGCTGGAGGGAGAGTACTCCCCGCGCCGCCAGGCACAATGTCCGGGCGTGACCCGCCGACTGTCCGCTTCGCGACACGCGGTCGGTCCGTCGGACGTTCGATCAGCGGGCGATCGGGATCCCTGCCGCGCCATACCGGTCGAGGAAGCGCGACGAGAGTCCGGGACCCGCGGCGACGAGGTCGAGGAAATCCGGCCCGTCGAGCTCGAGCAGCGCAGATGGCTCCACAGCCGTGACGGTGGCGGTGCGAGGCGACCCGGTGAGGAGTCCTATCTCGCCGAAGACCTCGTCCGGCCCCATCGTCCGGAGTCGGGCCTCGCGGCCCTCCCCGTCCCGCTGCGAGACCGCGAGGGCGCCCGAGACGATGATCGCGAGGCGATCGGCCGGCTCGCCCTGCCGCATCACGATCTCGCCAGCCGCGACAGCGCGTCGACGGCAGCGCGCGAGGACCGCCTCCAGGGTGGCCGGCGCGACGCCCGCGAAGATGGGCAGGCCGCCAACGTGGCGAAGGAGGGCGTCGTCCGGCCCTGCGGTGCGAGTCCCGGCCGCGCCGACGAGGGTGGCGCCGACGATCGATGCGACGACGACCGCGGCGCCTGACACCGCGAGGACCGGCCCTGCGCCGAACGAACCGGAGAGGGCGGGGACGGCGAATGCGCCCGTCGCGTAGGCGAGGGTCGAGACGGTCGCCACGGCACCGAGCGTTCGGCCGCGGATCTCGTCCGGCACGACGCGCTGGAAGATCGTCGCGTCGACGACCTCGACGAGGAGGCTCCCGGCCGAGGCGACCGTCATCGCGACGAGGGCGGGCAGGAGCGCGTCGGCGGCACCAAGGGCGGTGAACCCGAGACCGACGAGGATCGCCCCTCCGATCAGGAGCGGGGCGAGTCGCGGACGGAGGATGAGTGCCCCTGCCGCGAGCGCTCCGAGCACGCCGCCCACGCCGATCGCCGCGTTGAGGTAGCCGGTGGCCGATTCGCCGGTGCCGAACGCGGATCCGGCGAGGATCACGGTGAGGACTGACAGGCCGCCGAATGCGAATGACCCCACGACGTTGAGAAGCCCGAGGCCGACGATCGGTCGGACCTGTGCGTCGAGCGATCGACGCACATTGGTCGGGCTGGCGCCGTTGCCGGCGACCTCCGCGCCGGGGGTCGCACGATCGCTCGCCGCCGTCGTGCTGGCGGTGCCCGCGGCGACCGCCGGGCGTCCCGGCAACCGCCACAGGACGAACGCCACGAACGCGAACGACAGCGCGTTGAGCAGGAACGCGAGGGCGAGCCCGGACGCCGCGATGATGATGCCGCCGATCGCCGGTCCCACGATGAATGCGAGCTTGTCGAGCGTCGCCCACGCGCTGTTCGCTGGACCGAGCCGCGACTCGTCACCGACGAGGCTCGGCAGGAACGCCCCGATCGTCGGCCCGAAGAACGACGAGAAGCACGTGGCGAGCACGGCGAGTGCGACGATCGACCACAGCGGACCGTCGACGGCCACGAGCGCCGCGAGCCCGAGCATGATCACGCCGCGGGCAAGGTCGGTCACGAGGAGGACGAGGCGCCGATCGAATCGGTCGGCCGCGATACCCGCCGGCACGGAGAGGACGACGTACGGCAGGACGCGCGCCGCGCCGACGATGCCGAGCAGCACCGGATCGCCGCTCCGCTGGTAGACGACGACGAGTAACGCGACGAGATAGAGCCAGTCGCCGATCGAGCTGACGAATTCGCCCGCGAGCAGCCGGACCAGCGCCCGGTCGATCAGGAGTGAGCGATAGGCGCGCAGGATGTTCATCGCGCTCGGGTGATCAGGCGATCCGCGAGGCGACTCGCGTCGTCCGACGTCGCCGTCACGGCCGGCGGCTCAGCCGTCGAACCGGCGGAAGATCGCGACAGCGTTCTGGCCACCGAATCCGAATCCGTTGATCATCGCCGTGTCGACTCGGGCGGCGCGCTTCACGCCCGGCACGTAGTCGAGGTCGCATTCCGGAAGATCCGGGTTTTCGAGGTTCGCGGTGGGTGGGATCCAGCCCTCGCGGATCGCGCCTATCGCGGTGAGCGCCGAGATCGCTCCGGCCGCCCCGAGCAGGTGGCCCACCATCGATTTCGGCGAGCTGATCGGCACGGTGTGCGCCCGCGGTCCGAAGGCAGCCTTGATCGCCCGCGTCTCGGTCACGTCGTTGAGCGGCGTCGACGTCCCGTGGGCGACGATGTAGTCGATGTCCGTCGGTCCGATGGCCGCGTCCGCCAGGGCCCGGGTCATCGCCCGGGTCGCTCCCCGCCCGGTCGGCTCCGGCGCACTGATGTGGTATGCGTCCGCGGTGAGCGACGCGCCGATCAGTTCGGCAGTGATCCTGGCGCCGGCACCGCGGGCGAGCGCGTGGGCCACCGACTCGATGACGACGCACGCCGCGCCTTCGCCGAACAGGAAGCCGTCGCGATCGCGATCGAACGGCCGCGACGCGTGCCGCGGGTCGTCGTTCCGCTTGGAGAGGGCGCCCATGTTGCCGAGCGCGGCGAAGGCGATCGGCAGGAGGGCTGCCTCGGATCCGCCTGCGAGCACGACGTCGCACTCACCTGAGCGGATGAGGCGGAGCGCGTCCTGGAACGCGATGACGCTGCTCGCGCAGGCGGCGACCTGGGTGATGACGGGGCCGGTGAGGCCGTAGCGCATGCTCACCATCGCCGCCGCCATGGAACCGGAGAGGGCCGGGATCGCGAACGGGCTGACCTGCCCCGGGCCCTTCGCGGCGAGGGTTGCGGTCCCCTCGATCACCTGCTCCATGCCGCCACCGCCGGTGTTGAGGACGACACCGACCCGGTCGCGCTGTTCGGGATCCCAGGTCTCGAATTCGAGGCCCGCGTCGCCGACCGCCTCGGCCGCCGCCGCCATCCCGAAGTGGATGAACCGGCTCATCCGGCGCACCATCTTGCGATCCATCGCGACCGTCGGGTCGAAATCCTTGACTTCCGCGGCGATCCGGACGTCGAAGCCCGAGGCGTCGAACGAGGTGATCGGGCCGCCACCGGAGACGCCGGCGAGGAGATTCGTCCAGAACGTCGCGGCGTCGTTCCCGATCGGCGTGACGGCACCGATCCCGGTGACGACGGCTCGACGGGACGGATCGGTCGACGATGGCACAGGGCGTCCCCTCACAACAGGTTGACTGGGTGCGCGGTGATTGTACCGGCCGCCCAGCGCGCCGCCCGGCCCTCCGCCCGGCCCGCCGAAGGGCTTTCTCCTCATCCGACTACGGGCATGAGCGCGTCCATGCCAAGGATGCCAGATGATGCCTGGTAGAGCATGGCAGCCCGCGGCGGGAGGCCCGGACGATCCGGCGTGAAGTCCTGCATGGTTGAGTTCGGGCGATGCCATACGTTGGAGACCACGCCGGCCCTCGGATCCGCCGGACGATCCTGGCGATCGGCGCCTCGGTGCGCCGGGCGCGGCGCTCGGCGAGGCTCAGCCAACAGGCACTCGCCGACCGCGCCGGAGTCGCCCAGTCCACGATCTCGCGACTTGAGCGCGGCCTCACGCCGCGCGCGAGCCTGTGGGTCCTCGCGGCGATCATCACCGCCCTCGAGAAAAGGTCGATCGTGGAGATCGGGTTGCCATGGCCGCAGGACACGGTCGAGGCTCCACGCGACGAGAGCTTCATGCCCAGAGTCGGATGATCCTGACCGCGACACCTCGCCGCGACACCTGGCAGCGACACCTGGCAGCGACACCTGGCAGCGACACCTGACCGCCATGCCCATAGTCGGATGACCGGAAAGACTCTATGCCCGGGGGCCGTGCGAGGCCGTGCGAGGCCGTGCGACACAGACGCGGGTGATGGACGACCGGCGCGGGTGGCTCAGTCGCCGTCGTAGCGCTTGAAGATGACGGCGCCGTTGTGGCCCCCCAGCCCGATGTTGTTCGAGAGGCCGTAGCGGATCCGCAGCGGCGTAGGTTCGGTGAGGATCCAGAGGTCGCAATCCGGGTCGGGCTCGCGGTAATTGATCGTCGGTGGGACGCACTCCTCGACGATCGACATGACCGTCGCGAAGGCCTCGAACGAACCGGCCGCTCCCATCATGTGGCCGGTCATCGACTTCGTCGCGCTGATCGCGAGGCTCCGCGCCGAGGCGCCGGATCGAGCCCCGAAGACGCTCCAGATCGCCTCCGTCTCGCGCTTGTCGCCGAGCGGTGTGCCCGTCCCGTGGGGGTTGATGAGGTCGACCTCGTCGGCGGGCACGCCGCGTCGCTCGAGCGCCATCTTCATCGCCCGGGCTGATCCGGTCCCGCCCTCGATCGGTTGGATCATGTCCCAGCCATCGGCCGCCGAGCCGTAGCCGACGACCTCCGCGTAGATCCGCGCCCCGCGAGCCTTGGCGAGCTCCATGTCCTCGAGGAGGAGCGATCCGGCGCCCTCGCCGAGGACGAACCCGTCGCGAGTCCGGTCGAAGGGGCGCGACACCGTCTCCGGGCCGCCGCCGGGCAGCGGCATCGCCAGCCCGCGCATGTTCCCGAATCCCGCATGAGCGACCTCGAGGAGCGGCATCTCGCAGGAGCCGCTGATCACCGCGATGCAGTCGCCGCGACGGATCGCCTCGGCCCCCTCGGCGACATTGTGGGTGCCGGTCGCACAGGCCGACACGATGCAGATGTTGTGGCCGATGGCGCCGGTCTCGATCGCGATCATGCCGGATGTCGAGTCGACGAGGCCGTTGGCGATGAACGTCGGCGCGACGGCCCGCGGACCGCGCTCCTGGAGGATCCGCCAGTTGTCGATCATGAGCTGCTGGCCGCCGGCGCCCGAACCGAACACGACGCCGACCTCCGTCCGGTTCGCATCGGTGATCTCGAAGCCGGAGTCGGCGAGGGCCTGCTTGGCTGCGGCGACGCCGTAATGGAGGCTCGCCTCCGTCCGTCGGACGGATTTCGCGTCGAGCCACTGCAGCGCATCGAAGTCCTTGACCTCGCCGGCGACCTTGGCCTCGTACCGGCCCACGTCGAAGCGGGTGATCTGGGCGAGGCCGCTCCGACCGGCCAGGAGGCTGGCCCAGGCGGTCTTCGTATCGTTGCCGATGGGGCTGATGACGCCGAGACCGGTGATCGCGACGCGGCGGGTGTAGTCGGGTGTTCGCACTCGGATGGGCTCCTAGACGGCGGTGGCGATGAATGGAACGGCGAGTCGATCGGTGGACGTGGGGTCGTCGGTCGGGATGGCAGCCGCGTCCGGGACGATCCGCTTGATGAGCCCGGTGAGGACGCGTCCCGGGCCGATCTCCACGAACGTGTCGACGCCGACGGCCGTCATCCGCTCGACCGCGGCGACCCAGTCGACTCCGCTGGTGAGGTGCTCGACGAGCTCGGCCCGGCAGGCCTCGGCCGTGGTGAGCGGATGACCGTCGGCATTGGCGAGGAGCGGCGTCATCGGCTCGCCGAACGCGATGTCGGCGATCGCCGCCCGCATCCCCTCGGCCGCCTCGGCCATGAGCGGCGAGTGCGCCGCGACGCTCACCGGAAGCTCGATCGCCCGCCGGGCGCCGAGTTCGCGGGCGATGCCGACGGCAGCCTCCACGGCGGCCCGTTCCCCCGAGACGACGACCTGCCCGGGCGAGTTGCGGTTCGCGACGCCGAAGACCCCATGCATGCCGGCCGCAGCGACCAACTCCGGAAGCCGAGCGTCGTCGAGGCCGATGATCGCCGCCATCCGGCCCTCGCGACCCGCGCCGGAGCGTTGCATGAGGACCCCGCGCTGTCGCACCAGCCGGACGGCATCGCCGAGATCGAGGACGTTGGCCGCGACCATGGCGCTGTACTGGCCCATCGAATGGCCGGCAGCGAACGCCGGAGCGGCCGCGATGCCGGCGCTGGCCCACCGCTCGCGAACGGCGACGAGACAGGCGATCGACGCGGCGAGCAGGGCAGGCTGCGCGTTGACGGTCCGATCGAGCTCCTCCGCGGGACCCTCCCAGGCGAGCCTGGATATCCGCTCGCCGAGGGCGTCGTCCGCGGCCGCGAAGATGGCGGCTGCAGCGGGGGAGGTGGCGGCGAGTTCGCGGCCCATGCCGACCGCCTGCGAACCCTGGCCGGGGAAGACGAACGCGATCCGGGTCATCGGCTCCTGCGGGGTGACACTGAGGGAACCTGGTCAGCGTAGCCTCGTCGGGCGACGGCACGTGGCGAAGCGCATGCAAGGTTGCACACGACGGGAGCTCGTACTACTCTCGACCGCGATGACCGAGGAGTCCCTGCAGCACCGTCGCCCGCCGTCCCCGCTGCGGTCGACCCGGCCCACCCACTCGCGACGGGTCATCGCCCGGATCTTCGAGGCGGACCTGTCCGCGCCCGTCGTCAACGCCGGCATCCGGACATCGAATCCGCGGGAGCTCTCCGAGCGGGTCGCGATGGGTCGCGCACTCTGGCGCGAGCTGGTCGTCGGGTTCGCCTCGCAGCTCGGCGCGCTGCGCCTCGGATTCACCCAGCTCGCCGCCCTGTACGTACTCGCCGACGGCGGCCTGACCACCGTCTCGGACCTCGCCGACACGCTCGGGAGGTCGCCGTCGGCGACCTCCCGTCTCGTCGAGGGCCTGGTCCGTCGACGACTCGTCGAGCGACGCCTCGAGGCCGAGGATCGCAGGCAGAAGACGCTGTGGCTCACCCAGCGTGGCCAGGCACTGCTGCGCGTGGTCGATCGGTCGCGGGCGGACCAGTTCCTCTCAGCCGTGCGGCCGATGCCCCCCGCCGAACGAGCACTCATCGCGATGGGCGTGGCGGCGCTGGCGACCCATGCCATCTCGCGGCGGGGACGCCTGATCCGGGCGCCGCGCGACTGAGGGCCTCTAGCCGAAATCGTGGACGGCGAAGCAAGATCCTTTGCCGCAAGGTCTCACCCGGGGGGAGCACCCAGGTGGTCCGCCGGACCCCGCGTTGGACACGAGTGACCCAGCTATCCTGAGCGCTTCTGGCGGGCGCTCGGCGAGCCGACTCGGAGCGCGAAACGCCGATGGCAATGGAGGGAGAGGCACCTGAATGGTCGATCGCCTCGGCACCGCGTTCGTCCTTCGGCCGGGTGAAGGACGGTCCATCGACCTTGGCAACTTCGAGATGTCGCTAAAGGCGGCCGGCGAGGAAACCGGTGGAGCCTTCGCGCTGCTCGAGGCTGCCGAACCACCCAACTTCGGGCCTCCAATGCACATTCACAACAACGCCGCGGAGGCCTTCTACGTGCTCGAGGGCGAGTACCACATATTTCTGAACGAACGGGAGTATGCCTGCCCGGCTGGTTCGTTCATCTTCATCCCGGCAGGGATCCGGCACGGCTTTCGTGTGGGCACCGCGCCAAGCCGAAAGCTCGTCCTGTTCACCCCGGCGGCAATGGTCGGCTACTTCGATCAGCTGAGCGCAGCGATCAAGGGCGGCGATGCCGACCCGACTCGGCTCGACGAGATCGCCCGACGGCACGGCATGGAGGTAATCGGCCCGGTTCCCGAGGGCTATCTCTAGTCCGGAGCATTTGAGGGCCGCAGGAGCGTCAACACCCAGTCAGACCGAGGCCCGCCATGCGAGGTAGCCGACCGAGGCAACCTCGAGCCAGGCCCGGGCGGAGGCCTCGCTGCCCTCGTAGCAGCGGGAGAGACGACGCCAGCGGCCGAGCTGGGCGATCGTGTGCTCGACCTTGTAGAGCGGCCAGATCGGGGTGAAGCCGGATCGACCCGGTGGCGGCGCCTTGATGTCGAGCGCGACGTGCTTGCGTTCGGCGAGCCGGGCGCGGCCGCGGTAGGCGCGGTCGCCGACGATCGCGCAGGAGCTCGCGGGCGGCCACGACATCGTGCGGCCGGGCCG
>Ga0307374_10015359_pt1 | contig 10314 bp, 10 predicted proteins | sample OX3MG_FD_202532 | JGI IMG/M metagenome (GOLD analysis project Ga0307374, IMG submission 202532) | Soil microbial communities from Risofladan, Vaasa, Finland - OX-3 | ecosystem: Environmental > Terrestrial > Soil > Coastal area > Acid sulfate soil | place: Finland: Risofladan, Vaasa | collected...
AAGTTCCAGGAAGTTTTCAACAAACGCTTAGGCGAGCGCCTTGAACCGCAGGCTCAGCCGCGACTTGTAGCGGGCGGCGGTATTGCGATGAAGAATGCCCTTCTGGATCATGCGGTCCAGCATGGACAGCGTCGGTTTCAGCAAGGCCTCCGCCTGCGCCTTGTCCTTCGAGTCGAGGGCCTGGCGAAGCTGCCGGATTTGATGCCGCAGCCGGGTGCGGTGCCCGCGGTTGCGTTCGGTTTGCACGCGCGTCTGGGCGAGACGCTTGAGAGCTGACTTGTGAGTTGCCACAGATTCTCCTTTGTAAAAGCACTGAACCTATTACTCTAGCAAACGCCCGCCATGGCGTCAACGGCGGGGAAAGAACGAATGATGGACGGGATCGCAGAAGAAGCTGTGGAAATCCTGCTGGCGCGGGAGAAAATCGAAGCCCGCGTGCGCGAGCTCGGCGTCGAGATCGCCAGGGATTATCGCGGCCGCACCCCGCACCTGGTAGGCGTCCTGAAGGGGGCGTGGGTCTTCATGGCGGATTTAATCCGCCAGTTCGACTTCGATGTGACAGTCGATTTTCTGGGGATCACGAGCTATGGGGCAGGCGTGCACTCTTCCGGCGAGGTCAAAATCACCAAGGACCTTGACGTCAGCATCGAGGGACGCGACGTTTTGATTGTGGAAGACATTTTGGATACAGGACGCACCTTCAAATTTCTCCAGGACATGCTTTCCGTCCATAAGCCGCGCAGTTTGAGGCTGGTCACGCTGCTGGACAAGGCGTCCCGGCGCGTGGTGGACGTTCACGCCGATTATGTGGGGTTTGAAATCCCGGACGTTTTTGTGGTGGGCTACGGCCTCGACTTCAACCAGCGTTACCGTCAGCTTCCTGACCTGCGGGTGCTGCGCTCGCAACCCTCCGTATAATCAATCCCGCTGTTCAGCCATAAAAACTCCTTTGCGCGATTAAGCCCTCGGCACGATATAATATCCCCCGCCAATCATTCCCATGAGTGAATTTTCCACGCCTCTGATGCGCCAGTACAGCGCCATTAAAGAGCGGCATCCGAACGCGCTGCTGCTGTTCCGTCTGGGAGACTTCTACGAGCTATTCTTCGAAGACGCTCTGGTGGCCTCCAAGGAACTGCAAATCACGCTGACTTCCCGCAACAAGGAAAAGGGAGTGGCGGTGCCCATGTGCGGCGTTCCCTACCATGCCGCCGAAGGGTATATTTCCAAGCTGATTCGCCGCGGCTACCGGGTGGCCATCTGCGATCAGGTTGAAGACCCGCGCCAGGCCAAAAAGCTGGTCAAGCGCGAAGTCACGCGCGTGGTGACGCCGGGCACCGCCACGGACGCCCAGATTCTTGAGCCGCGAGACCACAACTATCTGGCCGCGGTGATCGAAGCGGACGGAACGATCGGGCTGGCCTTTGCGGACCTTTCTACCGGAGATTTTCGGGTGACGGAAATAGCGGGAGAAGGCCGGCGCGAGAGGTTGATCGAGGAACTCAACCGCATGCGCCCCCGCGAGCTGCTGGTCCCGTCGTCCACGCGCCCCCTGCATTTGGCTCCGGAGGCGCAGCCTCGAATCACGGAAACCCACTTGGAAGAGTGGGTCTTCGGCGAGGAGTATGGAGAAAGGCTGCTCAAAGAACATTTCGGCGTGGTTTCGCTGGCCGGATACGGCCTCGAGGGGCGACCTCGCGCCACGGGAGCGGCGGGCGCCATTTTTCATTACGTGCGGGAGACCCAAAGAGGCTCTTTATCGCATTTTGACGCGATTCGTTTTTACGAGGAGAACGATTCCCTGGTTCTGGACTCCGCGACCCTGCGGAATCTGGAGTTGATCGAACCTCTGGCGGGCGGCCTGCGGGACGCCACGTTGCTGGCGGTGCTGGACCAATGCGTAACCACGCTGGGAGCCCGGAAGCTGAAAACCTGGCTTTTGCGGCCCTCCACCGAGCGGCCTGAAATCGAGGCGCGGCTGGACGCCGTCGAGGAACTGGCCAACAGCACCATCGCGCGCGAAGAGTTGCGCCGCGTCCTGAACGGCATCCAGGACCTGGAACGCATCCTCAGCCGGGTGATTCTTGAATCCGCCAACGCGCGCGACCTGCTGGCGCTCAAAGCCTCGCTCGAGCAACTCCCGCTGGTGCATACGTACCTTGGCAGTCTTCACGCTGCCAGGCTGCGGGAGTTGCACGGGAGTCTCGACAAACTGGAAGACGTTCACAGCCTGCTGGAACGCTCGGTTCACCCCGAGCCCCCGGTGCTGCTGACCGAGGGGAACCTGATCCGGGCGGGCTACAACGCAGAACTCGATTCGCTGCGCGAAATCAGCCGCAACAGCAAGCAACTGATTGCGGCGATTGAAACGCGGGAGCGCGAACGCACCGGCATCAACTCGCTCAAGGTGCGCTTCAACAATGTCTTTGGTTATTACATCGAGGTGACCAAGCCCAACCTGCACCTGGTGCCCTCAGATTACGAGCGGAAGCAGACCCTGGTGAACGCCGAGCGGTATATGACGCCGGAGCTGAAGGAGCTGGAGGCAAAAATCCTCGATGCCGAGGAACGAAGCCAGAGCCTGGAGCGGCAACTGTTCGGCGAAATCCGCCGGAGCGTGGCAGCGGAAGCGCGCCGGATCCGGCAGACCGCTGGAACCCTGGCCGAGCTTGATGTGCTCGCTTGCTTCGCGCACCTGGCGGCGGAGCGGAATTACCATCGTCCGGAATTTTCCGACAACGGCGAACTCGCCATCTTCCAGGGGCGCCATCCCGTCATCGAGCATCTTGCCGCCCGGGAGGAAGCCGGAAATTTTATTCCGAACGACCTTTACCTGAATCCCACTTCGGACGTCCTCCTGATCGTTACGGGCCCCAATATGGGCGGCAAATCAACCTATTTGCGGCAGACGGCGCTCGTAGCCCTGATGGCGCAGATGGGCAGCTTTGTGGCCGCGGACCGCGCCAAGCTGCCGATTTTCGACCGCATTTTTACCCGTATCGGAGCCTCCGACAACCTGGCACGGGGTCGCTCCACGTTCATGGTGGAGATGATGGAAACGTCAACCATCCTAAACACTGCGACGCCGCGCAGCCTGGTCTTGCTCGACGAGATCGGCCGCGGCACGGCAACCTTTGACGGCCTGGCCATTGCCTGGGCCGTCGTGGAACATCTGCTGACCCATACCGGGGCCCGGACGCTCTTTGCCACCCACTATCACGAGCTGACGGAGCTGGAGGAGCTTTTCCCAGGGGTGCGCAACTACCATGTTTCCGTCAAGGAATCGGGCTCAAACATCATCTTTCTGCGCAAGGTTGAGCCCGGCAGCGCCGACAAGAGTTACGGAATTGAAGTCGCCCGCCTGGCCGGCCTGCCCGCCTCCGTGGTGGAGCGCGCCCGCGAAGTCTTAAAGCGCCACGAGCAGAGCGAGCACACCGTGAGCGGCAGCCTCGCCGAGAAAAAGCGGGAACCGAAAGATTTGCAATTGACCATCTTTACTCCATTGAACGCGGAGGTGGTTCAGGCAATCGAAAATGTGGACCTCGATAACTTGAAACCGCTCGAAGCCCTGAATCTGCTCGCCGAACTTAAGAAGCAAGTCCAGTCATGAATCGCGCGGCTGCATCCGAGCGGTAGAGTTCGCGGTGAACTGCGGCAAGCGGCGGCGCCCGACGGTTTGGCAGTTTGTTGAAAAACTTTCCGGGCATGTCATGCTGAGCGAAGTATCCCGGCATTTGGAGAATCAACCAAATACCGTGAATCCTTCGGCGGCAAGGAGACCGGATTTGAATTTTACGCGTTCCCGCCTGGTGGCGGGCTTGATGTCCGGCACCTCTCTCGACGCCGTGGACGCAGCCCTTGTGCGGTTGGGGGGAACGGCTGATGCGCCGCGGGTTCGCCTGGCGGCTTTTGCATCGGTTCGCTACTCGCCTGCCGTGCGGAAGAGGATTCTGCGCGTGGCGTCGGGCGATGCAGTTCCCACCCGGGAAATCAGCCAGCTCAATTTTCTGCTGGGAGAGCTTTTTGCGGAGGCTGTGCTCCGCGTCTGCCGCAAGGCGCGGATTTCCCCGCTTCGCTTGAGCGTCATCGGCTCCCACGGCCAAACGGTTTTTCACCAAGGCTCCGTTACCCTGGAGGCAGGCCGAAAGATCACCTCGAGTTTGCAGATTGCGGAACCCGCCGTGATCGCGGAGAGGACGGGCGTGCCGGTGGTCGCGAATTTCCGGACGCGGGACCTTGCCGCGGGAGGCCAGGGAGCGCCGCTGGTGCCTTTGGTGGATTGCCTTCTGTTCAAAGACCGAAAGATAGGCACCGTCACGCTGAATCTTGGCGGAATTGCCAACGTGACGGTCATCCCCGCCGGAGCCGCGCCCGAAGAGGTTTTCGGATTTGACACGGGTCCGGGAAACATGCTGATGGACGCCCTGGCGCGGCGCTTTACGCGCAAGGACTACGATTCCGGGGGTCGCCTGGCCGCTCGGGGGGAAGTACTCGAGGATCTCTTAAGCCGCGCCCTTCGATTTCCTTTTTTCCGGCAAGCGCCTCCCAAGAGCGCCGGCCGCGAACAATTTGGGGAGGGGTTTATCGAGCGCTTCTTTCTTTCCGGGCGCAAGCGCCAGAGTGCCCAGGATATGCTCCGGACCGCCAGCGAGCTGACCGCGAGAACCGTTGCCGAGGCTCTGCGGAATTTTGTTCTTCCTAGAGCAAGCATCGGACGCTTGATCGTCTCGGGCGGCGGCGCTCACAACCGGTTGCTGCTCCGGCGGATCAGGGAACTCACGCCGGAACTCGAAGTGAGCCTTTCCGATGCCTTCGGGATTCCCGCCGACGCCAAGGAAGCTATCGCCTTCGCCATCCTCGCGGATCGAACCTTGCAGGGCTTGCCTGGAAATCTTCCCGCCGTGACGGGCGCGCGGCGAGCGGTGGTGTTGGGATGCGTTCTCCGGCCGTGAAAGATGGCCTGCCCTATACCCGCAGGCCCAGATGCCACAAAGTCACAATCAGCATTTCCCGCAGCGAATACATGGCGCGCGCGAAGGGCTCCTCTTCAATGGGACTGTCGGGTGCCGGAGACCCGTAGGCCGTCATGCCGAAGGATGAAAACAGCAACTTGATCCGATAAAGGTGGAACCCGTCGCTGACCGCAAGGCAACTGGTGATCCCGCGTTTTCTCAGCAGGTGGACCGCCGCCCGCACACTTTCATAGGTAGTTTCGCTTTGGGTTTCCGCCAGGATTTTACGCGCCGCCGCCCCTTGCTGAATGAGAAAGTCGCGCCCCACGCCGCCTTCCGTGTACCGGGGATCTCCCCCGCTGCCCCCTGTGGTGATCACCAGCGGGGCGAGCCCCTGCTCTTCTAATTCGAAGGCGTGGTCCAGGCGAGCCTTGTAGACGGGTGAAGGACGGCCGTTGTATTCCGCGGCGCCAAAAACCACCAGGGCGCCGGCCGGTTGTGCCTCATCGCGGGCCGCCTGGCGCCGGATGGCTTTGTAGAGGGAGACCTCCCATAAAATCAAAGCTCCTGCAAGGGCGACCAGACCGAGGAGGATCCAATGGCGCAAGCGCACGGGGAAACTCAGCCAAGAAAATCTTCTAGTTCAGATTCTGCGACCCCGCCCTGGCGCAGAATGCGGACGCGGTCGCCCCGGAGTTCTACCACCGTGGAAGGCTGTCCGCCCGCCGTGCTGCCCCCATCGAGAATCAAAGGCAAGGCGCCGCCAATCTGCTCTTCGACTTGGTCGGCCGTCGAGCACGCAGGGCGATCGGAGAGGTTGGCGCTGGTTCCGGTAAGCGGCCGGTCCAGAGCGGTAATCATAGCTTCCGCCAGCGGAGAGCGCGGCCAGCGAATGCCAACCCGGCCGGTGTTGGCGGTGATCTTCAAAGGGATCTGGTGCGAGGCGGGCGCAATCAGCGTCAGGGGGCCGGGCCAGAACTTCTTCGCCAGGGTAAAGAAGAGTTGGGGCGGGTCGGAAACCAGGTCCGCGGCCTGGTCGAGAGAGGCCACCAGCAGAGGGATGGGGCGTTCCGAGGATCTTCGCTTGATGCGGAAGATCTCACTGACTGCGGCCAGGTTAAAGGGATCCGCGCCAAGGCCGTAATAGGTGTCGGTTGGCAAGGCGATGACTTTGCCCGACAGTATCAGCCGGGTCGAGTACTCCAGCACATATTCCATCTGGAGATCGCTAACTTTCAAGATTTCTGCCATGCGCTCGTCGCCGGTCGCTTGATCTGAGAGTGACCATGACCCTAACATAAGGCATTTAGTGGGTCAAGAAGGCCGCTGGCGTCGAGGGCTCCGGCGCTCTTCCGCGGGTCGGCCGGGGCCGAATCAAGCGTCCCCTCTTGTGACGGGAGCTTCGCCGGCGCACCGGGAAGGTTGACATTATTTCAAAAATTAGGCTTGACTTCCATGAACCGGATAGGTGAGAATCTGCCTAAACCAGAGGAACAGTGTACTCATACAATTTCTCATGGAAATGGGGGTGTTGATCGTTTGGCCGAGATTCGACTCCAGGAGGGAGAGTCTTTAGAAAGCGCCCTCCGACGCTTCAAGCGTAAGGTGCAGCAAGAGGACATCATCAAAGAGATCAAGAAGCATTCCTTTTATCTCAAACCAGGAGAGCGTAAGAGGGTCAAAGCGGCCTTGGCGCGGAAAAGAGCCCGCAAAAAGGCCAGGCACGACCAGGACTAATCCTTCTGGCACTACGATAATTTCTGCCACGAGGCGTGGCCTTGGTCGGGTAGGGGGCTGAGCATGGATTACCGGGATCGGGTCCTCAAGTGCATCGACTGCGGAGCGGAATTTGTTTTCACGGCAGGTGAGCAAGTTTTCTTTGCAGACAAGGGATTTAAAAACGAGCCCAAACGGTGCAAGACCTGTAAGTCAAAGCGAAGCCAGTTACTCAGTGGCCAGGGTTATCGGCGCGTGGAAACTACCACGGTTTGCTCGCAATGTGGGAAGGAAACCACCGTGCCCTTCAAGCCAACGCAAGGGCGTCCCGTCTATTGCCGGGAATGCTTCGAGCAACGGCGGGCCGCGGGTTCACCGGCTTAAACTCACTTCAATATTCCCTCCTTTTCTACCCGGAGAGGGACCAGATTCCGAGGCTCGGCGCCGCAGCCCAGGCGCCGAACCTGGAAGATTCGTCCGTCCCGCTGCCGGAACAGGCTGCCACCAATTGACGCTCTGAATGGATCGCCCTCTATTTGCGCGCGCAGGGGAAGATTCATTTCCAAGTTCCCTTCGCATCCCCAGCCGCGAGTGCCCGCCTCCTGGCGCAACAGCCTCGAGTTCAGTTACCATGAAGCCTTAATGAGTACCTTCCACATTATCAATTTCGGCTGCAGGGCGAGCCAGGCGGACGGCGCCGCGATCAAGAAGCAGTTGATCCTGGGGGGTCTCAAGGAGGCGAACCCGGAAGAAAGCCAGATCACCGTTATCAACACTTGTACCGTGACGGCGGCCGCCGACGCGGAAGCCCGCCAGGTGATTCGCCGGCTTCAACGCGAGAACCCTGCTGGCCGCATCCTGGTCACCGGCTGCTACGCTCAGCGCGCCTCAGATGAAATTGCCAGGCTGCCAGGTGTGGCATGGGTGGTCGGGAATTCTCACAAGCACACCGTGGCGGAAATTTTACTGCGCGAAAGTGCGCGCCCTGCTCCCGCCAAGAATTCGCCGGCCCCGGCAGAACTCCGGCCCGGCAATGGGAACCCGCTTCCGATCTTCAAGCCCTCCAAACCGCCGGCAAGGATTCTGGTGGGAGAAATCGGGGACACCTTCCATTTTGCCCCGGTCTCCGCCGATGATCGCACACGTCCAACGCTGAAAGTCCAGGACGGCTGCAACGCGCGATGCGCTTTTTGCGTCATTCCGCACGTGCGCGGCGAAAGCCGCAGCCTGCGGCCCGGAAAAGTGATCGAGCAAGTCCGGGAGCTGGAGAAGGAGGGTTATCAAGAAATTGCGCTTTCCGGTATCAACCTGGGCAGCTACGGCCGGGATCTGGAACCGCGCCTCAACTTTCTTGCTTTGCTCGAGCGAATCCTTGCCGAAACCAAAGTTCCGCGATTGCGCATCAGCTCGATTGAGCCGATGGATGTCAGCCATGAATTCATCCAGCTAGTGGCCCGGGAGCCGCGCCTGGCCAAGCACTTTCACGTTCCGCTGCAGAGCGGCAGCAACCGGATTCTTCGGCTGATGAACCGGCGCTATTGGACCACCCAATACGCCGAGCGCATGCTGGCGATTCACGAGCAAGTCCCGAACTGCGGCTTGGGTGCGGACGTTATGGTGGGGTTTCCTGGAGAGAGTGAAGCGGACCACGCCGAAAGCATGCGGTTTATTGAGTCTTTGCCTTTTACCTATCTCCATATTTTCCCTTATTCGGCGCGGCCCGGAACCCCCGCGGCCGGCAGCTCCCACCCGGTGGACGGACGCCGCATCCACGAGCGAGGCCGCGAGATGCGGTCTCTTATTACAGCCAAGCGCCAGGAGTTTCTTCGGGCGCAGGTGGGCCAAAGGCTGAGCGTTTTGACGCTTCACAAAGAGGAGGAAGGAATGCGCTTCTCTCTTTCCTCCAATTACTTGAAAGTCTGCCTGCCCTCCCCCAACACCGTCCCGAATAGCCTCCTTGAGGTGCGGGTGGGAGGCGTTGACGGAGACCAGTTGGTGGGTTATCAAGCCTTCTGAGCAGGGAGTGGGGCTTGGTGGAGCGCTTGCCGGCCGCCTGGCCATGGTTCTGCATGCCGGTGCTTGATTCCTTGGAGGCCCCCCTCAAGTTGATCCTTTTTGTTCTGACCGAGCCGCCATCGGGGCCGAACACTTTGCGCCGCCGGCCTCAAAACGGATTGCTGGACACGCAACGAGGTTATCCCCCAAAATAAAGTTGGGCTTCGGCCCGAACCCAAGGTGGCATGCCTTGAACACATCATCAGCTTCTCTCCGCGAAAGCGTTCCGGTCAAAGAATACGTCCAGCGCACGTTTGTGCCTCTTTCCCGCCTTGCGCACGGGTGGGAAATGCATGCGGCGGTCACGCTCACGCCTGCCGAGGAGCGCACCATGGTGCGGGAGCCGGCCGATGCTGTGCCGGAATCCATCGCGCAGCGGCTGGGCAAGCTGCGGGTCCTGCTGGTCCCCTTTGTCGCGTGCTTTCAGGCGGGAGATATGGTTTCCTTTTTACATCCCGAGGGAGAAAAGCATTCTGCGGTGTGGCTGGAAAACCTGAACCGAATTGACCTGGTGCTGGCGTGCCGGGATTTCGACGCCCACGACACGGGATTTGAGCTGCTGGCCAGCATCGCTGAATTGCTCCGGCCGAGGCTCACTGCGGGCGAGTTGGAGCGATACACGGACCTCCTGGAGGAAGAGCTCAACCAAGGCGGGAGCGGCGAAATCGATCAGGACGCCTACGAGGCGAAACAGCCGCTGCGCGGCCGGGGCCGCTGGTCGCGGGCCGGGGCGCCGTTCAAGAAGTACCGGGATATCTCCTTTGTGAGCACTTGCGCGGAATACATGCACGGACTCTGGCACGACGTCCAGATTCGCATGGGGACGGAACATTTGGCCGTCGCCGCCTTGCGCAAGCGCATGACCTTGATGGCGGAAATGTTTCCGCCGAATTCCGGCTATCGCCTGTTTGCAGAAGAAGACAAGGTTTAAGCATCCCGCGCGGGCTCCGGGGGAAGATTGGAGAGCCTCGGACGGCGCTGGGAGGCCGCTCCCGAACGCGAAGGGGCACCTTGCCACAGTCCTTCCCGGCGCGGAGTTTCAGCCCCGGCTCGCCCCTTGACTTTGGCCGCCGTCGGGGAATTGACAAGATAACGCGGTTCTCTTAGACTAAATGATTCTGCTCTGCTTGTCGGGGACAATCTGTATGCCTCGCTCTCGTCTGGTCAAAACGCTTTACCAATCCTGATCGACCAAGGACTTTATTACATGCGTGGAATCATCAAAGAAAGACTCTTCACTCCAGGTCCGACGCCGCTTCTGATGGAAGGCCAGGCTCGAACCCTCACGGCCACTTTGCACCACCGCACCGAGTCTTTTCGCCAGATCATGCGCGAGACTCTGGAAAACTTGCGCTATTTTTTCAACACCAAGAATGACGTCCTGATGTTTTCCAGCTCGGGCACGGGAGCCATGGAAGGCTCCATTGCCAACCTGGCCTCTCCCGGCGAACGCGTGCTGGTGGGGACGGCGGGGAAATTCGGGGAACGCTGGCTGCAGCTTGCCGCCGCTTACGGCCTGGAAACGGTCAAAGTGGAAGCGCCTTACGGCGATTCGCTCAGCGTGGAAGAGATTGGAAAGCGGCTGAAGAGC
>Ga0307374_10015363_pt1 | contig 10312 bp, 9 predicted proteins | sample OX3MG_FD_202532 | JGI IMG/M metagenome (GOLD analysis project Ga0307374, IMG submission 202532) | Soil microbial communities from Risofladan, Vaasa, Finland - OX-3 | ecosystem: Environmental > Terrestrial > Soil > Coastal area > Acid sulfate soil | place: Finland: Risofladan, Vaasa | collected...
AGGCGGCCGCCGTGGGCTCGTTGATGATGCGCAGCACCTCCAGGCCGGCGATCTGGCCGGCCTCCTTGGTGGCCGTGCGCTGGGCGTCGTCGAAGTAGGCGGGCACGGTGATGACGGCCTGGTTGACGGTGTCGCCGAGGTAGGCCTCGGCGTCGCGCTTCAGCTTCTGGAGGATCCGGGCCGAGATCTCCTGGGCGTTGTATTTCTTGCCGTCGATGTCGACGGACCAGTCCGTGCCCATGTGTCGCTTCACGGACCGGATGGTGCGCTCGGGGTTGGTGATGGCCTGGCGCTTGGCCACCTCCCCGACGAGGACCTCTCCTGACTTGGAGAAGCCGACCACCGAGGGAGTGGTCCGGGCCCCTTCGGCATTGGGGATGACGACGGGATCACCGGCCTCCAGCACGCTCACGACCGAGTTGGTGGTGCCGAGGTCGATTCCGACGGCCTTGGGCATGGGACTTGCCTCCGAAGCTGGGTTCTGCACCGGCGACCCTCGCCGGGCTATTTCCTGATACATGAGAGTATAGCAATCTTGAGTGGGGTGTTATCAAGTGATGTCCGGTAGGCTGGACGTGTGCCTGACCTGGTCCTCCTCCGTCATGGGCAGTCCACCTGGAATGCCGAGAACCGCTTCACGGGCTGGGCCGACGTGGACCTGACCGTGGCCGGGGAGGCCGAGGCCCGGGCGGCCGGGCGGCAGCTGGCCGAGGAGCAGGCGGCCGGGCTCGACCTGCGGGTCCTGCACACCTCGGTGCTGACCCGGGCCGTGCGCACGGCCAACCTGGCCTTGGAAGAGCTGGGCCGGGTCTGGCTACCGGTGCGGCGCCACTGGCGGCTCAACGAGCGCCACTACGGCGACCTGCAGGGCAAGAACAAAAAGGAGACGACCGAGGCTTTCGGGGCCGAGCAGGTGAAGCTTTGGCGCCGGAGCTACGACGTTCCCCCGCCGGCGCTGTCCCCGGGCGACGAGCGCCATCCGCGCCATGACGACCGCTACCGGGACCTGCCCGACGAGCTGCTCCCGGCCACCGAGTGCCTGGCCGACGTGGTGCGGCGCATGGTCCCGTACTGGGAGGACGAAATCGTGCCCGACCTGCACGCCTTCGGCGGCGTGCTGGTGGTGGCCCACGGCAATTCCATCCGGGCCGTGGTCAAGTACCTAAAGGCGATCTCCGACAAGGACATCGTGGAGCTCGAGGTGCCCACCGGGGTGCCGTGGCTGTTCCGCTTCGACGACGACATGGCCGTGGTCGACGACCGCTTCCTCGGTGACCCCGAGGTGGTGCGGGCGGCGGCCGAGGCAGTGGCCCGCCAGGCCGGCTGAGCCGAGGCTCGCACCGGCCCGACGGGCCCTACCCGCCTGTCGGTGGACGGCTAAAGGGCGTCCTTGCCCCGTTCACCGGTACGGACCCTGACCACGTTGTCGACGGGGACCACCCAGACCTTGCCGTCACCGATCTTGCCGGTGGCGGCGGTGCGGACGATGGCGTCGACGACCTCATCGGCCTCGGCGTCGTCGACCAGGACCTCGACCCGGATCTTGGGGACGAAGTCCACTTCGTACTCGGCCCCGCGGTACACCTCGGTGTGGCCGCGTTGGCGGCCGAATCCCTGGGCCTCGGTGAGGGTCATGCCCTGCACGCCGATGGTCTTGAGCGCCTCCTTGACCTCGTCGAGCTTGAAGGGCTTGAGGACTGCCACGATCAGCTTCATGGTGTTTGCGTTCCCTTTCGTGCGCTCGAGGTCGTCAGCCGGCGTTGCCCGAGCCGGAGCCCGATCCCGACGCTAGCGGTGGATCGCCGTTGCTCTTGGTTCCGATACCGGCCAGGGCGAAGGCACCCGGGGCGCCGCCTCCGACCCTCTCGGCGAACGTGCCTTCGGGAAAGGCCTCCTCGTCGTGGATGGCCAGGTCGCCGATCTCGAGGATCTCGTCGCTGTACCGGGCCCCACGCAGCACCAGACCGATGAGCTTCATGAGGATGAAGGTCACCACGGCCGACCAGAAAATCACGAACACCGCCGCCCGGAACTGCTCCCACAGCTGGTGGGCCGAGCCGGTGTACATGAGGCCGCCCACCGAGAACGGCGAGCACCCGCCGTGGGCACTCAGGTAGGCGGTGTTGGAGGTGTTCACCACCTGCCCGGCCGAGTCGAGCTTGCCGCAGCCGTACTCGATCATGTTGGGGTCCCCGAAGACGCCCAGCAGCAGGCCGCCGAAGAGCCCGGCGATGCCGTGGGTGTAGATGACCCCGAGGGCGTCGTCCACCTTGGAGAAGGGCCGGACCTTGGACAGGTAGTTCCAGCTCACCCACACCACGGCCGTGCAGATGACGCCAACGGCGATGGCACCCCAGCCGTTCACCCAGCCGGCACACGGGGTGATCCCGACCAAGCCGCAGATCATGCCGTTCACACCGCCCAGGAAGGTCGGCTTCTTGGCCTTGGTGAGCCAGGCGTCCATGCCCATCCAGACCAGGACGCCCACGCCGGTGCACAGGTTGGTGTTGACCACGGCCGAGGCTGCGCTCACGCCGCCGTAGTACGGGTCGCCACCGTTGAAGCCGTTCCAGCCCAGCCACAGGATGCCGGCTCCCACCGCCGCCATGACCAGGTTGTTGGGCACGGCGTGCTGGCGATCTCGTAGGAGTCTGGGGCCGAGCACCCAGGCGGCCACGAAGCCCGACACGCCGGCCGACATGTGGATGACGAAGCCACCGGAGAAGTCGAGCGCTCCCTCCTGGGCGAAGTACCCACCGCCCCAGAGCAAGAAAGCGTCGATGGCGTAGACGAAGGTCGACCACAGCGGCACCAGCAGGCACCAGGCGCTGAACTTGATCCGCCCGAGCACGCTGCCCATGAACAGAAGCGGCGTGATGGCGGCGAACACGAACTGGAAGTAGGCCAGCGTCGTGGTCGGGAAGTGGAACGGTATGGCGGTGTTGGCCGCCGACACCGCCTGGCCCTGTTCAGAAACCGCATTGGTGATCTGGCCCGGTTTCCCCACGAAGTTCTCGAAGAAGTGTTTGAACGTGCCCACGGGGTTGACCCCTGACACCGGTTGCTGTGTCCAGAGCCCGTTGTGGACACCACCGCCCAGCGAGGTGGCGCCGAAGCCCATCTTGTAGGACCAGAGCACCCAGGCCACGAGGACCAAGGAGAATCCGGCGAACGTCATGGCCAGGACGTTCACCGCCCACTTTTTCTGGACGATCGACGCGTAGAGCACGGCCAGGCCGGGAATGCTCATGAGGCCGACGAATGTGGCGGCGACCAGCTGCCATGTGTTGTCGCCCGTATTGAGCCAACTGGGATACGGGACGGATACTGCTGCGCCTAGCACGGCCTCGGTGCTCCTCTCTTCCGTGGAATCCGCGGCTCTCAGCGCGCCATGGGAGAACGTGCACCTGGGGTGCGACGGAAGCCCACGACAGGCGAGCGCCCTGCCACCCACAGGATGCATTCCCGGCATTTCGGCCACGTCACGCCAGTGTTACCAGCACGTGAACAGACCCCCGGCCCCTACGATCGCCCCGTCATGGCCGATTCAGAGCCCCTTACGTCGCTGCGCGGCGCAGGCGTGGGCGACGTGGACAGCAGGCGCCTGGGGCGAGTCGTCATCTACCTCGTGCTGGGCGCCCTGGCTGTTTCGGCCGCCTTGTTGTTCGTGGCCGGGGCCCGCAAGAACGCCCAGATCACGGCGCTCAAGGCACACGGTGTGCCGGTGGGAGTCACCGTCACCGGCTGCCACGGCCTCATCGGCGGTAGCGGCAGCAACGCCGCTGGCTACGACTGCGGCGGGTCGTATGTGGTGGGCGGCCGGCGATATCACCAGGACATCCCCGACGACACCCTGCACACCACGGGATCGGTGGTCAGGGGGGTGACGGTGCGCAGCGACCCGACCCTGCTGTCGACCCCGTCCATCGTGGCCGAAGAGCGGGCGTCGGCCTCGGTCTACGTGCTTCCGGGGGCTCTGGCCCTGGTCTTCGTGGCCGGCGCCGGGACCTGGGCGGTGATCCGGCGCCGGCGCTCCCGAGCTCCCTGATGGCGCGGCAGGCTCAGGTGGGCGGCGTGTAGCGCTTGTTCGGCCGAGGACGGCCGGAGCCATCTTTGCCCGTCGACCCCCGGCTGCCAGGGAGGTCGCCGGTGGCCTCGCGCAGGGTGCGGTTGAGCCGGTAGGAACGGACCAGGTAGTAGGCGCCACCCATGACGAAGGGGACGCCGAAGCCCCAGTAGTGCAGGTTGAACACGGCCAGGCCGTAGAGGGCCATGGCGATGCCGAGGTAGAGGCGCTTTCGGAACCAGGCCGCCGCCATCATGGCCAGAGCCAGAGCCAGGAGCACCACCAGCAGCTCGTGGTAGATCCCGACGGTCACGTACTTGGGGTTGGCGTGGCCGTTGGCCAGGTACTGGGCCGGGTCGTTGGAGATGAGGGTGCTGATGACCACGACCCCGACGGCGGCGGCCAGGGGGGCCGCCACCAAGCCGATCAGCCGCTCCTTGTCGTCGGCCCGCTTGGCCGACGCCTCGAGCTCTTCCATGGGCGCGGCCCCGGGCGTGGTGGAGCCGGCGCCGGGCGTGGTGGTGGCCGAGGTGGGATCGGCCGGCTTCAGCACGGCCGAGCGAAGGCGCTCACCAAGGGGGGCGCCGTCGTCACGGCGCAGGTGGGGAAGCCACAACAGCAGTCGCTGCCACAGCGACGGGCCAGGCGGGGCACCCCCGTCGGCGTCGGGCGCTGCACCATCGGGCATCAGGGCAGGCTACCGCCCGAGGCCGCCATCCGGGCACGGCGCGGCCCCGCTCGCTAGCCTCTCGCCCCATGGCGCGTCAACGTGAACTGGACCTGGGCGACATCTGGCTCTTCTCGGCGTGTTCTTCGAGCCAGCTGAAGACCATACGGCGGCAGGTGGAAGAGATCACAGTCCCGGCCGACCGGGTGCTGTGCGAGGAAGGGGCGGTGGGGCGCGAGTTCTTCTTCATCGTGTCCGGCGATGCCGTGGTGCGTCGCGGGGGGCGCAAGATCGCCTCGCTCGGACCCGGTGGATACTTCGGCGAGCTTTCCTTGCTCGACCGCAACCCCCGGTCGGCGACCGTGGTGTCGGCCACCGAGATGACGCTGCTGGTCCTGGAGCAGCGTCGGTTCAACGGCCTGCTCGACGCCATGCCGGCGCTGGCCCACAAGCTGCTCGTAGCCATGGCCCAGCGCATCCGCGACGCCGACGCCAAGGCCGTCCACTAGGACCGCTCAGCTCGGCCGAGTGACTCCTCCACCACCTGGGACAGGTCCATGACCCGGACGTCGTCCTCGCGCTGACGGGCCCGCACGGCGTCGTCCAGCATGATCAGGCAGTAGGGACACGCCGTCGACACCACGTCTGCACCGGTGGTTAGGGCTTCGTCGGTACGGACCAGGTTGACCCGCTCACCGATGGTCTCCTCCATCCACATGCGGGCCCCCCCAGCGCCGCAGCAGAAGCTCTTCTCCCGGCACCGGGGCATCTCGATCTGCTTGACACCCTTAATGGAGTCGAGCACGCCGCGGGGCTCGTCGAAGATGCGATTGTGGCGGCCGAGGTAGCACGGGTCGTGGTAGGTGACGGTGGCGTCCATGGTGCCGGTGCCGAGGCGGCCGGTCTCGACGAGGTGGGCGAGGAGTTGCGAGTGGTGGATGACTTCGAAGTCACCGCCGAGGTCGGGGTACTCGCGAGCCAGCGAGTTGAAGCAGTGAGGGCACGAGGCCACCACTTTCTTGGCTCCCACCTCGTTCAGGGTGGCGATGTTGGCCCGACCCATCTCCTGGTACAGGTACTCGTTGCCGAGCCGGCGAGCCGGATCCCCACTGCAGGCCTCGCGGGGCCCGAGGATGCCGAAGCGCACGCCGGCCCGGTGCAGCAGGCGGGCCGTGGCCTGGGTGGCTTTACGGGCCCTCTCGTCGAGGGCACCGGCGCAGCCCACCCAGTACAGGTACTCGATGTCCTCGGGGATCGGGCCGTCGATGACCGGCACCTCGAAGTCGAGCACGGCAGTCCACTCGGTCCGCTTGGCCGAGCCGAGGCCCCAGGGGTCGCCCTGGTTCTCGATGTTGCGAAGCATGAGGCCAGCCTCGGAGGGGAACTTAGACTCCATGAGGACCTCGTAACGACGCATCTCGACGATGGTGTCCACGTGCTCAATGTCCACCGGGCACTCCTCCACGCACGCACCACAGGTGAGGCACGACCACAGGACATCGTGCTCGATGGTGTGGGGCACGAGGTTCGGTGGAGCACTGTCCCCGTTGGCACTGTCTACGTCGGCTCTGTCCCCGTTGGCGCTGGCTCCGTTGGTCTTGAGCAGGCGGTCGGCGTCCTCGAACAGGCGGTCCCGGAGGTTCATGATGAGGAGCTTCGGGCTGAGCGGCTTGCCCGTATTCCACGCCGGGCAGGCGTCCTGACACCGACCGCACTCGGTGCAGGTGAAAGTGTCGAGCAGCTGCTTCCAGCTCAGGTGCTCGGGTAGCCCGGCGCCGAAGACGGCGTCCTCGGAGATGTTCTCCATGTCCATGTCGGGGGTGGAGTACAGGGGGCCCAGGGCGCGGGGCCGGCGCGAGGTGGCCACGTTGATGGGGGCCATGACGATGTGCAGGTGCTTGGAGTAGGACAAGAAGACCAGAAAGCCCATGATGACGGCGATGTTCAGCAGGATGAGAGTGGACTCCACGGCCATGGCCGTGCCATGGCTGGCGCCGTTGAAGAGCACGCTCAGGGCCCGGGAGGCGAAAGGCCCCCAGCTGCGGCCGTAGGGGAAATCCCCGGTGTGGACCTGGGCGGCTCGGTAGCCGAGCAACGTCACCATGACTCCGGCGATCATGGCCAGGGTGATCCAGGCGGCATCGAGATGGGACCCGTAGAAGCGTGATGCCCGCTCGCGGCGAGTGGGGGAATTGGCCACTCGGATGATGGCGAAGACGACCAGGGCCAGGAGCACAGCCACGGCGAAGAGGTCCTCGATGAAGCCGAGGATGGGCGAGGTGCCGATGCCGGGGATGGAGAAAGTCTTCGAGAAGAGGTCGCCGTAGGCCTCGATGATGGTCAGAAACAGGATGGTGAAGCCCCAGAAGGTGAAAGCGTGAGCCAGTCCGGGGATGGTGCGCTTGAAGAGCTTCTTCTGGGCGCCGACCTCGATCAGCTCGGCCCATAGGCGCGCTGGGATGTTGCGGAACCGCGCCGGGTCTGAACGGCCGGTGGCCACCAGGCGGAACAAATAGGCGAAGCGGCGGCCGGCAATCGCTATGGCGATGGCACTGACCGCCAGTCCGATGGCGATCCTGACTGGCACGGATCCTCCCCAGGTCTATGTCAGGTGCGGAAGTTCTCGAAATACCGGCTGGGCGTCGGCCCCCGCTGGCCCTGGTACTTAGACCCCAGGCCCGAGGAGCCGTACGGGCTGTCCGCCGGCGTGGTCATACGGAGGAAGCTGATCTGCCCGATCTTCATGCCCGGGTACACCGTGATTGGCAGATTGGCCACATTGGAGAGCTCCAACGTGAGGTGCCCGTCCCAGCCGGCGTCCACGAAGCCGGCCGTGGAGTGGATGAGCAGCCCCAGGCGCCCGAGCGAGGACTTGCCCTCGAGCCGGGCCACCAGGTCGTCGGGTAGGGCCACCCGCTCCTGGGTCGATCCCAGGACGAACTCCCCCGGGTGGAGGATGAGGGCCTCGCCGTCGGGCACGTCCACCAGCTCGGTCAGGTCCTCCAGATCCTCGCGGACGTCGATGACCCGCATGGAGTGGTTCCGGAAGAGGCGGAAGTGGCGGTCGACATGGAGGTCGACCGAGGAGGGCTGGATGCAGTTCTCGCCCAAAGGGTCGATAACGATACGCTTGGCGTCCAACTCCTCACGGATCGTCCTATCTGAGAGCACCACGGGCAGCACGATACTGTGGGCGCCACCCGCGGGCGTAGTTCAGCGGCAGAACATCAGCTTCCCAAGCTGAGAACGAGGGTTCGATTCCCTTCGCCCGCTCTCGCACGAACACCCAGTTCAAAGGCTACATTTGGGTGGCTCTTAGATCGTCAACACGGGCCCGAAATCCTCGTCGTGCCACAAACGTGCCACTGCATGCCACTTCGTCAATGCCACTTCGTCACTGCCACTTCGTCACTTCGTCACTTCGTCACTTCGTCCCCCACGCCCACGCCCACGCCCACGCCCACGCCCACGCCCACGCCCACGCCCACGCCCACGCCCACGCCCACGCCCACGCCCACGCCCACGCCCACGCCCACGCCCACGCGGGAGTGTCGCTCATGAGTTCGGGGGTTACGAGGGTTGCCAACCCCGTCTGCACGGGTGTGGCGACACCTCCTTCGCCGTCCGATTTGGTGCATCGAGCCGACCGAGCTCAGCGCCGCGTCACACAACCTCGGCCCGTCGGTAACAGTTGATCCCGAGCGGGCGGGGCGGGTGGAGTGGCCCCGCCGGGGCCTACCGGCAGCCAGCAGTTACGCGTGGTGCCGGCCTTGTGGGGCGACGCCGGAGGACCGATGTAATGCGCTCTTTGCAGCGACCAGATCGCCGAATCGGCGCCACCTCGCGAGTTTGGGAACCCCGGCGCGCTCTGAGCGATACCAATCCAGCTGAGCTAGCGCAAACAGCCGGACCGGGGTTCCCGGATCCGGCATGATTATGCGCGCACCTCCCCGATGCTGGCGACAGGTAGCACGCTGCTCCAACCGCTGCGGCAACATGCCACCAGATACCGTCGTTCGGGCGCGGACTGTTTCGCCAGTGGCCGCTTCGCTCGCTGTCGCGCGTCTGGTCGCAACCAGGACGCCGGCGAGGACCACGAGGGTCGAGACGCCAAACGCTCGGTCGTCGCCTTCTCTGGACACCGACAGCGACTGCCACGGCCACCTCGACTCCGTCCACGGTGGCCTGGGTCTAGGATGAAGGTAGGTTCAGTCGACCTGGCCGGACCGGCCTCGGGGGGGGTTTGATGACAAGAGAGCGGTCGTTCGCTTCGCCTTTGTCGGTCACCCACGACTCGGGGTCGGAATTGTCCCCCGAGGGCCTCCTCGTCGCCATTGTCCAATCGAGCCATGACGCCATCTTCACCAAGTCCCCAGAAGGGATCATCACAAGTTGGAACAAGGGTGCTGAGCGTCTTTATGGCTACAGCGAGAGCGAAGCCATCGGAAGTGCTGTGGCCATGCTCATTCCCGCGGGCAGACTCTGGGAGCTTCACGAGATTCTAGGAGCCGTACTTAGGGGTGAATACGTAGATCACTACGAGACCGAGAGGGTGCGCAAGGACGGATCTGTCATACGGATCTCCTTGACCGTCTCCCCGGTCCATAACGCGCAAGGTGAGGTAGTGGCAGCGTCATCAATCGCCCGCGACATCACCGAGCGCAAACGGGCCGAGACCATGTTCCGCGGCCTGCTCGAATCGGCTCCAGACGCCATGGTGATAGTCGGTTCAGACGGCAAGGTCGTACTTGTCAACCGTCAGACCGAGCAACTGTTCGGATACGAGCGCGACGAGATCGTCGGTGAACCGGTGGAGGTCCTCATTCCGCCTCAGTTCCGCGAGCGCCACCGCGAACATCGAGAAGGCTTCTTTTCCGATCCGAGAACGCGTCCCATGGGGGTGGGCCTTGAGCTCTTCGGATTGCGACGTGACGGTAGAGAGTTTCCCATCGAGATCAGCCTGAGTCCATTCGAGACTGACACAGGAGTGCTCGTCTCAGCTGCCATACGCGACATCACCGAGCGCAAACGGGTCGAGCGCCTCTCGGCCTTGGGGGAACTGGCCACCATGATTGGACATGAGTTACGTAATCCTTTGGGTGCCTCGATCAACGCGATATTTCTCATCCGCCAGCTACTCGGTGAGAATCTCGCTCCCGAGGTGGAACGCTACTTTTCGATGGCCGAGCGCGAGACGGGCAGGGCGGCTTCGCTCGCAGAGGATCTCACTGCATACGTTCGGGAACGTCAGCCTGTGCCTATGAACGTCCAGTTCGGCGTCGTGCTCGATGAGGTCCTGGCTGCTTCACCTCCTCCCCAAGGCGTGGTGGTCGCGATCGATGGAGCCGATTGTGCCTTGGATGCGGATCCCTCCCAGCTTACCCAGATGCTGACGAATCTCATAACAAACGCCTATCAAGCAATGCCTGAGGGTGGTCGGCTTCACATCGCTGCCCAAGAGACAGACGGTTGGGTCGACGTCACAGTCAAAGACTCCGGGGCCGGAGTCGAGGAAAGCGCATTGGCTCAGATCTTCGATCCGTTCTTCTCTACCAAGGACGTGGGAACGGGTCTCGGGT
>Ga0307374_10015366_pt1 | contig 10310 bp, 7 predicted proteins | sample OX3MG_FD_202532 | JGI IMG/M metagenome (GOLD analysis project Ga0307374, IMG submission 202532) | Soil microbial communities from Risofladan, Vaasa, Finland - OX-3 | ecosystem: Environmental > Terrestrial > Soil > Coastal area > Acid sulfate soil | place: Finland: Risofladan, Vaasa | collected...
GCCAAGCGTCCACAAAAACCCGGAATAGCGGGTACTGCCCGCCTCCCTGCGGCATGGCAGCGGCAAACTGTCTTGCCTGGGGACTATTGGGAAAATACTGTCCGTACTCAAAGGTACCGAGGGTGATTTCAGCCTCGAGCTTGGCCAAAACTGCCTGGAGTTTCTTGCGGTTGGCCGGGGTGTCGGGTAGAGCCGTCTGCTCCCGACACCGGGCACCGTGGTAGCGAAAATCCAGGAATAGGACGTCCTTGTCTTCCCTGCAACGGACACTACCCACCGAGGACGCCGCCTCGCGCGAGGGGGATTACTGTCGGCCGCTTCGGCGTGAGGCGCACCATGTCCTCCTGGATGTGCTCCCATACGTAGAGGATTTTCCGGCCCCCGAAGGGGCGGAAATAGTGACGCCCTTCCAGAAGCACAGAGTCCTTAAGGCGATCCCGTATGGTCCGGGTGTCATACTTGATCCGTTCAGCAAGCTCTTCTGTTGTGAGATAAGTTGCCATTGCAATCTCCGTTGTCTAATTGTCTACAGTATAGACAACTAGACAGAAGATGCAAGTCTATTTGGTAGACATTTTTAGCGGAGGGGGTCTAGACTGATGCCACCCCGCCCGGAGATCCTCATGGACCGCATGCAAATCAACGTTCGCCTGGATGCAGAATTGGCTACCCGGATTGACGAAAAGCGGACCCAACTACAGAAGGAATTGGGCAGGATTCCAACCCGGTCAGAAGTGGTTCGGATGGCTTTAGAGAGATTCCTGGGAAAAGAACCACGGCGATCAAGGAATGCTTAACGTCACTTACGAACGGGCGAATAGTTGAACTACGTAGGGCTTCCTTTGACCCCATCGAATCCAGAAGAACTAGCACGAGAAATCATTGACCGCTTGCTGACTGCAGCAGGTTGGGTCGTGGTTGATAGAGATCAGGTCAATATCCATGCAGCGCGAGGCGTCGCGGTCCGCGAATTTACTCTTAAAGCGGATCACGGCGAGGCCGATTACCTTTTATATGTCGATGGCCAAGCCGCCGGTGTGATTGAGGCCAAGAAAGAAGGCGAAACGCTGTCCGGCGTTGAAATTCAATCGGCCAAATACACTAAAGGCCTGCCGGATGGTTTACCGAGCTGGCATAACCCATTACCGTTTGCCTACGAATCCACCGGCGTAGAAACCCACTTCACCAATGGCCTCGACCCGGAACCGCGCGCCCGTCCGGTTTTCGCATTCCATAAACCTGAAACGCTGGCGGATTGGCTGGGATCGACTCTTCCAAAAGCTGCGGAAGCACCGGCGAAATATGGCGCGGAAGGTGGCACCTTCCTGGAGCACTTACGGCATATGCCGCCGCTGCTGGATAAACTCTGGCCACCGAAACCGCAGGCTATCGCTAACCTTGAAAAGTCCCTGAGAGAAAACCGCCCGCGTGCGCTGGTGCAAATGGCCACCGGCTCCGGCAAGACATTGCTCGCCATCGTATTGGCGTACCGGCTGCTGAAATTTGCCGGTGCACGCCGTATTTTGTTCCTGGTGGATCGCGGCAATTTGGCCGACCAGACCCTCAAAGAATTCCAGCAATACACATCGCCTTACAATAATTTCAAATTCTCCGAGGAATATATCGTCCAGAGACTAACCAGCAATACACTGGATACCACCGCACGCGTCTGCATCTGCACGATCCAGCGCATGTACTCAATGCTGAAGGGCAGAGAACTACCGGAAGACCTGGAAGAAGAATCCCTAGATCAGGTGGGGCGGCTTTTCAAGCATCCGGAACCCATCGAATACAATCCGAAAATACCCATTGAATCCTTCGACATCATCATCACCGACGAATGCCACCGGTCCATCTACAACCTCTGGGCGCAAGTGCTGGAATACTTCGATGCCTACCTGATAGGCCTTACCGCTACCCCCAGCAAGCAGACCTTCGGCTTCTTCAAGCAGAATCTGGTGATGGAATATAACCATGCAATGGCCGTGGCGGATGGAGTGAACGTCAATTACGACGTCTATCGCATCCGCACCAAGATCACCCAGGGCGGCTCAAAAGTGGAGGCTGGGTATTCCGTGCAGATACAAGAACGGGATACCCGCAAGAGACGCTGGGAGCAACTGGATGATGATTTCAGTTACGACCCGGAGCAACTTGATAGAAACGTGGTCACACCTGATCAAATCCGAACCGTTATCAAAGCCTTCCGGGATAAGCTCCCCACGGAAATATTCCCCGGCCGCACCGAAGTGCCTAAGACGCTGATCTTTGCCAAAGACGATAATCATGCGGAAAACATCGTCGAAATCGTGCGCGAGGAATTTGGCAAAGGCAATGACTTTGCCCAAAAGATCACTTACAAGACCACCGGCGAAACGCCGCAGAACCTTATCAAGGCCTTTCGCAACAGTTACAACCCGCGCATTGCAGTAACTGTGGATATGGTCGCTACCGGCACCGACATCAAGCCGGTAGAAATCGTCATTTTCATGCGGGCAGTCAAATCGCGTTCGTTCTTCGAGCAGATGAAAGGCCGGGGCGTACGCGTCATGAATGCCGACGATCTGAAGAGCGTTACTCCGGATGCCATCGCCAAGGACCATTTCGTTGTAGTGGATGCGGTCGGTGTTTGTGAGCAAGATTTGACGGATTCCAGCCCTATGGAACAGAAGCCCGGCGTTAGCTTTGAAAAGCTCCTGCAGGCTGTGGCATTTGGAAATACCGAGGAAGATGTGCTGACTACCTTAGCGGGGCGCTTGGCGCGCATGGAACACCGGCTGAGCCCTGAAGATGACAAGCGCATTCGTGCATTATCCGGCGGATTCAGCGTTAAAGAACTCAGCCATCGGATCATCGAATCCATCGACCCGGACCGCTATCCAACGGATAAAGAGGCTAAACAGGCGCGGACCGAGGCTGTCAAACCGCTGTGTGATCCAAAGCTTCGTGAAGCGCTATTTGAAATCAAGAAGAACAACGAAATCGTTATTGATACCGTCAGTGCCGATGAAGTGCTGGAATTTGGATTTTCTAAAGATGCACTGGATCGTGCGCGCAGTATGGTACATTCCTTCGAGCAGTTCATCAAAGACAATAAAGACGAAATTACTGCCCTGCAAATACTCTATTCAAAGCCCTATAAAAAGCGTTTGAACTTTGAGTCGATCAAAGAGCTCGCTGACGCTATCCAAAAGCCGCCCTATTTATGGAGCGAGACTCAATTATGGAATGCCTATGCCGCATTGGAGAAATCTAAAGTCAAAGGTGCCAGTAGCAAGCGTATTCTTACGGATCTGGTCTCGCTGGTTCGTTTTGCCATGCATCAGGAAAATGAACTCGTCCCGTTCCCCGAGCGTGTCAACACCAATTTCAAAGCGTGGCTGGCCTCCCAGGCCCGTCATTCCGGCGAAAGCCGGAATCCAGAGAAATCATATGGTTTCACTCCAGAACAACTCCACTGGCTTGAAATGATACGCGACCATATTGCAGCGAATCTCAGCATCGAACCCGATGATTTCGAACTACCACCGTTTACACAGGAAGGTGGTCTCGGGAAAGTGTATCAGTTATTCGGCAAGAAGCTGAATTCGATTATTGAAGAATTGAACGGGACTTTGGCGGCATGAGTAAAACAGAATATGAATTCGATATTCCAACGCCCCTACCAGATGGCTGGGATTGGATGCCATTGGAGGATCTTATGGACCAGCCAATGCAAGACATTGTAGATGGTCCATTTGGTTCAAACCTAAAGGCGTCTGAATACACAGAAGATGGTATACCAATTGCGCGACTTCAAAATGTGAATCGAAATGAATTTGTATATAAAAACATTAAGTATGTAACAAAAGAAAAAGCAAAAGAACTTTCACGACACACGTTTAAACCCGGCGACATACTAATCACTAAACTAGGTGATCCGCTAGGTGAAGCTTGTATTGCTCCAAGTACCATTGGGTATGGTGTGATCGTCGCGGATTTAGTTCGAGTTCGGCCTTCAGAATCCAAAGTAGATCGCCGATATTTGGCTTACGCAATCAATTCACCTTTAATCGAGCGACAATTCGAGAAACATACAAAAGGTACAACACGCCCACGTGTTAATCTTGGAATGATAAGAAAGTTGCCAATCCCAGTTGCACCGAGAGTTATGCACGCAGGAATTGTCGGGGAGATCGAAAAACAATTCTCCCGTCTCGACGAAGCCATCGCCAACCTCAAGCGCGTCAAGGCCAACCTCAAACGCTACAAAGCCGCCGTCCTCAAGGCTGCTGTCGAAGGCCGCCTTGTCGAAACCGAAGCCTCAATCGCCCGCCGCGAAGGCCGCAGCTACGAAACCGGTGAGCAACTCCTGCAACGCATCCTCGAATCCCGCCGCACCCAGTGGAAAGGTAAGGGCAAATACAAAGAACCCGCCGCGCCGGACACCACCGAACTGCCTGAATTGCCGGATGGATGGGTATGGTCCTCACTTAACTATCTGGGAGATGCAATTGGTGGCCTGACCAAAAACCCGAAACGAGCTAAGTTTAAGAGAAAGCTACCTTACTTACGTGTTGCCAATGTATACGCGAACGAGTTAAGGCTAAATGAAATTGAACAGATCGGAGTTGAAGACAATGAACTTGAGAAGCTACTTGTGCATAAAGGTGATCTGCTAATTGTTGAGGGTAATGGAAGCCCAGATCAAATTGGTCGATTGGCGATCTGGGATGGCTCAATTACCCCCTGTGTTCACCAGAATCACTTAATTAAGGTTCGTTTGCAAACGGGATGCATTCCCGGGTGGGCGATGAGCTGGCTTATGTCACCCGACGGAAGACGCCAAGTAAAAAATGTGGCTAGTTCTACTTCAGGCTTGTATACGCTAAGCATTGGCAAGATATCATCCATGACAATTCCGCTTCCTCCTATCAACGAACAAACCCGAATTATCTCTGAAATAGAGCGCCGACTATCCATCATTCACGTATCTGAGGCACAGGTGGATGTGAACCTACAACGGGCCGAGCGTTTACGCCAATCGGTTCTTAGCAGCGCATTTAGTGGTCACCTGCTAAGTGTAAAGCATTCTGTTGCACCTTCTGATTCCACATTGGTATCGAGAAGCGCATGAGCAATTGGCTGTTCCTCTATCTGTCTCAACGTCGCGTATTCTGGTGGCTCCGTTCCATTACTACACGCGCGATTTTCTCTATAGAAACTAATATATTCAAGACTCGGTATGGCGCTAAGGAGGAAAGGTCCAATTACCAGACGTTCCGCCAGATAATTAGTCTCACAGAGAAGCCAGTACTTGTTGCGATAGCGTTCGCACTTTTTCTTCAATTCATTGATTTTTATCTACAACCATTTTACCAAATAGTTGGGATCACCATTCCCGATGACGGGGACTACGTAACATTCCTCGCAACTGTCAGTGGCATTGGCGGCGTGTTTATTGGTCTGTACTACGCCGGTATCAGTGCTGTAGGGAGCGCTATATACGCAAAAGTGCCGAACAATATTCGCGATCTTCTTGCGCAAGAGCGCTTTGGGAATGTGTATATGGGATTTCTTTCATTCCTGACATTTTTTGGACTGATAATAGTTGCACTCCGAATATCTGGATTTCCTCGAATGTACCTGGCGGTGCCACTTGTAACGCTTCTCGCGGGCATTGGAATCGTCGCTTTTGTGAAGCTCGGACAGCGAGCATTTTACTTGTTTGATCCTACGAAGCTCTCGTACCATATTTTTGAGCAATTACAGCATTGGCTCGGAATGGTGCGAGTTGGTAGTTTCCAATGGTTGAATAAGTCTTTTCAGAGTCACGCCTATCGACAAGCGTCGACGACGTTAGATACTCTGGCAACGCTTGCCGACATTACAACGAAAGAATCGCACCTGAGTGGAAAGCCTTACGTAGAGCTTTCACAGTATCTATTGAGGTTTTTACTTCACTACGAACGTGCAAAACGAGGTATACCCACAGACAGCGCGTGGTATGAGCAGCGATATAAGCATCGCGACTGGTACCGCACGGAGGACTCGCGTGTAGCAATCGCACACCAAACAGGTACTAGCATCCACCCGGATGTAACAACGAATAAAGAATGGGTAGAAGACAGGGTAATACCGATCCTCAAGGATTGCATCGCGGTCAATCTGAAAAAGGAGAATTTTTCCGAAATACTTAGCCTATTTGATTATATTGATGCCTATGTCAAAGAGTTAGCACGACAAGGGGAAGTCAGCAGAGCGTTTGCGCTTCTGGAGGATTTGACAACAGTTATACTAGGCCAGTTCGCGGCAACCGCTGGAGGTGAAACCATAAAACCAGACGTGCTTGAGGAACTTGCCGTGACGGAACGTTTATCATCGTTGCCAATCTCTATCGCACTCGGGTACCGCGAACTACTTCATGAAATAAATTGCGAAAACATAGACATGCAATTATCGTCCATCCAATGGAGTGACGGCAAAAGTATTTATCAACAAGATGTTCCTGCATATTGTCTAGCACGGCTGGAATGGTTTAGACCGAGGCTTGAATTTGAAAGAAAAGTGGAAGGCCGGTTCGTATCGCCGCGCTGGTACCAATCGGAAATGATTCGGCAAGTAGAAGCAGAGCAATTTACTCTTAACACTAAATCTCTGATCGAAAGAGCATCGAATTATTTTAAGTCAGCTATTACCAAAGCATTGTCTTACAAGCACCCATGGCAGGCTGCTGCCATTATGAGCCGAGAATGGGAATACTGGCATAAGATCGCAGACCAATTAAAAATATGGCCAGATACCTGGAAAAGCTTAAGTAGTGAGCGCCACGTTGAAGGCCTACCTTGGTCCATATTTAACCTAGACTCGCTACGATCTAAATGCGATAAAAGGCAACATGAACTTCTGACACTGATGTCGCAACAGAATATGTTGCTAGCATTGATGTCGCGTCCTGAAGGATTTCCAGACTATGCTGGCCAATTTTTACACACTTCTGGAGAGGTCGCATTCGATGCGCTGCTTACAAACAAAATCGATTTACTGAAAAATATCTTTGAGGCCTACTTGGTCGGATGCTTACTAAGATTTGATAGTCTGCGCCCGAAGGTATCGTCCATAGATTGGAAGGCACAACAAGATTTTAAGATCGCTTCGGCGGCGTTGTTAGATGTGATGGACGTTAGTGGATATGCAAAGTTGTTAGCGGATTACCATGCAAACACGGAATTATGGAATATAGTAAAAGTCGCTTGGGATAAGTACTTCGCCAAAATACATGGTAAATCTCCTGTGTCGCTTTTTGTTGCGGCTGTTGCGATTACAGAGGCCGCGTTTGAATTACCGCATCGTGGGATTCTTCGTACGAACTGGCAGCAAAAAATCAATCGGAAGTTATTGGACGTACCCCGACATGTGGTCTATCGGCGAGGGTCTTTTGGTTCGGACACGGTCATAGACCATAAGAGTGTGTTAGTTAGAATCTTTACGCAAGAACCCTACGGCACATTTTACGATGGAATAGATGTATTTATTGCATTCTATCTTCGTAATGTCAAAGGCTTGAAAGATACGGACTTTGGACCGAAACGCCAAGATCTACAAGAAGCTATTGAAAGGCAGAATCTTCAAAGGCCAAGCGATGATACAGAAGGGGAGCGTGTGTGACACGTAGACAACGACAGCGGATAAAACCAACGGCAGCAACACATTTTCCGAGTTTGTCTCAAGGCCTAGATCTTAACCAAAACGTCTATATGTTTACGCAGGACGTTCAGTTAGCCGTTATGCCAATTGGTGGGAGAACTGAGAAGCACAAAGATTTCAACGTCTTGCTGAATGGAAGTCAGGCTGAACGCGAGAAAGCAGAACAACTGATTGGAGAAATCTGTCGATACGAAAAACATGACCTAAAAAGCATGGTGTGTAATGCTGTGGAGGAAATATCGCGACACATTGCTTGGGAAGGCTGTGCGGTATATGAACTCATTCTCGGCGATGATGGCCTTCAACATATCTTGAATTTCACACCGAAAAACTTATGGAGACTACCTGGTTGCTACGTGCAAATTATTCCTCACAGAGACTGGAATCTTTTGAAGAAGAAATTTGTTGTCGTCCCGGCCAGCCGAATATGGTATCTAGAAATGCCACAAGACTTGGGTGGTCGGAGAGGCTATAAGAGTGTTCTTAAAAGATTGAGAAGATTCGAGCATATCGGTCCGGAGTTCTGGAAAAAAGATTTAGATCATGGGGTCAAGTCGCGAAACTTTGATTTTCAGCTCTATACCAGAAGCAGCGAAATCTATGACGGTCAGGTCACCAGGGCTTGGGGCTGGAACCGTCGCGACTGGTCCCAAGAGCGGTGTACAGAGTTTTTTACTTTTTACAAGTTGATTCGCTTCAAGTGGGCTCAAGCGATGTTGCGTGAGCACATTGTTGCCGAATTAAACGGACTATTCACTGACTTGGGTATTAAAAGCGAACTAAAGGTAGTCGGCTTGCCATCTCCCGAAGATGTTTTGCAGACAGAGCGCGATCTGTTAGAAGGTATAATTACTTTTGCGGCAGCGTCGGACCGCGTCAGGTTGTAGATCGATAGTGAACACATCCTCCATCGTCCAAAAACTCTGGAACTACTGCAACGTCCTTCGGGACGATGGCATGTCATATGGCGACTATGTCGAACAGCTTACTTATTTACTATTCCTCAAGATGGCCGATGAGCGCACGAAGGCGCCCTATAACCAAGAAAACCCAATACCTGCTAAATGGTCCTGGCCAGAACTAATTAAGAAAGATGGTGAAGCTCTTTTTGAGCACTATCGCCATACCTTGGAAGCCCTAGGCAACAAGCCTGGACTACTCGGCCTGATCTTCAATAAGGCGCAGAACAAGTTTCAAGACCCAGCCAAGCTTCGGCGACTCGTAGTGGACCTGATCGATAAGGAAGAATGGGTCTCCATGAGCGCCGACGTGAAGGGTGATGCCTATGAAGGTCTGCTGGAAAAGAATGCCCAGGACACTAAGTCCGGCGCCGGCCAATACTTTACCCCGAGACCTTTAATCCAAGGGATTGTGGATGTCATGGTTCCAAAGCCCGGTGAGACACTCTGTGACCCTGCCTGCGGCACCGGGGGATTCATGCTGGCGGCATATGACTATGTGATCAAGTACAATCCGAATCTGACCAAAACAGAGAAGAAGAAACTCAAGGAAGAAACTTTTAAGGGCTGGGAACTGGTACAAGCTACGGCACGGCTGTGCGCCATGAATATGCTGCTGCACGGCATCGGCAGCCAGGATTACGAGCCCATTACGGTTGCCGATTCGCTGGCGGCTGATCCGGGAGATCGGTTTGATTTAGTGCTTACCAATCCACCCTTTGGCAAGAAGAGCAGCACCACCATCGTGGGCGAAGAGGGCAAGGTCAGCAAAGAAAAGGATATTGTCGAGCGCGATGATTTCTGGACCACCACCTCCAACAAGCAGCTGAATTTCGTCCAACACGTCAAAACCCTGCTCAAGCAGAATGGCCGCGCTGCCGTGGTGGTGCCCGACAACGTGTTATTCGAAGGCGGTGCGGGCGAAACTGTGCGCCGCAAGCTTATGCACGAATGCGATGTGCATACTCTGTTGCGCCTGCCTACGGGCTTGTTCTATGCCCAAGGCGTTAAAGCGAACGTCCTATTTTTTGACAAGAAGCCCGCCTCAGAAACTCCGTGGACCAAGAAGCTCTGGATTTACGACCTGCGCACCAATAAACACTTCACGCTCAAAACTGACCCCCTAAAGCGCGAGGATCTTGACGAATTCGTGAAATGCTACAACTCAGCGAATCGACACCAGCGCAAGGCAACCTGGTCCGAAAAGTCGACCGATGGTCGCTGGCGTGAATACACCTACGAAGTACTTATGGCACGCGATAAAGCCAGCCTCGACATCTTCTGGCTCCGTGATGACAGCCTCTCCGAATCCGATAATCTTCCACCGCCTGACATTATCGCCCAGGAAATCGTTGATGATTTAGAAGCCGCTTTGGAACAGTTTCGTCTGATTACATCAGACTTGGGCGGTTCAACAACAACCGATTAAGGAGGATCACGGGAGTCAGAACGAACGGGAGTTGCCGGTTGCAGGACAATTCGCACACTTGGGCACGGATTGGGCACGAGATGGGCACGGAGATCATCGCGAAAAATGAGAATGATCGTAAGTGCTTGATTTAATGGCGCGCCTGGAGAGATTCGAACTCCCGACCCCCTGGTTCGTAGCCAGGTACTCTATCCAACTGAGCTACAGGCGCAAAACTTTTACTAACTATCGGTGAT
>Ga0307374_10015367_pt1 | contig 10309 bp, 9 predicted proteins | sample OX3MG_FD_202532 | JGI IMG/M metagenome (GOLD analysis project Ga0307374, IMG submission 202532) | Soil microbial communities from Risofladan, Vaasa, Finland - OX-3 | ecosystem: Environmental > Terrestrial > Soil > Coastal area > Acid sulfate soil | place: Finland: Risofladan, Vaasa | collected...
CCACGAGCCGAGCGGGCATCCCCTACCGCCAATCGAAACCCGCCCTCAAGCGACCGACGGGAGCGACCCAGCGAAAAGTGGCGAGCCACTCCGCCCTGCTGGCGGTCCTGCTTTCGCTCGCTGGCGCCGGTTGCGGCGTCTTCCACCGGCACGCGCCGCAGCCGCCGGTCGTGCTCATCTTGCAGCCACCGATTCTGCTGCCCAGCCTGACCGCCGATCCCCCCATGCCGCCGCCGCCCGATTTCGAGCCGATGGCCGTGGACGCCCCGCCGCAGTTTCCCCTGGGCTTCATCGCTCCCCGCCCGCCCCTCCCCCGCCGCGCCCCCGGGGACGAAGCCGCCGACCGCGGCGAACATCCCGCCCCGGCCTCCACGCCCGCTCCCGCGCCGCCGCAGTTGACCTCCCTCACCCCCAGCCAACAGGACAACTACCGCCGCGCCGCGCTACTCGCCCTCAACCGCTCGCAGAGCGATCTGCGCCTGCTCTACAACCGCCGCGACCTCAACCCCCAAGCCGTCGCCACCCGCGCCCAAGCCGATGAGTACGTGCATCAAGCCCAGCAAGCGCTCGCCCAGGGCGATCTGCTGCGGGCGCAAACCCTGGCCGAAAAGGCCGAGACCCTGGCCCGTTTCCTGCTGGGCCGCTGAATGCCCGCCGCCGCTCCCACCCCCCCCCACCCACTCGCTGCCTTGCAGCGCGAGGTCGCCGCCTGCGCGCTCTGCCCGCGGCTGCGCGAATATGGCGACCGCGTCAGCCGCGAGCGCCGGCGCGCCTTCGCCGCCGAGACCTACTGGGGACGCCCGGTGCCCGCGTTTGGCGACCCCCAAGCCCGCCTGCTGATCGTCGGGTTGGCGCCCGCCGCCCACGGCGCCCACCGCACCGGACGCATGTTCACCGGCGACCGCAGCGGCGATTTCCTCTACGCCGCCCTGCACCGTGCCGGCTTCGCCTCCGCCCCCGTCAGCCGCCACCAGGACGACGGTCTGCGCCTCCACGGCGCCTACCTCACCGCCGCCGCCCGCTGCGCCCCACCCGGCAACAAGCCGCTGCCCGGGGAGTTCGCGCGCTGCCGCCCCTACCTCGCGCGCGAACTCGATCTGCTGCCGCGGCTTGAGGTCATCCTCAGCCTCGGCAAGCTAGCGCACGATCAAGTGTTGTTGGTGTTGCAGCAGAAGGTGGGGTTCCCGCGCCGCTCGGCGTACCCGTTCGCCCACGGCGCCGGGTACCGCATCGGCGCGTTCCGGCTGCTGGCCAGCTACCACCCCAGCCAGCAAAACACCTTCACCGGCCGCTTGACCGCCGCGATGCTGGATGAGGTACTGGCCCAAGTGTAAGGCCCGCCGACGGCGCATGAGCGGCCGCTGGGCGCGGCAGCCGAATTGGTGGCTCGCCACTTTTCGCTGGGTCGCTCCCGCCGGTCGCTTGAGGGCGGGCTTCGATAGACGGCAGAGGTTGCCCGCTCTGCTCGTGGCATCTCCAAGCTGCCTCCAGCGGATTCACATCTCCGGCGAGCCGCTCCCGCCGGTCGCTCCGCGGGAAACGCCGACGGCGCACGAGCGGGGCGATGGGGGCCCCGCGACGCGCCGTCGGCCCAGCGGGCGGCAAAGCCGGGTGCCCGCGTTAAATAAAAGCCGCCCGCGTTGAATCAATGCCCGAAGTGCTTGGCGTTGGTCTCGGCGTACGCCGCCCACTGCGTCGGCAGGTCGTCGAGCGCGAAGATCGCCGACACCGGACACACCGGCACGCAGGCGCCGCAGTCGATACACTCGACCGGATCGATGTAGAGCTGGGTTTCGCCCTCGAATTCGCTCGCGTCCTTTTTGGGGTGGATGCAATCCACCGGGCAGGCATCGACGCAGGCGCTATCTTTAACCCCGACACAAGGCTCGGCAATGACGTAAGCCATAGAGGGAATAAGTATACCCAGCGTTCAGCGCGTGGGCAAGCTAGCCAGGCGCGGGCGTCGGAAACCCGCCGCCGCCGGCAGGCTCCCGGCAGCGTGGCGTTCGCCATCGCTGACAAAGCGCTGGGCGGGATGCGCGGCGAAGTACGCCATCCATTTGTCGAACTCGGGCCTGAAGACTTGAATGCGGGGCAGCCGGTCGCCGGCCAGCCCCGCCACCAAAGGCGACGGCGCCGGTCCAGCGCCCACCTTCACCACCGCCGGATAATGCCAGCGCACGGTGACCTCGCTCCGGTGCGCCTGCGCCTGTTGCGGCGTCCCCGGCGTCCCGGTCCAGGCGCCTGCCGCGGCCAGCGCCGGCGGCTTGGGGAAGATGCCGTAGGGCAGCGCCAGCGATACCACTTGGTAGCCGGGCAGCCAGCGATCAATGTCGTACTGCCCCATGCCGATCTCGCGCTCGATGGCGGCATCGGACAGCTTGCTCAGGTTGGGGTGGGTGAGGGTGTGGTTGCCCACCTCCGAGCCCATCTGCACCAGCATCCGCAGCTTGGCCTGAATGGCGTCCCGCTGCCCGAACACATCATCGCCGGGGTTGATAAAAAACGTCCCATGCACGGGAAACTCCGGGTGCTGGGCCGCAAACACCGCCCACCGTCCCACGGCGCTATCGGCGCTGAGCTTGCCGTCGGGCCCGAACCGCATCTGGTAGGCCGAGCCGTCGTCAAAGGTCAACACCACGGGCGAGGCGCCCGCCGGCAGAGCGAAATCGCCGGTGACGTACTGCCGCAGCGTGATCGGCCGGTAGCCGGCGGCGTCGAGCCGCGCCAGATCCTGGCTGAAGGAGTCGAACGAGCGCGTCCAGCGCCCGTCGGCGGGCCCGAACTTGTGGTAGACGAGGATCATCACCTCGCCCCGCAAATTCACCCCCCGTGCCTCCGCCGAGGGTTTCGGTGCCGCCGCCAGCAGCGGCAGCGCCGCCAAGAACAATGCCCACAAGCGAAAACGCATAGAAAAACCGTCCAGCTCACGCCGTCTCCTCTGAATATAGCGCGCCCCGCACATGCTAAGCTCGGTGTTTTGACTGAGGAGCAGCGGAGGAATCATGCCGGAAACGGGTGCAGGGATGATGGCGGGAAAAACCGTGCTGGTGATGGGCATCGCCAACCGCTGGAGTCTGGCCTACGCCATCGCCCAGGCGCTGGCGCGCCAGGGCGTGGAACTGGTGTTGACCTACCAGGGCGAGCGCGTCAAGCGCGCGGTCGAGGATCTGGGCGCGGAGTGGCATGGAACACGCGTCTACCCTTGCGACGTCAGCCAGGACGCCTCCGTGGCGGAATTCTTCGAACGCCTGGGCGCCGATCTCGCCGCCGCCGGGCGCCGCGCATTGGATGGCGTGGTCCACAGCATCGCCTTTGCCAACAAGGAAGACCTCGAGCGCCCGTTGGCGGACACCAGCCGCGCCGGCTTCGCGCTGGCGCTCGATGTCAGCGCCTACTCGCTGGTCGCCGTGGCCCGCTACGCCGCTCCGCTCATGACGGAGGGCGGCGCGATCGTCACCTTGACCTACCTGGGCGCCACCCGCGTCGTCACCAACTACAACGTCATGGGCGTCGCCAAGGCCGCGCTCGAGGCCGAAGTACGCTACCTGGCGAGTGAGCTGGGGCCGCAGGGCATCCGCGTCAACGCCATCTCCGCCGGGCCCATCAAGACCGCCTCGGCGCGCGCCATCAAGGACTTCTCCTCCATCCTCGACCACGTCGCCCAGCGCGCGCCGCTGCGCCGTGTCACCGATCCCGCCGAGGTGGGCGACACCGCCGCGTTCCTGCTCAGCGATGCCGGCCGCGGCGTCACCGGCGACGTCATCTTCGTCGACAGCGGCTACCACATCCTAGGGGTATGACCGCTGGGCGCGGCAGCCGACTTGGCGGACGCACGTCTTCGGCGAGCCGCTGGAGGCAGCTTGGAGATGCCACGAGCAGAGCGGGCATCCCCTGCCGCCAATCGAAGCCCGCCCTCAAGCGAGTGATGCTCACAGTGCGAGCATCACGGGAGCGACCAAGCGAAAAGTGGCGAGCCACTCGCGATGCTCGCTTTGCGGGCAAGACCACCAGGGCGCCGGTGCAGCTGCGGGTATTCTGAAGACATCATGAGCCCATCCTCCGTCGCGGTGATTGGGGGCGGCTTGGCCGGCCCCGAGGCCGCCTATCAACTGGCCCGGCGCGGCCTCGAGGTCGAGTTGTACGAGATGCGGCCGCGCGTCTCCACCCCGGCGCACCGCACCGCCAGCCTGGGCGAACTGGTGTGTTCGAACTCGCTCAAGTCGGAGACACCACACACCGCTCCCTGGCTCTTGAAAGAGGAGCTGCGCCGCGGCGGGTCGCTGTTGCTGGAGTGTGCCGCGCGCGCCGCCGTGCCCGGCGGGCAGGCGCTGACCGTCGACCGGGAACGGTTCTCGGCGGGTATCGAGGCGGGCCTTGCGGCGCAGCCGCGGGTGCACATCCTGCGTCAGGAGGTCAGCGCCCTGCCTACGGACCGCATCACCGTGCTGGCCACCGGCCCGCTCACCTCGACGCCGCTGGCCGAAGACCTGGCCCGCGTCACCGGGCGCTCCAGCCTGGCCTTTTACGACGCCATCAGCCCCATTGTCGAAGCCGACTCCATCAACCACGAGCGCGTCTACGCCGCCAGCCGCTACGGCAAGGGCGGCGACGATTACCTCAACTGCCCGCTCGACCGGGACGAGTACGCCCGCTTCTGCGCCGCCCTGGCCGCCGCCGAGTCGTACCCGCTCCGCGACTTTGAACAGCCGCAGTACTTCGAGGCCTGCCTGCCGATCGAGGAGTTGGTCCGGCGGGGGATCGAAACGCTGCGCTTCGGCCCCATGAAGCCGGTGGGATTGCCCGACCCGCGCACCGGCCGCACGCCGCACGCGGTCGTGCAGTTGCGGCGCGAGAACGTACGCTCGGACTCCTACAACCTGGTCGGCTTCCAGAACCACCTGCGCTTCGCCGCCCAAGCCGAGGTGTTGCGCCTCATCCCCGGTCTGGAGCATGCCCGCTTTCTGCGTTACGGCCAGGTGCACCGCAACAGCTACCTGCAAGCTCCGGTGGTGTTGACGCCGGCGCTGCAGTTGCGCGCCCGCCCCAGCGTGTTCGTGGCCGGCCAGTTGTGCGGCACCGAGGGCTACGTCGAGGCCATCGCCACCGGCTACCTGGCCGGCACCTTCGCCGCCGTCCTGGCCACCGGCGGCATCCCTGCACCGCCGCCACGCGCGACCGCGCTGGGCTCGCTGCTGCACTACATGATCCACGCCGCGCCCGACGCCTACGCCCCCGCCAACATCACCTTCGATCTGCTGCCCCCGCTCGCCGTACGCGAACCCGACCGCGCCCGCCGCCACCAGGCGCAGTGTGAGATTGCGCTCGAGGCCGCAGGGAACTGGCTGAAGCAAATAGCCTAAAGAAAAACAATGGGGCTGACCAGCTTCCGGCTAATCGAAAATGCGAAAAAATCTGGACCACTATCGACGTCGGATACCTGCTGCGGCGAAAACTTGGGCTCCGGACCGAGACGCGGCATGGGAGTTTCGTCATCCCGGGAGCCGAGAAAGCAAAGCTAGACAGTCTGTCACCAATCACGGTCTCGTCCGGCCCACAGCGGACCTGGGGAACCCTGGGGACTTCAAAGCGGGTGGCAACCGCAACGGCAGTCCGCGTCAACGTTGACTGAGTTTGCAGGAAGGCGAACCACGATCGCATCCCGGTGCGATATCCCCTGGGTCCCCGGGATCCCACAAGCGCGTCAGGCCGCCACTGGCTGTATACTTGCCACACAAGAGACCTCGCGCAGGAGACCCGCGATATGCTCCCAGACGCCCTCGCTCGACTATTTGACCTTAACATCGAGAAGATTCTTGAGGGCTGGGAACTTTGCCACGCGACGCGGGAGCTTATCTCCAACGCCTTAGACGAGCGCGCTCTTTCTGGCTCCGACGACATCCAAATCAGTCGAAGCTCGGACCATGCGTGGGTCATTCGCGATTTTGGGCGTGGTCTTCGATACGAGCATCTAACTCAAAACGAGAGTCAAGAAAAGCTCAAGCATGCATCGCTCGTGATCGGCCGCTTCGGCGTCGGCTTGAAGGACGCGCTTGCTACGTTTAGCCGACATGGCGTGGGCGTCCACATCCGATCACGATTCGGGGAAATAGACTTCTGCCAAACCCCAAAACATGGCTTCGACGACGTGGTCACATTGCACGCATCCATTTCGCGCCCTGCAGACCCCAACTTTGAGGGCACAGAAATCGTGCTGACCGGCATTCCCGACTCGGAGGTTGAAAAGGCAAAAGACTTTTTCCTCATCTTCTCCGGCGAACCGAAACTGGAGACCACTCCGTTTGGGCAAATTCTTTCTCCCATCAGAGGAAAGCTCCCACGGATTTATATGAATGGCCTAGTCGTCGCCGAGGAAGACAATTTCGCTTTCTCATACAACATCACCTCCCTGACCGCGGCGATGCGCAGGGCTTTGAATCGCGAACGCACCAATGTTGGTAGGACCGCGTACAGCGAAAGGGTTAAAGCGATGCTCCTCGGTGCTTCGTCCAATGCGGTTGCGAAAACATTGGCCGCAGAACTGGAGAAGGTGCAGTATGGGACAAATTGCGACGAGGTCGACTGGCAGGACGTGGCTGCCCACGCCTGTCAAATATTGAACGCAACGGGGAGAGTGATGTTTGTTACGGGGAACGAACTCGTGTTGTATCCCGAAGCGATTGATCGCGCCAAGTCAGGAGGATATCAAATCATCAACGTCCCCGAAAACGTGCGCGACTCCATTCGGGGTCTAAAGGACATTGCGGGCAACGCTGTCCGCGACTTGGCTGTGTACGACGCTGAGTGGCAAAGCGGCTTTGAGTTCAAATTCATATCGCCACGGGACTTGGATCGGAAGGAAGCGGACGTTTTTAGACAAAGGGACACAATCGTGCGCCTTGTGGGCGGGCCGCCTCGGGCGGTGAAGGCTATCGTGATCTCCGAGACAATGCGACCCGACGCACTCGGCGGCGCCGATGCAGACGGTTTGTGGGAAGCGCAGACGGGGCGCATCATCATTAAACGTTCCCAGCTATCATCCGTGGCCGCGTTTGCTGGAACGCTTTTGCACGAGATCGCCCACGCAAGAAGCGGGTGCAGTGACGTGAATAGGGAGTTCGAGCTGATGCTGACCGAATTCTTGGGCCTGGCTGCGAGTCGAGCTGCGTTGATCAAGAGTTCGCACCTCAAGCTTCGCTTTTACGACCGGCTCTTGCATCGATTGCGTCTGCGCGACGGCATGGCTCAATAAAAATGGCCGCTGCCTTGCCAGCAGCGTCACCGCCCCCGTGCCCGCCCGCGGTATAACCTAAGTTCATGGCGATGACCGTGGCCGAGGCCAGCCAGCAGTTTCTGCGCCGCCACCTGCGCGGCGAGCGCAACGCCAGCCCGCACACGCTGCGCAGCTATGGCACCGACCTGCGCCAGTTCACGGCCTTCGCTGGCGCCGATACCGCGCTCGATGCGGTGACCCCGGCGCTCATCCGTCAGTTCCTGACCCATCTCTACGCCCAGGGCTGCGGCAAAGCCACCGTGGCCCGCCATCTGGCCGCGGTGCGCTCCTGCTTCCGCTATTGGACGCACGCGGGCACGCTCACCGCCGATCCCGCCCGCCAGATCGGCACCCCCAAACTGCCCCGCCATCTGCCCGAGATCCCCACCACCGAGCAGCTCAACCAACTGCTGGACCGCCCCGTCGATCACTCCCGCGCGCTTGAGCGCGGGTTTCCCGAACGTGATCAAGCGCTGCTGGAACTGCTCTACGGCTGCGGCCTGCGCGTCAGCGAGCTGACCGGCATGAATGTGGCCTCGGTCGATTTCGAACAGGCCACGGTGCGCGTGCTCGGCAAAGGGCGCCGCGAGCGCCTCGTCCCCTTTGGCCGCAAGGCAGCGGCGGCGCTGCGGGTGTATTTGGCGGTGCGTCCCGGGCCCCAGCCCGCCGCCCGCCACGCCCTCTTCCTCAACCGCCGCGGCGGACGCCTCACCCCGCGCTCGGTGGGCCGCATCGTCAAAGCCGCCGCCCAGGCCTTCGGCCTCCCGCTCGACGTCCACCCCCACTCCCTGCGCCACGCCTTCGCCTCGCACCTCCTGGGCGAGGGCGCCGACCTGCGCGCCATCCAGGAAATGCTCGGCCACAAAAGCCTCGCCACCACCCAGCGCTACACCCGCACCAACATCCGCCAGCTCACCGAGGTTTACGATCGCGCCCACCCCCTGGAAACCGCTGCGCGCGGCAGCGCAGCGGGGGCTCCGCCCCCGGCCTCCCGATGGTCGGCGCCCCCTGCGGATTCCGCCCGGAAAAGGTAAGATAGAGCTGTCTATGAGCGGATCCATCCTCGCCGTCGAGTGTCCGGAGTGCCAGCGGGTCTACAACATCTACCCCGGCCCGGACGAGTACATGCGCTGCCTCATCACCCGCAAGTTCGAGATGGAGTGCGACTACTGCGAAAAGGAGCTGACCTTCAAGGTCGTCTCCGGCGCCAAGGCCCCCTTCACCACCGGCGGCACTTAAACTCCTCTGGATAGCGGTGGAACTCCATGCCATGGAGGCCAAGCATGACGTGGCAAAGGATGACGTGGCTGGCCCTGCTGCTGATGCTGGGGGTGCTACCCCAGGCGATGGGCCAGACGGCGCCCCCACACGGCGGATCGGTTGACCTGCAGCACGCGGTGGCACAGGCGCTGATCCTGAACTCAGATCTGGGACAGTATCCGCTCACCGTGACGGTGGACTCGGGCTCAGCCGTGACCCTCGACGGCGTCCTGCCCAACGCGCAAGACCGCACCGCAGCCGAGAATGTGGCCAAGGCGGTGCCGGGCGTGACCCAGGTCACCGATCATATCGTGGTTGATGCCGCCGCCTCGCTCCTCGCCGATGGCGCTGCGACGCCGCCCGCCAGCTTGGCGGCGATGCAATTTCGTATTCAAAATGCGCTCGATTCCGACTTGGCGCTGGTCGCCGTCACCGCCAGCGTTTATCCGCAGTTGGTGACGCTGACCGGCTACGTTGCCACCGCCGCCGATAAGGCCCGCGCCGGGGAACTGGCCCAGCAGGACGCCGCCGGGGTGAAGGTCGCCAACGCCATCGCCGTCAGCCCCGCTAACGCTCCCGCTCTATAACGGCGGCGAAGAATCCATCCGTCGCAGCTGCGCCAGGCAGAATGCGCAGATAGGGGCCCGCGGTGATCGCCGCCAGGGGTGGGTGATCCTCGGCCAACTGCCCCGCCGCGGCGAGCGCGTCCAGCACGCGCCCGGCGGGCACGATGCCCAGTTCCGAGTTGGCCGCGAGCAAGGCCGCGATTACACCCGGCCCCTCCTCGGGCTCGATCGAACAGACGCTGTAAACCAGCCGGCCGCCGGGTTCGAGCGCCTGCACGGTGGCCCGCAGGATGGCCATCTGCAGCGCCGCCAAACGCACGGGATCGCTCGGGGCGAGGCGCCAGCGGATCTCGGGGTTGCGGGCCAGCGTCCCGGTGCCGGTGCAGGGGGCATCCACTAAAATGCGGTCGAAACCGCGGCGAAAGGGCAGCGGCCGGGTGGCGTCGGCGCCGACCACGTGCACGGTGGCGGGCATCCGCCGGCGCAGCAGCCGGGCGCGCTGGGGATGCACCTCGACCGCCACCACCCGGGCCTCCGGCGCCAGCGCCGCCAGCAGCGCCGTCTTGCCGCCGGGGGCGGCGCAGACATCGAGGATGCGGTGCCGCGGGCCGGGCTCGATTAAATGCGCCACCAGCTGCGAGGCCTCATCCTGCACCCGGACCTGGCCGGAGCGGTAGGCCTCGGTCTTGGTGACGTCGCCCGCAGTCACGCGCAGCGCCGAGCGCAGCAGCCGCCCTGGTGCCGTGACGATGTCCTCCGGCAGCGCCGCCTCCGCGGCATCGGCGGTGAGGCGGATCGCCACCGGTGGCACATCGTTGTCGAACTCGGCGATGCGCCCCGCCATCTCGGGCGAGAAGTTCCGGCTCCAGCGCTCCAGCAGCCAAGCCGGATGCGAGAACTCGACCTCCCGGCGCCTTTTCAGATCCGGCTCCGCCGCCAAAAGCGCGGCGACCGGCTCACGCGAGACGTGCCGCAGCACGGCGTTGACGAAGCCGGCGAGCTGGGGAGCATTCGCTTTCGTCATCTCCACGCTCTCGTGCACGGCCGCGCTCGCCGGCACCCGGCTCAGGAACCGGAGCTGGTACACCCCGATCCGCAAGGCCGTCAGCGCGACGGTATCAATGCGCGCCGCAGTGCGGCGCGCCGCGCGTTCAATCACGTAGTCGAGCTGCGCCCGGAAGCGCAGCACGCCCATCACGATCTCGGTGGC
>Ga0307374_10015370_pt1 | contig 10308 bp, 9 predicted proteins | sample OX3MG_FD_202532 | JGI IMG/M metagenome (GOLD analysis project Ga0307374, IMG submission 202532) | Soil microbial communities from Risofladan, Vaasa, Finland - OX-3 | ecosystem: Environmental > Terrestrial > Soil > Coastal area > Acid sulfate soil | place: Finland: Risofladan, Vaasa | collected...
GGTCAGTGCGTCGCGCCCCCCGAGCAGCAGGGTGGTAAACCCCAGCAGGGAAGACCCCTCCGCGGCCACGATGTCCAGGCGCCGCATCCCCGGCGGTGTGCCCCGCGCCGGCGCCGACCGCCGCCAGGTGCGCAGGTGCCGCTCCGCCAGCCCCAGATCGCGGGTGGCGGGCACGGTGACCTCGTAGTCCGACCAGCCGTCGATCCAGCGCAGCTCGTCCGGCCTTGCCAGGCGGATGTCGATGTCCATGCCGGTCAGAGCAGCAGACGCGCCGGCGTGGCCACCAGGGCCGTGAACGTGGCCGCGAAGGCGGTCGCGTCCGCCCCGTCGATGGCGCGGTGGTCGAAGGTGAGCGAGAAGGGGAGTGTGGCCCGCGCGAGCACCTGCCCGTCGCGGACGGCCGCGCGCTCCTCGATGCGGCCGATGGCCAGGATCGCGACCTCTGGCGGGTTCAGGAGCGGAGTGGCGAACAGTCCGCCCCCCGGGCCGGGACTGGTCACGGTGAACGTGCTGCCCCGCAGGTCCTGCACGCCGAGCCGCCTCTGTCGCGCGCCGTCGGCGCGCGCCTGCATCGTGCTTGCGAGCTCCAGCAGGCCCATGCGGTCGGCTCCCCGCACCACGGGCACGACCAGTCCGTCGCCCGTGGCCGTGGCGATGCCAAGGTCGACGGACGCAAACGAGCGGATCTCGCCGGCGACCTCGTCGTAGTGCGCATTGAGGCTCGGGTGCAGGGCGAGGGCGGCCATCACCAGCTTGGAGATGATGGGCAGGTAGCCCAGGCGGACGCCCGCTGCCTCCGCGGCCGGGCCGAGGCTGAGCCGCAGGGCCACCAGGGCCGAGGCGTCGGCCTCGTCCATCATCGTCACGCGCGGGATGCGGGCCGCCTGCTCCATCCGCTCGGCGATGCGCCGGCGCAGGCCGCGGATGGGGATGACGCCGGCCGCGGCCTGTGCCGGGGCGTTGGCCGGGATCGCGCGAGCAGCCCGAACGTCGGCGTCGGTGATCCGGCCGCCGGGGCCGGTCCCGCGGACGCTGGCCAGATCCACTGCCAACTCGCGGGCCAGGCGCCGCGTGGCTGGGGTTGCCGCCGGACCGAGTGCGGGGGGAGGGGAGCCATTGCCCGCTGGCTGGGCGCCTGCGGGCCGGAGGGGGGCCGAGGGCGCCCCGATCGGCTCTTCGCCTGGGATGGTGCCCACGATGCCCTGGACGACCTCCGGGGCAGCGGCAGAGCCGACCTCGGACCCGGAACCCGCGATGGGTTGACTCCCGGCCGCGCCGGCGGGCCCCGACTGGGCGACGGCCTCGCCGTCGCCCACGATGGAGACCACCAGTCCGCCGACCTTGAGGCGGTCGCCCTCCCGCCCGCCGAGGGCGCCGATCACGCCGGCCGCCGGCGCGGGCAGGTCGACCAGCGCCTTGTCCGTCTGGACCTGGGCGACCGGCTGGTCGCGCGCGACCCTGTCGCCGGGCTGCACCAGCCAGCGTACGATCTCGGCCTCGTCGATACCTTCGCCCAGGTCGGGCAGGCGGTACTCCAAGGGGACGCCCCCTTCGATCGCTAAAACGCCACGGTGGACCGGATGGCGGCGGCGATGTCCGCCGCCTGCGGGACGAAGCGCTCCTCCAGGAGAAAGGGCGGGTAGGGCGCATCCGGCGCGGTCACCCGGGCCACGGGCGCCTGCAGATATAGGAACGCGGCCTCGGCGATGCGGGCGGCCACCTCGGCCCCAAAGCCGCCGGTGCGCACCGCTTCGTGCACCACGACGGCGCGGCCCGTCCGCCGGACCGACTGGGCCAGCGCCGTCTCATCGAGCGGGGAGAGGGTGCGCAGGTCGATCACCTCGGCCTCGATGCCCTCCCCGGCCACCTCCGTGGCCGCCCGCAGGGCCGCCGGCACCATGGCGCCCCAAGCGATCACCGTGACGTCCCGGCCCGGGCGGGCCACTCGCACCTGGCCAAGCGGCACCATGTAGGGCTCAGCCGGGACATCCTCGCGCACGGCGCGGTACAGCCGCATGGGCTCCATGAAAATAACGGGGTCTGGGTCGGCGATGGCCGCGAGCAGCATGCCCTTGGCGTCGCGCGGCGTGCTGGGCACGGCCACCTTCACGCCGGGCAGGTGGACGAAGATCGCTTCCAGGCTCTCCGAGTGCAGCTCAGGGGCCCGGATGAGGCCGCCATACGGCGCGCGGATGACCAGCGGCGCCGAGAAGCGGCCACGTGTGCGCGCCCGCAGCCTCGCCGCGTGCGAGGCGATCTGGTCGACGGCCGGCAGGATGAACCCCATGAACTGCATCTCGGCCACGGGCCGCATGCCGTAGGCCGCCATGCCGATGGCCGTGCCGGCGATGCCGCTCTCGGCGAGCGGCGTGTCGACGACGCGGTCGGCGCCGAATTGTTCCTGCAGGCCCTCCGTGGCGCGGAAGACGCCGCCGACCTTGCCGACGTCCTCGCCCATGACCAGCACGCGGGGGTCGGCGGCCAGGGCGCAGGCGAGCCCGTCGCGGATGGCGCCGATCAGGGTGAGCTCAGGCATCGGCCTGCTCCGGGGCCCGCGTGAAGGCCGTGACGTCGCCGGCATCCGGCGGCGGCGTCGCCAGGGCCGCGGCGATTGCGGCGTCCACCTCCGCGTCCACCTCGGCGGTGAGGCGCTCCAGGGCCTGCTCGCTCAGCAGCCCCGTGCTGCGGAGGTAGGCCTGGATTCGGCCGAGCGGCTCCCGCGCCCGGGCCGCGGCCTCCTCGTCCCCGCTGCGGTAGCGGCTCGGGTCATCCGAGGTCGTGTGCGGCCCGAGCCGGTAGGTGATGGCCTCGATCAGGGTCGGGCCATCGCCGGCTCGGGCCCGTTCCAGGGCCTCACTGACGGCCGCGTGCACAGCGAAGACGTCGTTGCCGTCGACCTGCAGGCCCGGGATACCGTAGGCCTCGCCCTTGACGGCGATGCTGGCTGAGGCCGTCTGCATGCGCAGCGGGACGCTGATGGCATAGCCGTTGTTCTGGCAGAGGAAGACCGCCGGGGCCCTGGCCACCCCGGCGAAGTTCAGGCCCTCATGGAAGTCGCCCTCGGAGGTGGCCCCGTCGCCAAACAGGCAGAGCGCGCAGGCCGCATCGCCCCGCAGGCGCGCCGCCCAGGCCATGCCCGCGGCGTGGGGGATGTGGCTGCCAACGGGCACCGAGGCCGGGAAGACGTTCACGCCCTCCGGCGCGATCCCGCCCACAGGGTGGCCCATCCAATACTGGACGTAAGCGACCAGGGGCAGCCCGTGGGCCGCCGCCGCAGCGAGGTCGCGGTAGGTCGGGAACAGCCAGTCTTCGGGCCGCAGGGCCATGGCCGACCCGATCTCGGATGCCTCCTGGCCCGCCATGGGCGCGTACGTGCCGATCCGGCCCTGCCGCTGCAGGTTGACGCACCGCACGTCCAGCCGGCGCGCCAGCAGCATCTGGCGGTGCAGGCGGAGCCCAAGGTCCGGGTCCGGGGCGCCGGCTTCTGCCAGCAGCCCCCCTCGCTCGTCGAGAAATGCCGGTGTCGCGGCGAAAACCAAGCGATCACCTCGCGGGATCCAGGGTAGCGTTCCCAAACCGTGGAATGCAACGGCGGACGAGCGGCGGCGCGCAATGGGCCGCGGTCCAGATGAAGCGCCACCCGCCGGCACACCCGCGCGTTCCAGTACCGGTATCGCCGAATCCGCGGGCATTTGCCAGGCGGCGCCGACCGCAGTTGAAGGGGGCGGACTGCCGCCCCCGCCGCCGCCGCCGACCGGGCCCCATGGATGGGCGCAACGTGTCGCGCATGCCCGCGCGCCGGATCCAGGGTGTCGTGCGCCGGTGCGAGCGGGCGCAGTTGGCAGGCCTGCGCGCGGTGCTATCTTGCATGGCAACATGGCGGCCAGGGCGCAGCAGGGGGATCCGGTGGGCGCTCAGCCACCCAGGGGCGCGAGACCCCCACGTTGGCCGGCCGCGACCCATTTACACCCCCCGCGGAATGTCTGCGGCAGGAAGGGCGCCCACCCCGCCGAACATCCCCGGGCGCAGGGCGGTGCCCCGCGGCGGCCCGTCCGGGCGCGGATGCAAAATGGGGCTTCCCCCCGGGCATCACGGGTTTGCAAGGAAAGCCGTGATCATGCTGAGCCCGCAGGATTGGGCCCCCGTCCCCGAAGCGGCCGGCGTCCTCCACGTCATCTGCGAGGGCGGGCCGCGCGCCGACGAGCCGTCGCGCGAGCTGGCCCGCGTCCGCGCCGCCAACGTCCTCGACCTGGTGGAGCGGTTCACCGGCCTGGCGCCCGCCGGCCAGGTGGCCGTCTACACCTCTTACCCTGACCTGGCGCGCGCGGCCTCGGCCCTGGGCGCCGCCGTCGTGCGCACCCCCACAGCGGACTTCCACTTCGGGCGGACCCTGCAGGACGCCGTTCGCCGCTTCCGTCCGGAGGCCGTGCTGGCCCTGGGGGGCGGCGCCTGTCCCCTCTTTTTGCCCGAGGACTTCGCGTTCACCTACCGCGCGCTGCGGCAACCGGAGCGCATCGTGGTCGCCAACGCCCCAGGCTCGGCCGACATGGTGGCCTGCAACCACCCGCACGGGTTGCTCTGGACCGAGCTGCCGCCCATCGACAATTCGCTCCCGAGGGCGCTTCGCGCCCTCGGGTACCGCCGGGTCCTGATTCCCAACTCCGGTCGCATGCACTTTGACCTCGACACCCCGACCGACGCGGTGCTCCTGCGCATGCTGAGCCCAGCCGGCCCCCGCATCACCCCCGCGCTGGCGGAGCTCCCGTGGCGGCTGCCCGCCCTGGACGCGGCTGTCGCCTGCCTCCGCGGCGACCGGCCGCACGTCGGCCTGTTCGGCCGCGTGCCCAGCGACCTGCTGGCGCATCTGGACATGGCCGCCCGCTGGCGCCCGCACGTCCTGTCCGAGGATCGCGGGCTCAAGGCCCAGGGGCTGGACGGGCGCCAGGTCGGCGGGCTGATGGCGGCGCTCGGCCCGGAGCGGCTGCTGGACGCCGCGGTCGGGGTCTGCGACGTCGTCTTCTTCGACACGCGCCCCCTGGCCCAGGCCTGGGATGCGGGCCCGGCCGACCGCTTTTACAGCGATCTCGGCCGGGATGACCGCATCGGCACCGCGCGCCTGCGGTCCTTCACCCGCAGGGTGGCGGCCAGCCCCATCCCTGTCGTCCTCGGCGGTCACTGCCTGGTGTCCGGCGGCATCTGGATGCTGTCGCAGCTGACGCACGCGGAGGCGTCCGGCCAGCCGGTGGCGTAGCTGGTGCGGCAGGCGTGCGAGCCGGGTGTCCGGGTGGAATTGACACCCTTTTCCGGACCGTGCTACGAATGCGACGCACGGGTAATGGATGCACGGGTTCCGCCCGTGCATCACGGCTTCAACGGATGCACGGGTTCCGCCCGTGCATCACGGCTTCAAAAGGGGGTGTCCGCGTGGCGGACGAGGCGCGGCGCGCTGAGGCACTGGTCGCATGGCTGCGGGCCCAGGTGGAATCCGGCGCGGGAGCGGGGCTGATCGTCGGCCTCTCCGGCGGAATCGACTCCTCGGTGGTGGCGATGCTCTGTGCGCGGGCCTTCCCGCAGAGCAGCCTCGGGCTGATCATGCCATGCCACAGCCTGCCCCAGGACGCCGAGCATGCGGCGCTGGCGGCGAAGGCAGCCGGGCTGAGCGCGCGGACGGTGGACTTGGGGGCCGCCTACGACACGCTCTTACAGGCGTTCGACCCGGACGAAGCGGCCGGATTGCGCGCGTTAGCGCGCGCGAATTTGAAGCCGCGGCTCCGGATGGCCACTTTGTACTTTCACGCCAACCTCCACAACTACCGGGTTGCGGGCACGGGCAACCGCAGCGAGCTCGAGGTTGGCTACTTCACGAAATACGGGGACGGTGGGGTCGACCTGCTGCCCCTGGGGGCCCTGGTCAAGACCGAGGTGCGGGCGCTGGCCGAGCATCTTGGGGTGCCGCGCCCCATCATCGACAAGCCGCCGTCGGCCGGGCTCTGGGAGGGTCAGACCGACGAGGGCGAGCTGGGGCTCACGTACGCGGATCTCGACGGCTTCCTCACCGGTGCAAAGGTGGAGCCGGCGGTCGCCGAGCGGGTGCGGGCGCGCCAGGCGGCCAGCGCGCACAAGCGGCGGCTGCCGCCCATCGCGGTGGTCTGAGGGGGCCGGGCGAGGCGCAGCGGCAATGGTAAAATGACGCTGTATGCTCTGCGTCGCAGAACGGGGGTTTCCGCGTGTCCGGCCATTCAAAGTGGCATAACCGCATCCACCGGAAGTCGCGCCAGGACGCCAAGAGGGGCGCCGTCTACTCCAAGATGGCCAAGGAGATCACGCTGGCCGCCAGGAGCGGCGGCGACCCAGACGCCAACACGCGCCTGCGCCTCGCCGTCGACAGGGCCCGCGAGGCCGGGGTGCCGGCAGACAACATCAAGCGGGCCATCGAGCGGGGTTCGGGGGCCGGCGCCGACGCGGCCAACTTCGAGGAAATCGTCTATGAGGGCTACGGGCCCGGCGGCGTGGCGATCCTGCAGGAGATCGCCACGGACAACCGCAACCGCACGGCGGGCGAGGTCCGCTACATCTTTTCGCGCAACGGCGGCAACCTCGGCGAATCGGGGTCGGTCGCCTGGATGTTTGACCGAAAGGGCCTGCTCACCGTGGAGCGCGGGGAGGGGGCGCCGGACGAGGAGCGCATGCTGGAGCTGGCCCTGGAGGCCGGGGCCGAGGACGTGCGCACCCTGGACGACGCCTTCGAAATCGTGACCGGACCCCAAGACTTCTACGCCGTCAAGGGGGCGCTGGAGGGCCACGGGGTCCGGTTCGCGGACGCCAGCCTGACCATGATCCCCAAGAACCAGATCAAGGTCGAGAGCAAGGAAGCCGAGACGCTGTCGCATCTGGTCGAGCTTCTCGAGGAGCACGAGGATGTCCAGGAGGTTTACACGAACCTCCTGGAGGACGAGGCCGAGGTCGCCATTTAGGCCGCCTCGGTTCCGCCGCAGTGCGGGTTGGAGGTCATGGGGATTGCGCGGCATCATTGAGGGTTTCTACGGCGAGCCCTGGAGCCAAGAGGCCCGGCTCGCCGTCATCGACTTCGCGGGCCGACACGGGTTCGACACCTATGTGTACGCGCCCAAGGACGAGCCCAAGCATCGCAAGCGCTGGCGCGAGCTGTACGACGACGAGGAGTTGGCCCGCTTCCGCGAGCTCGGGCAGGCGGCCGCCACGGCCGGCGTCCGGCTCGTATACAGCGTCAACCCCGGCCTCGACATGCGCTTCTCGGACTGGGACGACTTCCATGCCCTGTCGGGCAAGGTCGAGCAGATGCGGAGCGCCGGCTTCGACGGGGCCATGCTGGCGTTTGATGACATCGACCCGACGCTGAAGGAGGATGACGCGCGCCGGTTCGGCGGCCAGCCGGGCGCGGCGCAGGCCTACCTCGCCAACTGGCTCTACCGCGAGCAGCGGACCCTCAAGGAGCCCTTCCAGCTCCTCTTCATGCCCACAGAGAATCACGGCATGCGGCCCAGCGTGTACGTGGCAGCCCTGGCTGAGCAGCTCAACCGCGACATCGAGGTCATGTGGACGGGGCCGGACCTGCGGTCGGCCAAGATCAACGGGGCCCAGGCGCGCGAGTTCGCGGCGATGGTGGGACGCCCGCCTGTGCTCTGGGACAACTATCCCGTCAACGACTTCAGGCCGACGCGGCTGTTCCTCGGGCCGGTTGTTGGGCGTGGGGCCGATTTGCCGCGGGCCGTGCGCGGGGTGCTGGTCAACGCCATGAGCCAGGCGCGGGCGTCGTTCGTGCCCCTGGCCACGTATGCGGCGTACCTTGGCAATCCAGCGAAGTATGACCCAGAGGCGGCCCTGCGCGCGGCCGTGGCCGAGGTCGGCGGCGATGCGGCCGATGCCCTGGACCAGCTCGTCGAGTTCCAGCGGGAAAGCCACATCGCCCCGCGGCGGCAGACGGCGGCGCGGCTGCTTGAGTGGATGTCGATGGCCGCGCGCGCGACTGACCGGTCCGGCGGGCCGGCCGTCGAGCACGTCGAGGCCGAGCTGCGGGGCCTGGAGATCCTGCCGGACGCGCTGGCCGGGGCGGCGGCGCCGGGGCTGGCCGACGAGGTGGCCGCGTGGAGCGGCAAGCTGGCCAAGGCGGCCGATGTGGCGCACACGGCGCTGACGGGCAAGGACCGCTCTGGCCTGGCGGAGCAGATCGCGGCCCTGCGGGCGGACAAGACGGAGATCGGCGAGCCCCTGCTGGACTTCGCCGAGTCGCTGGTCAGGGCCCAGGCGGTGCCGGCGGGGCGGTAGGATCGCTCGACCGAAATCGTTCGTGAGGGCGGGCGCCTGCGCGCCCGCCCACCAAGTCGGCCATCCGGCGGGGCTCCGGCTGCTGCCCACATGTCCGCCCGGCCAGGCGGGCAAGCTCGCTTTCATGAGCGCATTTCGCATCCGCGTCACGCTGGCCGTCCTGATCATTGCGGCCGGCATCGCCTTCTTCTGGCTGGCCCAGCACGGAGCCGGGGCCTACGCTGGCGCCCTGCGCATCTAGGGGGCCTTGGCCGCCGGCAGGACGATGCGCACGGCAGTCCCCTCGCCGGGTGTGGAGACGATCTTCAGCTGCCCACCGCGGCGTTCCGCAATGGCACGCGCAATCGCGAGCCCGAGGCCGTGCCCGCCCTTGGCTACCCTGCCCTGGAAGAATGGCTCCGTGACCGAGGCCAGTTCGCCTGATGGGATGCCTGGCCCCTGATCGGCGACCTCCACGATCTGGCTGCCGCGGTCGGCTCGGATGCCGACCGTGACCCGCCCGCCCATCGGGCTGAACTTCACCGCGTTCTCCACCACGGCCGCCAGCAGGTCGCCAGCTTCGTCCGCCGCTGCCCGGACCCAGGCCGGTCCCGCCGCCGCGGAGGCGTCGATCTCAACCCCGCGCTGGTCGGCGGCCGGACCCACCGCCCGCACGACGTCCGCCACAACGTCCGCCATATCGACGGCGGAGCGCGGGGCGGCCGGCCGGGCCTCGGCGTAGGCCAGGTCGTTGAGGCGGCTGGCCAGCGCCTCCATCCGTTCGGTCTGGTCGAGGACCGTCTGCAGTGCCTCCGCCGGCAGCAGGCCCCGCCCCGTCAGGGCCAGGTCGGCGGACGTCCGGATGATGGAGAGCGGCGTGCGCAGCTGGTGGGAGGCGCGCGCCACGAACTCGCTCCGCTCGCGGACGGCGGCTTCCAGAGGCCGCAGGGCGCGCCCGGCGAACACGTAGCCCGTCGGCAGGGCGGCGAGGCCGCCGGCCAGCGTCAGCCCGACCAGCAGCCAGAGGAACTCGCGCAGGGCCTGCAGGGAGTCGGCCGCCGGCGTGGCGACCAACCGCGACCCGTCGCCGGCGGTGGGCAGGCGCAGCACCGCCAGGGCGCCGAGCTCGGCATCGCTCATAATCCGGAAGGCGCTGGTCCCAGCGGGCTCTGCGGGCACGGTGCCCGGCAGGACCTGGCCGCGCTCGTCGACGAGCAGGGGATGGATGTCGTCCGCGTCATGGGTGGCGGCCGACTCCAACCGGCCCTGGAGGCGGCCATAGATCTCCTGGCGGGCCAGGACGTAAGCCGCGGCGGACAGCACGCCGAGCAGAACGGTCACCGCGAGCGCGCCAACAACCGCCAGACGCCACCGGCTGCGGCGCACCAGGCGGCTGTGCCCCGGCGTCCACGCGGGTCCGCGGCCGCTCATGCGTCCTCCCCCGCCCGCCCGAGGCGATAGCCGAGACCGGACACGGCGGCGATGCGCCCGTCCCAGCCGGCTGCGCCGAGTCGCCGGCGCAGCCGCGACACGGTTGCGTCCACGACGTTGGCCCGCGGATTGTCATCGCCCCAGATGCGGTCCGCGATCAGGTCGCGGGGCAGGGTGCGCCCACGGTTGCGCAGCAGGTACTCCAGGAGGTCGAACTCCCGGGGCGGCACCTCGGCCGAGCCGCCGCCGACGGTGACGCGCCGGTCGGCCGGCCAGAGCAGCAGATTGCCGCAGGTCAGGACCTCGGGCACGATCAGGTCCGCCGGCCGCCGCAGCACCGCCCGCAGGCGCGCCAGCAGCTCCTCGAACGCGAACGGTTTGGTGAGGTAGTCGTCGGCGCCGGCATCCAGGCCCGCCACCCGGTCGGCGACGGTTCCCCGCGCCGTCAGGCAGAGGACTGGCGTGCGAACCCCGGCCTGGCGCAGGCCGGTCAGCAGGGTGATGCCGTCCAGCCCCGGCAGCATGAGGTCCAAGATAACGGCATCGAAGGCGGCCGAGGCGGCTCGCTCGTAGCCCTGGTCCCCATCGAGCTCC